>Ga0134128_10007780_pt1 | contig 12931 bp, 12 predicted proteins | sample KB31754_FD_96462 | JGI IMG/M metagenome (GOLD analysis project Ga0134128, IMG submission 96462) | Terrestrial soil microbial communities with excess Nitrogen fertilizer from Kellogg Biological Station, Michigan, USA - KB3-175-4 | ecosystem: Environmental > Terrestrial > Soil > Unclassified ...
TCGAAGTATTTTATAATCGGCAGCGACGCCACTCGACCCTTGGCTATCAGTCCCCCGCCGAGTTCGAAGCAAAGGCGGCTGTCGCGTAACCCGGTGTCCACAAAATCGGGGGAAGATCAGTCCGTTGCGAACTTATTCACGAAAATAATTTTCCCATCGAGCCCGTGAACATAGATAAGCTGAGGTACCGCATCAATAATTCGCCGAACCCCTCTCTTATCTTGCCGAATACCCTCTTCCAACGTCTTTGTTCCAGGGATAGCCGACATTACCCCGTTCACTGCCATGGCTCCCACTTTATGATTAATCCCATTAGTAACCACGTTGACGTGTTCCATAGAGACCTCCGAAGCACCAAGCGGCCAGCTCGTCGACGGTCGCGATCGCCCGCTTCAGGTCCTTATTCTGCTCCAGCGCCACCCGAATCAACTTTTGGAGTTCCGCGTCCCGATAGAGTTCCCACCAATGCGTATTGGCGAGGGAGGGCAAATCTTTCCCTTCCTCGGCCATGCGAAAGGATTCGGAGGTTGGAATATCGGGACGGGAATAGTCCGGCCCCATGGCACATGACATCAACAGAAATGCCGCGATGAAGACCGTTGTCTCTCGCATGTCAGCCTCCTCTTTCTCTCAATGACGGCGCCTCAGTCGGTGGAGCAGTCAGCCGTTCATCAGACGGCATACCCTTGATGACGCCATTCCCATCGGATGGTGTCGGAGCGGCTCCAGGCTTCTTGGCTTTCCCCCTGCCCTTACGCTATAGCGTCCTCACCAAGCTTCCCTCCATCTCACCTGCGACAAGCGCCGTTCCAGTCGCAGAAACGAGTTGCCGGTCCTCCGGCACCTGTTTGATCTTGAACCAGATGGCATACAAAGCTGGCAAGAACACGAGCGTGAGAACCGTGCCGCCGAAGGTTCCCCCGATCAAGGTGTATGCCAGCGTTCCCCAGAACACCGAGTGGGTGAGCGGAATGAATGCCAGCATGGCGGCAAGCGCCGTCAAAATGACCGGCCGAGAGCGCTGCACGGTGGCCTCGACCACGGCCTCGAATGGCGCCAATCCATCCTTCTGGTTCTGGCGGATCTGGCCGATCAGGATCAGCGTGTTGCGCATCAGGATTCCGGACAGCGCGATCAGGCCGACCAGCGCGTTGATGCCAAACGGCTGCTGAAACAGCAGCAAGGTCGGAATGACCCCGATGAGCCCGAGTGGTGCGGTGGCGAACACCATCGTCATCACAGAAATCGAGCGGACTTGAACGATGATCGTGATCAGCGTGAGGACGATCATGATTGGCAACAGCGGGGCCAAGGCGCGATTGGCCTTGCCCGACTCCTCTATGGAACCGCCCTCCTCGATTCGGTAGCCCACTGGCAGTTGGGCGATGAGAGGCTGGAGCTCCTTCCACACGGCGGTGGATACGTCCGGCGGCTGCAAGCCTTCGGCAATGTCGCCGCGCACCGTAATCGTCGGCGTACGATCGCGGCGACGCAGGATCGGGTCTTCCATGCGGATCTCCACGGTTCCAATTTGCGATAGCGGAATCCGTTGGCCCGCCGTGCCCACCAACGTGAAATCGGCGATCTTGCTCGGATCGAGCCGCGCGTCTCCGGCAGAACGGGCTATGACTTGCACCGAACGGATGTCTTCACGGACGTCGGTGATCGGGATGCCGCTCAGGAGGAACTGAAGCTGTTGGCCTATGTCGCTGGACGTCAAGCCGATGCTCTGGAGTCTGTCCTGATCGAGCGAAAAACGCAGCGCGGGCACGCGTTCGCCCCAATCGCTGTTAACCGTTCTCATCAGGGCACTGGCCTGCATCACGGCAAATGCCTGTGCCGCAATGTCACGAAGCTTGTCCGGGTCGGGACCCATCACACGGAAAGCCACGGGGAAGGGCGAGTACGGGCCGAACACCAGCTGGGTCACTCGCACGCGGGCCTCTGGCGCCAGGCCATCGGCCACCGCCTGTCGCAGTCTGAGCTTGAGCGCCTCACGCGCCTCTTCGGTCTCCGTCAATACGGCGATTTTCGCGAATGAGGGATCAGGTAGCTCCGGTGACATCGCGAGGTAGAAGCGCGGCGCCCCTTGACCGACATAAGCGGTCACGGTCTTGGCTTCCGGCTGCTTGGCCAGCCAAGCCTCCACCTTGGCGGTGGTGGCACTCGTCTGCTCGATGGAAGTGCCATATGCCATTTGCACTTCGACCAGCACCTCTGGCCGATCGGAAGTCGGAAAGAACTGCTTCTTCACGAGACCCATGCCCAGCACTGCGACCAGGAACGCGCCGACGACGCTTCCGGCCACAAGCCATTTACGGCGAATCACAATGCCAAGCAGCTGCCGGAAGCGGTTGTAGCGCGGCGTGTTGTAGAGCGCCTCATGCCCGCCTTCACGCTGCTCGATGTTCGGGAGCAGCTTCACGCCCAGGTAGGGGGTGAACACGACAGCAACGACCCAGGATGCGATCAGCGCGATGCCCACGATCCAGAACATGTTGCTGGTGTACTCGCCGGCGGTCGACTTAGCGAAGCCGTTCGGCATGAAACCGATCGCGGTCACGAGCGTCCCGGCGAGCATGGGCGCGGCGGTATGGCTCCACGCATAGGCTGCGGCGCGGATACGGTCGTAGCCTTCCTCCATCTTCACGACCATCATTTCGATGGCGATGATTGCATCGTCGACCAGGAGTCCCAGGGCTAGTATCAACGAGCCGAGCGTGATGCGGTCGAAGTCCTTGCCGGTGGCGGCCATGACGATGAATACCGCTGCCAAGGTCAGAGGAACTGCCGCCGCAACGACGATGCCGACGCGCCAGCCCATGCTGAGAAAGCTCACGAGCATCACCACGCCGAGGGCGACAAGAAACTTGACCATGAATTCGTCGACCGCCGCCCGGATGTTGACCGACTGGTCCGTAACCTTGGACAGGCTCATGCCCATCGGCATCTCCGCATTGATCGCCGCCGCTTCCACGTCCAGCGCTTTACCAAGGTCGAGGCCATTCCACCCCTCGCGCATGACCACGCCGAGCAGCAACGTCGGTTCGCCATTGTTTCGGATCAGGAAGGTCGCGGGATCTTCATAGCCGCGCTTCACATCCGCGATGTCGGAGAGCTTCAGCGTGCGGCCTTGTGCGGCGACCGCGGTATTCCGGACGGCCTGCAGATCGTCGATGGCGCCGTCCAGCCGGATGAGGACCTGCGGGCCCTTGGCTTCAATCGAGCCCGCGGGCGTCATGACGTTCCGGCTGTTGAGCGCGGCGAAGAGGTCTGGAGGGGACACCCCCAGGGTTGCGAGCCGGTCATAGGAGAACTCGACGAAGATCCTTTCCGCCTGCTCGCCGATGATGTTCACCTTCTTGACGCCCGGCACGTGCAGCAGCCGCTGACGCAAGACCTCCGCATCACGAACGAGGTGACGATGAGGCTCACCCCGTGCCTTCAATGCGTAGAGCGCAAAGGTCACGTCGGCATATTCATCGTTCACAATGGGACCGCTCACGCCATGTGGCAGGTTTAGGGCCTCATCGCCGAGTTTTTTCCGCGCCTGATAGAACTGCTCGGGGACATCGACGGGCGGCGTGCTGTCACTCAGAACCACCGTGGTGAACGCGAGGCCCGGTCGCGTAAAGGTCTCGGTGCGGTCATACCAGCGGAGCTCCTGCATCCGCTTCTCCAACCGTTCTGCGACCAGTTCTTCCATCTCCTTGGCGGTAGCGCCTGGCCAAGCCGTGACGACGGTCATCTGTTTGATTGTGAATGAGGGGTCTTCCGACCGGCCCAATATCAGGAAGGCCACCACGCCGGCGATGAAAATCGCCACGAGTAGGAACAGGGTGACGGCGCGCTCACGTACGGCGAGCGCGGAGAGATTGAAATTGCTCATTGCTGTTCCCTCCCATTGAAGGCCGCGCTTGATGCCGCCTCGCTCCCCGTGAGTCGCACATGCTCGCCTTCATGCAACAGATGCGCACCGAGGGCCACGACGCGATCGCCCGCCTCGAGTTCGCCAACGACCGAAGCAGTTTCGCCACTGAGGCCGGCGATGTGCACGGCACGCCAAGTGACCCGAGGCGTTTTCCCTTCGACCAGCCATACGCCGGGACCCTTGCCCGGGTCGACGATCGCACCGATCGGTACCTGCAGCGCCGGAGCGGACCGGCCGTCCGAGATCTGGATGGAGATGGTCGAGCCCAGTGGCGCGTCTGCCAGAGGGCCCTCCAGCACGTACCGAGTCTCGAACGTCCGAGTCTGACGGTTCGCCGCGTCCGATAACTGGCGAAGCCTCGCGAAGCCCGTGAGCCCGCTTCCATACAAGGTCGCGCGGCCGGTGGATCCGATTGCCGGGCGCAGGGTTTCGGGGAGTTCGATGACCGCCTCGCGGAGTCCGGCATGTGCCACACGGACGACAACCTGGCCGGCAGTGACGACGTGTCCCGGCTCCGCCAGAGTCTCGACCACCACCCCGTCCGCATCAGCAAACAGAACCGCGTAGCTCATCTCGTTGCGGGCAACCTTGGCCTGGGCTTCGGCTGCCTTGAGCTCCGCTCTTGCCGACTCGGCGGCAGCCTTGGCCTTGTCATATTCCGATGCCGAAACCGCGCCGGGGGAGAGGAGGTTGCGGTGTCGCACCTCGTCCGCCGCGGCCTGGTGCGCGCGCGCCCTTGCGGCGGCAACGGCTTCCTCGTGCGCGCGCATGGCATGCCTCAGGTCCGTGGGATCGATACGCATGAGCGGCTGGCCGCGCTTGACGGTTTGCCCGGCATCAACCAAGCGTTCCAGGACCTTCCCGGGGACTCGGAAGCCCAGGTCGCTCTGCACGCGGGCCGCGACAGTGCCGGTGAACGAACGTTCTGACTGGACGGAGATCTTGGCAGCCTCTACCCGCACCAGCGGAGGCTGCGTCCGTGGGTCAGTTGAAGAAGCGGCATGGCATGCCGCCAAGACGAAGGGCAACAGACTGATGACGGTAAGGAATGGGACTTCACGGCGCGTAAGCATGGAGCACCTCATTGTTGTATATGCAACCAATAGCTCAAAAAAAGGGGATTGCTACCGCGACGGCACTTCCATTCTATCGGCAGCAAGTTTTCGCAAGAGTGTCGCCCCATCATCCCCAAGAAGCTTCTCCGTGCGAGTTTGGGCCTTTCGCCAAGACGGACCGATTTGATTCAGCAGGTCACGACCTTGGGCCGTAATCTGTACTGGAAGGCCCCGACCGTCTTCCCCATCCGCAATCTCTTGAATCCAACCATTGGTCAGCATGATCTTCAGATTTCGGGTCAGCGTGGATGGGTCGAGGTGCAGACGCTTCCCAATCTCGATACGCCGAATGTGGCCAGCCTTTGCCACAAGAACCAGAAGATTCAACTGGCTGGCTTTCAGGCCGAAGGGACGGAGTTCAGCATCGTAGATGCCCGTGAGCACACGATCAAGTTTGCGGGCGCGCGACAGCAGGCACTCACACGCGATCTGATCAATGAGACCTTTACCGTGATTCATCTGTTTATTTGTTTCCATTCTTGTCATGCCATGATATTGCACATGCAACAATATACTGTCAAGACAAAACTTGGCGCGAAAGAAAGAGGGTCGAAGCGGAGGCCGATGTCGATTTGTGACTACTGTGACGACTATCATGCGAGCGGTCGTTCCACCATTTTATAAACATCATGAGGAACCCCACATGAAATACCTCTGCCTGGTCTACGTCGATGAAAAAGTGCTGAATGCGTTTCCAAGCCATGAGCGCCTCGCGATCTCAGATGAATCCATGGCCTACTGTGACAACTTGCAGAAAGCCGGCCGATTGCTCGCCGCCTCCCCGCTCCATCCGGTGGAAACCGCAACCACGGTACGGATCCGAGATGGCAAAACATCGACCACCGATGGGCCATTCGCCGAGACCAAAGAGCAACTCGGCGGATTTCTCCTGATCGACGTCCCGGACTTGAACGACGCCATCCGCGTGGCGGCTCATTTTCCGGCCGCCCGCTTCGGCAGTGTTGAAGTCCGCCCGATCAAGGAACAGGGCTGCGCATAACCGAGTTCATCATGAGCGACGACTCGCTGAAACAGCCGCAAGAGAGCGTGGAGGACGTCTATCGTTCCGAGTCGCGCCGGGTGTTGGCCACGTTGATTCGTCTCCTTGGCGACTTCGACGCAGCCGAAGAAGCGTTGCACGAAGCGTTCGTCGCGGCGGCGGAGCAATGGCCACGGGACGGTGTACCGGCCAATCCTGGCGCCTGGTTGGTCTCCACCGGTCGCTTCAAAGCAATCGACGGCATGAGGCGACGTGCCCGTTACGACGCGTCCTTAGGTGAATTGGCTAAACAGATCGAAACGGCGATGAGCGATCCAATGCAGCAGGAAGATCCGCACATTGAAGATGATCGATTGCGACTGATTTTCACCTGCTGCCATCCGGCCCTTTCACCGGACACGCAAGTGCCCATGACTCTGCGAGAGGTCTGCAATCTCACCACTGAAGAAATCGCGCATGCGTTTCTCACCAAACCGGCCACGATTGCGCAACGGATTGTGCGCGCCAAAACGAAGATCCGCGATGCGCGCATCCCTTATGAAGTGCCGCCTCCAAGCGAATTGCCGGACCGATTGGATACGGTGCTGCACGTCGTCTATCTTCTGTTCAACGAGGGCTATTCGGCTTCGTTCGGAGCCTCGCTCACCAGAGCCGATCTATCCGGCGAAGCGATTCGCCTTGGCCGACTCTTGTTAGATCTCTTGCCGGAGCCGGAGATCATGGGTCTGCTTGCCTTGATGTTGCTGCACGAATCACGGCGTGCCGCACGCACGTCTGAAACGAGGGATCTTGTATTATTGGAACATCAGGACCGCTCTCTGTGGAATCAGAACCACATCACGGAAGGCGTGAGGTTGATCGAACGAGCGCTGGCTTCACGGCGTTTCGGTCCCTACACCTTGCAGGCAGCCATTGCCGCAGTCCACGCCGAGGCCCCCAGCACCCTTGAAACCGATTGGGCCCAGATCGTCGCATTGTACGATCTGCTCTCGCGGGCAGAGCCATCACCGATCATCGCGCTCAATCGGGCCGTGGCGGTCGCCATGCATGATGGACCAACCAAGGGATTGGAGTTGGTCGATGAGCTTCTGGAAGGTGGCGAGTTGGCCAATTATCATCTGGCGCACGCCGTACGGGCCGATCTATGCAGACGCTTGGGCAAAACCTCGGACGCCCGCGTCGCCTACGAACGAGCCCTTGCCCTGACAAAGCAGGAGCCGGAGCGGCGGTTTTTGGAAAAGCGGCTGGCGGAACTTTAGCCCACATTATTCATGAACACCGTGATCAAACATCTTGGAGCAGCTTTGATCAGCCATGAGCGCCGTCAAGGCGGTTTCAGTCTCCGTGAGTTGATGCGGTTTTGACGAAGCACGCCGACGAAACCGAGCTTCAGCAAGGAAAATCGACAATGGGATCGCAGAAGAGCGGACCCACCGTTACTGGCCGTGGATCCCGAGCTCCCAAGGGACTGTTGAGAGGAGGCCCACCCGGCATTCCCGGCAAACCGCGTCCGGCACTACGGAAATTTGGCGCCAAGCGATTGGTGGTAGGCAGCGTGATTATCTGAGCCGAGATCCCACCCGCGGCCGGTGCGCCGGCCGGTGGGACTGGAGAAATAACGACCGGTGATCGCGGGATCGGAGAAATAGCCACCGGTGATTGCTGACCCGGAAGCGGACCCGACGCGAGCTGGGCTGATCCGGTCGAGCACATGCCGAGCAGGCTGAAACAGGTGGCGGCGAACATCGACACTAATAACTGAGGGATAGTCGGTCGTGATGGAGGATTCGGTAATGGTAGTTTCACAACTCCATTATATCTAAGCATGGTCATCGTTGTATCACGTCTGGCTGAACTCCTAGGGCGATCCAGCAGATCGGTGAAGAACCCATAGGACACGGAAGCCACGCGCCAAGGAGACTTCGGATCTGGTACCATGATCCGCCGAGCCTGCCGGATTAGGGAGGCGCTTCGGCGTCTACGTCGTGAATAGAAACAACTGGGTTGGATCAGTTCTACTGCTCACGTTGGTGATTCTCATCGGCATCGGCTTGGCGGCATGGAAATATGAATCGATCCACAATCAACAAGCCGCCTCGGCCAATCAGCCCGAACCGATGGAGTCGGTCACCGTCGCCGTCGCACGAACGATCGACCATCGCCATACCACGACCTCGATCGGAACGGTCCTTGCTTTGCGTTCGATCACCTTGGAAAACGAACTGGCAGGGACGATTCGCGAGGTCCGACTTGCACCCGGACAGATTGTCGAAGCAGGTACGCTGTTAGTCGCGCTCGATGTCTCGGTTGAGGAAGCTGAACTTCGAGCACAAGAGGCCCAGGTCGCGCTCGCCAAGACGGTGTTCAATCGCAGACAACGTCTCAGCAAAGAGCTCGCTACCACGCAAGAAGAAGTGGATCGCGCCCGCGCCGACTTGGATGTGGCACAAGCCCAAATTGCCCGCACCAAGGCCATCATCGCCAAGAAGACCATCAAGGCTCCATTCCGTGCGCGCATAGGCATTGCAGATATCCATCCCGGCCAGTACCTGGATGAAGGGACATTGCTCACGACGCTTCAGGGCGTCGGCGAAGCCGTGCATGTGGATTTCATGGTCGCGCAGCAGATTGCCGCTCGCTTGCGGGTCGGCGAAGCCGTCGAAGTGTTCGCGGCCGATGATTTCCCGACTGTCATGGCCAGGATCGTGGCCCTTGATGCGCGCGTCGATCCGACAACCCGGAATGCCATGATACGTGCCAGGATCGAAGGTATCCGCAATGTACCGGCACCCGGAGCTTCCGTACGTGTTCGGATTCCGGTCGGTCCCGAACATCACGTCGTCGCCATACCGGTTAGTGGGTTGCGCAAGGGGCCGGGAGGCGACCAAGTGTTCGTCATCGCGCCGGACAAGGACGGCCGCAACCGAGTCTATACCCGTCAAGTCGAAAGCGGCCCCATGTTCGGCGACGAGATCGTGATCCATGCCGGATTGACAGCCGGCGAGCAGATCGCCGCGGTGGGCTCCTTTAAGCTCCGCGACGGTATCCTCATTGCGGTCGCGAAAGCTGCCGAGAATAACTCAAAAGAGAATCACGACGCAGGGAAACCCTAAAGCAACCGCTGGAGTCACGTGCGATACCGAATGAAGTCGAACCTGAGGAGCTGACTTTGACATGAGCGAGGACGTACACTATGTTACAACTAGCGCCGGCAAGATCGTGGTTCTCCGTGTGCCTTCGTAAACTGGGCTCTCGGAGAGAGCAATCTCTCACATAAAACCAACTCATCTCCTCATGCAGTACCCACTGTGACCGATCAGAAACACCGGTCTTGAGAAAGGAAAGGGCTATGCATCACCAGTTGCCACGCAAGTCTTTGGGCGTATTGTTGGTCGTCGTGCTCTCTCTCATCGGTTGTACCGAGTGGACCTATCACCGTTTGAATGATCCCTCGCGGGACGTCTGGCAGAAACCGCAAGGAGTCGTTGAAAAGCTGTCCATCGCGCGAGGATCGCGGGTTGCAGACTTGGGAGCCGGCGGAGGCTATTTTACCTGGCATCTGGCCAAGGCGGTCGGGGCTAGAGGAACGGTCTATGCGATTGATATCGAGGAGAGAGCCATTAATATGATCTTCAAAGAAATGGTCACCCGAGGGACTCCGAATGTCCGGCCGGTCCGGGCCGAGCCGCACGATCCAAGACTTCCCGAGCCCGTCGACCTGGTGTTCAGTTGCGATACCTACCATTATATAAACGACCGCGTCGCCTATTTTCGATCTTTGGCCTCATCGCTACGGCCAGGCGGTCGCGTCGCGATTCTCGATTTTCATCCTCGTCGATTCATGTTCAGCTTATTCGGCCACAGGATCGAGAAAGAAGAGGTCCGGCGCGAAATGGAGGACGCCGGCTATCTCCTGGTAGATGATTACGATCTTATCGACCGCCAGCACTTCCAGATTTTTGCGAAGTCTGATGGCTGAGATCTCCCAACGCTCCTTGAACGGTCGCAATCGTGACTGTCCACCCTGGCGACCCAACCCATTTGACGCAAGCGACCCATCCTCGGTACCTTACGGATAAGCGCAACCAATCCCTGGTAGCTGCAAGAATCATCGTTCAATAGCCCATCGGCGACAGCATGCATGTCAATGCTCAATTCAGGGAATCTATCCTGATCGGCTTCACGATCCTGCTCCTCGTTGGGTTATGCATCTTCGACCTCTACACACCCGCAGCCTTCGCCAGCCATGCGCTCTATGTCATAGTCGTGTTGATCGCGACGGCTTCACGTTTTTCATGGATGCCGCCTCTAGCTGCCGGAGCGGGAACGTTCCTCACTATGGTTGGAGGACTTGGGACTCCATGGTTTACCGATTTACCGCCATGGATTCAGATGGGAAACCGGTCCATCACGATTATGATTTTATGGGTGCTCGTCTGGCTTGCGTGGAAACGGAGACAGGCGAAAACGGCACTGCAGAAGGCCAATGAAGATCTCGAACAAAAGGTCGCGGAAAGGACTCAGGAACTCGCCGCTGTGAATCGGACCTTGGTAACGGAAATCGCCGAACACGTTCGGACTGAACAGGCGCTACGTCTCTCGCAGGGGCGGCTTGCCGATATCCTGGACATCGCCGACGACGCGATCATCGTCACCGAAGATGATCGATCGATTACGCTCTTCAATCAAGGGGCGGTGAAACTGTTCGGCTACGACCCGGACGAAGCGCTGGGGAACCGGATCGACCTACTGCTACCGGAACGATTCCGGATTGATCATCCATTCGACATCAACGCGTTCTCCCATGACCCGGCATCGGCTCCTCGGATGGCGCAACGACGTGAAATGTTCGGCTTGAAAAAGGATGGAGGTGAGTTTCCTGCGGAGGCGAGCATCTCAAAGCTGCGCATCGGCGAGAGGACGACGTTTACGGTGATCGTGCGGGACATCACGGACCGATTGAGAACAGAACGGCAGCTCCAGTCGCTCACCACCGAACTGATGACGGCGCAAGAAGAAGAACGCCGGCGCATTGCGCGCGAGCTCCACGACGATATTAATCAGCGGCTTGCCTTGTTGGCGATTGAAATGGGCAACATGTTGTCCGATCCATCGATGATAACCAGCCAAGCGAAAGCGACGATCCAATCACTGACTCAGCGAGTGGCGAAACTCTCCGATGATGTCCGCCGCATGGCCTACCAATTCCATCCCTCCATTCTGGACGATCTGGGTCTGACGGCGGCGCTCAAACACATGGCTGATGAATGGTCGGAGAAGACGGGGATTAAAACGGTCATCGTACAAGAAGAGATGACCGATCCTTTGCCGCGCGAGATTACCAGTTGTCTCTATCGAGTGGCACAGGAGAGCCTTGCCAACATCATGAAACATGCCCGTGCCGCACGCGTGGAGCTCGAATTGACCTGTGACGACCAAGAGATTACGCTGTCGATTTATGACACCGGTGTCGGTTTCGATCTCAAAGACATTCGGGCTCGTCATCCCGGGTTGGGTCTTGTCAATATGCGGGAGCGAGTGCGGTCCGTGCGAGGCCGATTAGACATCCAGTCCCAACTAGGACGAGGCACGCACATCATTGCGCACATTCCATTCTCTGGAGCGCCACGTGAAAAAACCACGAGTTCTGTTAGCTGACGACCATACCTTTGTGCTCGAGGGATTCAAGAAATTGCTGGAAGACCATTGCGACGTGGTAGGAGCCGTAGAAGACGGTCGCGCCTTAATCGAAGACACGCTCAATCTCCGGCCGGACATCGTGATACTGGACATTTCAATGCCTCGACTGAACGGCATCGAGGCGGCGAAGAAGCTCAAGAAGCAGATCCCCGACGTGAAACTGATTTTCGTCACGATGCATGCCGACCTGGCCTATGTCAACGCAGCGTTCAGATCAGGAGCATCGGGCTACTTACTGAAACGATCGGCGGCCACTGAGTTGATGCAGGCGGTTCAGTCCGTGATGAACAACAAGTTCTATGTGACCCCGCTCATGACGAAAGAAGTTGTGGCGTCTTTCCTGAAACCGACACAACCCCGTTTAGCCACGATTGAGGACTTGACGACCAGGCAGCACGAGATTCTACAATTGGTTGCCGAAGGATTGTCCGCGAAAGAGATCGCGGACCGACTGAAGATTTCTCACCGTACCGTTGAATTTCACAAGACCAAGATCATGGAACAACTCAACGTCCACACCACGACGGAACTGGTCAAATACGCCATGGCGCATGGCTTAGTCACAACAGCGTGACTCCTCGTTGACAATACGGCAGTTGCCTCACTGAAACCTCGTAGTTTCTACGGCCACAGCCGGCAATCTTTCCCTCTCTCCTCCCGACACCGCTCAGCTACACTGCATCGTCGTGAAAGTTGCACATCACCAACTCTGATAAAAATTGAGCGGACAGTTTTTTGACCATAAAGAGCTTCCCTGATTACGAAAAGGTGGCTGGGGTTTTCACTAGTGTCCGTATGAGTCGTGAAGCAGTACGCTGGCGGCGCTCGTTAATGAATGATCGGCGGTAAAGACATGCTTCTGAATTTACTCAAGAATTATGTTCGTCCCCAACTCGTCATTGAGCAGGCGACAGATAATAACGTGAATGCATGTTTGTTGATCACGCGTTGATCCCAGGAAATGGGATGAAGTCAACAAAGAACGAGGACGTTGATTTTTTCACACTAAACGTGTCTTCCTCATACTAAAAAAGATGGGAGGTAGCGCACATGATTATTTCGCGTCGGCAATTTTTAAAAGCCTCTGCGGGGACGGTGGCGGCCGCAGCGGTGGCGGACCAGGTCCTGGCCTTGACGGCCTTGCAACCGGTGATCGAAGTCGGCAATCCGCTGGGGGATTATCCA
>Ga0134128_10007784_pt1 | contig 12929 bp, 14 predicted proteins | sample KB31754_FD_96462 | JGI IMG/M metagenome (GOLD analysis project Ga0134128, IMG submission 96462) | Terrestrial soil microbial communities with excess Nitrogen fertilizer from Kellogg Biological Station, Michigan, USA - KB3-175-4 | ecosystem: Environmental > Terrestrial > Soil > Unclassified ...
ATCGATACGAAAGATCTGCGATTCCTCGAACACACTGTGCAGCGTCTTGTTCAGCGCCCGCGCGGAGGCCAAGTCGCTCCCGAACGGCTTCTCGATGATCAACCTCGCGCCCTCGGCGAGGCCGCAGGCACCGAGCATCGACACCATCGGCGCGAACGCATCCGGCGGCACGGCGAGGTAGATCAGCCGCCGAACACCGACGCCAAGCTCCCGCTCAGCCTGCGCGACCACCTCCACCAGCGCATCGGGCGCCGCGGTGGAAGCGGGCGCGAAGGACAGCTTGCCAGCAAAGGGCTCCCAGTTGGCGTCGGTGAGCTCGCGCCGCCCGAACTCGGCGAGCGCCGCACGCACGTGGGACCGGAACCCGTCGACGTTCGGGGCGCCCTCCGGGCGCCCCGAGCCCACGATCCGGTAACGCGCCGGCATCATCCCCGCAACGGCAAGGTGAAACAGACCAGGCAGCAGCTTGCGCCTGGCCAGATCACCCGTCGCACCAAAAACGATCAGCAGATGGTCATCGGGAACCGAGGATGGTGGCGCGGTGGTCGCGGTCAGCGGCTCGCCGCCCCCGCCGGTCACAGCGGGAGCCCCTCGACCAGCGAGGCGATCGCGTAGTCGGCGCCCGCCTCCCGCAGCTGCTCCACGGTGAAGTGGTGGCTGCCCACCCCAACACAGGCGATCCCGGCGGCGTGTGCCCCCGCCACGTCGTGCGGCGTGTCACCGACCACGATCGCTTGATCGGCGCTCACCGGTTCACCGTAGACCAGCGCGGCACGCTTGAGCGCAATCTTGGTCAACTCACCCCGGTCGGTGGAATCGGATCCATAGCCACCGAAGGAAAAGAAACGGTTCAGCTGCGCGCGGTGCAACTTGATATGCGCGGCGGCCTCCAGGTTTCCAGTGACCAAACCCAACAGATAACCATCCTCGATCAACTTTGGCAGGAGCTGCTCCACACCCGCCAACACCCGGTAGTGCTTGGACTCCGCGACCGTCTTGTGCAGATAGTGCAGCCGCCGCTCAAGCAGCCGGGTGAACTCTTGGCGTTCAGGCTTGCGGTGCAGCACCGCCTCGAAGGTCCGACGCCCGACATCGGGATCAGTCATGCCCGTGTCGGTGAACTTCCCGATATCAGCCGGGACTCCGTAGAGCTCCTCAAACGCCAGCCGCCACGACGCGGCCCCCGCACCGCCGGTGATCAGCAGCGTGCCGTCGATATCAAACAGGATCGCGATGCGCTCACTAGCCATACCAGATCTCCTGGAGTTCAACGGCCCGAGGGAGCAGGTCGTGCAGGCCCCCGCGGCGGATAGGCCTCGTCGACCTGCGGTGAGTCCCTCGCCCCGCAGCAGTTGATCACGAGCGTTCGCATCCCGAGCGCCGTGACCAAGCGGGCCGCCTGGTGCCCATCAAGCCGAGCGCCAGCAGCGTGCCCCCGCGCAGCTCGACCACCCGGTAACCGTATCAGCGGTGCGCGCGCTGACCGGGCTGCAGACGCGGCAAACCCTTGGTGAAATCCAGCGACGCGTGCACACAGAACTCCGCGAACGGTCCGACGTGCACAGGCTGGGCTCGGAGAAGCCGAGCGAGCCGCCGTTGGATGCCACCACCGCTTCCGGCAGCGCGAACGCGGGCAAACCTCGGCCTCGACGAGCGCGGTCGCGCTCATCCGACCAACGGCGCAGCGAGCTCGCTTCGATCGGCTGGTGCGCCGCGGATCAGGTCGCGAGCAGCGACGCCCGCGGCCGAATGCATTTGTGGGTTACCCCGTAGGTTTCGCCTCGCCAGCGTCTCGCGCAGTCACCGCGTTGTCCCTGATCACCGCAGCAAAGAAGCAGTCGGCCGTCCAGCGAGGATGATGAAACTCCAGAGTTCCCGAGGCATCCTCGTGATCTTGCCGCAGGGGTGGGGCACCAGGAACCAGAAGGCACCTGGTCACCTGTTTCAGACCTGGACGCGCGCCCGGAGGAACCGAACCTACCCCCGAGGCACCCAGGCGCCCGTAGAGCGTGCCAAGGCCGCCCAGGGTCACGCCCAGGCGGCTACCGTGGATCGAGCTGACGATCTGCTGCAGTTGCGGACCGATGATCGGGAATTGCTGCACCGCCGAGCCGAGCAGCGCGTGTTGCAGCGCGACTGGTCCCGCGGCCCGTCAGCCTCGACGGCGGCTGCGTCTACTCCAGCCAGCAGCGATCACGCCGGTCAGCGGCAGGTCCGGGCGGGGGGCAGTTCCTCGCGGTCGTGCTGGCAGGTATTGATGGAGCAGGCCCATGGGCGAACACCCAGGTCTCGGGCCAGACCTCGGTGAATACCGAACGCCCCCGGTCAGCCAGCACCAGACGTGGCCATAATCACGGATCCTCTCAGCGCCACAGCTGGCTGCCCGGTACCGATCTCGGTCGGGCTTGTCGAGGCGGGTGCTTTGTGCTGTCTCCGCATTCGGACTACCGTGGCGCGCTGTGATAAAGCAACAGGAGCTTGACGCTGAGGGTCTGCCACCTCTGGCGCCCCCCGAGGCCAGCGATGATGAGCGTGGCCGAGCGATCGAGGCCCGGATGGTAGCCCGCCATGGTGCCCCGTCGCTCGATGACTATCGCCGCGCCTACGCCGGGTTCGGCGCCGAGTGGCCCGGTGATGAGGAGATCCGCCGTCGGCACATCGTCGCACCCGACACCGCGGCGTGATCGGCGGGAAAGTTCTCGACGCCTCCGCGTTGGCCGCACTCGTCCGTGGCCGCGTGTCCGCTGCGGCGTGGTTTGCTACCGCACGAGCCATGTCCCTGCCGCTGTATCTGCCCACGCTCGCCTTGGCCGAGGTGCGCGCGGTCCGGCCCGATTCCGGTCCGCAGCTCGCCGAGGTGGTGGGTCATCCCTCCGTGGTGCTCGGGGAGCTCGATGCCGTGGGCGCGGGCCAGGTAGATCAGTTGCTGATGGAGGCTGATGTCTTCGACGGGTGCGCCGGGCACATCATCTACATTGCCCGGGCTAGGGGCTGGCCCACGCTGACCGCTGATCCCGGCAGGCTCCACCGGATCGCCCCAGATCTGGACCTCGACCTGCTGTAGGCGCGCTCCAGTCCTCAGCGACAGACACTTGCGCTGCACTGACCGCGCGCCGGCGCCGAGGCAGCACAACACCTCACGTCCGCTGGGCGCCCTGCGACACGAGCTCTGGTCGTGTCGGTCCCCGTGGCGAGGCCTCGGCGCTGCTTTACTGACTCGATGTCGCGCGATGATCCCGCTACCAACCTCGCCACCTGCCCGAGCTGCGAGGCGTCGTGGCGGGGGACGGTCCGGGCGCATTGCCCGGTGTGCCACGCCACCCTCGATGACGAGGTCGGCTTCGACGTCCACCGACGCACCGGGCGCTGCGTACCGCCGAGCTCACTGGGGCTGATCGTGGCCGGTGGCGTGTGGGGTGGGCGCCCGGTCGGGGAGCGGACCACGACGCCCTAGACCATCGACCCCAAGGAAGATCGTTTTTACATGCCGAAAAAAACTACGCGGGAGGCCCGCTGCGGTATGCCTCCGTCCACCAGCTCTGGGACAAATACCGCGCGAAAGCCCAGGTCACGGCCACGATTCATCAGCTGCGCCACGTCCACGCCACCGAGCTGGTCAACGCTGGGGTGTCCCTGGAGACCATCCGGCGCCGCCTCGGACACCAACGCCCAAACAGTGCTTCGCTACGTCGACCAACACGACACCACCGCCGACGCGGAGATCCGCAGCTGGCGCCGCCGAAAGATCACCGGGCGCTCGGGCGGTTGACCTCCCCCGGATTCGAACGGTCTCCCCATAGGGGCAGGCGCCCACCCTGGCGTTGTGTTTCTCCGGCTCGGTCAGCGCCACCTGGTAGTCGACCCCGTCGAAGCGGTAGCGACCGTCGGCGAGGCGGTTGGGCCAAGGGATCAGCGGCACGCCGTGCGCCCCGTCGCGCATGGCCTCGATCGGGTAAGGATCCAGGACAGGCCGATCCCCAACCTCGTACTGGCGGATCCCGCCGCCCACCTCGACGACGGTGGCGCGCTGATCTCTCCAGATGATCTCGAGCTGTTTGCCAGATGGGAAGACGTCCACTGCCGCTCCTGGTCCATTGTGAGTGTAAGTCTCGGGACTGCGTCATCGGGATCGAGAGCAAACGATGTAGCCGGCTGGAGCCACGAGGGCTCAGCCGGAACTACAGTTCACCCGGTTCTATTGGGCTCATGCACGATAAGGACCGGACAGGGTGCGTGCAGGGCGCACTGATGGCTGACTGAGCCGAGCAGGAGCCCGGCGAAGCCGCCGTGTCCGCGCGAGCCGACGACCAGCAAGTCGGCGCCGCGAGCCTCCTCTACGAGTACCTGCGCGGGCCGACCCATGCGCATCACTCGTTCGACCTCGACACCGGTTGCCTGTTCCCCGAGCGCGTCGACTGCCGAATCCAACGCCGCGCGCGCACCCTCCTCGACCACGGTCGGATCGATGTCAGGGCCGAATCCGCTCATTCCTCCGTAGGCCATCGTCGACACATCCCAGGCCATGACTGCCCGCAGCACCGCACCTCTTAACCTCGCCTCGTCAACCGCGACGCGCAGCGCTTCCTGCGCGCTCTGGGAGCCATCAACTCCGACGACTATCGTTGCCATTCTCAGCTCCCTTGCTCGTTTTTGCTGCGGTGGCGGCGGGTGGGTCAGCGCAGGAGTGCCAGGATTGTGGTGATTGCGGTGGCGTCGCTAGCGGCCAGGACGGTGAACGGCCACACATGAAGATGGAACGGGTGCGCCAAGGGCTGGGGTTCGTGACGCGATCCCGGGATATCGGGGCGGGCAGGACGGTCCCGTCGTGCGCGACCTGGACGAGTTCCTGGTCAGCGAGGCGGATCGGCAGCACCCGGGAGTGCGGCCGTTGATGATGCGCCAGCGTTGGCCGGGATGGTCCGCCATGCGCTGTCGCGCTCCCCGATGTTGGGGTTGCCGCAGGGAGCGGTCAGCACATCGAATTCACCGTCGACAATCACGACACAAATGCTCAGGGCTGGGTAGTGCTGCACCCGCTCGGTGGGAATGTTTTGGACATTGGAGCTTCGCGAGCTCGGTGATACCTCTGCGCTCGGGACGATCAGGAACTGGATCACTACCGTGATGCCGATCGGGCAACCGACGCCTCCGCTGGCGTTGGCCGGCAAGCTGCTCGCCGACCGCGGGCTGAAACTGTTGGCCGATTGGCTGTGACAGCGTTGGCTGGCCCCGTCACGCCGGGGCCACGCAGGGTTGACATCGCCACCCCGCCCTTCGGTGAGCAGCTGAGGTCACGCCGCCGCTGCTATGCGGTGTTGGGGGCACATTGTCGGTTTCGTGTGGTTTCGTGCTAGCTGAAGTGCTCTACTACCTGGTCGGAGGGCGGTTGACCGACGCGCTCCGCTCTTGGTGATCCTCGCGGGCGGCGCCTGCTTTGGATCGCGGACCACGCCGTGCCGCACCACGACGCCGAGCCCGGTTGCTACGGACCTCGCTGCCTGCGTCACGAGGGCGCGGCAGTTTCGCTGGCCTGATCCTCAGTTCGGTGAGCCATGCCCTGCTGCACCATCCCGTCGCCGAGGTCCGCGCTACCCGCGGGACGGCGTGATCGCTAGGCGGCGACCCGTCTCTGCAGATCTTCAGGTGGGATCGGTTAAGCCGGTTACGACGACGTTGGGCGCCCGGTGACAGGTTGTGGAAAGAGGGCCAGTCCGATGGTGGTCCCACGGGGAGGGGGAAATGATCGCGAACAAGCGTTGGTAGGTCCAGATGCGGATCGATGAGCATGATGGCTTGTCCGACTAAAACTCCGTGGCCGGCGCTTTCTGTTTCTCGTTTTCTAGTCGGGGATGGATCGGGTTGGGGTGGGGGAGGGCGCGGTTGGTGTGTTGGGTGGGGTGAGCAGGATTGCTCCGGCGCCGCGGGAGGTGAGATAGCTCCAGGCCCAGTCGATGAGGACTTGGAGGCGGTTGCGGAAGCCGATGAGGTAGACGATGTGCACACCGAGCCAGAGCAGCCACGCTGCTCGTCCTCCGAATTGGAGCCGGTAGTGGTTGGGTGCGCCGGGGAAGAGGGGTAGTTCGGCGACGGCGTCGCCGCGGCCGAGGACGGCCATGAGTCCGTTGTCGTGGTAGCGAAACGCTGTCAGTGGTGTGTGGTGGATGAGTCGGGCGACTTGTTCGCCGGCGTGGCGTCCGGTTTCGATGGCCACGGGGGCGAGCATGGGTAGGGGTCGCTGGTCTCCGGGTGGGGTGATGGCGGCCAGGTCCCCCGCGGCGAACACGCCGGGATGATCGGGCACCCGCAGCTGCGGGTCGACCGGAATCTGGCCGTGGCGGGTCAACGTGACTCCCAGGGCCCGGCTGAGGTGATTGGCTTGTACCCCGGCGGCCCAGATGATCGTGTCGGTGGGGATGTGTTCGCCGCTGGCGAGGGTGACTCCGTGGGGGTGGGCGGCGGTGACGCTCTGGCCGAGGCGAACGTCGACGCCGCGGCGACGCAGGTCGGTCAGCGCGAGTTGGGAGCAGCGTTTGGTGAAGGCGCCCAGCAGTCGGGGTCCGGCTTCGATGAGCGTCACCGCGAGGGTGGCCACGGGTCCGACGACCTCGTGGGCCATCGAGGTCAGCGCCCCGGCGGTTTCCACCCCGGTGGGTCCGCCGCCGACGACCACCGTGGTGATCTGGGCACCGTCGGGGCCGGCGGTGTTCGCCGCCTGTTCCAGGGTGCTGAGCAGGTGGTGGCGGAGTCGGATGGCGTCGGTGAGGGTGTAGAGCGGCCAGCTGTGCTCGGGCATCCCGGGGATACCGAAGAAGTTGGTGTGGGCACCCGCGGCCAGGATGAGGTAATCGAAGCCCAGGGTGGAGCCATCCCGGCACCGGAGGCTGCGATCGGCCCAGTTCACCGAGACGACTTCGCCCACCCGGACGGTGAGATTGGGTTGCCGACGAAACACCGCGCGCAGCGCGACACCAACCTCTTCGGGCGCCAGGTAGCCGGTGCCGACTTGGTAGAGCAACGGTTGAAAGGTGTGGTAGTTGTTTTTGTCCAGCAGCGTGATGTCCGCGTCGACGTGTCGTAGGGCGTGCGCGGCGTGGAGCCCGGCGAAACCGGCGCCGAGGATGACGACGCACGGTCGACGCCGGCCATCTGCCGAGGCGGGTGTGCTCATGGTGTGGGCTCCGTGACGGTGGCCGGTTGATCTGTCGGTGCCTCGGCCGAGAGTTGGGTGATTTTGGTGGAGATGGCCTCCAGCAGGGTGGCCCAGTCGGCTTCGAAGGCGCGAGCCCCCTGGCGTTGCAGCAACTCCCCTAACCCATCTATGTCGATGCCGTGGGCGGCCACCTGGGCGATGCAGTGTTCTGCTGCGGCGTAGTCGGGCTGCATCAGCTCCACGGGCCCGCCGTGGTTGGCGAAGGCCAGCAGTGTTTTTCCGGCATGGTGTTGATGGTGTCCGGGGCGGCGAGTCGGCCCAGGTAGTAGGTGTCGGGGAAGGTGGGGTCCTTGGTGGAGGTGGAGGCCCACAGCACCCGCTGCGGGCGGGCTCCGGCCTGGGCGAGCACCGTCCAGCGCTGATCCTGCAACAGTGACCGGTAGGAGGCATAGACCTTTTGGGTGATGGCCAGGCCGAGTTGGCCGTGCCGCGGTGCGGGCAGCAGCGGGTCGGCGGCTTTGTCCCAGCGGGAGACGAACACCGAGGCCACCGAGGGCACCTCCAGGGACAATCCATCGGCGGCCCGCTGCTGCAGCGCCCGCAGGTAGGCATCGGCCGTGCGCAGGTAGTGGCTGTTAGAAAACAGCAGGGTGACGTTGATCCCGATGCCCTCGCTGATCAGTTGCTCCATGGCGGTCAGCCCGGGTGGGGTGCCGGGGATCTTGACCAGCAGGTTGGGCCGGTTGGCCTGGTGGTGCAGCCGGCGAGCAACCTGCACACTCTGTTCGGCGTTGTAGGCCAGCCCGGGTGGGACTTCCACCGAGACGTACCCGTCGGCGCCGCTGGTTTCCTCCCAGATGGGGCGGAACAGGTCGGCGGCCGCGGTCAGGTCCTCCATCGCGACGGCGTACACGAGGTCCTGGGGATTGGTCACCCCGGCGGCGATGTGGCGGCGCAGCGACTCGTCGTAGTCGCTGCTGGCGGCCATGGCGTGGCCGAGGATGGTGGGGTTGGAGGTCAGCCCGGTCACCGCCAGTTCTGTGATGTAGCGGGCTAAGGTCCCGCTGGTCAGCAGCTGGCGGCTAATGGAGTCCAACCACAGGCTTTGCCCGGCCTGATGGAGCTGTTGGGCGGGGTTCATCGGTCCTCCTCTGTGGTAACCGGCACGCTGATTGCTCACTGACGCAGGGCTTGGTGTGCGGCCGCTGCGACCGCCTCGGGGGTGATCCCGAAATACCGGTACAGGTCGGGCCCCTTGCCGGAGGCGCCGAAGGTGGTCATGCCCACCATCTGGTCGGTCAACACCGACCAGCCGAACGGGCTGGCCGCCTCCACCGCGACGGGATCGCATCACGCTCAGCCGGGGGGCGGGGGAAAAACAGCTCCCAGCACGGCAGCGACACGACCCGGGCGCTGATTCCCTCACTGGTGAGGATGTCCCGGGCGGCCAGGGCCACCTCGACTTCTGAGCCGGTGGCGATGAGGGCCACGTGATCCCCGGGGGCGACGATCGCGCCGCGCACGTCGACGGTGTCCGGGTCCAGCACGGGCATTGTTTGCCGGGAGAGCACCATCACCGTGGGGCCGCTGTGGTGTAGGGCAGCCGCCCAGGCCTGTGCCGCCTCGTTGGCGTCGGCGGGGCGGATCACGGTGAGCCCGGGCATCGCCCGCAGGCTGGCTAGCTGCTCGATCGGCTGGTGGGTGGTGCCGTCCTCGCCCAGCCCGATGGAGTCGTGGGTGAACACCCACACACACGGCAGCTGCATGATCGCTGACAGGCGCAGGGTGGGGCGCAGGTAGTCGGAGAAGCAGAAAAAGGTGGCGCCGAAGGGTCGCAGCCCGCCGTGGGCGGCCATGCCCACCAAAAGGGCTGCCATGGCGTGCTCGCGGACCCCGAAACGAAGGTTGCGTCCATTCCACTGGTTGCGTCCGACGTCGGGGTAACCCGCCAGGTGGGTTTCGGTGGAGCTTTCCACGTTGGCCACCCCACCCACGAGTTCGGGTACGTGATCGGCCAGTGCCTGCAGGGCCTTGCCCGCGGCCACCCGGGTGGAGATGCGGGTGGTGCCAGGCGCGAAGCGGGGCAGGCATTCCTGCCAGTCGGGAGGGAGCCGCCCCGCCATCACCCGGTCGAATTACGGCGGCCCGCTCGGGGTGGGTGTGTCGGTAGCGTTCCCGCAGCTGCCGCCAGGCCTGGTGGGCTTGGGCGCGCTGGGCGACCTGGGTGCGCCAGGTGGCATACACCTGCTCGGGATCTCAAAAGGCTGGTGGGGCCAGTGCAACAAGCCACGGGCGATCGCGGCGTACTGCGGTCCCACCGGGGAGCCGTGCGAGCGGTGATCATCGTGGAGCGGGGTGCCGATGCCGATATGCGAGTGCATGATCACAATGCTGGGTCGCTCGGTCTCGGCGGCGGCCTGGTCCAGGGCAAAATGGACCGCGGCCAGGTCATCGACGTCGAACAGGCGCACCACATGCCAGCCGTAGCCCAAAAACCGGCTGGCGACCTCTTCGGTGAACGAACAACCCGGCAACGCTCATCAGGGCTGCTGGAGGTGACCAGCACTCCGCGCCCTAGACACCCCACCCTGCGGCAGGCCTACCGCCGTGGCAGGCTGCTGCTCGGGACCACACAGCGCGGCATCGCGCACTGGGGATCTGCTTTTACGTACGGCCACGAACCCACGCGCACCCACCGAGGCCGACTCAACCAGCGCTTCACGGGTTGCTGCACCAGCACACCCGTCGCCCCCGGGCGCAGGCCTTGCCCGGCCGCCGCCACAGAGAGCGTAGATCGTGGAATGCAACCAACGGTCATCGCTACCCGGCCTGGCGATAACAGGGACCTGCCGCAGTTCGCTGCATAGTCTCAGCAAATGCATTCCGCTTCCCAATGACCGGGTCATGGCCGGGATGCAGGTCAACAAGGAGAGGGGAAGGAATCGCGCCCGGTGCAGGAGCTTAGATTTATCTGGGGGACAAAACCGTTGACCGCCGCGATGGGCGGTTAAGCGATCACAGTGCGGGTGTGCCGACGTTGGGCCGGCGGCAGTCAGTCCAGAGATCGGACCTCGATTTTCCCATCACGGACCCGGGTCTGGTACGCGGGCTGGGGTACCGAGGCCGGGCCGCGCACGATGGAGCCGTCGGACAGCCGAAAGGTACTGCCATGCCACGGGCAGATGACGCAGCCATCGGCAAGCTCACCTTCATCCAGTGGACCGCCGGCATGGCTGCAGGTGTTCGCCAGCGCGGAGATCTGTCCCTCATTGCGGACCAGCAGCACCGACGCCTCCCCGGCGGAGACCCGGCGCAGCTGCCCCTCGGCCAGCTCCGCCTCGGCGAGCACCGTGGTCCACTCCTGCGGGCGGTGCTCGAGGAAGGTGTGGTTGACGTTAACCCCTTTGGCGAACGACAGGTGACCACCCAGGTACGCACCGACGACCAGGACCCCGAATCCGGCCAGTCCGAGAACCTTGCCGGCGCCTCGCGCACCGCTGCGCCGAGCGAGTAGCGAGGCCACATACAGGCTTAGCGCAGCCACGTTCGCGCCCGCGTGCACGGCCCCGATCCGCCGCTCTCCGCCGATGGTGTCCGACCAGTCGTTGAGCCCAGTGGCCGCCGTGGGGACCGCGCTGAGGATGCCGGCGCCGACGAGCAGGTCAGCGGCTCGCTCGGCCCGGGCGCCCCCGACGATGTCCAACACCACAGACATACTCCAGGCACCGATCGGCAGGTCGGTAAGCATCGGGTGGGCAGGATGGCCCAGATTTGTCCCGCTGAGCAGGTTACGGACCGCGCGAGGCTGTACGGCGTTGCCGACCAAGCCGGCCGCTGGCTTGGCGACCTTGTCCAAGGCGGTGAAACGCTCAATGCGGCGCACCAGCGCGTGCGCAAACCCCATGACGAGCAATCCTTTCCGGCTGAGTGTCCCCCACCCGGGCTGCTGCCCGACGCTACCAAAAAGAGGTCCGGTACGCGCGGCATCAACTTCACGATCAATGCGCCTGTCAGGGACGGATGGATGGTGCAGACATAGGGATAGGTGCCCGGCGTGTTAGGCGCGGTGAATACGCCGCGCTGGCCGCCGGAGATTGTGCTGGTATCGAATGATTTGTTGACCGCAGTCATCGTATGCGGGGCCCGATCCTGGTTCACTACCGTGATCTTCATTGCCGGGGCGACCACCAAAGAGGCCGGCCCGAACGCACAGTTCTTGATCACAACGGTGCTGGCCAGGTTCGTGGACATCACCCCGGTGCGGTCGCCGACGCCTGTCGGATGAGATGAATGGCCGTGCGGCACGCTGGCTTACCAACGAAGATGGTGAGTGACACAAAGCCGACGGTCGGGAGGAAGCATGGCGATTGCTGAGCGCACGGCAGAGACCGTTTGGGAAGGCGCGCTGGGCAGCGGCCGAGGGACCATCCGCGCCGCCAGTGGAGCATGGGACGGGCTGGCGGTGACCTGGGCGTCGCGGACTGAGCGCCCGGATGGGAAGACCAGCCCGGAAGAACTGGCCGCTGCGGCTCACTCTGCGTGTTTCGCGATGGCGCTGGCGCTGCGGCTGGGTGAGCACAACACCGCCCCGCAGCGGCTCAGCATTGCTGCCACCGTGACCCTCGACGAGGTCGACGGCCTTCCCACCATCGTGTCCTCGGTACTGCGCGTCCGCGGCCGGGTACCAGGGCTAGACGGCGCCGGCTTCCAAGCAGTGGTCGATGAGGCCGCCAAGCTGTGCCCGGTGTCTCGTCTGTTCGCCGGAGCCGAGATCACCGTCCATGCCGAGCTGGAGTCAGCCTGATCTGATCGGAAGAGACCTTCGGTTGTGGGATGGTGGCAAGCTTTGGAGGTCCGGCTGATCGATCCCTCTGGTACACCTGGGCCGCTGTGCATCGGGGATGCAGCACACGCCACGTCGCTGATCGGTTGGCGTGGGGATCAACCGTGCGGTGCAAGACCCGGTCGCGGCGGCGCACTATCTTGCGGTCTGCTGTTGCGCGGCCCGGTGCGCGCCGAGGATCTGGCTCGAGTGCTATGAAGATGCTGGCCGCCCACCGTGATCACCCAGATTCTGCAATGGATTTTGCATGGTCCGGTGACCGCTGGCCGGCAACATCGGTGTCGGCGGCTCCGAGCGGCTTCCACTGCCGCTGCGGCTGATGCAGCGCTTGCCGTGGTTGCAAGCCGTCCCGGCACATCTGTTCGGCATCGGAGTGCCGCGCGAGCATGCACCCGGCTTTGCCCGCCGCTCCTGACCAGGGCCGGCGGCCTAGGACCCGGCACTCGGTGAGGGATCCCTGCCGGCAGGTCGTCAGCTGTGTGATGAACGACTTGATGGGGGGCACGGTCGCCAACCTGTGGAGCGCTCACACTTCTAGTGTTGACCAGGCGCCCCCGACAGCGGGGTTGGGGAAAGTGCGGTCAGGAGAGACGGACGCGTACCGCCCGCGCGGTGCGGGGGAGGGGCCTCGATGCGGTGGACGAAGCCAGGGGTGGGGCAACACCCGGGACTGGCGCGCCCGGACGGGGTGGCCGATTCGCCGGTGGAGCGGTTGATGCGGTCTGCGCAGTTCTTTTTTTCGGGGGAGCAGTCGGCGGATCGGCACCGGTTGGATCGGTGGGATTCCCGGGCGGCGGAGGAGTTCTATCGGGAGCGGTGGCGTCATGACAAGCAGGTGCGCTCGACTCATGGGGTGAACTGCACCGGGTCGTGCTCCTGGATGGTTTACGTGAAGGACGGGATCATCACCTGGGAGATGCAGGCGGTGGATTACCC
>Ga0134128_10007785_pt1 | contig 12929 bp, 17 predicted proteins | sample KB31754_FD_96462 | JGI IMG/M metagenome (GOLD analysis project Ga0134128, IMG submission 96462) | Terrestrial soil microbial communities with excess Nitrogen fertilizer from Kellogg Biological Station, Michigan, USA - KB3-175-4 | ecosystem: Environmental > Terrestrial > Soil > Unclassified ...
CCGCGCCTTCATGACCGTCGTGCCGGGATCTGGGACGCCTGGCGGAGGCGTTTGTCGCACTTGCCCCCTTGCAGTCCCCCTGCCCCGTCCCGCTGAATGACGGCCGCGCTCCACGAGGCCGGTCGCATGCCGTCGAATGAGTGGCAGGCGGTGCCCAGAAAGCCAAATATGCTGGGAAGCGTGAACAAATCCGCGATTCCCTTCGTCATCATCGGCGGCACCAGCCTCATCCTCGGCGGCGTCCTGTCAGCAGCCAGCGCCGGGTCCCCCAGCTACACGTCGTCGTGGGCCGTCGCCTACCTGGTCCTGGTTGCCGGCGTCGCCCAGCTGGTGCTGGGCATAGGCCAGGGCGGGCTGGCTTCGAGGTCAGTGCCCGCCTGGTTGGTTGCGGGCGAGGCCGCCGCGTTCAACCTGTCAACGGTCGCCGTCCTGCTGGGCACACTCCTGGCGGCGCCCGCCCTCACCTACCTGGGTGCGGGACTGCTGGTCGTTGCGCTCGCCGCGTTCATCTGGGCCGTCCGCGGCGGCGGCGGCCACCTTCCCTGGCTGCTGTGGTCGTTTCGCATCGTGGTGGTCGTGCTCCTGGTCAGCGCCCCGATCGGGCTGGTCATTGCCCATGCCCGGGGAGCATAGGTGGCTGCGCGCACACGGGCTACCCGGCGTCCGGCACCACGCCGTGAAGGTGGGCCAGTCCGCCGTCGTGGTTGAGGATGCTCAGGATCTCCACGGGCCCTCCGGCGGCTCCAATGGAATGGGGCACCATGGTGGAAAACTCGGCCACCTCCCCCGCGTTCACCAGGATGGCCCGCTCCCCCAGGACCAGCCGTGCCGTGCCGGAGAGCACGGTGAACCAGTCGCGCCCCGGATGGACGCCCAGGTGGCCCGGGCGTTCCCCGGTGATGCGCATCTTCGCCACCACTTTGCCCTGCAGTGCGCGCTCGTCGGAGAGGATCCACGTGGTCAGGCCCGGGGCGTGCCCGGGCTCAGGCCGGATGACGACGTCCTGGTCACCCGCCGGCTCCACGAGGGCGTCCAGGGTGGTGTCCAGGGCGCGGGCAATGGGCACCAGCTGGTCCAGCGCGATCCTGCGGTGGCCCGTCTCGAGCCGGCTCAGCGTCGACGGGCTGAGGCTGCAGCGGGCCGCGAGGTTTTCCAGCGACCACCCGCGGGACAGCCTCAATCCGCGGATGCGCTGGCGGATGACCATGTCCATGGCGAGTTCTTGCGTCATACGCAATAGTGTATGCCATCGGCGCATTTCGGGGCTACCGTTGGAACCATGACGGATCACAACCATCACCACCCAGCCGGCGGACACGAGCACGGCAACCACCACGGCGACGGGCTAGCCGAGCTCCTGGACCTGGACGCGCAGGTCCTGGGTTCCTACCTGGACGCGGCCACCACCTGGGCCGCGGAGCTGGCCCCGGCCGCCGCAACCATCGTGGACCTGGGCGCCGGCTCCGGGGCCGGCACCCTGGCCTTGGCCCACCGCTTCCCGGAGGCGGCGGTGGTGTCCGTCGACAAGTCACCAGACATGCTGGGGCGGACCCTCGAGGCGGCCCGCCGGCAGGGCCTGTCCGGGCGGGTCCGCACCGTCGAAGCGGACCTGGACGCCTCCTGGCCCCCCATCGCCGGCGCCGACCTGGTCTGGGCCTCCTCCTCCCTGCACGAGCTGGCCGACCCGGACCACGCCATGCGTGAGGTGTTCGCGGCACTCAGGCCCGGCGGCGTGCTGCTGGTCATCGAGATGGACGGACTGCCGCGCTTCCTCCCCGACCACCTCCACGCCGGCCTCGAGTCCCGGTTGCACGCGGCCCTGGCCCGGCAGGGCTGGAACTCGCACCCGGACTGGCGGCCCGGGCTGGAGCTGGCCGGCTTTGCCGCCGTCGAACAGCGCGCGTTCCCCGCCACGGGAAGCCCGACGCCGGAGGCTGCGTCCCGCTATGCCCGCGCCTTCCTCGGGCGCATCGGCCCGGCGCTTGCGGGCATCGCCTCCGCCGAGGACCTCTACGCACTCAACCGCCTGCTGGACGACGACGGGCCGGACTCGCCCCTGCGCAGCCCGGAACTGGAAGTGCGCGGGAGCCGCACGGCATGGGCGGCACGCAAGGCGTAGGCCGCGGCCGCACCGTGCGGCCCATTGTCCGGTGCGGCCAAGGCGCATGACGCTGCCGTGCCCGCGGGCCGCCGCGGAGCCCACGCAGGAGGGGCCACGGAAGGTAGTTTCGTGTCGGTGGCCCGCACCGGCCGCGGATGCGCCAAACTGGGCACATCGCGCCACCCCACGAAAGGTATGAGCATGTCCCAACAGCCGCTGTCGAACGCTCCCGGCGACGAGTACTTCAGCCCGGGCCCCTACCTGCCCCCGGGCCATGGCGGCCTCGGTGCCCCACAGCGGCCGCCGATGAGCAAGATCGCCGTCTGGGGCTTTGTGATTGCCTGCGTCAGCCTGTTCGTCTTCGGATTCATTGGCCTGGTGGGCATGTTCCTCGGCGGGCGGGGCCTGCGGGCAATCCGCACGGGACGGGCCCGCGGCCGCGGGCTGGCGATTGCCGGCATTGCCATCGGCGCGGCCAGCTTCATCTTCTACCTGGTCGCCATGTTCATCCGCAACAACTGAGCGGTCCGGGGCCAGCATGGCATCATGAAGCAGTGATCACCGAACATGCCCTGCTTCCAGTCATCGCGGGTCTCGAGGCCGACTTTGAAGCTGCCTTCGCCCGGGCACAAGCCATGATTTCCGCCAGGCCGGGATTCCTCGGCCTGACCCTGTCCCGCTCCCTGGAACGGCCCGGGACCTACCTGCTGCTCGTGCAATGGGATGCCCTGGCGGACCATGTTGTCGGCTTCAGGGGGTCCCCCGAATATGCTCAGTGGAGCCGGCTGCTGCACCGGTTCCACGAGCCGTTTCCGGAGGTGGGGCACTTTGAGCCGGTCGCCTCCGCCGCGGCCGGGCAGGTGTGCGCCGCGCACCTCGGTACGCTGGAGCCATGACCAACCACGACGACGTTTCCACCGACCTCCTCATGCCCTCCGTCCGCGACGCCCTTGCCCGGCACGGCATTGCCCACGAGGTCCTCCCCTGCGCCGACGAGCTCTCCGACACGGCCGCGTTTTGCGCCCACTACAACGTCCCGCTGGGGCAGGCCGCCAACACCATCGTGGTGACCTCCCGCAAGGTGGAACCCTCCATCCAGGCTGTCTGCGTGGTCCTTGGCACCGCCCGCCTGGACGTCAACGGCAAAGTCAGGGAACTGCTTGGGGTGAAGCGGGCATCCTTTGCCGACGCCGAACTGACCGTGCAACGCACCGGCATGGTCATAGGCGGCGTCACCCCCATCGGGACCGCGGGCCTGCCCATCTACGTGGACAGCGCCGTGTTGGAACAGCCCGAGGTCATCATGGGAGGCGGCAACCGCACCAGCAAGCTGCGGCTCCACCCACGCGAGCTGGCCAAGCTGCCCGGCGTCGAGGTTGTGCACGGCCTGGCGAAGGCGGCGGAAAAAGGCTGAGCCGGGCCCCGCGCCGTCGTCCCCGAAAGCGAACGTCTGTGACAATGGGCGGATGAGGCTTGCGACGACGCCCGTGCGGCACATCGGCGAGGACCCGCAGCGGCCCCTGCCCCGGACCGACTGGCCGGCCACGCTTGCACCCGTGCGGCAGCTGCTTGACGACGGGCTCGAGCCTGGCCGCGCCACGGTCTTCGTGGGCGACAACGGCGCCGGCAAGTCCACGCTCGTCGAGGCGATCGCCATGGCCTACGGGTTGAACCCGGAGGGCGGCTCCACGGGCGCCATGCACAGCAGCCGCCGCACGGAGTCGGGGCTGGCCGACAGCCTGCGCCTGACCCGCAACGCCGGCGCCAGCAGGTACGGCTACTTCCTGCGGGCCGAGACCATGCACGGCTTCTTCAGCTACCTCGAGGACAACCCGTCCATGACCCGCCAGGACGTGATGTTCCACCGCATGTCCCACGGGGAATCGTTCCTGTCGCTGGCCGCGGACAGGTTTCGCGGCGGCGGCCTGTGGATCCTGGACGAGCCGGAGTCCGCGCTGTCCTTCTCCGGCTGCCTGTCGCTGCTGGGCGTGCTGCAGGGCCTATTGGACGACGGCGGCTCCCAGGTGATCCTCTCGACCCACTCGCCGCTGTTGGCGGCCCTGCCGGGCGCGGACATCTACGAGGTGGGCGGGTGGGGGCTCCGCCGCAACACCTGGGAAGCACTGGAACTGGTGGGCAACTGGCGGTCCTTCCTGGACGCCCCGCAGCGCTTCCTGCGCCACTTATAGGAGCCGCCAACCCTAGCCGTCGTAGGCGGCCTGCAGCGCGGCGATGTCCAGCTTCCGCATGCCGAGCATGGCCTGCATGGCCCGCCCGGCACCTTCCTGGTCCGGGCCGTTGAGCACCGAAGGCAGCATGTTCGGAATGAGCTGCCAGGACACCCCGAACTTGTCCTTCAGCCAGCCGCACTGGCTCTCCTGGCCGCCGTCGGCCGTCAGGGCAGCCCACTTCGCATCCAGCTCCTCCTGCGAGTCAAAAAACAGCTCGAAGGAAATGGACTCGTTGAACGTGAATTCCGGTCCCCCGTTGAGCCCCCGAAAACTGCGCCCGTCCAAGTCGAACTGGACGGTCAGCGCTGTCCCGGCCGGGTAGGGGCCACCGTCGCCCCACCGGGCCACTTCCTTGATGCCGGAGTTTTCAAAAAGGCCCACGTAGAACTCCGCAGCCTCCTCCGCCCGCCCGTCGAACCACAGGCACGTCCCGATCTGCCCCACGCCCGCCACTCCCCTGTCCTTGATCTGGCTGTCCTTGATTTCGCTGGCCTTGATTTGCTGAAAACTCTAGCCCCGCCGACAGTGTGCAACAACAGCTGCGGCCGGACAACTTTGGGCGGATGGCCGCGGCCGGGACGGCGTGGGCCCGGGGGCCGGGGAAATCACGGCGCCGCCATTGCCGCTAAGCTGGCTGGGTGACACAAGCTACCACTAAACGCGCCCCCAAGTTCCTTGCCTATTCGGCCGTCATGGACGTCCTTTTGGTCCTTGTCTTCGCCCTGTCGGGGCGAAGCTCGCACCACGAATCCTTGTCCGCAGGCGGCGTGCTCACGACCGCCTGGCCGTTCCTGGCCGCACTGGCCCTGGGCTGGCTGCTGACACGAAACTGGCGACAGCCCGTGTCCCTGTGGCCGCAGGGGGTGTGCATCTGGCTGATTACGGTGGCCGGCGGCATGGCCCTGCGGATCCTCTCGGGCGAGACGGCCCAGACGCCCTTCGTGATCGTGGCCACGCTGGTTTTGGGCGTGTTCCTGCTGGGGCAACGGCTGATTGGCGCCCGGGTGGCCCGTCGCGGCACGACGCGCTAAATCCGGCCGCCCGTGCGTTAAGATCAAAATCAAATGCAACACCCCGGCACCGTGCCCCTGCTGAAAAGGACCCCTCCCGTGATCACCGCCTTTGTCCTGATCAAGACCGACGCCTCCCGCATCCCGGAAGCCGCCCAGGAAATCTCCGAACTCGCCGGCATCAGCGAGGTCTACTCGGTGACCGGCGAATGGGACCTGATCGCCATTGCCCGGGTGCGGAAGCATGAGGACCTGGCCGACGTCATTGCCGACAAGCTCTCCAAGGTCAGTTCAGTCATGTCCACCACCACGCAGATTTCCTTCCGCGCCTACTCCCAGCATGACCTCGACGCCGCCTTCGCCCTCGGCTTCGACCACTGACCCGCCGGGCGGCCGGTCCCGCGGGGCGCTCAGCCCGTCCCGGTGCTGAGGGCAACCCAGCGCTTGAGCACGCTCGCGGCCGCGCCGCCGTCGATGGAGGCCTCCGCCCGTGCCGCCGCAAAGCGCAGGCGATCCCCTAGCGACCCCCTGGCCTCCACGTCGTAGGCCACGAGCCCTGCCGCTGCATTGAGGACGACGGCGTCGCGCACCGGGCCGCGCTCGCCGTCCAGGACGCGGCGGACCACGGCGGCGTTGTAGTCCGCATTCCTGCCGCGCAGGTCGTCGATGGTGGCGCGCGCAATGCCAATGTCCAGGGGGTCAAAGTCCGTCTCGGCCACCGCGCCATCGCGCACCTCCCACACACGTGAGGGTCCCGTCGTCGTCAGTTCATCCAGGCCGTCGCTGCCGCGGAAGACGAGGGCGCGCACGCCCCGGGCGGCGAGCACGCCGGCCACCAGCGGGGCCAGGCGGGCGTCCGCAACGCCGATGGCCGACGCCGCCACATGGGCCGGGTTGGTCAGCGGGCCCAGCAGGTTGAACGCCGTGGGCACGGCCAGCTGGGCACGTGCCGGCGCGGCATGCCGCATGGACGGGTGGAAGAGGTTGGCGAAGCAAAAAGTGATGCCCACTTCCGCGGCGGACCGTGCCACGAGCTCCACCGACTGGTCGAGCCGGACCCCCAGGGACTCAAGGACGTCGGCGGAACCGGCCGCGGACGACGACGCCCGGTTGCCGTGCTTGACCACGGTGGCACCGGCACCGGCGCAAACCACGGCGGCCATGGTGGAAATGTTGACGGTGTTGAGCCTGTCCCCGCCGGTGCCGACGATGTCGAGGGCGTCACCGGGAATTTCCAGCGGACGGGCGTTGAAGAGCATCGCCTCGACGAGACCGTTGACCTCGTCCACCGTCTCGCCCTTGGCCCGAAGTGCCACCAGGAAGCCGGCAATCTGCACATCCGAGGCATCCCCCGCCATGATCGTGTTCATGGCCCACTCGGTCTGGGCCGAGGTGAGGTCGTGGTGGCCAATCAGGGAGGCAGTCAGGTCGGGCCAGGTTGGCGGCGCGGCAGTGGGGTCATCGAGAGGGTTCACCTTCCAAATGTTAGACGAAACAGCGCCTCCGCACCCGAATGTGACCGTTGACACGGGCCGCAGCGTGTGCATATCCAACTGGGCCGACCCTGTGAATCCGCCGGAATTTCGCAGGTTTGTAGAAAAAGATCGCCGAAACGGCATTTCGCATTGGGAACTCGGGCCGTTTATAGACATAATGTCTATGTGACAACTGCGACCCATGCCCCCAGTACCCCGGCGCATCCGACGCTGAACCGCCCCAACATGGTTTCCGTAGGAACCGTGGTCTGGCTGTCCAGCGAGCTGATGTTCTTTGCCGGCCTTTTTGCCATGTACTTCACGCTGCGTTCCACCACCGGTGGTTTGTGGGCGGAAGAAACGGCCAAGCTGAACTTCCCCTTCGCACTGGTCAACACCCTCGTCCTGGTCTCCAGCTCCTTTACCTGCCAGATGGGCGTGTTCGCCGCCGAAAACCTTCAGCCGCGCCGCATCGGCAGCCGCCTTCATTTCTCCCGATGGGGAATGACTGAGTGGTTCCTGCTGACCTTTGTGCTCGGTGCGATCTTCGTAGCGGGCCAGTCGACCGAATACGCCATGCTGACGTCCGAGCACATCACCCTCAACGCCAACGCTTACGGCTCGGCCTTCTACATCACCACGGGCTTCCACGGCCTCCACGTGATCGGCGGCCTGATTGCCTTCCTGCTCATCATTGGGCGCGCCTACGCCGCGAAGAAGTTTGGACACTTCGAGGCAACCAGCGCAATCGTTACCTCGTACTACTGGCACTTCGTCGATGTGGTGTGGATCGGCCTGTTCCTGGTTATTTACGTGCTGAAGTAGGCTGGCAACCAGCTTTCTTCTACACGAGGCAGAATTAGCATTTGCGGCCCCCATCAGGGGCTGCCGGACATAGATCAAAGGAACCACCAAGTGAAGGCACTTTCGCAGAAGCGACGTCATCCACTGGCAGCACTAGCGCTGCTGGTGCTGGGGCTCATGCTGACAGGTGGGCTGTACGCCGTTGTCACAACAGTGAATGAAGCCAAGGCCGCTACCACCACGTTTACCGCCGACCAGGCACACCAGGGCGAGAAGCTCTTCGTGGCCAACTGTGCCACCTGCCACGGCCTGGGCGCCAAGGGCACGGAGAACGGCCCGTCCCTGGCCGGCGTCGGCGCCGCTGCCGTCAGCTTCCAGGTGGGCACGGGCCGCATGCCCATGCAGATGCAGGGTCCGCAGGCCCGCCAAAAGCCGGCACAGTTCAACACCGAGCAGACCAATGAGCTGGCCGCCTACGTTGCCACCCTGGGCAATGGTCCCGGCATCCCCGAGGCCCAGTACCTTGACGGCAAGGGCAACGCCACCGTCGGTGGCGAGCTGTTCCGCGTCAACTGCGCCATGTGCCACAACGCGGCCGCTGCCGGCGGTGCCCTGACCCGTGGCAAGTTCGCCCCGGCCCTCGCCGGCGTGTCAAACGACCACATCTACGAGGCCATGGTCACCGGACCGCAGAACATGCCGGTGTTCAATGACGCCAACATCACCCCGGAGGGCAAGCGGGACATCATCACGTTCCTGAACACCATTGAACACCAGGGCTCCCCCGGCGGAGCGGCGCTGGGCTCGATCGGCCCGGTCTCTGAAGGCCTCCTGGTCTGGACCCTCGTGCTCGGCGTCGTCATTGGCTTCACCGTCTGGCTGACGTCCAGGACCTCCTAGGCGGGCACCACAAGATTTTCGCTGCCGCTGGCAGTCGCGAAACATACATTACGACCCCGGGACAGTACCGGGATAAGAGAAGGATGAGGGGATTATGGGCAACCATAGTGACGGCACTCCGGCCAGTTCGGACGCCGTAGCTAAGGCTGGTCACGGCGAGGTGGAGAAGTTCCAGGACCCGGGACTGCCACCACACCGTTTGCGACTGGCCGACACAGACCCCAGGGCAGCAAAGCGGGCCGAGCGCCAGGTGGCAATTCTTTTTGTGATATCCGCCATCGGCACACTGCTGTTCTTTTTTGCCTACTTTGGCATTCACCTGGACCAGTCGCTCTCCACCTTGCACCTGCAGAACACGTTCCTTGGCCTGGGCGTCGGCTTTGCCATGCTCGGCATTGGAACCGGCATTGTGCATTGGGCGCGGGCGCTCATGCCCGACCACGAGGTCTCCGAGGAACGCCATGCGATGCGCACCGAGGAAGACCGCGTCGCCGCCGTGAAAATCGTGGACGACATCATCGAAGAGACGGGCATCAAGCGCCGCCCGCTGATCCGCAACACGCTCATCGGCGCCATGGCCCTGGCACCGCTGCCGGCCATCGCGATCCTGCGCGACCTGGGGCCGCTTCCAGGCAATGCCTTGCACCACACCCTGTGGAAGCAGGGCGAACGGCTGGCCCGGGATCCCGACGGCACGCCCATCAAGGCCTCCGACGTCACCATTGGGTCCGTGTTCCACGTCATCCCCGAGTCGCTGAACCAGCTGACCGAGGGCAAGCTTGAAGAAAAGGCCAAGGCTGCCGTCCTGTTGGTCAGGCTGGATCCCAGTTTGCTTCACCCGTCGCCGGGCCGTGAGGACTGGTCCTACAACGGCATCACCGCCCATTCCAAGATCTGCACGCACGTGGGCTGCCCCGTCGCGCTTTACGAGCAGCAGACACACCATCTGCTGTGCCCGTGCCACCAGTCGACCTTCGACCTGACCCGGGAATGCAAGGTCATCTTTGGTCCGGCCGTCCGCCCGCTGCCGCAGCTGCCCATCACGGTGGACAGTGAAGGGTACCTTGTCGCCCAGAGCGACTTCCACGAACCTGTCGGACCAAGCTTCTGGGAGCGCAGTTAATCATGAGTTCTGCAACGCAAGCACCATATACGCCGAAGACTTCCACCGGGCGGATCACCAACTTCGTCGACCAACGCGTGGGCGGCTCCGGCATGCTCCGCGAATTTGGCCGCAAGGTCTTCCCCGACCACTGGTCCTTCATGTTCGGCGAAGTGGCCCTGTACACCTTCGTCATCCTCCTGCTCTCCGGCACGTTCCTGACGCTGTTCTTCGACCCTTCGATGGCGGAGACGACCTACACCGGCAGCTACGTCCCGCTCAAGGGCATGCAAATGTCCGTGGCGTACGACTCCACGCTGAACATCTCCTTCGACATCCGCGGCGGCCTGTTCATGCGCCAGGTCCACCACTGGTCGGCACTGCTGTTCGTCGCTGCCGTGTCCGTGCACATGCTGCGCGTCTTCTTCACCGGCGCCTTCCGCAAGCCCCGCGAACTGAACTGGGTGGTGGGCGGCATCCTGCTCATCATGTCCATGGCTGCCGGCTTCACCGGCTACTCGCTCCCCGACGACCTGCTCTCCGGCAACGGCCTGCGCATCATCGACGGAGTGGTCATGGCCATCCCCGTGGTGGGAACCTACATCTCCTTCTTCCTGTTTGGTGGGGAGTTCCCGGGAACCGCCATCATCAGCCGACTCTACATGTTCCACATCATGTTGATTCCGGCGATCATCCTGCTCCTGGTGGCCGTGCACCTGTTCATGGTGGTAGTCCACAAGCACACCCAGTACCCTGGCCCGGGACGCAGCGACCGCAACGTGGTGGGCTACCCCCTCGGCCCCGTCTATGCAGCCAAGGCCGGCGGCTTCTTCTTCATCATCTTCGGAATCGTGGCACTGGTCTCGGCGTTCTTTACGATCAACCCGATCTGGAACTACGGCCCGTACGACCCCTCCCCCATCTCCGCAGGCACCCAGCCTGACTGGTACATCGGCTGGGTGGACGGCGCCCTGCGCCTCATGCCGGGCTGGCTGTTCAACATCCCCATGGAATGGCACATCCCGTTCCCCTGGGGTGTCAACACACTGAGCCTGAACGTGCTGCTCCCGGCGCTGGTACCTGCCGGACTCGTGTTCACCCTGCTGTTCGCGTACCCGTGGATCGAGCGCTGGGTCACCCGTGACGACCGCGAACACCATGTGCTGGACCGTCCCCGCAACGCACCGACCCGCACGGCAATCGGCGTCGCAGGCTTTATTTTCTACTGCGTCATGTGGGCTGCCGCCAGTTCCGACTTGATCGCGACCCACTTTCAGGTCTCGCTCAACGACGTCACGTACTGGCTGCGCGCGCTGTTCTTTGTCGGCCCAATCCTGGGCTTCATCGTTTCAAAGCGTGTCTCCCTCGCGTTGCAGCGCAAGGACCGCGAGATTGCACTTCACGGCCGCGAGACAGGGCGCATCGTGCGCCTGCCGCACGGCGAGTTCCAGGAAATGCACGCCCATCTGGACGACTACAAGCGCTACAAGCTGGTCGGCTACGAATCCCCCGTGGCCGAGGACGGCATTCCGAATGAAAACGGGATTGTCACCAAGACGGAGAGGCGCCGTGCAGCGTTGAGCCGCTTCTTCTTTGAGGACCGCGTTGCCCCGGCCACGCCCGCCGAACTCGCGGCAGGCCACGCGCACCACGAGGCCATTGAAGCCGGTGAGGAAAGCAGGCCGGTTTCCAGGTACTAGGCACCGGCGTTCCCGCCGATGCACACGCCGGAGGGCGGTTCCCCCAGGGGAGCCGCCCTCCGGCGTTTAATCAGCCGCCCGCCCGCGTGGCAGATTGAGCTGCGCGGGCCGCAGGATGGCCGCCAGCCGCCGGGCGGCTCCCCGCCTAGTAGCTGCGGCGCGTGCGAACTCCAGGCCGCTGCAGGGGCACACGCAGCTTGTAGCGGTCGGCCCGGTAAAACGAAATGGAGTAGTCCACGGACGATCTGGACACATAGGCGTGGCGCTCCATCCGCAGGACCGGGGCACCGACGTCGACCTTGAGGAGCCGGGCAATGGACGGGGTGGCAGCATTGGCCTCCACAATGTCCTCCCCCCACTCGATGACCAGCCCATAGCGTTCGCTCAGCAGGTTGTACAGCGAGGTGGGTGGACCCTGCTCCAGGATCCCCGGAACGCGCCACGCGGGGATGAAGTTTTCATCGACGCTCATGGGCTCCTCGTCAGCGAGCAGGAGCCTCCGGAAACGGATGACGGCCTGGCCCTCCTCCATCTGGAGTTCGCGCGCCAGGCGGGCCGTGGCCGGGATCTGCTCAAAGGACAGCGTCCGGGCCGCCGGGCGCATGCCTCGGCGCTGCATCTCCTCCGAATAGGAGGTCAGCTTGACCTGGACGTCGAGTTTCTGATGGGAAATAAACGTGCCCACCCCCACCACGCGGTCCAAAAGATCCTCATCGACCAGGGCCTCGATGGCCTGCCTGACGGTCATGCGGGCCACGCCAAAGTGCAGCGCGAGGTCGCGCTCGGACGGGAGCTGGCTGCCAGCCTTGGCATGCTCGGTGATGTAGCCCCGGAACAGTTCCCGCAGCTGGATGTGGACAGAGACGCCGGAGGTCCGCTCCAGCTGCCCCGGAACGTCGCTCGCCGGAGGCACCAAATAGCCCATGAAACTCCTTTGCTGACGATAGACAGCCTAAAACACGACTAGTCTCATTACGTAAACCAACTAACGCCAAGGAGCGAGCAATGTACACCCGGAAAGCCACCATAGCGACCAGCGTGGGCCTCCACGCCCGGCCGGCTGCGGTCTTTGTCCGCGCCGTCAACCAAACGGGCCTGCCCATCCTGCTGGCCAAGGAGGGCCTGGACCCCGTTGACGGGCGCTCACTCCTGGAGGTCATGACGGCCGACTTCGGGTGCGGCACCGAAGTGGAGATTTCCGTGGCGGCCACGGGCGCCGGCGACGACAGCGTCCGGGCGGCGGTGGACCGCCTGGCCGAACTGCTGGGCACGGACCTGACCGAGCCGGGCTGAGCCGGCCAACCCCGCGCCACTTGACGGCCCGGCACCCGCGTCCCGGCACCCGCGTCCCGGCAATGTCGAAAGGGCCCGTCCCCCACTGTGAAGTGGGAGACGGGCCCTTTCGTTGATTCAGGCTTTGACGCCCCGGCAATGCTTAGTGGGCGTGGTCCCCGCGGCTGTATTCGTACACCCAGCCGACCAGCGCAATCACGGCCAGGCCGGCCCCGAGGAACAGGACCCACCAGCCCACTGCCAGGCCCATGAAGCCCGTTGCACAGGCCAGGCCGAGTACCAGGGGCCACCAGCTCCAGGGGCTGAAGTGCCC
>Ga0134128_10007786_pt1 | contig 12927 bp, 8 predicted proteins | sample KB31754_FD_96462 | JGI IMG/M metagenome (GOLD analysis project Ga0134128, IMG submission 96462) | Terrestrial soil microbial communities with excess Nitrogen fertilizer from Kellogg Biological Station, Michigan, USA - KB3-175-4 | ecosystem: Environmental > Terrestrial > Soil > Unclassified ...
ATTGTGGCCTTGTTTGTTTGAATGTGAATGCTTCATTGATTGGGTCTGCGAAATCGTTTCCTCATCCGAGACCGCCAACCGGCAACGCTCCGAAATCGCCTCCATCAATTGCGCGGGACGATGCCCTTGGTATTGTCCCCAAATAATCCTTTGCGCCGTGGCAGTTTGATTGCTGGCCATGAACGCCAGCGTATGCCGCGTGTTGGCGTCGAAAGCCGCCACCAATTCTTGCGGCTCATTTCTTTCCAGCAAAATCTCGGCAACGCCATTGGCTTTGGCATAGGGCGAATTGTTACGGAAACGTTCGATTGCCGCGAATTCGTTGTTTCTCTGGCAAAGCAGGATGTCGCTTTGGCCCAGGTTCAACAAAGTGGAACGCACTTGCCATACCCCCAGCTTGGAAGTGCAGATTTCCTTTTCAGTCGCAGGAACGACCGTTGCAGGTTTTTCCAACTGCTTTTTCAATTCGCCCAAGGATTCAAATTCCTCCGCGATGGCGCTAAATGCCGCTCGGTAGCCTTTTATTTCAGATTCGGTAAAGTGCGAAAAATCACCGCCCGGTACGCGGTACTCTCGATGTTCGCCACCGTGCCCTTTCAACCCGCCGCGAGACTCTCGGCTGATACCCAAGCGAGCGTCAGGTAAAATCCTTTCCGGCTGGTCTGGCGGCACGGCCAACGAATAAATGGAAAGTTTTGAAAGGCGTTCCAACTCGCTGACGGGAACCGCCATTTCCCCCGATGGGAGCCGTGAGGCGATGATGTCGCCTGCCTGAACACGGGTAAGCACGCTGAATTCATTAATGCCGAGGACGGAGGCGCTTTTACTGATCGTTAGAGCATCCGATTCCGGCACGTCATCTTTTATTTGCATAGTTTTCCTTTCTCTATTCGCAAAAGGCGCAACCCAGTGACCGCTTCCCCGCGCCAGATTCACCAGCTTCATTCAATCAACAAAGATACCGCCCGATCGTTCAAAAGCGTTAATGAGTAGTGGGCTTGTAGGCCCAAGTTCTCGGGGCGTACACGAAGTGTACTGATTTTTCGCGTCATTCTCTCCGTTCATCGGTGGTCGCTTGCGTCACCTTTTTTTAATTCCGCCCGATACCCGACAATGTTGTCCATAAGTTTCCAGTCGTTGCTCGCAATTGAGCACAATCCAGCGAAAACGCAGGATTTGAAAAACGGGCAGTTGCCCGACCTATCAGGGATTTGAAAACCGGAATATGTCCGGCCCCATATTGGGTAAGAGAGAATCGAGTTGCCTCGTCTCACACATTAAATAACACAACTGCGATGCGGTTTCAAGCGCGGCAGAACTGTAACCAATTTAAACCGGCTTGCGGGAAACTCCCGAGTGCGTCAGCATGGATGCCATGACAATTGGGCGAGACTTGAAGGGCCAGTCTGAAGCGCCGCTTGCGTTCGACATGCGCAAGGCCAAGCTGAATGTGATCGAAATTCAGATTTATCCGGCAGAATTTCGAGTCGCGCTTTGCCGGGATTATGACGGTATGATTTATTTCAAGCGGAGCGAAAAGGCGGACATGGAAACCTATCACTTCAGCCAGAAGACGGGACGACGCACCATCGATTGTGCGCTTGAATCGTTCCACCGGCTCATTCAAAAGCACGGGATATTAGACCTGCCGCCACGAATGCCCCTCAAGATATTTAGGAAACTCATTGTCCGGAGCGGCCTTCCAACCATGCGGCTTCAGATTGAGTACAAGCACGGAGACTGGTGCCGAAACTGGCAGTGTTGGTACATCAGAATGAACAAACTTCCCGCAAGCGTTCGCGCATTTTATGACGATTGCTTTAAGGTAGCAATCACCACGACCGAAAGTGGAAAGAAACGAAGCATATCTCGCGACGAAATGCTCAAAATCGCCGACGGAAACGAATAACTCTATTTATCGGGTGGCGGTATGCCATAGGCTGTAACGAATTCTTGATATGCCGACGCATCTGGCAAAATAGCACTCGGAGGAAGATGCAGAATGTCGTTGCGTTGATCCGCAACGGAGTTTAGAAACTCCTGCCAAAGAGGAGCTATGCGATCCATTGGCATTTCCATTGCAGCTTCCAGATAGCTGTCATATCCTTTCTTTTGCTCTTTTTGAATCAACTCGAGAAACCGCTTAAATTTGTGCTGTTTCCACAAGAACATTGAAACTAAGCGACGGTCTGATTCACGGTATTCACCCGGCGTTTGCGTGGTGGAAGCGATCCGTCTCAAATCGAGCCGGGTCAAATTTGTTCCAAGCATGTCAATTCGCCACGGATTCTCGTATCCCCAATGGACGACTAACGTGTCGTCTTGCCAGTGACCGTAGAATTTCTCAAAAAATGTGGGGATTCCCTCGATGGCCCAAATCGGGCGATCCTTCAAATTTCGTTCAACAAGAGGGTGCATGATCTCATGGGCAAAAGTTCCCAGGCCGGACTCCTCATAGGTCGCGAACAAATTATATCGAAACAAAAAGATTCCGAAGTTTGGCGGATCAGTGACGCCAAATTGCTGCCGAAGAAATCGCTGAAAGCTCTCGCGATCTTCCAAGACCAATACACGAATTGGATAATCAAAATCAGCCTTGAAAAAATCGCGGTTTACAATTTGAATGAAACCATCAGCAAATCTCGCAATGGCTTTTATTTTCTCAGGGTGTTGCTTATACCGGAAATCGAAATAAGTGGTCTTTTCGCGCAACGGAAATTGCTCCAAGAAGTTCTCAGAATGAGCAACGAAAACTGAGATCAGCAGACATAAGCAGCAGGAGATACGCTTTAATCCAAGAATTTTCATTTTGTATTCTTGATTGGCCAATTGAAATCTTGAGGATATGATATGGGAGTCTATAACCCTATACCAATCACGCGCAACAATTTCTCACAACCGACTCAAACCGAAAGCCATTTATGGCGCGTCGTTAACCCACTTCTTGCCTTCATATTTCTTGTAAGGGCGCGTATTCCCGTCAGTTAAGACCTGTAGAAATCTGTTCCCCTTCCGAATGTACTCGCCTCCACACTTGCAACGGTATCTAAAAACCCCTCCTTTTTCCCGCCCGTATATACTTCCCCTTCTCCAAGTGTAATCTCGATAAGTTCGGCACTTTCCATTCCGACATTCGGGGAACGGTTTCAGTAACAGATTTTGGGTTAAAACGATTAGCCATGTCAAAAGGAACGCGCCGCACGCTCCAAGCAAAAATCCAATTACGTAACCGACAGCACCCCAGTTTTTTCCAAATACCGAACTCAAAACGGCACCAGTGGCGATCCAGAGAGTTGTTACAAGTAGTCTAGGTAGCGTCATTACGTGTTCATTTTACCGGGCTTGCAAATAGCGAATATCCACCCGATGGGCCACTTCCTGCTCCGCCGACTGTGAACATTGCACCGAGGGTAGATGGGCCTGTTGACATTGGCCCAATCGGAGCATTCGGGGATATCCAGTCATTCAAAAACGCAATAGGGCTTACATTTCCACTTGGCCCTGTCCAAGCCATAGCCAAGTCAGACCCGAGTGAAACCGCTCCGCTCGGCTGGTAGCCAGGCGGGCTCAGACTTCCCGCAACCGAGTTACCAGACAAACCACCTACTAAAAATCCTCCCGTGAGCCCTCCGGCGTTAAAAGAAATATTAGCGGCAGATGGATTGTTAATTATGCTGGCTGTGGTGAGGACTACACCAGTACTCCCGACTATAAGTAAACCGCCGGTCACAACTGACGCGGGAACGCCAACCGCGACGAGAATCGGTGCCCCAACTACGACCACGCCCGCTGAAACTACGCCGATAGTCGCGCCCTCAAGGAAATTTACAGCTATAACATCAGCCTGTGACGGAGGCGACGGTATGTAAAACACGCCGCCCGGCCAAAACGGACTGGAGGGTCCTACCTCACCGTTAGGACCAGAAACCGGATTTCCGTGCAACCCGAACGGGTCATCAAGACTGATTGGATTTCCGTCAGCAAAGGCATAAGCATTCAATCCGCCAGAAAACCCAGTCGGATCAGGATTGATAAATCGAGAGATATAAGGATTGTAATATCGGGCGCGCATGTAAAGAAGGCCATTCGCGTCGGTCATCACTCCAAAACGGCCGTTGTAAAGAAATGGCGTGCTGTTGGTTCCACTGCGATAGGTGATGGTTCCATAAGGGCTGTATTCCACCAGGTCGGTCGGATTTCCACTGCCATCCGTGATAGCGATTGTACTTCCCCGCGAATCGAAATGATAGAAGTAGGTGTTAGTCGTCGTGGCCGTTTCGTCGATCTCATACACCAAACCCTTCCCATAAATATAATAGTTTGTTGTGCCATTATTGATTCGCATCAATATCTGGGAACTCTTCGAATCGGCTACAAAAGTCGTGACGGTGGAACCGTTGGTGAGGGAGGTGCGGCTCCCAGCGGGATCATAGCCATAGCTGATTCCGCCCGCGCTTACCAATTCATTGCGCGCATCGTATGTATATGTTCCAAACGAGTTGTTCGTGAGAGGACCATACGTGAGATTCCCGTTTGCATCAAGGGTTACGCTCGTCCCGTTGAACGTCGCCAAGCGGTTGTCAGCGTCATGCGTCATGCTCCGCGTAGGCGGCGTGAACGGATGAGGCAGCGGCCCCTTAAATTCCCAGTCTACCCGCCCAGCCAGATCATCATGGATCGTGTAGAACGCAATTGGAAATTTTGCCGTGGTTTGCTCGACGATATTAGTCAGTTGGCCTGCATCGTCATAATTCATGGAGCGCAACGTGTTGTTAGGCCGCGCGACATCGATCAATTTCCCGGCAAGATCGTATGTGTAGGTCGTCTGCCGCCCTACCCAATCCATCACGTTCGTGAGCCGGTTGTTGCTGTCGTAAAAATAAGTGACCGTTCGGTTGCCGGGATAAACCAAATTTGTGAGATTTCCGTTGGCGTCATATTTGTATTGAATCACGTATCCCGCAGCATTTGTGAAGCTGGTGGAGCGATTGTAAGCATCAAAGCCCCATGAAAGTTTGATTCCCGTTCCGACGTTCGTCAGCAACGTGAGATTATTGTTTCCGTCGTACGTATAGCCACTCGTGCCAACATTGTCGGCCTTGCTGGTCATGCGCCCAAGAGCGTCGTATCCAAGCGTAGTGGTCTGCAACATGGGATCGGTACTCGATTGGAGTAGTCCCCGATTATTGTAAACTTGACTGGAAGAATGATTAAGCGGACTGATGGTATTTGTGAGTCGATTGGCCCCATCATATTGAAAACGCCACAAATTATTATTTCGATTGGTGAGATAAACGAGATTGCCAGCCCCATCATATATTTTGTTCACAGTGTTTGTCGCGGCATCAAGCGTTCGGATCAATTTCCCGCGCGCATCCCAGGTCTGAAGAATTTGGTGAAGTGCAGCGTCCGTTATGGTTTTTTGGTTTCCATCGTTGTCGTAACCGAACGTGGTTGTCCGTTGAAGCGGATCGGTACTGGCGATCAGACGATGGGCGGCATCATTGGTATAGAAGGTGGTTTTGCTCAACGGATTTTGAACGTTTGCCAGCCAGTCACGCGAATCATAAGCGTTGATAGTGACGGGTGTCCCCTGCGAGGTCGCCGGCAATGTTGTCGTGAGCAAATGTCGCGTTACACTCCAGCTATTGCTCGTGACAAAACCTCGGGCATCAGTCGTGGTCAAGACATTCGCGTTGGCATCGAATGAAACCTTGGTCGTGACATTGGTTGGTGCAATTGTATTCGTAAGCTGGCGACGGTTGTTATAGGCGAATGTTGTAATCAACCCGCGAGCGTCGGTGTGGCTCGTTGGATCGCCATAAGTGTTGTTCACAAAACTCTCGTTTCCGAGACTGCCGGGATAGCTAATGCTATTAAGCTTCCCATTGCCGTCATAGCCGTAAGTTGTCGTGCCCGCTGAATCGGTGCGATTGGAGAGTGTTCCGTCCGCGTTATAGGTTTGCGTGAAATAATCGCCATTTCCATTAGTGGAACCGGTAAGGCTGAATTGCACATTATATCCGAAATGGCTCGTATGGCCGTCGCCATCGGTCGAGGCAATCATCCGGTTCTGTGAGTCAAAGGTGAACACGTTGCTGTATCCAAGCGGGTCAATCGTTTCCACGAGATTGTTGTTTCCGTCGTAGATGAACCGGTTCGTTTCATTCAAAGGTGAAATCGTCTGGATGACGTGATCCTGCCCATCGTATGCCGTTTGTGTCACATTGCCCATGCCGTCCTGCTCGGCGATTAAACGCAATTTGTTGTCATAAGTCAAAATGTGCTGGTCGCCAGCCGGATCAACTTCCACAGTCTGATAACCGGAGGCGAGTACCTGCCACGTTTTGTTTGTGTCGCCCTCGGTGAGTTGGGTAGTGATGTGGCCGTTGCCGTCATAATAGTTGGTAACAACCAGTCGATTGAGGGCGTCGTACGTCGCAATAATTTCGTGATTGGTATCATACGCATAAGTGTACGTTTTCTGCTCTGGGTCGGTATAGGAACTCAAATCTCCACCGGTGTAGCCGTACGAAACGGAACGGCCCGTGCTGTCGGAAATGTTGGTTAGCACATTCCCGCCAGCATATTTGAAAATGAGGCTGCGGCCTTTCCAATCCACAATGTTCGTAACGAAATTATTGGAATTGTACGTGAATTTCATAGACTGGCCATACTGGTCAACAATGTTCGTCAGAAGGCCGGTTGAACCAAACTTGAATATTCTTCCGTGACGCTCTTGTAACCAATAAACTCCATTTGTCTGCACCAGTGTCTGCGTGATGCCACCCGGTGGCACATAGGAACCATCTGGCTGCTTCACGAATTGCATCGTTTGCTTGCCCAAGTTCACGGACACCGCATTGTTTTCGAGTTGGTCAATGCCCCATTTGGCAATCAACGCTGTCATTTCCCAATTTTTGGGATCAAGGTTGACGTTGTTGTACAAATTAAGCGCAGCATAAGCAGCGACAATCATCGGAGCCATCTGTTGGACAGTTGCGCTGCCCAATCCTGCTTCCGGATTGCTAATGGGCAAAGCATTGCAATAAAAACTATGCAGCCATCCCGGAGCCATTCCCGCAGGATTCGAATTACGTCGAGCAGTTGAATAATATCGAAAGAGTTTCAGCCCTCGCGGCTCCTCTTCGCCAATCGAAAGATCGGTGGCTTGGATTTCAAAACTTCCATCCACTAAGTTAACGGGATCCGCTCCGTATGATAAGTTTAGCGATAAGTTTGCGGGCGGTAAGCTGAATGATGTTGGCTGGTTGTCGCCCGAGAAAGAGACGTAGGTTGGATTAACTGTCGCGGTGGGGCTTGAATCGAATCCGCCATTGTAGCTGCCACCAATGATCATGCCCATAATGCGACCACCGCCTGACACTCCGAGTTCCACATAGCCATTCCCCGCCCATGTGCCCGCACCAGCGACGTGGTTGGAGCCGTTCTGAGGCAACAAAAGTATGAATCCCTGGCTGATGAGGTTATTCAGTGTGTTCGTGGTGGCCCCATAATTGACGAGACTTCCCCGAATGCTGGACCAATTGGCACTGCTCGCCATGTACACAGTCTGCGAATTGGTGTTGGCGATTTGAAGCATCTTTACAGTAGAGGCGGCGACCAAGTTACTGTTCTGCAATTGTTCAATGATACCATGCTCCATTGCGCTCCAAATATAGCTGCTCACATCGAAAACCTGGTATTGAGCGGTTTGGTCCGAGGTCCCGTAGCCGGTGCTGGGAAAGGTGGCGTCCTGTTGCAAATACACGTCCACGAAGTAGCCATGCCCTTTTTCCTGTCCCATGCGCCCGAAACGGTGATGATGGTGTGGCAATTGCCCCCATTCCTGGCATAATAATTCGTGCGACAACTCGGTTTGCACCATCCAGCCAAGGCCCATGACATTCAAAGTTTCAGTCGTCACCTGGCGGGATGAATCCGAAAGGCCCGCCGCCCGGTAGGCGTCCAGCTTTTGCTGGCGTTCCTGCAACCATTGAGGGCTGGGTTCAAAACCGTACATGATAGCATAGCTGGAATTGGTTCTCTGATACAGAGCAGTATTGTTCGTCTCATCATCTATTCCGGTATCGATCGGAATGTTGAGAGTGCTGTTCCAGCCGCCATAAGGATGGCGGGCAGTGAGGGTGACGGGAATGGTATTGGATGTCCCGGTGTTACTGGTTTGCAATACATTGGAATCGTCCAGCCAAATCTGGCCAAGACCATTGGTGTCGAAAGTCAGGGAGATGCGCTGTCCTTCCAACTGTGGCGTGAACCATGTTTGGTTTGTTCCGCCAAAGCTAATCGAAAAAGTGCTCATGAAATCGGTTGGCTGATTCGTCCAGTTCACAAGCGGATATGAGCTGTTCGTGAAAACGGGAAACAACAGCGAAGTTGGAAGAGGCGAGCCCACCGAGGATATGATCTGTTGTCCGCCAACCACCTGAGCAACTGTCGGGTTGGTCAGATTGTTGGACATATAAGCCAAAAGATTGCTGTTACAGTTTTTCAAGGCTGTCCGCAAAGCAGCCTCGTTCAAGCCGCTCACGGAGGAGCCGGTATCTGTTCCTCCCGCCGTCGTCCACAGAGTATTCGTGTTCAAGCTCATTGCATTGCTCAGATCGATTCCGCTCACCGGCAAGCTCACCTTGAATGCAGGATCGAGATAATAATTGGTTCCTCCCATCGTGAGCGTTACCCAAACGCGCGGCAGAATGAGCGTATTGGTATCGCCGGTAAAGTAGCCAAAAGGTGTATAAAAGCCACGACTACCAAGAAGATAGGAAAAATAATTGAGTGTTGTGCCAGTGAAATTCGTGTTTTGCAGGGACAGTCCAAGCCAATGATGAACGTCCTGATAATTGGTCGGGTCGTCGTAAGGCATCTCCATGTATCCGAATTGATAGCCCGGTGAATAGCCCGACTCCTGTAACAAAGCTGACAATAGAGCGCATTGATCAAAATCATTGCCGCTACGCTCTAATAAAGTCATTTCAGCACCTTTCAGTGACCCGAAATAATGCACGTATTTAATTTGGTCGTGGACGTAATTGAAAATGCGCGTTGGATCGTATCCGAGATTCCCAGCTAATGTTTGAATGTCCGGCGTGATCTGCTCGGCAATCGCCCCGGAGCCTTGAGTCACTGGATTGAATTGCGGCTGGAACAATGGCTGAAACGCATTGGTGTTTTGCTCAATGGGCGGATTGGAACCGGCAACGAATACTCGTCCAGGGGCAGAATCGTCCTGAGCCCACAAATTTACCGCCGCGAAACACAAGAGGAGAGAAAAAAGCTTTTTCATGGCCGTGCGTTAATTAGGGTTGATCCGACTGAATATTTCCTTCGCCGTCGAAGCCGAAGATTTCGTTTTCAATGCCGCTGTCCACTTCCAACCGTCCTGTTCCATCGTAAATGTAATTATTCCGTTCGCTTGGTTGGGCCGTGTTGTTGATCAAGGGACTCATACCCCAAAGCACTTTCCACCCATCCAGCATTCCGTCGCCGCTGCTATTGGGATTGTCTGGGTCAGTCTTAGATACCAACCGTTCATAAGCATCTGTTAATCCGTCAGAATCCGAGTCGGTGGGATTTCCCAGAATCAGGAAACAGGCGCCTATCGGAAGATTGGTTATCGTGTAGGTCACGCACTGGTATCCCTGCCCCATCCATGCCCAGGGAGCATTGGTGGTGTTGGAAAAATCAAGAACGGAATTCGCAAAGACATCGTACGGAACCCCATTTGAACCTCCTTCGAGTGTGAACGTAATGCTCATGTTCGTGCCGACGACCGCCGCCGTAAAATTTGTTATCCAAATATTGCTACTGGATACGCAACCGGTCGTATTCGTGCTCAATGCGATGAGAATACCGGAACCGGTAACGGCATTGAATGTGGGGACAGTTGAGGGTAATGAAGGGCCGGACTGAATGTTTGCTTTCGGCACTGTGTTCCAAGGAATAAGTTCGTAAAAGGGAAGTTCCCAATGATACAAATTACTAACTGTACCCGCGTCCAGCGGATAGTTGTAAGTGTAAATATCGTCGAACAGGCCATGCGCCTGCAACGTTCCAGTGACATCTGAACCGACGTAGAATCCGTTGGTCAACACGTCGAGGCCGGGATGAATGGTCGCGGGCAGTCCGTTGGTCATTAGCAGACCGTCCAAATACAAATCTGAATTCGTGGCGGAGTACGTGAGAGCGATGAAATGCCATTCATTCGTATTCCATGCAATCGGCGCGGAAAGGTACGTTGACATGGCTCCATCACCACTGTTCGTCTGAGCTGCGAAATAGATGTTGGTGGCACCTGGATCGAGGAAAAGACTCCACCAGCCATAGGAGGCGTTTGTGGTATATTCACCGACTTCAATTAATCGCCCCCAAGCACCTGGGCCGGTGCCTCCATTCGTACTCGCCCAAGAACTTGGTGCGAACCAAAGTGTGATGGCCCCTTGATCCACGGTTAGGTTCGTCCAGCCGTCCTTCTCAAAAACATTGTATTGCAGCCAGGCCGGTACATTGGTATCGACGAGCAGCGAACCGCCATTACCCAAGCCGCTTGCGCTAATGTTGGTAAAAGAAAGTGGCAGGTATCCCAAGTCGCTCATCCATGTATTGGTATCATCGAATCCCCACGAACTGATATTGGTCGGCCAGTCGGGCGGGGTAAGTTGAGCGTGGAGAACCATCGGTGCGAAGCCGAGCAAAGCCAAAAGAATAATTCGAACGATAAACCAAGCCATCTTTTTCATAGGTTCCCTTTCCTTAATTCGGCGATTGACGATCAGTTTTTGTAAAATCTTAAAAGCAGCCCTTGGACATCCGTAGTCCAAGGCGAAAATGTTGGCGTTGCGAAAAAATCAGGAATGATTGTTGAATTGAAAAACCGGAGGAGAAGCACGACAACGTGAACCCTTTCGCCGTCTTGCACATCCATAAAGTCGGCGGTTGCGTTCCAGTGCCCCAGATTCATCACGCGAGAAAGTTCTAAGACCTTTCCGTGCGGAGCGCAAGAGCTTTCTTCCAAGTGTGTTGGTGCCAACACGTAGTTTTCATTTAATTCCCCTACCGTCCTCTCGGTGACAAAGGCATTAAACCTGATCGGGCCACAGGTGAAGAAATGGCGAGTAAAGAAAGGCTTATCGCAAGAATCTTTGGCCACAAAGCTCCAACTGCGCGGCTGGAATGTCAGCCGAGATTCCTTGGCCAATTTGGAATTGCAGCGACGGCGCGTGCCAGACTGTGAAATGCTCTTTTTGTCTCGCGTCTTGGGCGTGCCGCTTGAGGACTTGTTTCCAAAAAACATAGCTTTAAGCAAAGTCGGGCCTCAATTTCAAAGCGGTGAAAGGCTGGCCGTGTTCCCTACAAGAACGGAAAAGTGAAGGATTGTAACGGCAACCTTCACATCTGTTGAATTTGGCGGGCATCATAGATCATTAGGAACCACAGCGAATCCCGCGGCTTTCAATTCCGCAACAATCTTCGGAGATTCACAGGGATGCACCCGCATTCGTTCACGGCTATCGGGCCCGTCTGTCCCCGTTCCACACCGTCTATGTAACCATGCTGAGGCTCGTGAATTTTGCGCTTCAAACAACCAGCTCTGGTCATCCGAGATCACGATGACATCAGGATTGAGTTCCGCGCAAACATCCCCGCCCACGGGTCCGCGTTCTAAGAATTCTTTTCTTTTTCCCAACTTCTCCAGTATCTGACGCTTGGTTTCCAAATCGGGTTTGCTTTCCCCAACACGCACTGGCAGCCCAAATTCCATATCTTTTATCCATTTCTCCCGCTGTCGGGGGCTATTCCACCATAGTGAAATTCACTGTCAACCTCATTCTCCTGTAATCCTCGGACGTGGACCGAAGCGTTCAGCCACTTTGTGCAAAGATTATTTCCCTTCTGCAACAGGAGCGGAAGCGCCGTAAGCTTTCCAAGTATTTCGTTGCCCAGGAATCGGGACTTTCTCCGCAAATGATCGCCTACGTGGAAAATGGAGAGCGAAATCCGACGTTGGAAACCGTTTTGAAAATTGCAAGTGCTTTGCAGGTTGATCTGGCTGCAATTATCACAGAAGCGCGCAAAGAAATTAAAAAGAGGTGACAAGTGTCGCGCTTTCGCGTGACTCACTCCGACCGCCTTCGCAAGAGTCCATTTCATTTTCCCAAGCCGCATTTCAACCATGTGTTATGCTGGCATAACAATAAAATAGTATTTCAAAGTTAAGGTCAAGCTCGATTTTTCGAGCATGCCCCGAACAAAACTATTAGCTAACGTTGTTGGCCCAAATATTCGAACTGCGCGAAAAGCGCTCGGGCTGACTCAAGAAGAATTCGCTGCGCGCTGTCAATTAATCGGTTGGGATGTGAGTCGTTCTTCGCTGGCACAAATTGAGTCGCGAATTCGTTACGTCTCTGACGAGGAATTACTCATTTTGGCAACAATCCTCGACGTTTCAACGGATTCACTTTATCCGGCAGAAATAGTAAAACGATTTCGCAAAAGACGATCGCGAGCCTGATTGGCAAACGAAAAGTTGACTTTTATATTCTAACTCCCCGCGCCATTTGCTGCGCGTTTTGTCTCTGCCAGCGTCCTCTATTTTTAGAGATTTCCACTTCAACTTTTTGGCCGGATTTCGGCTCTACGGCAATCTTCGCATCCTTCGTTGATTCGGCAATTTTCTGAGTGACCAAATCCAGCGCGGAAGGCCGATGTGAGGATTTATGGACGGACTCTAGCAACTGGTACTTGTCGTCCGTGTAAATCATGAGTGCTTCTTTGAACCGGCTGACCGAAACATAAAATTGCTCGCGATCTGCGGCTCGAAACGATTCACAGCTTTCGGCGACGAAAACGCAATCGACGCTCTTGCTTTGTGAGGAGTAAGACGTGACGCAATAACCATGCGTCATA
>Ga0134128_10007790_pt1 | contig 12924 bp, 17 predicted proteins | sample KB31754_FD_96462 | JGI IMG/M metagenome (GOLD analysis project Ga0134128, IMG submission 96462) | Terrestrial soil microbial communities with excess Nitrogen fertilizer from Kellogg Biological Station, Michigan, USA - KB3-175-4 | ecosystem: Environmental > Terrestrial > Soil > Unclassified ...
GTTCATTCTCGCACTCGAGGCGCCCATGGCAGTCGGCGTCTATAATGTTGCGAGCGAAGAAGAGCCATCCTGGAAGCAGCTCGCCGAGGCTGTCGCCCTCAATGTTTCAGTCCCAAGTCGCAGTCTGTCGACAGAGGCTGCAGCCCAGCACTTCGACCCCTTCACGGCGATGTTCATGACAACGACAAGCCGCCTTGATGCCAGCCGTATCCGTCGCGAACTCGGTTGGACACATGCCGGCCATTCACCCCTGCTTTGGGAACTTGCCTCGGGTGGCCATGAATGATCGTGGAGGACTTTCCCGGGCCCGCGCGTTGAGACCTAAATTTCGTCGCCGTGTTGGCGCGCCGCGTCGGCCGCAGGCGCAGGGTGGTCTGTCGGACGTCGAGCGCCTGCGCGGCTTGCCGCCCGCGGCTGCCGTCAAAGTGCTGAACGTGGATCGGCGGGGGGCCCGAAACCAGGCTAAAGCAGGCCGGCGCGCATCGCGTCGCCACCGCCTGGATCCGATTAGCCGCGCCGAGAGGCACCAGAAGATGGCGCATGTTGAACTTGATCGTCGGTTCGCTCAGGCCGAGGACCCAGGCAGTCTATGACCGCGCGGATCGCCGGCGCATCCTTCATATCCGTGTGCACGACGAGCCAGACTTCACGCGTCAGCGGCGGTTCGTCAGGATCGGCAACGACAAGCTCGTCCCGCCCTTCCGCTACAAAGTCGGGCAACATCCCGACGCCGCCATTCGCCAACAGGAAGGCCAACTGCATTTCGAGCGTGCTGGCGCGCAACCCGATCGTGCGGCCCCCCAGCAGAGCCAGCAGTCTGGCCTGCTGAGGCGCGGCGTCCAAGGTCTCGTCATAGGCGACGAATTCCCAGGCCTCGGTCGGCGTTGCCTCGAGATAAGATGCGCTCCCATAGAGCCGAAACTGGCTCTCGCCGACCTTGACGCACGTCAGATCACCGACCGTCGGGCGCGAAAGGCGAATGGCGATATCGGCCTCGCGCCGGTCCAGCGATGCGTGACGCGTCTCTCCAATGACGCGCACGCGAATGCCCGGATATGGCCTGCGCAACTCGGCCAGGGGCCGGGCGAGCCTTGCGGTCGCGTAGGCGGGCGGTGCGCTGATCGTCACTTCGGCGATGAGCGGCGATGCCTGCCATCCGACCCTGGCGCGCTCGACCGCGGCGGCGGTTTCCTCCATCGCGTGCGCAATCCGCGCGATCTTTTCGCCCTCGATGGTCAGTCGGAAGCGCCGCCCCCGGCGGTCGACCAGCTTTCGCCCTGTCTGCGCCTCCAGGCGAGCGACCCGGCGCGCGATCGTGGCGTGTTCGACGCCGATAAGTCGCGCCGCTCCCGAAAGCGAACCAGCCTCCGCCAGCGCCGCGAAATGCCGGAGATCCTCCCAGTCCGCCATTGTGCATTTTCTCCCAGGTGATCGGTAATTTTAGGGAATTTATTCCCAGATGCCAATCGGCGATTGTCCGTCAGCCCCAAGGCTGGAGATGAGACATGGACAAGAAGGTGCAAATTGCTGGCGTCGGCGGCGTCGATCAACTGATCGTTTCGGTCGACGAACCCGCCGAACCCGGCCCGGGCCAGGTACGCATCCGTCACGAGGCGATCGGCGTGAGCTTCATCGACATCTATCACCGGACCGGCCTTTATCCGCTCCCGCTGCCAGCCACGCTCGGGGTCGAGGGCGCGGGCGTCGTCGAAGCCGTTGGGCCAGACGTCACCCGCCTCTCGCCCGGCGATCGCGTGGCCTATGCCGGCGCCCCCGTCGGCGCCTACGCCTCGACGCGCCTGTTGCCGGCGTGGCGCGCGATTGCTCTGCCGGACGACATTTCGGCGGAGATGGCCGCCGGCTCGATGTTGCGCGGCATTACCGCCCATATGCTCTTGACCCGAACCTTTCCGGTCGACGCCGAAACGACGATCCTCGTTCACGCGGTTGCGGGCGGCATGGGCGGGCTGCTCGCACGCTGGGCGAAGCAACTCGGCGCCCGCGTGATCGGCACGGCCGGATCGCCGGATAAGGCCGAACTGGCTCGCGCCGCAGGCGCCGACCATGTGATCGTTGGACGCGATGCCGACATCGTCGCGGAGGTCGCCGCCTATACGGAGGGACGCGGCGTCGACGTCGTCTACGACGGCATCGGCGCCGGCATGCTGGCGAAGTCGCTGGCCTGCGCCAGACCGTTCGGCGTTGTCGCCAGCATCGGCCAGGCCGGCGGGCCGATCCCACCGCTCAACGTCGACGACATCGGTCCGCGCCGCGCGCTGACCCTCGCACGACCGAGTTTCATGGCCTACTCAGCCGATCAGCAGACCTATTGGACCGCGACGGAGGCCGTGCTTGCGCTGATGTCGCTAGGCGTTTTCGGCGCCGTCGGCCGGCGGTACGCGTTAGACAACGTGGCGGACGCGCACACCGATCTCGAATCCGGACGCAGCACCGGCAGTCTGGTGCTCCTTCCCTAGGCCGCCGACCCATAAACCGCATCCGGATTTGGCTGAAGCGAGTTTGGCCATGTAGGTGTCGTCGTGCTTTTCAAAGCGCGTAGCGTTTGAACTCGATGCAGCGCGTGCGTCGCACTCCGAAGGGCGCACTCCCACCTTCGGCACGATTGACACTAAGCTCGCGATGCTTGACGTCAGTCCGTAAATGGCTGACGGTATTTGTGTCAGGCCTGCCAGCACGGCAGACTGATTTTTTCGACTGCACCGTCAGTCCTTGTGGCCGTCAGCTCGAGCTGCGCCACCTCCCGAATCAGCCCACATCGATGACCATTGGAGTCTGAGATAATGATCTCAGCCGACTACTGCAGACTTATGGCCCGCTACAACACCTGGCAGAACGGCTCCTTAGTAGCGGCTGCCGATGGGCTTACCAACGAGGATCGCTGGAAGGATCGAGGTGCGTTCTTTCAGTCGATCGCTGCGACCTTGAACCATCTCTATTGGGCTGATGCCCTTATGCTGGAACGACTGAAGGGGAACGAGCGTCCCGAAAGGTTCATCAAACATTCCCTTACAAATCCATCGAACTGGGAAGACTTCAAGGCGCTCCGCCTGCAGCGGAACGATGAGATCGAGGAGTGGGCGGCACGATTGCTGGACGCGGATCTGGCGGGAACGCTTGTTTGGTATCCTGGAGACGGTGCGACCCGCGCTGAGAAGCCAAAATCGCGCTGCGCTATTCAGCTATTCAACCACCAGACCCATCATCGCGGTCAGGTCCACGCGATGCTCACGGCAGCGGGCGCAAAGCCGGAGCCGACCGACATTTATCTCCTGGCATAAATTCACCGGTGTCAGCTCCGAGCTTGCCTGAGGGAACACGATGCTCGCCATCAACTCACCTTCAGCGAACCGGCGAGCAGGCGGCTGAAAAGCTCATCGACCATTTCGGCAGAGAGGTCTGGCCGCCGCTCCAGCCACCAGCCCAGGAGCGTCATGAACAGCCCTGAGACACTTAGCGCCTGCAATTCCGCCGGCACGCCCGGTGCCGGCTCGACGCGCTTCGCAACGAATTCGGTAATCACCTTGCGAAGGGAATTGCGCAGCACTTCGCCGGCTTGGATTCCGGCGAGCGCGAGATAGACAGACCGGTATTCGTCTACGTGGCGGAACAGTGCAAGGCTCCAGGCGCGCGGCGCCGAACCGTCATCCTCGACTGATGTCGCCGCCTCGACCAGGATCACGCGAAGGCGTTCGAGACTGCGTGCCAGCAGATCCTCCTTGGACGTGAAATGCGAATAGAAGGTCGCCCGGCCGACATTCGCTTCGTCGAGCAAATCCTGAACTGTCGTGGCCTCGTAGCCCTTGCGCAGGATCAGCGTGACCAGTGCGTCGGCGAGCGCATTTCGCGTGCGAGCCACGCGGCGGTCGATGGCCATGGCAGCCTCCGGAGTTTCCGAACGATCCCGGCTCCATCGTCCGGAACCGAACCTGCTCGCCTCGTTGTTTGGGGACAACCGAACATGATGTTCAGTAACTTGATAATCCCCAGGAGGCAAGCTGACCAAAGGAGAACCTCCAATGTCCAATCACGTACTCTCCCTGCCAACGCAATCGATGCCGCGCGCGGCCGTTCCCCTGGGACTATCCCAGCTGGCCTTGACGTCGATACTCGCGCAATTTCGCGACGTCCTCGGGCGGTATTCCGGCATCCCGCTCTCCGAAATGGAGGATGACCGGGCACCGCGGTGTCTCCGTGACCATCCGGTTCACATGGCTGCCGTAGTAGCTGGCGACGGCGGTTATGCCGGGGATCCGACAAGCCGCCGCCCAGGCGGCCGATCCGCCGTAGCAGTAGCCGAGAACGAAGACCGGCGCGCCGGCCTTGGCGAGAGCGACCGTGTCGCGCACGTCCTCCACCGTCTTTTCGAACGGATGGCGTTCGCGGGCGATCTCGACGCATCGCGCGATGTCGGCAGGTTCGTAGGTCGCCTGGAGGCCGGGCTCCTCCCGATCGAACAGCGAGGGCGAGAGGACATCAAAGCCGTCTAGCGCGAATCCGTCACACATCTCGCGGATGTGCTCCGTGAGACCGAATATCTCCTGCAACAGCACGAGCGTTCCTCGCCGCTCGCCGGTGGTGGCAACCCGGTACATGTCGAGGTCGAACCCATCCGCCATGCGGGCCGAGCTTATCGAACCCGCGCTCATTGCGACTGGCCCGTCAAGGCGGCGAAACGTTCCGCCAGGCCGCGGGTGTCCCAGTAGACGCTCGCCTCGTACATGCGACCGTCTCGCACGTTGAAGCGGTCGACACCGGTCCAGCTGATCGCCTTGCCTTGCACCGTGGCGTGCGCCCGCCACTCGACCATGACGGCATCACCGACGGGCGCCCACCGGATGACCTCGATCTTGAGATCCGGGAGCATGGTCAGGATCCCGCGGAAGTGCTCGACGACAGCTTCGCGGTCTCCGGGCTCCTTCATAGGCGGGATGAGGTTGCGGGTTTCCTCGTGCATCAGGGCGCGGAGCTCGTCCGCGACGGGGCTGCTCCAGATTGCGGCGAACCGCTGAACTATCGCTTCGGCGTCGGCCAGCTGTTTTGGTGTGGGCGCATCGTATGCGAGATGATCGTTCATCACATCCTCCTTTAAGTACATACGGACGTATTTATTAATATCCAGGCGGTGTCAAGTTGAAAACACATACGATCGGTCGTATTGTGGGTGTATGATGGATGTCGGGGCAGATCGAATGGACGGCCGCAGGGCCAAGGGTGATGCGTCGCGCCGGGTCGCGTTGACGCACGCTAGGGCGATCGCGCTCGTCGAAGGTCTCGAGGGCCTAACGTTCGGACGCGTCGCTAAAGAATCCGGCATGGCCAAGAGCAGCCTCCAGATCCTGTTCGGCGACCGGGAGACGCTGCAGCGGCAGACGCTGGAGACGGGAGTTCAGGAGTTTGCGGAAGACGTCGCGCGAATAGTACAGCAAGCGGAAGGCCGAGAGAGTCGGCCGCTCCAGACGCTGTGCGACGCCTGGTTCACGATCGCGGGCACTAGGGATTGCGGCGGTTGCCTGCTGACGAAGGCTGTTGCCGAATTCAGCGCCCGATCGGGCCCGATAAGCGACGCGGTAAAGGAAATCTTCGGCCGCTGGCGCAAGGCACTCCGCGATGCAGCCGACAGTGGCGTGGCGTCCGGTGAGTTGCGACCCGATGCCGACGTGGACCAGCTCGTGTTCGAGATCCTCGCCCTGCAGGCGGCCGCGAACAGCCGGATCGAGGTTGCGGATGAAACCGCCACCGAACGTGCCGCCCGCGCCGTGAGAAAGCGTCTCGCGCATGGAGGCTGAGCGTATCGCCAAACCGAAAGAGGCGCGAGGCGTCCGGCGCGGAGATTGATGCCATGGCAACAGCCGTTCAGAAGTGAGCCCAACGCCATCGAATGCGGGAAGTTGGTCCGGCTAACGCAACGCGGCCACTGAATGTGAGGTTGATGTGGCCTGGATGCCGGATCGGATGAGCGGGTTCAGACCTAGGATAGCCAATGAGTCCGGCGCCTGTAACCAGCCAGTCGCGCCGCCTGGAATGCCGTAGGAAGCGGTGATCGGCCGGACCAGAACCTGGTTGGCATATAGGTTGAGGACGACCAGCGCGACGCAAATGGCGAAGGCCAGTTGCATCGCGGCGATGGTCGGCGGCTCGGTGGACGTCGAGCCGACGGCGCGCCGTGTCATCGCACCGCCGTCTGATACCGCGAGAGCAGGTCGGCGTCTTCGATGGAGCCATGATGGTGAAGCTGACGCCACCGGCCACCGGAACGCACGAACCACCGGCTCGTACGGATCTTCAGATCGAGACGCTCACCGTTGGCGTCGAGCGTGCCGCGCTCACGACCCACTGCAAGAAAGCTCTCGCCTTGCACATGCAGCGTATAGTCGAAGAACTCAACCTGGACGCTGCCTGAGCCGCCGAATATGCGGCGGTAGACCGTCGCGATCTCGTCCCAACCCCGCCTTATACCGCCGAGCGGGTTGTCCATCGAAGCTTCGGCCGAATTCAGCCAGTTTCGCTCCATTAACCCGAGGTCCCGGGTATTGAAGGCTCGGTAGAACTCCTCCAGCGCCCCAACTGGCGAGGTGGGATCGATTTCCGGGCCGGCTCCCGTCACGGGTGTGGCAATTGGCTTGGACATAAGGCTCTCCATCCGTTTCACTCTGATGGAGAATAGGGGGCTCCATATCCGTTGATAATGATGTCGAGCGATGATTCATTCTCCAATAATATCGGAGAATAATCATGCCGTCCCTGACGGACTACGCGACGTTCGCGGCCATCGTCGAAGCTGGCAGCCTTACCGCCGCTGCCCAGCGCACAGAGCGCTCTCTGCAGTCGGTCAGCCGCTCCTTGTCAGAAATTGAGAAAGATGTCGGCGTCAGCCTCATCCGCCGGACCACACGGCAGATGCAGACGACCCGTGCGGGCCTCAAATTCTATGCCCGGATCAAAACGGCGCTCGCCGATCTCGAAGCCGCCCACCTCGAGGCCACTGAGGAGGCCGAGGAAATTGCCGGCATGCTCAAGGTCGGATCATCGACGCTCTTTGGGCCCGCATATATTGCCCCGGCCCTCTCCATATTTTTGCAGCGCCACCCCAAACTAGTCGCCGACCTTGTCCTCGCTGACGACTTTAGCGACATGCTTGCAGAGGGGATCGACGTTGCGGTCCGCATCGGGGCGCTGGCCGATAGTGGCCTGATGGCACGTCGGGTCGCCGGACTGCGCCGGGTCGCCTTCGCCGCGCCTTCCTATTTGGAGGCCCATGGCCGCCCGCACCGTCCCCAAGACCTGAAGAACCACGCCTGTGTCGTACGAAGCCAGGACCAATCGCCGGATCGATGGGAGTTTCGGGAAGCTTCTCAGCCGCTGCAGATAGCTGTGTCGGCGCGCTTCAGTTCAGACAACGCTGCCGCCTGCAACATGGCTGTCGCTTCGGGGCTCGGCATCGGGTTGGCGCCCCAATGGCAGATCAAGGAGCTTCTCGCGAGTGGCGAGGTCGAGCTCCTGCTCGACCAATTCGAACCAGAGCCAGTTCCGGTGCACATCGTCTGGCCGAAAGGCCATGCGCTGCCGACGCGCGTTCGGCTGTTCATAGACTTCCTTGCCGCCCGCCTCGCCACCTCGTTGACCTGACGCCGTGCCAGGAAGTTGAGGAGCAGCCATCCGGATTTGCTTCGCGGCCGAATGCAGGTCGAGCTTCAGAGCAGCTCTTGATGCACATTCAAATCATGCTGTTGGCATGCAACGCACTCTGCGCAATGGGCTGCCGAACCTCCCAATGTTCGGCCAGTTTGCCGCCTTCCAGCCGGAAGATGTCGACGATGGCGAGACCTTCCTCAGCCGGCTCCCGCTTCGCGTGCAAATGCACGATGACGAAATCTCCGTCAGCAAAGATGCGTTTTATGTCTCCCCTTACAAAGGGAAACGACTGCCTGAGCTGCCGCACATAGGATTTGAAACCATCCGCACCATCGGCGATATTTGGATTGTGTTGAATATATTGTTCTCCAAAGTGGATCGAAGCCGCTTCGATGTCCCCTTGGTTTACGGCCTTTTCGATGAAGTCCAGGACGATTTCCTTGTTGGTCTCGAGGACCGACTTCTGAGGATCCGTCTGTGATGACGTCGACGAGCCGCTAGACATGATTGGCTTCTCCGGTTGGCGTGGCATGGCCCGTTGCGAGCAGCAGCATCGGGGCGCGAGCTTTACTATCGGCGGCATCTGCGAGATGATCGATAGGCCACTTCGCCAAATTCTTATCCGATCATCTCAATCCGCTGCCCGCTTTCCCCTCGGAGGATGGTTCTCGTGGACGTTCTATCTGAAGTTCTCGCTTCCCTGAGGTTTGGCGGCGCAATCATCGGCAGCGCCACACTCCGCAGGCCGTGGGGAATTTCGGTCGATCCGATGCGACATGCTGCCATCCACGTCATCCAGCGGGGGGAATGCTGGCTTCGTTTGACGAACGAAAGCGAACCCGTCCGCGTGGACGAGGGAGATGTCATCCTTGTCGCAAGCGGCGTCGCGCACACGATCTGCGATCCGGCAGACGCACCGACCGCCCCCATGGCTGCGGTACTCGCGGCAAATCGAAGTGAACCGGCCTCGAAAGACAAAGGCGGCGCGACGACCCTTCTTTGCGCGAGATATTCTCTCGGCGGCGCCGGGACCCACCCGATGATTCCCTTGCTCCCGCCACTGATCCATTTGCGCCGGGAGCAGATTGCCGCCAACGAACCGCTGCGGCTCGCAATGGAGCTTTTGCGCTTGGAAGCAAGCGGCAGTCTAGCGGGCCACGACGTTGTCGCGCCACGCCTCCTCGACGGGGTGTTGGTATACCTGTTACGCGCCTGGATCGAACATCAGCCTCTCGGAACGGGAGGGTGGTTCGGCGCCTTGCGCGACAAGGGTATTGCGCGGGCTCTACGCCTTATCCACGAGCGCCCGGCTGATCCTTGGACTATTGCTTCCCTCGCCGACAGTGCGGCGCAGTCTCGAGCCACATTCGCACGCCACTTCACTCAACTCGTTGGAGAACCGCCGCTCACCTATCTCACGCGGTGGCGCATGAACCTTGCCGCGAAGGCTTTGCGGGAGACCAACCAGACAATTGGCGAGATCGGGCGCGCGGTCGGCTACGAATCTATTCCATCGTTCTCTCAAGCGTTCAAACGAGCGACCGGCCGATCGCCTGGCGTCTACCGCAGCGCTCCTCTATTTTCCGACTGATCAATACGGCATCCCGCGGATATCGGCCGTGTGGCGCTCTGAACGCGGCAAGAGCCCGGCGAAAGCATGCTCGTGACAAGCGACGTGCCCGGCGACATCCGCGAGGTCAACCCCTGGCTGTCCCGCTGCTTCTGATGGCAAGCGACTTCACCGACTGATCGGCTAGTCGCGGCTTGTCGCCAATGCAGCCCCGAAGATGCCGAGCGCGCGAAATGGCGCTTCGAGTTCCATGCCTAAAGGCGTCAGCGAATAAGCGCGAACCTTCTCGCTTGCCGAGGTCACCACCAAACCCGCGCTCTCCAACTCGCGAAGATTACGCGTCAACTCCTTGGCGCTGATTCCATCGACCAGACGAAGCACCTGATTATACCTCGCCGGACCGCCGAGCAGGAGAGCGCGCAAGATATGCAGCTTCCAACGGCCCCCAATCGTGTTGATGGCGAGACCAAGCGGACAGCCCCACGGGTCTTTCCTGGAAATACCCCGATCACGAACCTCGTGGTGCGTTGCCGCGCTCTTGGGGCCCGGCCATGTTGAAAATTCATCATTTTGGTGAGGAACAGGCATGGCTGTAGAGTTTACCGATAGAAGGGCAGAGGCGCCAGCGTGGCTGGATCGCAATGCCTACCCGTTTGCGCCGCATTGGTTCGCCCAACCCGATGGACGAATGCATTACGTCGACGAAGGCGCCGGAGACGTCTTGCTGTTCGTACACGGCAATCCGAGCTGGTCATTCGAATTCCGCCGGCTCATTCGCCATTTCGCGCGCGAATATCGATGCATTGCGATCGACCATCTTGGCTTCGGCCTGTCGGACAAGCCGCGCGACGTCTCGTATCTGCCCCAGTTCCACGCCGAGAACTTCGCGCGTTTCGTGGAGGCCCTCGACCTGGATGAGATCACTCTGGTTGTGCATGACTGGGGCGGTCCCATTGCACTCGACTGGGCCGTCGATCATGGCGACCGCATCAAGCGCATCGTCGCGTGCAACAGTTGGTTCTTCGACCTCAGCGACCAGCCGATGCTTCGCCGCTTCAGCGCGATAGTCGGCAGCCGGCTGAGCAGATGGCTGGTGCGGAGGTTCAACTTCTTCGCAGGCGTCCTGCTGAAAGGGTCATTTGGCAATCGATCGCGCCTCACAGCCGATGTCCATCGGCAGTTTCTCGCCCCATTCCCGACGCCGGCGACGCGCGAACCGACCTGGATTTTCCCGCGGGCGATACTAGGCGAAAACGCCTGGGTATCGCGGATCTGGACCCGCCGCGAAGCGCTCTCGCGGGTGCCGGCGCTGCTCGCCTGGGGGATGAAAGATCCCGGCCTCGCGCCGCTGCTCTCCAGATGGCAGGATGCCTTTCCCAATAATCGCACCGTCCTCTTCGACGATGTCGGCCACAACGTCGTCGAGGAAGCCGGCGAACGCCTGATCGCCCCCATCACCGAATTCCTGCGCGGCGGAGTGCGCCCATGACCTGCGTGGCGTTGCTTGGGGGTACCGGGCGCCTCGGAACTCAGGTTCTTGGGCAACTGCTCAATCGCGGCTTCGATGTCAGAATGCTGGTCCACCGCCGCGAGCCGCGGCCTTTGGGCGACGTGCGGATCGTCAGGGGCGACGCACGCGACGGCCAGGCGATCGCAACGCTCATGGACGGCGCCGACATCGTTGTCTCGACGCTCGGCAGTGCAGATGCGTCGCATCCCGACGTCAGTTCGACTGCGATTGGACATATGATCACGGCGATGCGGGCACGCTCGATCAAGCGGATCCTTTCAGTAACCGGGTCGGCTGCGCGCCTCGATCGGGAAATCGGCTCCGAGCATCCGTGGCTGGCCGCACGCCGGTCGCTGTTGATGCGCCACATGGCGGGCCTCATCCTTGACGGCGAAGAACAGATGCGGCGGCTGGTTTCGTCCGGACTGGACTGGACCGTGCTCCGCGCACCAATCATGACGGCCGAGCCCAGGGGCGTCGCCTCTCTGAGCGCCGCGCCGCCGCCCCCCGATACGGCAGTCGGATATGAGGCGGTGTCAGCGGCGCTCGTTCGCGAATTGGTTGGGCGGGAATGGATCGGACAGGCGCCGTTCGCTTGTCGGCCCTGACTCTGTCAGCGGTTTTCCAGCGCGAGGCGCGCCCCGAGCGCGCAAAAGACTGTACCGACAATCTTGCCTTGCCATTTCATGACCGTCGGATGCCGACGAAGGAAATAGCCGAGGTTCGCGGCACCCACCGCATAGATCACCGTGCTAACGAGGCCAAGCAGAATGAAGATGCCGCCGAACACCACCAGTTGAAGGGCCACGGCCCCGTTCTGTGGCCTCACGAATTGCGGCAGAAAAGCAAGGAAGAAAAGTGCAGTCTTGGGGTTCAAAATCTCGGCGAGGATTGCCTGGTGAAAAGCCTTGCCGGCCGAAATAGGAAGCCCACGCTTGCCGAACGTCGTCGGCGTCTTCTCGATGATGGCTCGGATGCCAAGGTAGACTAGATAACCGGCGCCGACATATTTGATAACGCTGAACAGAATCGCCGAGGCCGCGATGATCGCCGAGACGCCGACAGTGGCCATGACGGTGTGAAAAACATCACCGGCAGCGATTCCGGCCCCGGTCGCGATGCCAACCTTCGTTCCCGAGGTCGCCGATCGCGTTACCGTCAGCAGGGTGGCCGGCCCGGGAATGAAGACGAAGCCTGCCACGATGGCGACGTAAGTGATCAACGTGGCTGGGTCTATCATCGTGCGTTCGCCTCGGTTTCTGTCACAATAAGGCAGTTCTCGTCCCTGGGTGCAAGACGGTGTGCCCCCCGCGTTCGCTCGATCTGAAATCGAGACCCAGCCAACATCTCGGTGATCGTCCAAACGGTCGACTTGCCAGAATGGCTTGGCGCTGAAATCTCCACCGAGCTACTCCGCCAAGACGGCGCCTGCGGCCGCAGGGGAGTTGCGGCAAATCAAACTCGCAATCGTCCAACCATCACATACTGCCGCGCTGCGGCGAAGGTGGTGATCGAACGCCAGGCCGCTCGATGAGGCAGCGGAAGTGGAAGACGACGATGATCATCAAAGAGCTGACGAAGCAGGCCAGTCTCGACATCCTGGCCCGCAGCCGTCTCGGGCGGCTCGCCTGCGCGAAGGCGAACCAACCCTATATCGTTCCCATATTCTTTGCCCATCATGAGCGCAGCCTCTACTGCATCTCGACGGTCGGCCGGAAGATCGAGTGGATGCGGGAAAATCCATTGGTCGCGGTTGAAGTCGATGAGATCCGAAGCGCCCAGCATTGGGCGAGCATCCAAGTTTTCGGGCGATACGAGGAGCTTGCCGATACTCCCGAAACAAAGGATCTGCGTCATCTGGCCTGGTCGCTTCTCCAAACGCATGAACTGTGGTGGCAGCCGGGATATGTCGAGACGGTTGTCGGCGGAGCCAAACGTCCGATGGTCCCGCTCTATTTCCGCATCCACATCGACGAGATCACCGGTCACGGCGCCACGGAGGAGTAGGGCCTGGCAATGGTCTGCGACTTGTGGCTGACCGGCGCATCCGGGTGAACGCCGTCAGCTCGACAGCGCCGGCGCCGTTGATCGTTCAGCCGAGCCGGACCTGCAGTCGATGCGTGGCACCATCATCTTTCATCTGCAGGCGCAATGGCCGCTCGACGACAGCAGCGTCGTCGAGGGCGGCGAA
>Ga0134128_10007796_pt1 | contig 12915 bp, 11 predicted proteins | sample KB31754_FD_96462 | JGI IMG/M metagenome (GOLD analysis project Ga0134128, IMG submission 96462) | Terrestrial soil microbial communities with excess Nitrogen fertilizer from Kellogg Biological Station, Michigan, USA - KB3-175-4 | ecosystem: Environmental > Terrestrial > Soil > Unclassified ...
ACCCGGGCACGCAACCCGCGGTAATGCGGCGTGCGCAATGCCGCCCCTGCGCGGCGGGGTGGTTAGAGTTTGACTGTGCGCAATTACTCGCTGGAAACAGAACCAACTGAGCTGGTGGGCCCCTGGGTGGGGCCCCTGATCGATGAGGTCATTGAGTTTCGGCGCGACCTGCACGCCCACCCGGAACTGTCCTTCCAGGAGCACCGGACCACCGCCAGGATTTATGACCGCCTCCTGGCCGCCGGGCTTTCCCCGCGCAGGCTGGACGGCACCGGCGTCATCGTCGATGTGGGGGAGGGCCCCATTACGACGGCGTTGCGCGGGGACATTGACGCCCTCGCCATTGTGGAGGAGACCGGGCTGCCGTACGCCTCCCGCAACCACGGCGTGACCCACGGCTGCGGCCACGACTTTCACACCGCCACCATGTTGGGCATTGCGCTGGTCCTGGCCAAGATGCACCAGTCCAGCCCGCTGGGCGGCACCGTGCGCATCATTTTCCAGCCTGCCGAGGAGACCCTGCCCGGCGGCGCGCTGGCCTGCATTGACCAGGGCGCGCTCGACGGCGTCCCGCGCATCATGGCGCTGCACTGCGACCCCCGCATCGAGGTGGGCAAGATCGGCACCCGCATCGGCCCCATCACGAGCGCCTCGGACACCATCAAGATTGAGCTGACCGGGCGCGGCGGGCACAGTTCCCGCCCGCACCTGACCGAGGACCTGGTGTTTGCCCTGGCGCAGATCGCCATCAACGTCCCGGCCGTGCTCTCCCGCCGCGTGGATGTGCGCAGCGGCGTGTCCATGGTGTGGGGCCAGATCAACGCCGGCTCGGCGCCCAACGCCATCCCGGGCCACGGCGTCATGAGCGGCACCATGCGCTGCCTGGACCGCGAAGCCTGGCACGCCGCGGGCGAACTGCTGGATGAGGTGGTCCAGCAGGTGGCGGCGCCGTACGGCGTCGAGGTTCACCTGGAGCACACGCGCGGGGTGCCGCCCGTGGTGAACTCCGAGCACGAAACGGCACTCATTGAAGCGTCCGCCCGGGCCGAACTGGGCGAGGATTCCGTGGTCCTGGCGCCGCAGTCCATGGGCGGGGAGGACTTTGCCTGGTTCCTGCAGGGCGTGCCCGGCTCCCTCATGCGCCTGGGCACCCACGTTCCCGGCGGCGAGGAGTTCGACCTCCACCGCGGCGACTACATCGTGGACGAGAGGGCCCTGTCGGTAGGCATCCGGGTCCTCTGCGCGGCGGCCCTGCGCACCCTCCGCACCGCCAACACCTGACGCCTGACCCTTAACACCCCCTCGTTGAGGTTGGAGATAACCACGGGTCAATTCGTTGAGGTTGGAGATAACCACCAACCCTGGTCGGTGGTTATCTCCAACCTCAACGAAGTTTGGGGGCTAGATAAGTTGTGGACAATTAAGTTGTGGACAATCAAAAAACAAGCTACGCTCGTTTCATGTCCGAACGATCCACTCTTAAGCACCAGGTCTGCTTTTCGCTCTATGCAGCCTCCCGCGCCGCCACTGCCGTGTACCGGCCCATACTCGAATCGATGGGCCTGACCTACCCGCAGTACCTGGTCATGCTGCTGCTCTGGGAACGCGACGGTGCCTCCGTCCGCGAGCTGGGGGAGGAGCTGGACCTGGATTCAGGCACCCTGTCCCCGCTGCTGAAACGGATGGAGGCCTCCGGGTTCGTGGAGCGCCGCCGCCAGCCCGACGACGAACGGAAGGTGGCCGTCCACCTCACCCCTCGCGGTGCCGGGCTGAGGGAGCAGGCCGCAGCCGTCCCCGCCCGGATCGCCGCAGCGGCAGGCCTGAGCCCCGACGAGCTCGAGCAGCTGAACCTCACCCTGGCCAAGGTCACGGGTGCCCTGCACGCAAACGCCCACTAAGCCAACCCCAAAGGACCCTTCATGAAAACCCTTTACACAGCCCGCGCCCTTGCCACCGGCGACGGCCGCGACGGTCATGCCCGCACCGACGACGGCAAGCTCGCCGTCGACCTCGCCTCGCCCGCCGAAATGGGCGGCGCAGGCAACGGCACCAACCCCGAGCAGCTCTTCGCGGCCGGCTACGCAGCCTGCTTCCACTCCGCCCTGCGCCTGGTGGCCCGCCGCACCAAGGCTGACGTGACCGGCTCCTCCGTCCGTGCCGAGGTGGACCTCGGTGCCATCGGAAACGGTGCCTTCGGCATCGCCGTGCGCCTGGAGGTTTCGCTGCCCGAACTCGGTGCCGCGGAGGCTGAAGAACTGATAGAGACGGCCCACCAGGTGTGCCCCTACTCCAACGCCACGCGCGGCAATGTGGACGTCCAGCTGTCCCTCGCCACGGAAGAAGCCGCCGCATGAGCGCCCTGGCCTCCCGCGAAATCCAGCTCGCATCACGGCCCGTGGGCTGGCCCGTCCCCGAAAACTTCCGCCTCACCGAGGTGCAGCTGCCCGAACTGGCCGACGGGGAAATTCTGGTCCGCAACCTGGCCATGAGCGTGGATCCGTACATGCGCGGGCGCATGAATGACGTCAAGTCCTACAGCGCCCCCTTCGCCCTGAATGCCGCGCTCGACGGCGGCGCCGTGGGTGAGGTGGTCGCGTCCAGGAGCGCTGAGCGCAAGGAAGGCGACGTCGTCGTCCATGGCCTGGGCTGGCGGGACTATGCCGTGCTGCCTGCCACGCACAGCAAGAAGGTGGACCCCTCGCTGGCCGCACCCTCGGCCTACCTGGGCGCACTGGGCATGACGGGGCTGACGGCCTACGCCGGCCTGACGCGGGTGGCCGCCTTCAAGCCCGGGGACACGGTGTTTGTTTCCGGCGCGGCGGGGGCCGTGGGGTCCATGGTGGGCCAGGTGGCGAAGGCGTTGGGCGCTGCCCGCGTGATCGGCAGCGCCGGCTCGGCGGAGAAGGTGGCCCACCTGCTGGAGCTCGGCTTTGACGCGGCGTTCAACTACCACGACGGTCCGGCCAAGCAGCAGCTCCGCGGGGTGCTGGGTGAAGGCTCCGGGATTGACGTCTACTTCGACAACGTGGGCGGCGAGCAGCTGGAGGCGGCGATCGCCGTGATGAACCCCTTCGGCCGGATCGCCATGTGCGGGGCCATCTCCGTCTACAACAGCACGGAGGCCCCTTCCGCGCCGCGGAACCTGGCCACGGCCATCGGAAAACAGCTCACACTGCGCGGCTTCCTGGTGGGCGCCCACCAGGACCTGGCCGGGGAATTCTCCCAAAAAATGGCCGGCTGGCTGGCCGACGGAACCGTCCAGGCGGATGAAACCGTGGTCAAAGGGCTGGAAAATGCACCGCAGGCATTCATCGAACTGATGCGCGGGGCAAACACGGGAAAGATGGTCGTGACGCTGCCCTAAGGGCACAGCTTGATAACGGTTCCCCAACGATGCCCCGGTGCAGCCGCACCGGGGCTACCAGCTGGTAGCAACTGCCATTAGTGTGTTGTCTAACACTGCGCATCCGGAACGGGGGTGTCCGCGCGCAATTTAACACCTTATGGAGGAATTTTGAAAACAAATATTACGGGCACGTTTAAGCGCGGGGCCACCATCGGGACTGTGGCCCTGGGAGCAATGGCGCTCCTGCTCACCGGTTGCGGACAGGCCCCGGCACCCGCCGGCGGCGGTGGAAGCACCAGCGGCAACGCCGCAGCAGCCAACTACCTGGGCTGCATCGTTTCCGACTCCGGCGGATTCGACGACCAGTCCTTCAACCAGTCCTCCTACGAGGGCCTGAAGAAGACGGTCACGGACACGGGCATCAAGATGAAGGAAGCCCAGTCCACCACCAAGGCGGACTTCGAGCCGAACCTGAACCAGATGGCCAACGCAGGCTGCAACCTGACGTTCACCGTCGGCTTCCTGCTCGCGGATGCCACCAAGAAGGTGGCTACGGCCGACCCCAAGCTGCACTTTGCCATCATCGATGACAACTCCATCAAGCTGCCCAACGTCAAGCCGGTCGTCTACGACACGGCGCAGGCTGCCTTCCTGGCCGGCTACACGGCCGCCTCGGTGTCCAAGACCGGCAAGGTTGGCACCTTCGGCGGCATCAACATCCCCACGGTCACCATCTTCATGGACGGCTTCGCCGAAGGCGTCGCGTACTACAACAAGCAGCAGTCCAAGAACGTCCAGGTGCTGGGCTGGAACGTGGCCACCCAGCAGGGCCTGTTCGCCAACACCTTCGACATCATCCAGGAAGGCACCAAGGCCACCAACAACCTGATAGGCGACGGCGCCGACGTGGTCATGCCTGTTGCCGGCCCGCTCGGCAAGGGTGCCGGCGACGCCATCCTGGCCGCCAACAAGACCGGCAAGGACGTCAAGCTGGTCTGGGTTGACTCCGACGGCTACCTGACCGCCCCCACGTACAAGTCCATCCTGCTGACTTCCGTCATCAAGACCATGGGCGACGCCGTGGAGACCATCGTCAAGGACGACCTCGCCGGCAAGTACTCGGCCACCCCGTACATCGGCACCCTGGACAACGGCGGCGTGGCCATGGCCCCGTTCCACGACCTGGATTCGGCCGTCAGCGCGGCCACCAAGACCCAGCTCGACACCATCAAGAAGGGCATCATCGACGGCTCCATCAAGGTGGAGTCGAAGTCCAGCCCCAAGTAGGACACGCACACTCCCTGCACTGTTGCGCCGTACCGACAGCTTTGGCTGTCGGTGCGGCGCACAGTCACTTGGGCGCAAACTTCTGCACAACTTTCACACAAGATAAGGCAACAACCTTGAAACTTGAACTCAAGGGCATCACCAAAAGCTTTGGTGCCTTGATAGCGAACGACCACATTGACCTGGTGGTCGAATCGGGTGAGATTCACAGCCTCCTGGGCGAAAACGGCGCCGGCAAATCCACCCTCATGAACGTCCTGTATGGCCTGTATGAACCCACGGCAGGGGAAATCCTTGTCGATGACAAAACTGTGAAATTCTCCGGCCCGGCGGACGCCATGGCCGCCGGCATCGGCATGGTCCACCAGCACTTCATGCTGGTCCCCGTGTTCACGGTCGCGGAAAATGTGGCCCTGGGTGCCGAGTCCACCGGCCCGGGCGGCATCCTCAACCTGGAGGAGACCCGCCGGAAGATCCGCGAAATCTCCGCCCGCTTCGGCTTTGATGTGGACCCCGACGCGCTCGTGGAGGAACTCCCCGTGGGCGTCCAGCAGCGCGTGGAAATCATCAAGGCGCTGGTCCGCAACGCCAAAATCCTCATCCTCGACGAGCCCACGGCCGTGCTCACCCCGCAGGAAACCGACGAACTCATGGACATCATGCGCCAGCTCAAGGCCGGCGGCACCTCCATCGTGTTCATCTCCCACAAGCTGCGCGAGGTCAAGGCCGTCTCGGACACCATCACCGTGATCCGCCGCGGCAAGGTGGTGGGCAGCGCAGACCCCTCCGCCGCCACCACCGAGCTGGCCTCCATGATGGTGGGCCGCTCCGTGAGCCTGACCCTGGACAAGGCCGACGCCGAACCTGGCGCGGTCACCTTCAAGGTCACCAACCTCACGGTCATGAACGACGCCGGCCAGCGGCTTCTCGACGACGTCACCTTCTCCGTCGCCGACGGCGAGATCCTCGCCGTCGCCGGTGTCCAGGGCAACGGCCAGACCGAACTGACCGAGGCCGTGCTGGGCCTGCACAAGCACGTCCAGGGCTCCATTGTGCTGGACGGGAACGAACTGGTGGGCCGCAGCGTCCGTCAGGTGCTTGACGCCGGCGTAGGCTTCGTCCCCGAGGACAGGCAGGACGACGGCCTGGTGGGAGAGTTCTCCATTGCCGAAAACCTGGTCCTTGACCTGTACAAGAAGGAGCCGTACTCGAAGTTCGGCTCCATGAACCGTGCCGTCATCGCCAAAAACGCCGAGGCCAAGGTGGCCGAATTCGACGTCCGCACGCAGTCCTCCCAGGACGCCGCCGACACCCTGTCCGGCGGAAACCAGCAAAAGGTGGTCCTGGCCCGCGAACTGGCCCGGCCGCTGAAGCTGTTCATCGCCTCCCAGCCCACCCGCGGCGTGGATGTGGGCTCCATTGAGTTCCTGCACAAGCGGATCGTTGCCGAGCGCGACGCCGGCACGCCGGTCATCATCGTCTCGACAGAACTGGACGAGGTCCTGGAGCTCGGGGACCGCATTGCCGTGTTGTTTGCCGGCAAGCTCATGGGCATTGTCCCCGGAAAATCCAGCCGCGAGCTGCTGGGCCTGATGATGGCCGGGCTGCCCGCCGACGAGGCCCGGGCCCAGCTGGACGGCACCGCCGCCGGCACCGCCGGAACCACGCCCGCTGGCACCGCCGGAACCACTGAAGGAGAGCGCTCATGAGTGAGACGCAGAAAGTCAAGGACCCCACGCCCCCGGTCAAGGAAAGCCAGGGCTCCCAGGTGGTGCGGGAGATCATGAGCGGCAACGCCGTCATCTCCGTGCTGGCCGTCGTCGTCGCCCTGGTGATTGGCGGCATCCTGATCGCCGTCACGGACCCGCGCGTCAGCACGGCGTCGGGCTATTTCTTTGCCGACCCAGGCGCCACGTTGTCCGCCATCTGGTCCTCGGTCTCCGAGGCCTACGGCGCCCTGTGGCGCGGGGCCACCTACGACCCCACTGCCCGCACCTGGCAGGGCCAGCTGGGCATTTTTGAGACGCTGACCTTCGCCACCCCGCTCATCCTCTCCGGCCTCGCCGTCACTTTGGCGTTCCGGGCCGGGCTGTTCAACATTGGTGCGCAGGGCCAGATCATCCTCGGGGCAGCATTTGCCGGCGCCGTGGGCTTCGGCATGCACCTGCCCCCCGTCATCCACCTGCTGGCGGTCATCCTGGCCGGTGCCATTGGGGGCGCCATCTGGGGCGGCATTGCAGGGTTCCTGAAGGCGAAGACCGGTGCACACGAGGTGATCGTGACGATCATGCTCAACTACATTGCCATTTCCCTGGTCCTCTACCTGCTCAAAAACCAGCTCAAGGACCCCACCAGCACCAACCCGATCAGCCCGCAGATGGACGCGAACGCCATGTTCCCGCTGCTGCTGGGCCCCAACTTCCGGGTCCATGCGGGGCTGATCGTGGCCATCCTGGCCGTCATTGGCGTGGGCTGGCTGCTGAACCGGTCCACGCTGGGCTTTGAATACCGCGCCATCGGCGCCAACCCTAAGGCCGCCCGGACCGCCGGCATGCTGGTCTCCCGCGGCTACATCACCGTCATGCTGATCTCCGGGGCCCTCGCGGGACTGGCCGGCGTGGCCCAAATTGCCGGCACGGAAAAGTCCCTCGACTCCGAAATTGCCGGCAGCATCGGCTTTGACGCCATCACCGTGGCCCTGCTGGGCCGCTCCAAGCCGTGGGGCACCTTCTTCGCCGCCCTGCTGTTTGGCGCGTTCAAGGCCGGCGGCACCAGCATGGCCGTCAACGCCGACGTTTCCATTGACATTGTTGCGGTGGTGCAGTCACTGATCGTGCTGTTCATCGCCGCCCCGCCCTTGATCCGGTCCATCTTCCGGATCAAGGCCGCCCGCCGTGAAGGAGCCAGCGCATGAGCGTCACCGCCAACATCTTGCCCTCGAAGGTGGTGGACCGCGTTGCCGTGCGCAGCTGGAAGACTCCCATCCTGTTTGGCGCGCTGGCGCTGTTCGCCGTCGTCGTCTTTGTCCTTTTGGGCCCGTCAGGGCACGCAACCTTCCGCCTCTCGCAGGAAGGGGACGCCTGGCAGGTGCCCAACCTGGTGCTGCCGGCCAAGGTGTTCGGCATCATCGTGGCCGTGGTCTGCGTGCTCCTCGCGGCCCAGTCCTACCGGCAGATGAAGAATGACGGCCGCATTGCCAAGTGGGTGACCATGACGTTCACCGTGGCGTTTGTCATTGGCCTGATGGTGTGGATCATCGGCGGCACCAAGACCCAGAACATCACCCTGGTGGGCCTGTTCACCGGTGCCATGCTCATCACCACCCCGCTGGTGTTCGGCTCGCTGTCCGGCGTGCTGTGCGAGCGGTCAGGGGTCATCAACATCGCCATTGAAGGCCAGCTGCTGGCCGGGGCCTTCACGGCGTCCCTGGTTTCCTCCATCACCCACAACGCGTTCGCGGGACTGTTTGCCGCAGCCGTGGCGGGCGTGTTTGTCTCCTTCCTGCTGGCCGCGTTTAGCATCAAGTACGTGGTCAACCAGATCATTGTGGGCGTGGTGCTCAACGTGCTGGTGTCCGGGCTGACGGGCTTCCTGTTCGAAAAGATCATGAAGATCAAGGTGGACGGCGTGACCATCTACAACCAGCCTGCACAGCTGCCCGACCTGCCCATCCCGTTCCTGTCCGAGATCCCGGTGATTGGGCCCACCCTGTTCCGCCAGTCCATCATCGGCTACTTCATGCTGATCCTGGTGGCGGCCCTGTGGTTCGGGCTGTTCCGCACCCGCTGGGGCCTGCGCATCCGGGCCGTGGGCGAACACCCCATGGCAGCGGACACAGTGGGCATCAACGTCAACCGCACCCGCTTCCTGAACGTGCTGGCCGGCGGCGCCGTGGCCGGCATTGGCGGGGCCTACTTCACCCTTGTCGCCGTGAGCAGCTTCAGCAAGGACATGACAGGCGGCCTCGGCTTCATTGCCCTGGCGGCGCTGATCTTCGGCCGCTGGAACCCCATCGGCGCGGCCCTGGCAGCCCTGCTGTTCGGCGTGGCGGGCAACCTGCAAAGCATCCTCTCGCTGGCTGGCACCCCCATTGACGGACAGTTCCTGGCAATGCTGCCGTACGCGCTGACCATCCTGGCCGTGTCCGGGTTTGTGGGCAAGTCCCGCGCACCCGCGGCCGACGGCGAACCGTACGTCAAGGGCTAGCGGCATGGACACCACTGGCCGGGCGTCCGGCGCCCCGGAAACCATTGACTGGGAGGCCCTGCGCGAGGCGGCTGCGGCCGCCATGGGCAGGTCCTACTCGCCGTATTCACGGTATCCCGTGGGTGCGGCGGCACTGCTCGACGACGGCCGGATTGTCTCCGGCTGCAATGTGGAGAATGCCAGCTACGGGCTGACCCTGTGCGCCGAATGCACCATGGTGGGCGCCCTGCAGATGGGCGGGGGCGGGCGGATCCGCGCATTTTATTGCGTGGATGCGGCCGGCGCCGTGCTCATGCCCTGCGGGCGCTGCCGCCAGCTCCTGTATGAATTCCGTTCCCCCGGCATGGTCCTGATGACAGGCCGCGGGATCAAGACCATGGACGAAATCTTGCCGGACGCCTTCGGCCCGGAGAACTTGGAGAATCACTGATGGGTGCCACACCATACGCCGGACCGTCCTTTGACGCCGTCGACATCATCCGCACCAAGCGGGACCGCGGGACGCTCAGCGCGGACCAGATCGCCTGGACCATTGACGCCTACACGCGCGGCACCATCGCCGACGAACAGATGGCGGCCCTGAACATGGCCATCCTGCTCAACGGCATGGACCGGGCCGAGATTTCGCAGTGGACGGCTGCCATGATCGCCTCGGGGGAGCGGATGGAATTCTCCGGCCTGCGCACCCCGGCCGGTGCGGCCATGGCCACCACGGACAAGCACTCCACGGGAGGGGTGGGGGACAAGATCACCCTGCCCCTGGCCCCCCTCGTGGCCGTGTTTGGCGTGGCCGTCCCGCAGCTCTCGGGCCGCGGGCTGGGCCACACGGGCGGCACGCTGGACAAGCTGGAATCCATTCCGGGCTGGCGGGCCAACCTCAGCAATGAGGAGATGATGCGCCAGCTCTCCGAGGTGGGCGCCGTGATCTGTGCCGCCGGAGCCGGGCTGGCCCCCGCCGACAAGAAGCTGTATGCGCTCCGGGATGTCACCGGCACGGTGGAGGCCATCCCGCTGATCGCCTCCTCCATCATGAGCAAGAAGATCGCCGAAGGCACCGGTGCGCTGGTGCTGGATGTGAAGGTGGGGTCCGGGGCGTTCATGAAGGACCTGGACATGGCCCGCGAACTGGCCCGGACCATGGTGGCGCTGGGCAAGGACGCCGGCGTGAACACGGTGGCCCTGCTGACGGACATGTCCACGCCCCTGGGCCTGACGGCCGGGAACGCCATTGAGGTGGAGGAGTCCGTGGAGGTGCTGGCCGGCGGGGGACCGGAAGACGTGGTCGAGCTGACGGTGAAGCTGGCCGAGGAGATGCTGGAGGCCGCCGGCGTGCACGGGGCAGACCCGGCCGCCGCGCTGAAGGACGGGCGTGCCATGGATGTGTGGCGCCGCATGATCTCCGCCCAGGGCGGGGATCCGGACGCAGCGCTGCCGGTGGCCCGCGAGTCGGAGACGGTCTACGCCCCGGCCGACGGCGTCCTGGTGGGCCTGGATGCCATGGCGGTGGGCGTGGCGGCCTGGCGCCTCGGTGCCGGACGCGCCCGCAAGGAGGACGTGGTCCAGGCCGGGGCAGGTGTGCGCATGCACGCCAAACCTGGGGCTCTGGTCCGCGCCGGCGAGCCGCTCATGACCCTGTTGACGGACACCCCGGAGAAGTTCGCCCGGGCGCGGGAGGCGCTGGAGGGCGCGGTGACCATCGCCCCGGAGGGTTCCCGCCCGGCGTCGAAGCTCATCCTCGACCGCATCGCCTAATCCGACCCTCGGTTGCAATCGGGGGTGTTTCCGGCGACGCTCCCTCACTTTTCGGGGGTGTTTTCGCCGGCCCTCCCTCACTCGGTGAGGGAGCGTCGGCTGGAAGTGCCCCGTATGCAACCGAGCGTCCGGAGCCTCAACCCGTGGTGGGAGGTGGCAGGCAAAAGGTAGGCCGGAAGATGGATGCCCGGAACCGTGCGGACGTGGGAAACTAGTGAGTGACACCCCGCCAGAGGAGAGGAACCATCCCCGGTGGATTTTTTGCACATCATCAACCAGATTAACTTTGTCATTGCGCATTCTTCCGCGCAATGGTGGGTCATCCCCATGGTTAGCCTGTTTTGCCTGATCGACGGCTTCTTCCTTTTCCTGCCCAGCGAGACCGCCATTGTGGCATTGGCTTCCATTTCGCTGCGAACCGGTTCCCCCAACATTTGGCTGCTGATTCTTGGCGCCACCATTGGCGCCATGATTGGCGACAACATTGCCTATTTCATGGGCAGCAAGCTCGGCACCACCCGGTTCAAGTGGATGCGCCGGCCCCGCGGGGCCCAGGCGTTTTCGTGGGCGGGCCGGGAACTGGAAAAACGCGGGGCCATCCTGATCTTCACGGCCCGCTACATTCCCGTGGGACGCATAGCCGTGAACTTTACCGCCGGGGCCACGCACTTCCCGTGGCGCCGCTTTGTGGTTCTTGACGGCATTGCCGTGGTGACCTGGGCAGGATATTCCGTGGCCGTCGGGACGTTCGCCGGCCGCTGGGTGCACCACAATCCGCTCCTGGGTGTGGGCATCGCCATCGCCTTTGCCATTGTGATCGGGTTCATCGTGGACCACGCCATGAAAATCCTGCACCATCAGCTGGAGAAACGCGGTAAGCTGGCCCCCCGTGCGGAACCCGGCCTCGTGGCCGCACAAATGGTTGCTCAGGTGCAGGCCGCCGCCCAAAGCGAGGCCGGCGCGGGTCAAACAGTGCCACGCGCGGGGCAATCCGCCGATGTTTCCGCCCAAGCCGGGGACGGCGCGGTGGTGGCCGGCGGCGCAACGGGAGGGACCGGCGTCGTGCCTGTTGGAAGGCCTGAAGAAATACCCGGCGCAATGCCGGAACCGGTGCCCGGCGGCGGAGCGGCGGATACGCCGTTAGCGCACGGAACCAGCCAGAAGTAGCGCCGCAGCGCCCCGCCTCCCTAAAGTGGTGACTGTGACTAACCTAACTGAGCACCAGCACCCTGTTTCCGCCCCCGCTGCGGACATCAAATCCCTGCCCAAGGTGTCCCTCCATGACCACCTGGACGGCGGCTTGCGGCCCGCCACGATCATCGAACTTGCCGCCGAGGTGGGCCACACTTTGCCGGAAACCGATCCCGAGGCGCTGCGCAAGTGGTTCCTGGAGTCGGCCGATTCCGGCTCCCTGGTGCGCTACCTGGAGACCTTTGACCACACCATCGCCGTGATGCAGACCCATGACGCCCTGGTGCGCGTGGCCCGCGAGTTCGTGGAGGACCTGGCGGACGACGGCGTGGTGTACGGCGAAGTGCGCTGGGCACCGGAGCAGCACCTCACCAAGGGGCTGACGCTTGACGAAGTGGTTGAGGCCGTCCAGGAAGGCCTCGAGGAAGGCATGGACAACGTCGACGAGGCCGGCGGCTACATCGAGGTGGGCCAGCTGGTCACCGCCATGCGCCATGCGGACCGTGGCTCCGAGATCGCGCAGCTGGCCGTGCGCCACCGCGACAACGGCGTGGTTGGCTTTGACATTGCCGGCGCCGAGGACGGCTTCCTGCCCTCCCGCTTCACCGAGGCGTTCACCTACCTGGCCGAGAACAACTTCCCCGCCACCGTCCACGCCGGCGAGGCCGCCGGGCTGGACAGCATCCAGGACGCGCTGGTCCACGGCCGCGCGCTGCGCCTGGGCCACGGCGTCCGCATTGCCGAGGACATCCACCTGGACGTGGTTCAGGAAGACGGGCACGACGTCGGCACGGTCACCTTGGGCGATTTGGCCCAGTGGGTGCGCGACCGGCAGATCCCGCTGGAGCTGTGCCCGTCCTCGAACCTGCAGACCGGGGCCATTGCCGCGTTTGGCACCACGATTTCCGAACACCCCATCGACCTGCTGCACCAGCTGGGCTTCAACGTCACGGTCAACACCGACAACCGCCTCATGAGCGGGGTGACGCTGACGGGCGAGTTTGAGCTGCTGCGCGACACCTTCGGCTACGACCTGGACACCATGCTGGAGCTGACGCTGAACGCCGTGCACGCCGCGTTCCTGCCGATCGAGGCGCGCGAGCAGCTGGCCGACTACATCATCGAGTGCTACG
>Ga0134128_10007797_pt1 | contig 12914 bp, 9 predicted proteins | sample KB31754_FD_96462 | JGI IMG/M metagenome (GOLD analysis project Ga0134128, IMG submission 96462) | Terrestrial soil microbial communities with excess Nitrogen fertilizer from Kellogg Biological Station, Michigan, USA - KB3-175-4 | ecosystem: Environmental > Terrestrial > Soil > Unclassified ...
AGCGCGGCGTCCCGTCGGGGACTGACCCCACTCCGACGTCAACCATCCCTTCACCTGCATGCGCTGAAGCGATGGATACAGTGAGCCTTCCTCGACCTGAATCGCCTCGCGCGACACCTGTTGAATGTGCTGCGCGATTCCGTACCCATGCATCGGTGTGATGGTGAGTGTCTTGAGAATCAGCATGTCCAGAGTGCCGGGAAGTACGTCTGCGCGATCGGTTTTCTTCGACATGATGGATATGGTGGTATCAGACTGGTTGCAGCATCGAATCTCGCGATGCTATCGCGACGACATTCCCGTCCAGCAGATTGATTGTTCGCTCGGCGTGCCGGGCATGGCGCGGATCGTGTGTCACCATGCAGATCGTCGAGCCCGTGCGATGCAGCTCGGCCAGCAGCTCCATCACCTGATCACCGTTATCGCTGTCGAGATTGCCGGTAGGCTCGTCCGCGAGAATGATCAGTGGCTCGCCTGCAATCGCGCGTGCAACAGCGACGCGCTGCTGCTGACCGCCGGAGAGCTGCGCCGGATAGTGATCCAGACGGTGCGCCATTCCCATTCGCTCGAGAGCGTTGAGCGCGCACTTGCGCCGGTCTCGCGGCTCGAGACCGCGGTAACTCAGCGGTAGCGCGACGTTCTCCCACACCGTGAGATCGCCCAGCAGGTTGAACGCCTGAAAGATGAAGCCGATCTGGCTGTTGCGAATGCGCGCCCGCTGTCCGCCCGACAGCTCCGCAATGTCGCGGCCGGCAAGGACGTAGCGGCCAGCGCTTGCGACGTCGAGAAGGCCGAGAATCGAGAGCAGAGTGGTCTTGCCGCACCCTGACGGACCGGAGATCGCGACGTACTCTCCACGCGCGATCTCGAACGACACGCCGGACAGGGCGCGCGTCTCCACTTCATCGGTGAGATAGGTCTTTCCGACCCGCTCGAGCCGGATTACCGGCTCAGGTCCCCACGAAGTCATCGGTACGTTGGCGTTAGGGTCAACTGCCCTGACGATCAATACATAGCCAATCTATGTGTAGTCTTTCTATGTGACAAGATGGCGGCTGCGCCACGCGGGCCGGATCGGCCGCGGGACCGGGCTTTGCAGCATCTTTGACCTGTATTCACCCGAACACGGCCTGCCGGCACGGCCGGTATCACGATTACGGAGCGAAAAGCGATGGATCAGGAAACATGGACGGCGGTCGACGGCTATCTCGCGGAGAAGTTGATTCCCGCCGACCCCGCGCTGGACGCCGCGCAAGCTGCAACCGCGGCGGCGAACATGCCGGCGATCAGTGTCTCACCGACCCAGGGAAAGCTGCTCGAGCTGCTGGCCATGACACTGCGCGCCAAGTCGATCCTCGAGATCGGTACACTCGGCGGGTACAGTACCATCTGGCTCGCGCGTGGGCTCGCTCCAGACGGCAAAATTGTAACTCTTGAGAAGGAACCGAAACACGCGGACGTTGCGAGGACGAACATCGCGCGAGCGGGATTCGCAGACGTCGTCGAGCTGCGCGTGGGTAGTGCACTCGACACGCTCCCACAACTGGCTGCGGAAGATCGCGAGCCGTTCGATCTGGTCTTCATCGATGCCGACAAGCAGAACATACCGGCGTACTTCGACTGGGCGGTTACACTGGCGCATGCGGGGAGCATGATCATCGTCGACAACGTCGTGCGGGACGGGGATGTCATCAACGGCGATACGGAAGATGCTGGGACGCAGGGTGTACGTCGATTCTTCGACCGGGTGTCCACAAGCGCGCTAGTGACCAGCACGGCGATTCAAACAGTTGGGTTGAAGGGTTATGACGGATTCACGATATCCATTGTGAACTGACGACGTTGGGCGATGGAGATGCTTCCATGCCGATGCAAACCATTTTGACGCGCCGAGCATCTCATGGTCGAGAAGGGCACGCACCGGCGGGCCCGTCAATGCACCATTCAACGCTCGCCAGTGTCCTTTCAGATTCGATCTTCATTCTCAGCTTCGCGGCCCACGCTCTGTGCGGTGGCGATGATTCTTGGCGTGGCTCCTGTCCTCGTCCGTGCACAGGCATCTCAGGCATCTCAGGCACCGCAGCCAGCCGCTGCATCTGACTACATAACGTCGGTTGCAGCGGTGCATGCGGATCATCCGCCTGTGCTGGATGGCCGCGACGACGATGCGGTATGGCGCAAGGCGCCGGCGGTAACGCACTTCCGCGAGTTCGATCCGGTGGAAGACGGCGATCCGCGCTTCCGCACCGAATTCAAGGTCGCGTACGACAGTCACAACATCTACGTCTTCATTCGCGCGTTCGATCCCGAGCCGGCGCTCATACGCAAGACTCTTGCGCGGCGCGACGTCCGTCCGCCGACGGATCAGCTCAAGGTCATGATCGACTCGTATCATGATGGTCGCAGCGGATTCGAGTTCGCTGTGAGTCCCGGCCGGGTGAAGCGCGACTATGCGATGTACGACGATACGAACGAGGACGAGACGTGGGATGGAGTCTGGGACGTCGCCACATCCGTCGATTCGCTGGGATGGACCGCCGAGTTCGCCATCCCGATGTCGCAACTCGGCTTCAACAACGCAACCATGCACACGATCGGGTTCGGAATCTGGCGCGACATCGATCGCTTCAAGGAGCGTGTGAGCTGGCCGGTGTTCCGTCCCAGCAGGAACGCGACGGTGTCCCAATTGGGAACCGTGACGGGAATCGGCGACGTAGGATCGACGCACCCGCTGGAGGTCGTTCCGTACGTTGTGACGAAGAACGTCTCGACCGTCGGTGCCTCGTCGTACGGCCGTGCGCAGCGCTTGTCAGCGGGTGCCGATCTCAAGCTCGGTGTGACGCCGAGTCTGCGGCTCTCGGCGGCGGTGAACCCTGACTTCGGGCAGGTGGAGGCCGATCCATCGGTGCTCAACCTGGGCGCGTTCGAGACCTTCTTCAGCGAGCAGCGACCGTTCTTTGTCGAGGGGCAAGGCCGTTATGCGTTCAGCATCAACTGCAACGTCGTGAACTGCCAGTCCGAGGGGTTGTTCTACTCACGTAGAATTGGTCGCACTCCGCAACTAATTAACAGCTACGGGGATGCGAGTTCACCGACTGCCACGACGATACTCGGCGCAGCGAAGTTGAGCGGGCGGGTAGGCAAGTCTCTGTCGGTAGGAGTGCTCGACGCGGTGACGGAGCGGGCGACGGGAACGTCTGACAGAACCATCGAGCCGACGACAAACTATGGCGTAGCACGCGTGCAGCGCGAGTTCCGTGACGGCAAGAGCTACATCGGTGCCGTTCTCACGAGCGTCGACCGAAGCACGGATTCGTGGACCGAAGATGCGCTGCGGCGAACGGCGACTGTCGGCGGGGTGGACTTCGCGCATCGCTTTCTGAACGACAATTACAAGATCTCCGGATCGCTCACGGGAAGCGACGTGACGGGAACAGCCGCCGCGATCACACAGACTCAGATGAGCGCCGTGCATTACTACCAGCGGCCTGACGGAAAGCTGCGCGTCGATTCCAGTCTCACGTCTCTGGCCGGGAACGCAGAGGAATTGCTCGTGGGAAAGTACGGCGGCCTCGCGACCTTCGAGACGAGCTTCCAGCGCCAGTCCGCCGGATACGAAATCAACGACATCGGCTATCTTCGCAGAGCAGATGAGCAGAGCTGGAGCAACTGGGGGGCACTCGCTTTTCGGAGACCGACGCGGTTTTACAACAGTCTACGGATCAACGGAAATTTCTGGAACACGTGGACGACCGATGGTCTCGCCCTGGAACACGCAGTGAATTCCAACGTGCACTTCGTCTTTCACAACAACTGGGGATTCAATGCGGGCTCGACGCTTGGTCAGCTGGGCAGCACCTATTGCGATCGGTGCGCACGGGGTGGCCCGGCGGTGCGGCAATCGTCGTATCTAGCTCCGTGGATCGCGATCGTCGGTGATGACAGACGTAGAATCACGCCGACGCTCTCTCTGAACTACTTTCGTACCGACGAGGGACGCTCTCACAACCTCTCGGTCGAGCCGACACTCGACGTGCGCGCCTCGAGCCAGCTGCTTCTATCGCTGGATGTCACCGCCTCGCACAACGAGAACGACACGCAGTGGATCGGCAACTTCCATGACACTGCGACATCCGCCATGCACTACGCGTTCGCGCATCTGCATCAGAACACGCTCGTCACCGCCATTCGTGCGACGTACATCGCGACGCCGGAACTGTCGTTCCAGCTTTACGCGCAGCCGTTCGTGTCGAACGGTACGTATTCGAACGCACGCGAGTTGAGCGCGGAGCCGCGCGCCGCGCGGTACTCCGATCGTTACATCGGCTACACTCCGCCCGCGTCCGCGATGTCGGGATTCAGCGATCGCGAGTTCAAGTCGAACACCGTAGTTCGCTGGGAGTACCGTCCGGGATCGACGCTGTTTCTCGTGTGGACGCAGGGGCGTCAGCTGTACGACAACGCACCCGATCCACGTGGGTGGACGCAGACCTATCCCGATCTGCTGCGGATCCGGCCGGACAATACGTTCCTCGTGAAGTTCAGCTACTGGTTGAGCAGGTAGGCGGTGGCGCCGCGCCCGCAGGCGCGCTATTCTCTCCGTACCACAAACTCACAAGGGCCATGAAACTCTCGTTTCGGTCACTCTGGCTGGCCGCGTCGCTCGTCGCGCTTGCCAGCCCGTCCATCGGCGCACAGTCCGGTGCGGCAGCGCACCCGGCGGTTGCCGGCAGCAACGATCCCTTCATATGGCTGGAGCAGGTTTCCAGTCCGCGCTCGATGGCGTGGGTGAACGCGGAAAATGCGAAGACCGTCGCTGTGCTGGAGAAGGATCCTCACTACGCCGCGCTTTACGCCGACGCGGTGAAGCTGGCGGAGGCGCGCGACCGCATTCCGTCGCCGTCAATAATCAACGGTCAGGTCTATAATTTCTGGCAGGACGCCGAGCATACGCATGGAGTCTGGCGGCGCACCACGCTCGCCAGTTATCGAAGCGCATCGCCCGCGTGGACGACAGTGCTCGATCTCGATGCTCTTTCAAAATCGGAGAAGGCGAACTGGTTCTGGAAGGGCAGCACGTGTGCAGAGCCAGCGGAGCGCCGTTGCATGGTTCATCTGTCGGACGGCGGCGAGGATGCAGTGACAGTTCGAGAGATCGATCTACCGACCATGAGTTTCGTGAAGGATGGATTCGTGCTGCCGCACGGAAAGCAGCGTGTCGCATGGGAAGATCCCAACACGTTGCTGGTCGCGCGCGAATGGGCGCCGGGTGAGATCACGAAGTCCGGATATCCTTACATTGTAAAGCGTATCAGGCGCGGGCAGCCACTCTCGAGCGCGACCGAAGTATTCCGCGGAACTGCGAACGACGGCGGATATGGAGTGTCGCCGTTCACGCTCGATGACGGCGATGGCAACCACGCGGTGCTCATATCCCGTCCGCTCAGCACTTTCGAGGCCGAGCAATTCATCCTGACGCAGAACGGATTCGAGAAGCTCGCGCTCCCGCTCAAGTCGTCGGTGTCAGGGCTGGTTGCAGGGCGGATCATCATCACGCTCGACACGGCATGGACGCCAGTCGGTGGCACTGCTTTCACGGCCGGATCCGTGGTGTCGGTGCCGCTGGCCGCGATGCTTGCGAGTCCGGCGAAGTTTGCGCCGACGCTTGTTGTAGCACCCGGACCCCGTGAGTCGATCAGCGGGATGGCGACGACGAAGAACGCGCTCATCGTCACGCAGCTCGACAATGTGCGTGGACGCGCGTACACATACACGCCAGCAGGCGCGCGCGGGTGGACACGGTCTCAGCTCAAGTTCCCCGACAATCTCACCATCGGCATAGTCGATGCCGATGCGCATTCGAACACGGCATTCCTTGGCGTTACCGGATTCCTGACTCCGAGCTCGGTATGGCTGGTGGATGCGCAGTCTGGCGCTCTGTCGTCGGTCAAGTCGCTCCCGCCCAAGTTCGATGCGTCGGGTGACGTTGTCGAGCAGTTCGAGGCGACGTCCAAGGATGGCACCCATGTACCGTACTTTGTGGTGCATCGGCGCGGCATGAAGCTGGACGGCCACAATCCAACGATCCTCTATGCCTACGGCGGGTTCCAGGTGTCGGAGACGCCGAATTATTCGGCGAACATCGGCAAGCTGTGGCTTGAACATGGCGGAGTGTGGGTACTCGCGAACATCCGCGGCGGCGGTGAGTTCGGTCCGGCGTGGCATGAAGCGGGTCTCAAGACGCATCGCCAGGTGGTGTACGACGACTTCGCCGCCGTCGCGCAGGATCTCGTCAAGCGGGGAATCACGAGCACGCGCCGGCTAGGCATTCAGGGCGGATCGAACGGCGGTCTCCTGATGGGAGTCGAGTTCACCCAGCATCCGGAGATGTGGACCGCGGTGGACATCCAGGTTCCGTTGCTGGACATGCTGCGCTACGAGCAGATCGCGGCGGGTAGCTCGTGGGTGGGAGAGTATGGCAGCGTTTCCGTTCCGGCGGAGCGCAAGTTCCTGGAATACCTGTCACCCTACAACAACGTTCGCGCCAACGTGAAGTATCCCGAGCCGTTGATCTGGACGACGACCAAGGATGACCGCGTGGGTCCGCAACACGCGCGGAAATTCGCGGCAAAGCTCGCGTCGATGAACATTCCGTACATGTTCTACGAAGTGATCGAAGGCGGCCATGGCTCCGGCGCGAGTCTCAAGGAGCGCGCGCACACGACGGCGCTGGAAATGACCTACTTCACCCGCAAGCTGATGCAGTGATGTACACGGCGGTTCGTGTATCTTTGGACGATCATCATTCAACGGGAGATCGATCTTGGCGCAGGAAGCGGGACGCACACGTGACGACGTGGTTCGCTGGGCTGACAGGCTTTACTCTGAACACGTCGATCACAAGGATGCGGACGGCTTCGCGGCCGCATTCACTCCGGATGGCACGCTTCGCTTCGGCAATTCCGATACGATAGTCGGGCGCGATGCGATCCAGGTCGCCATCGCGCAATTCTTCAGTGCGTTCAAGTCCTTGCGCCATCACTCCGGACGCACCTGGATCGATGGTGACACCGTTGTTCTTGAAGCTGTCGTTACCTACATCAGGCATGACGGACAGGAAGTGACCGTGCCTGCGGTAACGATCTTTCACCTCGGGCCGGTGGAGCTTTCGTCATCGCCGCTTGCGGATGATTGTCGCATCTATGTAGACCTCAGTCCCTTGTTCGCTCCGTGATCGGCGCGGTCACTTTACAACCAGCGGGTTTTTCCGGATGAAAACGCAGGCAGAGAAAGGGCAGCTGTTTCGCGATCTGCATTATCGCGACAGCGCATTCGTCATTCCAAATCCTTGGGACATCGGCTCGGCGCGGCTGCTTGCCAGTACTGGCTTCGAGGCGTTGGCGACGACGAGTGTGGGTTACGCAAACTCGATCGGCCGCCAGGACCACGGAGTCACACGCGACGAGATGATCGCACATGCGGCGACGCTGGCAGCCGCGACGGAATTGCCGGTGAGCGCAGATCTCGAGAACGGGTTTGGTCACGATCCCGGGACGGTGGCGGAGACGATCCGTATGGCCGCTGCAGCGGGGCTGGCAGGCTGCTCGATCGAGGACAGTACAAATCGCGATGACGATCCGATCTACTCATTCGAGCATTCGGTCGATCGCATCCGTGCGGCGGCGGAGCAGGTGCGCAATCTGCCGTTCCCATTCATGTTGACAGCACGGTCGGAGAACTATCTCCACGGTCGCAAGGATCTTGCTGACACTATCAATCGCCTGCAGGCCTTTCAGGAAGCCGGAGCAGACGTTCTCTATGCGCCGGGCATTACGGACGTAAAGGAGGTCGCGACGTTGATAAGCTCGGTGGACCGGCCGGTCAACGTCCTGGCCGGAATGCAGGGCACGCACTTTGACGTGAATGAGCTTTCGCGAATCGGCGCGAAGCGCATAAGCGTGGGTGGTGCGCTGACACGCATTGCGTTCGCCGCGTTGCTCGGCGCCGCGCGCGAGATGAAGGAGCACGGCACGTTCAGCTTTGTGAACGGGCCCATCACCTCGCGCGAGATCGCCGCTCTGATCAGTAGCGCCAGCTGAGGGTATCGGCTCCGGCTGGTGCCGTCTTCACGATGTGCTGTGCCATCACGGGGATGAAACGCTGATCCACCGTCATGCCGCCGACGCTGAGTGAATGTTGCGAGTCTCCAGTCCAGCAGTGCTCGTAACGGTCGCCATACTCGATTGATCCAGCGTAGTACGGATCCTTCGTGCTATCGAGAAAGTCCTGCATCAGATACACGGCGTTGTTCAGGTGCCAGCTGTCCATGGTGCCGGAATAGATGTGAATCTTTCCGACGAGCTTTGGACCGAGCGTGGCCCAGTCGCGCTGGAGAATGTTGCGCAGGTCGTAATGCTCCTTCCAGTACGCCGCGACTTTCGGATCGATGTGGCCGGTGACCTTGTCGTAAATGCGTTGCGGATATCCGTCCGCGCCAACCGGCCCGAACACGGATTCCCAGATGTCCCACTGCTCGGTCGAGCGATCCTTCCGGCCCTGCACGTATTCCCAGTGATTGTCGTTCTCGACAGTCGTGAGCAAGTGACCGAGATAGTTGCGGCCTGAAGGCTGCGGTGTCTTCTTCCAGTCCGCGTTGAAATAGAAGGCGTTGGTGTCGCTGTATATGTTGATCGTTTCATACTGACGGAAGTCGACGGGGTCAGGACAGAAGGCCCACGCACCGTTGAAGTCGTCCGGATAGAATACCTGATCGCCGAGCGATTCCCACCCGCCGGTGGATCCGCCGTACAACGTTCGCGCCCATCCCTGCCCGATCCCGCGAAACTTCTTCTCGACGTAAGGGATGAGCTCCTTCACGATCGCGTCGCCATACGGCCCAAGGTTCGCGGAGTTGACCGCGTACGAGTCGTCGTAATACGGATTGGCATGCTGGATCTTCATGACGAGCATGCGCGGGAACTTCGGACCGGTCCATTGCTTGTACAGATCGTATGCGTACGAGACGCGCACGCTGTCGCGTGAGCCCGGAGTTGGAGGATTCGGGCTGAACTCGCCGAAGCCGGTTGGATAGTGCCCCTGATCGACAGCGAGCGGGTAGTGCGTCGACGGATGATCGTCGAATCCCGCGGGAAGCAGTACGTACGCACCGAGGTACATGGGACGACCCCAGAACTTCGACAGCAGGTCGCTTTTTATCCGAACGTACTTCACCCACCGGGTATCCTTCGGCTCCGGGATCGGCGCGATCACCTTGCTCAGGCTGATGTGCACGATCTGCCCGGAAGCGGGGTCGAGATGCACGTGCACCGGCTCGCTGTAGAAATTGCCCGGCTTGCTGAACCAGTGTTGTCCCTCGCCCTTGTCAGGCGCGAGCTTGATGGTGTGTCCGTCGGAGCGATGGAACGTTTCGTAACGATTCAGTACAGCCTGCACCCGGTAATCGCCGGCCGGGATGTCCATGACGCTCCTGAGCGGCCACCCAAAAACCTTCGAGTCGATGACAGCGGTCGCTCCCGGTGCGAGTCCGTCGACGTCGAGACCGAATGCCGGCTGCACGCCCGGATTGTACACCTGATACTGGAAGCGTGGCTCTCGGCTCGTATCCCGTGATACGATGAGAATGATGTGACCGTCCTGCCTGTCGGGTGACACAGACGCGGGAAACGAGACGTCAAACTGGAATCCCCCCGTGGACTGGGCATGCACCGCCCCGCGCTGACCGATGATGGGATTGCTCATCACGGCCAGTAGCAGTGGAGCAATCACCCCAGCAAGGGTGTTCCGGGCATTACGTACGCTTACAAGTGCCTCGCAGGTCATGCAAACTCCTCCTTCGTGACGCGAAGCTAGACTTCCAGGATTACGGCGTCAAGTTTCTGTCAAGTTGGAGGACGAATATCGTATTCGGCCCTACGCACGGGTATGATTGAACGGCGTTGGCACCGGCGTGGCGCCGGACGGATTCGCACCAGGCATCGACATGGTCGAGCTCCGGCTACAACCACTCTTCCGGAACGACGTCATCCCCCGCATGTTTTAGGGACGTTTTAGGGGTGTTTTAGGGACGGTGGGGACTGCACGCATCGCACCGCCGGCGGCGCTCAACTTCTGGGATCAACCATGACACGTTTTCGCGTTCTTGCATTCGCTGCTCTTGCGTCCATCGCGATTCCTGTAATTACGGCCGGTGCGCAGAACCAGGGTCCACCACCACCGCCCAAGAACCTCAAGTTCTTCCCCAAGGATATCTCTCGGCAGGCCCTGCTCGATACGATGGGTACGTTCACGCGAGCTCTCGGTGTGGGCTGCGAATTCTGCCACATGGCCGACGACAGCATCCCACGCGATCGGCACGACTTCGCGTCGGATGCGAAGCCGAACAAGAACAAGGCGCGCACGATGCTTCGCATGGTCACAGCGATCAACGCCGACTATCTGACCAAGCTCTCATCGAGAATGCAGCCGCCGATCGTTGTCACGTGCGCGACCTGTCACCGCGGCGTCACCGAGCCTCGGCCGCTCGAGCAGGTAATTCTCACGCGTTACGATTCGGCAGGCACCGATTCAGCCATCGCGCTGTATCGCGATCTGAGACAGCATTATTACGGACGCGCATCGTATGACTTCGGGGAGGCCCCACTGGCCGCGGTCGGTGGCGCATTGCGTCAGCGCGACAAGGTAGCGGACGCCCTCAAGTTCTACATGCTGAATCTGGAATACGCACCGAACTCCGCGTCCGCATGGTCACAGGCCGGTAGTGCGCAGCTCGCGTCCGGCGATACGGCGAGTGCCATCAAGAGCTTCGAGAAGGCGTTGTCGATCGATCCGAAGAACAGGGGAGCGATACGCGCAATGCAGTCGCTCAAGCCGAAGCCCTGATTTCAGATGTCACGGTGAATGACACGAGCACCGAAGAAGACCGGGGAACAGATTGACGTCCCGATCATCCCATTCACCGATGGGGTTGCGTGGACTGAATGGCTCGACAAACATCACGCAATCTCACCGGGAATCTGGATTCTTATCGCGAAGAAGGGATCCGGCGTCCGCTCTGTATCGCACCCTGAAGCCCTCGAGATCGCGCTGTGCTACGGTTGGATAGACAGCCAGCGAAAGGGGTACGACGCGAACACGTTCATCCAGAAATTCACGCCGCGGGGCGCGCGCAGCATCTGGTCCGTGATCAATCGCGACAAGGCGATTGCGCTGGTGGAGAGCGGGAAGATGATGCCGGCAGGTATCGCCGAGGTGGAGCGGGCGAAGAAGGACGGCCGGTGGGAAGCGGCCTACGCGTCACAGGCGACCATCGAAGTCCCGCCCGACCTTCAGGCAGCGCTGGACTTGAAACCGCGCGCAGCAAAGTTCTTCGCGACGCTGACCAGTCAGAACCGCTACGCGATCCTGTTCCGAATTCACAACGCGAAGCGCGCCGAGACGCGCGCCAGGAGAATCGCCGATTTCGTAGCGATGCTTGGGCGGCACGAGACGATTCATTGATCGGGCGCAGAAGTTGTGGAAGCTACCAGAAATCAAGACGCGCCTGCGAAAATTGCAGGCGCGTTTTGAGTTGAACAGCCGGCGTTGCTTACCTCAGCGCATTCCAAACCAGCGGGTACGTCGACATGCTCTGTCCCCGATACTGTGGCCGGAACCCGAACAGTACCACGTGCCCCTTGCCCTGCTTCACGTCAACCATTGCGGCCTTGCCATTGACGTGCTCCGCGCCGAGTAGCCAGCCGGAGAGAAGTGGATCGCCCTGCGCCGGATAGCGCGCGATGACCGTCGCTCGCGCAGGATCCGTTACTTCGAACGCAGGACTCCCCTCGAACCAGACCGCGGCTACCGGCGCGGTCATTCCCGCCGCAAGCGGATTCGCACGGTCGAACTCGACACTGAATAGCGAGCCCGGTGCGTAGAAATCCTTGGGCCTCAGCTCGGCGAGCACGTTCTTCACCGGAAGTGACAGCGCCTCGATCGCGTAGTTGCTCGCAGCGTTGAATGCTACGAGAGTGCCACCGGCGCTTACGAAAGCCGCGAGCTGCTTCGCTCCGTCATCGCCGAGACCGCCCTTGAGCGAGTCTGGATAGTTGCCGCGCGGGCCGCCAGCGATCTGGCGTGCGTTCTGATCCGGCAGCACTATCGCGTCGAAGCGGGCGCTCAGGTTGCCGGCGCGAATATCCTTCGCGGTGATCATCGTGTACGGAACGTGATACTGATCGAACACCCACTGTGTCCATCCCTGGTCCATGGACGGCGCCCAGTTCTGGAACATCGCGATGCGACGAGCCTTGTTGTTGCTGAGCCCCTTCGCAACCCACGGGATCGCACGAACCGGAGCGAGCGGAGTGGACGCAACCACGATCGAGTCGTGCAGGAACGCAACGTTGAATCCGTACAGCAGTGGCAGCGTCTGCGCGGTTACGTCGTACGGACGCTTCGGCGGTCCACCGGGATACTCGAACAGATTCGGGTAATGCTGATCTTCGAGCAACGCCTTCGCGAACCCGGCGTACGGCTGTGCGGTGTAGATTAGGTAACTGCCGGCGGGGAACTGCTTGCCGTCTGCGCTGAATGCCGAGCTGGCGCGACGCACCTCGACCTGTCCGCGCTGCAGAATGCTCAGCGCCGCATTGATCGCGGTGTCGCGCGCCGTTTCCGCGGGAATCACGATTGTCGCGGGCCAGTCCTGCCGGCCGGGAGCGCGATTGCCAAGTACGGAATTGCGCTCGACCTGCGAGTAGGTCCGCATCCATTCCGTGTGATCTGCCGCCGCCTGTGTGAGCAGTGCCATCGTCGCCGCGGTCTGATAGCGAACGATGTCACCGATGGTCCACTTGCCGCCGGGCCATGTCGTCAGGAAATCGACGCCGGTCTTCTTTGGATCGACGTTGTAG
>Ga0134128_10007799_pt1 | contig 12913 bp, 13 predicted proteins | sample KB31754_FD_96462 | JGI IMG/M metagenome (GOLD analysis project Ga0134128, IMG submission 96462) | Terrestrial soil microbial communities with excess Nitrogen fertilizer from Kellogg Biological Station, Michigan, USA - KB3-175-4 | ecosystem: Environmental > Terrestrial > Soil > Unclassified ...
AAGGCTTTCAAACAACGTGCGGCGCATCGTCGCCTCTAAAGGTCGTGTCCCGAGTAGGAGCAGTTGAACGACTTATAGCAGAGCGGGAAGTCGGCGATAATGTTGTTTTCGATGGCGGCTTCGAGCAGCGGCCACTGGAACCATGATGCGTCGCGCAAGTGGCAGCGTGCGATGGTGCCGTCGTCGCCGAGACGCAGCCAAACAAGAACATCCCCACGGAAGGCTTCCGCGTAGGCCATGCCCTCGCATGATCTGCCAATTTTAATGGACGTGCGTAAATCGCCTCGCGGCAAGCGGTCTAGAAGCTGTTCGAGCAGGGACAGGCTCTGCTCAACCTCGCGGATGCGGATCCAAACCCTTGCATTGACATCGCCGGCTTCGAGCACCGGCACCTCAAACTGCAGCGCGTCATAAGGCGCATACCCAGGCGTACGCCGCGCATCGAAGTTCCTTCCGGCGGCGCGGCCAACATAGCCGCCGGCGCCGAACTGCCGTGCGTACTCCGGTTTGACAATCCCGCTGGTGACCGTGCGGTCCTGCAGCGAGGCCGTATTGTCGTAAAGCTCGATCAGCCGCGGAAACCGCGTGCGCAGCTCGGCGATGAGCGCGCGGATCCGCGCTTCGCCGTCGGCGTTCAGATCGCGCGAGACGCCGCCGGGCATGACGACATCCATCATCAGGCGATGGCCGAAGCAGGCGTCCGCCGCGCGCAAGACGCGCTCGCGCAGGATGCCGGTCTGGGCGTGCATCAGCGCAAAGGACGCGTCGTTGCAGATGGCGCCGATGTCGCCGAGATGATTGGCGAGCCGCTCCAGCTCCGCCATCACCGCGCGCAGATAGACGGCGCGCGGCGGCGGTGACGATTGCGTCGCCGCCTCGACGGCGCGGGCGAAAGCATAGGCATAGGCGACCGTGCTGTCGCCGGAGGAGCGCCCGACGAGCATCGCCGCGCCCTCAAGCGACGCGCCGGCCATCAGGCTCTCGATGCCCTTATGGACATAGCCGAGCCGCTCCTCGACGCGCACGACGAACTCGCCGTTGGCGGTAAAGCGGAAGTGGCCGGGCTCGATAATGCTGGCGTGCACCGGTCCGACCGGCACCTGGTGCAAGCCCTCGCCTTCCACGGGGAGGAATGTATAGCGCGCAGGCGTCGGCGCAGGCGCCGCGGCGCGGTCGCTGAGTGGATGCTTCACATCCCAGACGCCGTGATCGAGCCACGGCCGCGCGTCGGGCGCACCGGCCGGCTCGTAGCCAAACAGGGAGCGGATCGCACGTTCCAGCCGGACCGCGGGCGCATGCCGCGCGCCGACGCTCGGAAAATGTCTGTCGCGGCATCGGTAAGTGAGTACGGCAATGTCGCCACCCTCGCCCATCACCGCCATATGGACGGCGCCGGCATCGCCCCACAGGCCGGACAAGGTCCAGCGGCCGCTGGCTAGTTCATCGATGGCCCGTGCCCAACCGAAGTCCTCGACGATTGCACGTGGCCATGGCCGGTGCCCGTCAACGACCTGCGCGTCGGCAATGGTGTCGAGGATCGTCATCCGAGCAGTCTCGCGACGTTTTCGAAACCAGCGACCAGCGCCGGGGGCATGTAGATGCCGGCGACAAAGACAATGGCGAAATGAGCGAATATCGGCACGAAAGAGGCGTGCGTAGGTTCCGATGGTCCCCGCGGCTCGCCAAAGGCAACCGAATTGAGCCGCAGAAACAGGCCGCCGAGCGCGACGATAATGCCGAATGCAAGCAGGATCGCCAGCCACGGCTGCCGCGCGAAAGTCGAGGAAACGACCAGAAACTCGCTCATGAAAATACCCATGGGCGGCAGCCCAGCGATAGCGACGACGCCGACGACGAGCGCCCAGCCGAGCAGCGGGTTGCTCACTGTCAGCCCGCTCAGATCGGCGATTTTCTGCGTTCGCTTGACCTGGGCGATATGGCCGACTGTGAAGAAGATTGCCGACTTGGTCAGCGAGTGCATGGTCATGTGCAAAAGACCGGCGAAATTCGCGAGCGGTCCGCCCATACCAAAGGCGAACACGATAATGCCCATGTGCTCGATCGAAGAATAGGCGAACATGCGCTTGATGTCGCGACGCCGGTACAGCATGAACGCGGCGAAGATGCATGAAATGAGGCCCATCGTTACCATCAGCGGGCCTGGCGCTATTGCCTCCGGATTAAGCGCGAGCAGCATCTTGAATCGCAATAGCGCGTAAAGCGCGACATTAAGTAGGAGTCCGGACAAAACCGCCGAGATCGGCGTTGGACCTTCGGCATGCGCGTCGGGCAGCCAGGCATGCAACGGCGCGAGGCCAACCTTGGTGCCGTAGCCGAGCAACAGGAAGACGAAAGCAACATTGAGGAGCGGCGCATCAAAGCGCGCAGCATGCTGGATCAGTGTCGTCCAAACCATTGCGCCGGCGCCTTCGCCGATCACCGGTCGCGCCGCCATATAGACCAGGATAGTGCCGAACAGCGCGAGCGCGATGCCGACACTGCCAAGGATGAAGTATTTCCAGGCGGCCTCCAGTGCCTCATGGGTGCGGTAGATGCCGACCATCATCACCGTCGTCAGCGTCGCCACCTCGATCGCCACCCACATCAGACCGATATTGTTGGCGACAAGGGCGAGGTTCATCGCGAACATCAGCACTTGGTACATCGCGTGATAGAAGCGCACCGAACGCGGCGTCAACCTTCCGATCTCGATCTCGTGGGCGATATAGCTGGCGCTGAAGATGCTCGTGGTCAGAGCCACGAGTGTGGTCAACACGATGAAGACGCGGTTCAAGTCGTCGAGCAGCAGATAGCCGCTAGCCTGCGGCTTCATCCAGAACAACGACACCGAGATCAGGAAGGTCACCAACGCAGCAGCGACATTGAGACCGGCGGTCAGTCGATAGCCGGGCAGCACGGCGAGAAGCGCCGCGGCGAGGAGCGGCACGATGAGAATGGTTTCGAGCGCGTCGATCGTCATCGGCGCTCTCCGCGGAAGCGGTCGAGCGCCTGCACGTCGACCGTGTCGAATCGTTCGCGGATGCGGAATAAGAAGATGCCGATGACGATGAAGGCGATCAGCACCGAGAAGGCCACCGAGATCTCGACCACCAGCGGCATGCCCTTGGCGCCAGTCGCCGCGAGCACGAGGCCGTTCTCCAGCGACATGAAGCCGATTACCTGGCTGACCGCGTTGCGCCGCGTCACCATCATCAAGAGGCCGAGCAGCACCACAGACAAAGCGAAGGCAAGATCCTCGCGGGCGAGAGGGTCGGCCTCGGCGGTCACGCGCAGCATCACCACCATCGACAGCGCGACGAGGCCGATGCCGGCCAGCATCGCGAGGCCGACGCCGACGACATTGTCAATCTCTCGGTGGATGCCGAGCTTGACGACGATGCGGCGCAGCGCCACCGGGATGACGATAGCCTTGAACGCGAGCGCGATCAGGGCGGTGACGTAAAGGTGCGGCGCCTCCTGGACCAGGGCCTGCCAGGCGACCGACAGCGTCAGCACCAGCGCATGCGCGGCGTAGACGTTGATCAGCGCCAGGATGCGATCCTGGTAGAGTTCGAGGAAGCTCACCACGACCAGCGAACCGGCCAGCATATGCGCGATGTCGAAGGCCAGTCCGTGCATCAGAAGCTCCTCGACACGAAGCTCAGCAAAGTCGCGAGCAGCGCCAGCATCAAGGCAGCGCCGAGGAGCTGTGGCACGCGGAACACGCGCATCTTGGCGATCGCCGTCTCAAACACCGCCAAAAGGAAGCCGCCGGCGGCGAGCTTGGCGACATAGCCGGCGACGCCGATGGCAACTTCGGTCGGATCGGCGCTGGCCACGCCGATGCCCCAGGGTACGAACAGGCAGGCGATTAGGGACACATAGAGAAGCAGTTTGAGGAAGCTGGCGAGCTCGATCAGCGCCAGATGGCGTCCGGAATATTCGAGAACCATCGCCTCGTGCACCATAGTCAGCTCAAGGTGCGTCGCCGGATTGTCGACCGGAATGCGCGCATTCTCCGCGATGGCGACGATGACGAGCGCGATGAGGCCGAGGCCGAGCGAGACGCGCAAGCCCACCTCGGGCGAATTCATGAAGGCGGCCATGGTCGAAAGCTGCGTCGAGCCGGCGATCAGCGCGATGGCGAAGACGATCATCATCATCGCCGGCTCGGCGAGCGAGGCGATCATCACCTCGCGGCTGGCCCCAATGCCGCCGAAGCCGGTGCCGGCGTCCATGCCGGCGAGCGCGAGGAAGAAGCGCGCGCTGCCGAGAAGCGCGATCAGCGCGATGAGATCGGCGGTCCACGAGAAGAGAAGACCGCTGCGGAAGGTCGGCACCAGCGAAGCCGCCACCCAGGTGGCGGCGAAGATGAGATAGGGAATGACGCGGAATAGCCACGAGGCGTTGTGCGCGAGCACGACGTCCTTGCGCAGCAACCGCGCGAGATCGCGATAGGGCTGGATCAGCGGCGGCCCGCGCCGGCGCAGCAGCCGCGCCTTCACCTTGCGCACGAAGCCGGTGAGCAGCGGTGCCAGCAGCAGCACCAGCAGCATCTGCACGCCCTGGAAGAGAAGATCGTGGATCAGGGCCATGCCGCGAGCACCAGAAGCAGCAACACCAGCGCCACGAAGACCAACGTCAGGTAGCGACGGATGGTGAGGAATTGCAGGACGTTCAGTTTCTCGGCGGCGAAAGCGACGAAGCCGACGAGTGGCGCGTAGAGCGTATCCCAGATCGGATCGTGCACGACGGCGACAAAGCGTGCCGGCGCCGTCGAATTCGGCGTCGGCATCTCGCCGAGCTCGCGCGCGCGGAAGACAAGCGTGCCAAAGATGCGACGGATCGGCTGCGCAAAGCTGTCGGCCGTGTACTGCGTCGCGGGGCTTGGATCGGGAAAGCCGCAATCCCAGATCGCGCTGCGCCGGATCTTGTCTGAGGCCAGCCGATGGATGGCGAAGGCGCCGATCATGCCGGACGCGGTGATGAAGAGGAATACTAGGAGCCCGTTGTAGGAACTCCGGCTCGCGGCGATCGGGACGATCGAGAGCCATTCGACACTCGTCTGCACGGGCATGCGGCCCCCGGCGACGATCTGCGTCACCGGCGCCAGCGCGTCGATGGCGAAGCCGGGCAAGATGCCGAGGACGAGGCAGGCCCCAGCCAGAATACCCATGGCGACGACCGAGACACGCTCGATCTCGTGCGCCGATCCCGCTGCATCGCTGCGCGGGCGGCCGAGAAAGGCGATGCCATACACGCGGACGAAGCAGGCGCCGGCGAGCGCCGCCGACAGCGCGAGCAATGCGCCCGCCGCCGGAATCATCAGTTTCAGCCCCCACGACGAAAGCTGGGGGCTCACCAGAATCGCCTGGAACGCGAGCCATTCCGAGACGAAGCCATTGAGCGGCGGCAGCGCCGAGATCGCGGCACAGCCGACGAGGAACACGAAAGCCGTCTGCGGCATGCGGTGGATGAGGCCGCCGAGCCTCTCCAGGTCGCGCTGTCCGGTCGACGCGAGCACCGCGCCCGCGCCGCAGAATAAAAGGTTCTTGAACAGCGAATGGTTGAGCACGTGCAACAGCGCCGCGGTCATGGCGAGCGCGGCGGCGAAGGTCATCGCATTGGCCTTGAACGCGAGTGCGAGGCCGAGTGCGACGAAAATGATGCCGATGTTTTCGATGGTCGAATAGGCGAGCACACGCTTCAGGTCGGATTGCATCAACGCATAGAGCACGCCCATTACCGCCGTTAGTGCGCCGATACCGATGACTGGCATGCTCCACCACCACGCAGGCGATCCTGCTAGGTCGAAGACAATACGGATGAAGCCGTAGACGGCGACCTTGGTCATGACGCCGCTCATCAGCGCCGAAACGTGGCTGGGCGCGGCCGGATGCGCGTGCGGCAGCCAGGCGTGCAGCGGCACGAGGCCCGCCTTCGATCCGGCGCCCACAAGCGCAAGAATAAGAACGAGCGCAGCAAGCCCGGCGGTTGGCGGGGCAGCGCGCATCGCCGCGAAAGCGTAGTCACCTCCCGCGCCGGCCATGAGACCGAAGGCGAACAGCAGCGCGAGTGTGCCGAAGCTCGCCATCAACAGATAGATGTAGCCGGCTCGGATATTCTCGCGCACGTTGTGATGCGCGATGACAAGTGCCCAGGACGACAGCGACATGAACTCCCAGGAGACGAGAAAGGAGAATGCGTCTGCCGACAGCAGCACGAGGTTCATTGCGGCGAGATAGGCCGGATAGAATGGCAGCACGCGGCCAGGGAATTCTTCGTGCCGGCCGTAGCCGAGGGCAAACAGGCTAACCGCCGCCCCGCCGAGATTGACGACGATGAGGAAGAAGGCGGAGAGCGCGTCGATGCGGAAATGCGCGCCGAGCCACGGCAGACCGAAAGGCAGCACTGCCGCGGAATTGTGGTGGCCCGAGAGGCTTACGACTCCGGCAATGACCAGCGCTAACGAGAGCGCGAGGCTGGCGCCGTAGATTGTAGGCCGTCCGATTGATGACGACGCCAAGACAATGCCGGTAGGCGCCAGAAACAGCAAAGCCGCTACAGCGATGAGCGCATCGATCACCATCGGCGCCTCCGCACCGCCCCCGCACCGATATCTCGGCGCGACGCGCTCATTTGAGCCGAACTCCCCGCCCGCCGCTTGTGGATGTTCCGCCCTCACCAATCAGTTCGATGCCATTCGCCACTAGCGCATCGATCAGCTTCATGAGCGAGTCGACGTTGCCGCGGACGACGCCGCCACTAGCCTCCATGCGCTGAACAGTGGGCAGCGATAAGCCCGCTCGCTTCGCGAGTTCGCGCTGGTCGATGCCAAGAAGAGCGCGGGCGGCGCGCAACTGACCGGAGGTAATCATCGCCTGTAGCTGAGACTGAATAGCTTCCGTGCTTTTACGATGTCTAGCACCAGCAAAACGACACTTCAAGATGCATGAATGATATATAGACTATCAAAGAGCGAATGTTCTCCTTTGATGAAATACTAGCCGCCCGCCCCGCCTGGCCGCGGCAGGACGAGATGCTCGCGATCCTGCGGCACAAGCCGAATGTCGCTTACGAACCGCACGGCTGGAGACCGCGCCAGTTCTCGCCGGCCCTAAAAAGCGCGATCGAAGGGCGCATGCAGGATCGCATCATGTGGGGATGCGATTTCCCCGTCCTGCGCTACGGCAAAGTCATCAGCGACTGGGAGTCCGAAGGCTATTCGGAGGCAGTGCTGCGAAAGGTCCTGTCGGACAACGCCAAGCGTCATTTTGGCGTCGCGAACTAAATCAACAAGACGAAAACTTGAAACGGGAGGGAAACATGAAACTGATAACACTGGTAGTCGTTGCCGCGGCCATCGCCTTGCTAGGCCCGGCACCGGGTGCTTACGCCGAGAGTGCCGCCACATATCCGTCCGGAAACGTCGAGTTGGTCATTCCGTTTCAGGCCGGCGGGACGACAGATGTGATCGGGCGCCTGGTCGCTAATATGTTAGCGAGAAGTGGGACCACCCGGTCGTGGTCACCAACAAGGCCGGAGCGACCGGTGCGATCGCATCGGAGTTCGTCGCCCGCGCGCGGCCGGATGGCTACACGCTGCTGAGCGCGACCGCGTCGACACACGCGGTGCTTCCGGCATATCGATCGGATTTGCCCTACGACACGGTGACCAGCTTTGCGCCCGCGACGCTGCTCGCCACTTTCCCCAACATGCTCGCCGTGACGCCGAAGCTGCCGGTCAAAACCGTAGCCGATTTGGTCAAGCTCCTCAAAAGGGAGCCCGGCAAACTCAACTTCTCGAGTTCAGGCGTCGGCGGCACGGTTCATTTCGCCGGCGAGCTGTTCAAGCTGACCGGGACCGACATGGTTCATGTGCCCTACAAAGGCAGGCGCACGCTCGAACGGATGCCGTCGGTCCCCACAACGATGTCCGCTTCCTCGACACGGTCGCCAGAAAAGGTCACTCGGACGCCGCGCTCGTCCTGTTCCACATTCTCGAAATTCCATCCGAGATGACAATTCCGCTCGTCGATTGTGGTGCGTAAAAGCCGCTGGAGCCGATCCCGCGATGTCAGGATCTGTCGCAACGGACGCTCCTCCGTCACACTTCCCGCCCGGTCGATCGCAATCCGCTTCGGCACCTCCACACCAAGGCCCCCGAGCCCTGCGCCGCAATCGACCAGCACCTGAAACAACTCGGGGTGTCCGGTGATCCCGGCTCCGCGGCCAACGAGCTCGGTCCGTGAGCGTTCGTAGACGTCCACCCGCCAGCCGATTTTTTTAAGAAATTCCGCCGTGAATAAGCCGGACATCGACCCGCCGATCACAATTGCACCGCGTCCTGTTTGATGTGCTGGCGAACGCGACATGAGGCTCTCATTCCTTCTGGGCGGCTACTAGGCTGTGCCCCGAGCGGCAACATGTCCTGCGGGCCTCGTCAGGAGCGCGGTCACTGCCGCAACAAAACCGCAGCCGACGGTCACGCTTGTGGTCTCGATCATCGGAATCGGACTGCCGTCCGCAAGCAAGCCGTAAATCTGGGCGAAGCCGGCGCCAAAGACATTCTGGGCGAATACGCCGACACCGGCCGCAGTGCCGGCCAGCCGCGGGACGATCGCCATTGCACCCGCCTGAGCGAATGGCAGAGAAAGGCCCTGTGCCAGCGTCATGAACGTCCCGGGGACAAACAGCACGATCGGCGTAACGTATCCGGACAAGAGCAAGGTCGATTGTATGGCGGCGGCGGCCCCCGCGATCGAGGCGGCGACCAACAGCATACGCTCGAGCGAAACGCGACTACTGATCCGACCGGAGATAACCGACCCGGTTATGAACCCGGCGGGCACCAGACAGAAATAAAGACCGTACTCTGTCGCGGGTCGATGCAGCGTGTCTTTCATCAGCACTGCCGTCGCTGTCGCGAGCACCATGAAAGTGCCGGTGCTACACGCGGTTTGGGCAATCAGGGCACAAAACCTGGGCTTTGAAAGCAGTTCGAAGAACGACGAAGCCATGGAGTGGCCGAATTGGCTGGGCGCAGTCCCGGCGCGCGTATCCGGCACAACCGCGTAAGCACCCACCAGCATGGCGCATCCAGCGACGCTCGAAAACCCGAAGACTCCGCGCCAACCGAGCTGGTCGATAAGGATGCCGCCGATCCCCGGTGCGACCAGCCCACCGATGGCGAAGAACGTCGTCAGATACGCGATGGACTTCACCAGGAGCTGCGGCCCGTAGGCGTCTTTTGCGATCGCCCGGGCTAGCGTGATGCCGCACCCCGCGCCGATGGACTGGATCACGCGCCCGATCATCAGGATCGTGAACGAGCCGGCAAACGTGGAGATGATACTTCCGGCCACAAACATGGCCAGACCGACGAGTAGCACCGGCCGTCTACCGTGCCGATCTGCCAGGCTACCGTACCAGAGTGTCGAAACGGCCATCGCCAGCACCCCGGCCGTGAAAGCGAGCTGGGCTTCCGCTGTGCCAAGATGAAATTCTGTCTTCAGAACGGGAATGAGCGGGAAGAACAGATGGACGGCAAATGGCCCCAGCAGCGAAAGGGACGCTAAAATCGCCGGGAGCAATTGGGTCACGATGGAAACTTTCTCCCGTCCCTAGGCAGGTGAAATCCGCGCTCGGAGAGGTTCTCCACCTTTGAGAGCACCAACTCCTCCGCTCAGGGCCCTCGAACGTGTGCGGCGCTTGGCTTCATCTCCCTGCGTCAGAATTTCTTGGCGGCACGCAAGCAGCGCCTTCGCAGTCAGCGCGCCGGTGCGGCCTTTGCCCAGTACTCGGGAGAGGCTTTGCTCGTCTCGAGCGCGGTTAGCGACTCGAAGCCAGGCGCCATCGAAGCGTCGGTCCCTGTGAGCACCTGATGATGATCAATATTGAGGAGCCGCAGCCAACTCTGTTGGCCGAGCGTCAGACCGATCATGCAGCCGATTTCCACCAGCTCCGGCTCGCTGAATTGCTTGTGCAGCCGTTCCCAGAACGCATCGTCTGTATTGAGGTGCCACACGATCGCTTCCGCGTAGGCCAGCACGGCCTTCTGCTTCTCGGTAAAGCGGCCCGAATTCTCGAAATTCAGCAAATCCAGGACGTGGTCTTCGATTAACGCGCCGCTGCGTGCAGCTTTCACCGACCGCTGATTGCCGCAGTATTCGCATTGCACGGAGCGCGATACGTAAAGGCGTGCCAGTTCCTTTAAGCTGTGGTCCGCGATGCCGTTTCGAAACAGGTCATTCCAGCTTCGGGCGAAAAACCAGAATGCCGCCGGAACATGCGCACGCACAGCAGAGCTCTCAGGCCGCGGAGTGCCTTCCCGCTGGCAGCGCTCCATTTCCGTACGCATTTCTGCGTCCATTGCTGCAAGGGGTACGTAGCTGATCCGTTGTTTGGGCATAATGTGCCTTTCGCGCCTGATGCATCCCGACAGTCTATGCAGGCGCGGCGGCGGGTGGTATCGTGAACTAACGATGCAGGTATCGTAAAAGCCGATGGCAAAAAAGCCCGTGAACCGGCACGAACGCCTCGACCGCCGTATCACGCTACGGGATCTTCACATCCTTTCCTTCGTGGCGCGTAGCGGCAGCATGGCCAAAGCCGCTCTCCAACTGTCGACTTCGCAATCCGTTGTTTCCGTCGCGATCGCCAATCTCGAAGCGTCGCTGGGCGTTCGGCTACTTGAGCGCAGCGCCAAGGGTGTCGAGCCGACGATCTATGCGACGACGCTTCTCAAGCGCAGCCGCATTGCCTTCGACGAACTGCACCAGGCGCTCATGGATATCGAGAGGCTGGAGGATTCGGCGACCGGTGAAATACGCGTGGCCTGCTCCGAATTTCTTTCGGGTGGCTTCATCTCAGAAGTGATCAACGGATTTACCGAACGCTATCCGAAGATAGTTTGCCAGGTGACCGACGCCGACGCGACCTCGGTGGAATTCCACCAACTGCATGAGCGAACCGTCGATCTCATGGTTGCGCGAATTCCGGCAGCGTTTTCCAAGGGTGACTTGGCAGCAGAAGTCCTGTTTGACGATCCACACGTGGTCGTAACAGGTGCCGGTAACCCGCTAGCAAGGCGACGGAACGTGACCCTGGCGGATCTTACGACACAGAATTGGATTCTTCCTGCTTCGCTGGTCGTACGCGAAGTCCTTGAAGAGGCGTTCGGCACAAAAGGATTGGCCGTTCCCGACGGGCGAATCATCTCATCGTGCGTACTAATGCGCAATCACCTGCTAGCAACGGGACGGTTTGTGACGGTATTGCCTTCCTCGGTGCTGCAGTACAATGCATCTCAATGGGCCTTACGCGCCTTACCGATCGAGCTGCGGACCAAACCTCGTCCCATAGCGGCGATTCTGCTGAAGAATCGCAGCATTAGCCCCCCTGTCCAGCTTTTCCTCGAACATCTCCGGCAACGCGCGAGCGCTCACCGCCGCCGCGGACAATCGACGATGATCTAAAAGATGCGAATTCTCCCCATTACGCTCTCGGCCACCGAGTTGAGTGCCGCCTGATACAATTGAACAATATTTGTCCAAACAGTTGAAAAGAGCGACACTTGCTGCTCATATAGGCTCCGACATTTTGCTAGACAGCTTCAGAGAGACGTTAGACGCCATCCCCACACACGACTGCCGATGCGGGCCAGGAGGATGCAATGTCGCTGACGTTACGAAAAGTGAAGGTTGCTCCTAAAGGAATGGGGCTAAATGATTTCGTGGCTATGCAAGAGGGCCTTTTCGCAGCCGAAGGCCTCGATGTCGAATTCGACTGGACAACGTTCCGGGGCACCCAATCGAGTTGGAAGGGTCTCGATTACCTCGAACGGCCGCAGGACCAACCCTACACCAAACGCAGCGAAGACGTCGTACAGGGTGCGTGTTGGTGGGGTACGATCTGCAATGCGAGCGCCGGCATGGGGCGTGTCGTCACCGAGGGTTATGGCCTCTCGCCGTGGGCGATCTTCGTACGGCCGGACTCCAACATTCGAAAGCCCGAAGACTTGAAAGACGTGCCGATCTCGGTCGGCATGCGCGCCGGAAGCCATTTTAACGTTCCATACCGGCTGGAGAAGTACCTGCCGCTTGAGAACATCAAGACCGTGAACACAGGCGGTTTCGGCGCCCGCCTTCGAGCGTTGCTCGACGGCGAAGTTGATGCCGCCAGCTTACTGCCCCCGCAGATCGCCATGGCGGAACAGTTGGGCTTGCGCAAGATTATCGACGACACATTCAAGACGCTGTGGTGGGTGCCATCGAATTCACCACCCGAGGTGGTGCACGGCTACATGCGCGCACTCAAACAAGCCGAACGCGCGCTTGAGGCGGACCTGCCAAAATATCTGCCGCTATGGAGGCTCGCCGTACCCGCCGAGTTTGAAAGCCTGCATCCGTGGGATTTCGGCAACTTCGGACGTGGCGAACGGTATATCGACGAGCCGTTGCCGGAAGAAGATTTCGGCACGGTTTTCCAGCAGGTGCAGCGCTGGAACCTTCACGACTTCCTGAAGGAGAAGAGACCCGAACAATTGAGTTATTCGGCCACATAATGCGAACGCTGCCCCACTGAACGAGGAGATCTCCGGCGCATGGCAGGAAAAGGCAAACACTCCCCACCGGGCGGCGGGAATGTATATGCGAAGGCTAACGAGGTGATCGTCAAGATCACCGGCGACGATACCAATCAGACCTTTGAAGTCGTCGAAGAGAACTGCAAGCCAGGCTTTCAGTCGCGCGCTCACTACCACATCAAAGCATATGAGACCTTTTACGTCTTCGAGGGCAGCGCCGAGTTTCAGGTCGGCGAAGAGCGCTTTCACGCCGTAAAAGGATCCTGCGTTCATATCCCACCGGGCGTACCGCACCAGGTCACCTCACCGAGTGGCGTGCGTATGCTGA
>Ga0134128_10007802_pt1 | contig 12911 bp, 6 predicted proteins | sample KB31754_FD_96462 | JGI IMG/M metagenome (GOLD analysis project Ga0134128, IMG submission 96462) | Terrestrial soil microbial communities with excess Nitrogen fertilizer from Kellogg Biological Station, Michigan, USA - KB3-175-4 | ecosystem: Environmental > Terrestrial > Soil > Unclassified ...
ATCAGGGATGAGGTGTTGGACTGTATAGTCACCGCTTGCGTTCGAGAGGGATTTAACGGACACGCCCTTTTGAACGTCGGTAACTGTGATGGTTGCTCCTGGAATCGCTGCGCCTGTGGAATCCGTAACGGTTCCGTAAATGGAACCATAAACCGTCTGTCCGAAGGCCCGTGGGGCGGGCAACAGACAAATGGCGCACGCCAGAGCTACCAGCAGTGGGACTGCCAGCACTCGGCTTTTCATTGTGGAAACCTCCAAAAAGCTTACTACTGCACTTTAATAGGGCTCCGCTGTGTCATGTGCTGCCGCGGGCCTCGTGTTAAGCCGGAGGGTTCCGGCCGGCAGGGTACGCGGGATCTTTACAATCGTCCACACGCTGCTCCTTGCCAATGTAAAAGCATATTGCTCCAGAGGGAAGGTTGCTGTCAACACTTTCCAAACGATGTTGTCGAGTGAGGCAATACAGCCTTCGCCGAGAGTGATTGCGAACTCTGGATTCGCTGCAAATGGCGGAACGCCAAATTCAATTTCTTTCGCGGATCATCGCATCGGGCCGCGGAGCGCACTTTTTTTGCAGTGTTATATTGAAACGGCATTACAGGAGGCAGTCAGTGGTTCGTGTGAGATTCATTCGCAATTTGATTCAATTTCAGCCTGTCGCTGCTTTCATCGCGCTTGCGATTTGCGCGGCAACGCTCGGCGCAAAGCCTGCCATCGCGCAGCAAAACGATGGCCCATGGTGGAAGCACGCAGTGATTTACGAGATTTACCCACGAAGTTTTCAGGACTCCAACTCGGACGGCGTCGGCGATTTGAATGGCATCACTTCCCGTCTCGATTACCTGCATTCTCTCGACATCAATGCCATTTGGCTTTCGCCGATTTATCCTTCACCTCAGGTCGACTTCGGTTACGACATCTCGAACTACGAAAACATCGACACGCAGTACGGCACCCTCGCTGATTTTGACAACCTGCTTGCCCAGGCAAAGAAGCGCCACATCCGCATCATCATGGACCTGGTGATGAACCACACCTCCGATAAGCATCCATGGTTCGTTGAGTCGGCAAGTTCCCGCACCAATCCCAAGGCCGACTGGTACTGCTGGAATGACGGTGTTCCGGTGAACTCGCCCGGCGTGACCGCGTACCAGAAAAAATATGTGCATGACGGCATGGTGCCGCCCAATAACTGGCAGTCGGAGTTCGGCGGCTCCGCATGGGAGTGGGACCCCGCGCGCAAGCAGTTTTACTACCACAAGTTTTATAAGCAGCAGCCGGACCTCAACTGGCGGAATCCCGCTGTGGAGAAGGCCATGTTTGACGCAGTCCGCTTCTGGCTCGACCGTGGGGTTGCAGGCTTCCGGCTGGATGCCATCACCACGCTCTTTGAGGATCCGCAGTTGCGCGATGAGCCGGCGCTCGGCGGCACCGACGTCTATGGCGATCCGAACATAAGCGATAAGTACACGGACAATCTTCCCCGCGTCCACGATGTTGTCCGGGACCTCCGCAAGGTCATCGACTCCTATCCTGGGCATCGCGTGCTCATTGGCGAAACTTATCTCGCCAGCGTACAGGACCTCAACCGCTGGTACGGCGGCGCGGCCCGCAACCAGTTGCAGTTGCCCATGGACATGCAGGTAGGCATGATCAACAAGATGGATGCATCGCTTTTCCGCAAGCGCATTCACCAGGCGGAAACCGACATAAGCGGCAACCAGCCGCTCTTCGTCTTCGACAATCACGACAATGTCCGCAGTTGGAACCGCTACGGAGACGGCGTTCATGATCAGGCGATCGCGCGAGTGCTCGCGTCGGTGCTCCTCACCACTCGCTCGACGGCGCTCATGTACAACGGCGAAGAAATCGGCATGGTCACTACGCCTCCCAAAACAAAGGCGGATGTGAAAGACCCCATCGGCAAACTGGGCTGGCCCAAGTTCAAAGGTCGCGATGGCGAGCGCACTCCCATGCAGTGGAGCGACACGAAAGACGCGGGCTTCAGCACCGCCGCGACGACGTGGCTGCCTGTGGCCTCGGACTATCCCACGGTCAATGTCGAGACGGAATCCGCGAAGCCGCATTCTCTGCTGAACTGGTACAAGCAACTCATCTCCATGCGCGCGACGAATCCCGCGCTGCGCGATGGGGAGCAGGCCATGCTCGATAAGAACAATCCGTCAGTGCTTTCTTACGTCCGCAAAGGCGTGAATGGAGGCCCGAGCATTGTCGTCGCGCTCAATTTCACCGCACAGCCGCAAACCGTATCTCTGGATGCGGGGGCGGAAGGCGTCTCCGGCAGCACAGTCAAGACGCTGCTCACGGATGCGCAGTCTCTCGCGCACCAGAGTAGTCTTCAGAACATCTCGCTGCCGCCCTTCGCATCCTGGATTGGCAGCGTGCAGTAATCCAACTTAAACATAAAGAAAGCGGCGCGTGAGTTCCGACGCGCCGCTTTTCTCTTTGGAATTTGTCTACCAGGACAGCGATACCGAATTTTCCTGATATCCGCTTCCCGGTGCGAATTTCACGCGCGTGCTTTCAAGTCCCGCTTTCGTCGTGGCCGACACAAGTTCACCGCCGTTTACATGCAGCGCACTCTCGATTCCATTGCGGCGCACATCCAGCACTGCCGAGGTTCCCCCTTCCGCCTCAAGATCGAGCGTGAGCGAGTGCGCGGTCCGCGTTTCACCCAGTACCTTCACCTGTGTGGTGCGCGCTCCCGGCATAGGCAAATGGCGCGGAATCGCAACCTCGACCGGCGGCAGGGCAAAGTCGATCGCTTCGCCACCCGAAGCTTCGTGCGCCCCCTTAGCATCCGTTACAAGGCGAACTGCCGGGCCGCTCAATTTTGCGAGCGTCGCCGTCAGCTTCTCTCCGCGCCGCTCAAACCGCACTGAGCAGACAGACGCGCCGACGTGTATGCGGTCCACCTCGGCCCAATCCCAATCCGCCGGCAACTGCGGATCCACATGCAATTCGTGCGTCACCGCATCCGGCTGTATCCCGAACAGGCCGCGCAGCAGCGGTGTTACGACCATGGCCGAGGACCAGAGCTGGTGGCTCGTACTCCGTCCCATCGGTGCAAAGAACGCGCCCGAGAGCAACTCCGTGACCGCACCCAGGTCCTGGTTTGTGGTCTGCTCCGCATTCTGCATCAGGTCCGCATACCCGGCCAGCGGATGCCCCGTCCGGTACTCCGCCACTGAGGCCCATCCGGTGAACAGCGGCCACACTGATCCCTGGTGATAGCTGATCGGGTCGTAGTTGCGGTCGCTTTCCGCAATATCACGCAAGCCCCAATCGGTGTCGAAGTCATGCGATGCCCATTGCCGGAAGGATGGCTCCGCACGCGCAAGACCATGCTCGCCGTCCCACCATGCAATCATCGGAAACATTGTGTTGGTCGCGTCTACCGTGCCGTTCGGGTTGCGGCTGAATGCGTACTGCTGTTTCGACGGCTCGTAATATTCTGCTTCGATTTTGGCTGTAATCATCTTCGCTCGTGCCGCCGCGGCGTGGGACTGGCCGGCATCTCCGAGCCATATTGCAATCTGAGCCATTGCTGCGGACGCCTCACGGTCCAGTTCCGCCAGATAGATTTCCTGGTGCGGCATGCCGCCCGGCCAACTCTCGACCCAGCCTGTGCCTTGCGAATTGTCGTAGATGCCATCGCCATCCGAATCGTGTGTTGTTTCAAAACGCCAGGCTCTCTCGACAGCCTCACGATGGCTGCGCAAAAAAGACACGTCGCCGCTCGTGCGCACATAGTCGCGCATTGCCATCAGGGACAGCGGAGTCGAATCCGCCGCCGCGTACATATAGGGCAAAGACTTCCAGTCCACGAACGCCGCCGTTTGCGAATACTCGTGCATTATTTTTCCGTCATCACGCTGACGCGCGATAAGAAACGCCAGCTCATCCCGGGTCAGATTGAAGTCTCCAAAGCTGTTCACCGCGTAAAGCGTGTAGAGTGCGTCCCGCCCAAAGAACCATCCGAAGCCAGGCCGCGCTGTGTCTCCCGAGGAAAAATACCCCGCCACCAGCGCGGTTCGGCCGGAGGGCAGCGCCCGCGCCTTCAACTGCTCAATCGCGATCTCCGCCCAGGCAAAGTCATTGTTCAATGCAGCATTCGGCGTGTGAATCGCCGTGTCGCTCTCTTCGATCTGCCGATATTGAAGCGCGTGCGCCGCATACAAACGCGGCAGCTCCGCATTCAATTGCTCCAAATCCGCGCGCAATGCCTGGGTGGACGCTGTTTCCTGGGTCCGGCCAATCGCCATCAGTAGCGGAAAATACCGGCTTCCGTCTCGCGCCGGATCATAGTGCAGCTTAAGCTGCAGCGGGTAAAAATGCGGCTTCTCCTGATATGGAGCCATAATTCCAGGCTCCGTCTCCGGCATGCCAATCGCCCCGGCGAGGTCAGGAAAATCAGTGTGCAGCACATAAAATCCGCCAGCGCCCTCCTTAACCCATTCGGCGGAGGGTGTTCCCTGCGTCGGCTTTGGCCACATCGGACGCATCTCCGGTGTGAAGCTGAAGGTCAGCTCCAGCGGCCGCGTCGAATCAATTTGAAACAAAACAATTGCGCCCGTGCCCTCCGGCGATTCATCCGGAGCGAACATGATTTGCCGGACTGTGAATGCAATATGCGAATACGTAATCACGGTGTGATCCGGAAATACCGAAATTTCCGCAGCATCCTGGTTCAAGTCAATCGGCACGGGATAATCTTTTAGCCTGGCCGAAATCTTGAAATGGCTCAATAGCTTCACCGGCAGCACCCACGCCTCAAACGTTCCCTGCTGCTGACCAAGCAATGCGCCGCGTATACCTGCGACTGTGAACGGTTCTCCGGCATCAACGCGCTTTTGAATTGCAAGGCCGCTCTCCGGCAACGCAAAAGACTTCACCACATGGAACCCAACGGGCTGCGCTGCCGCTATGCCGCTCACGCCGAACAGCAGCGCTAGTGTCCAAAATGCCTGCTTCATTCATCCTCCAAAAAATTGACAGAACGTATTCAAGCTTATGCGCGCCGAAAGCCCCGCCCTTGAAAGCGCAATATCCGAGAGCAAGTATAATGACGCTGCCATGCCAAAGCCGCACGCGTCTTTTTTGCTGCTCTGCCTGTTTGCCTTTTCTCCGGCCCTCGCGCAATCAAAAAAGGCGGCAACAACGGAATCCAATCTTCGCGCCGCAACCGCCGCGTTCCGCGCGGGGTCCGCGGCATATCAGCACAACGACCTGCGTACTGCGCACGCTGAATTTGCAAAGCTCGTCCGGCTTGAGCCGCAGGTCGCCGCGGGGCACAGCGCCTTCGGCACGGTCCTGCTCGCCGAGGGCGATCTCCATTCCGCGGCAAAGGAATTGTCAATCGCGCACAAACTCGATCCGCACGACACTTCAGCGATGCTCGGCCTGGCCATGGCGTGGTCGCAACTCGCGCGTTACAAAGAGGCGATTGGAATGTTCAGTGCGCTTGCCCGCGAAAGCAGCAGTCCGTTGCCCGCGAATGCCGTCATCGATTGGGCTGCGGCATTGGCTGCTGGTGGTCATACCTCTGATGCCCAGGCGAAGCTCACCTCGGCGCTGAAATCCGATCCCCAGAACGCGCAACTCCATGACGCATTCGGCTCGTTGCTCGCCCGGCAAGCCCAATTTGACGCGGCGGAATCTGAATTTCGCCGGGCGATCACGCTTGATTCTTCGCTCGCCTCCGCCTATTACCATCTTGGCTCTCTGGACCTCGACCGCAAGGACCCGCAGAGCGCCGTCACTCAACTGCGGCAGGCATCTAAACTCGCGCCTGCGAATGTAAGTTACCTGGTCCAGCTTGGCCGCGCGCTTCACTACAACGGAGATATGGACGACGCGCTGAAAACCTTACGCCGCGCGCTCCAAATCGATGGCCGCTCCATTGATGCCAGATACACATTGGCCCTCACTCTTCAATCCAGCGGAGACTTCGCTGCCGCCTTGCCGCTTTTCAAACAGGTGGCCGCGGCCCGCCCGACTGATCCGGCCACTCTCACCAATCTCGGCTTAGTGATGGTGCAGACCGGCGATGCAAAAGGCGCGATTCCGGTCTACGAAAAAGCGCTCGCCGCAGGAGGAAACAGCGCAACCCTGCATGAGGATTTGGGTGTCGCTTATCTCCAGCAAAGCGACCTCAATCACGCAATTGAGCAGTTTCATAATGGTCTGACCACAGAGCCGGACGACGCCAACCTGCATTACGATCTCGGACTGGCGCTCAAGCTTAAGGACGATCCAAAAGCCGCCGCTGCGGAATTGGAAAAAGCTGAATCTCTTGCCCCCAATCTGCCCGATCCTCCCTACACACTCGGTGTTCTCTACATGCAGTTGGGCCAATTTGATAGAGCCGCCGCAAAGCTGGAGCGCGCCGTCGCGCTAACCCCCGGCAATGGTCAGGCGTGGGCGCTCCTCGGCAGCATCTACAAGCAGACCGATCAGCCGGACAAGGCCATCGCCGCGCTTCACAAAGCAATTGCATTGCTGCCCAAGCAACCCAGCCCGCATGTCACTCTCGGGTCTGTACTCGCGTCAAAAGGAGACCGCCAGGGTGCGGCCGCCGAGCGCAAAATTGCCGCCGAACTTACCCGTGCCGCGGTCGGCCGGCAACGCGCCACCTTCGCGCTGGAAAGCGGCAAGCTCCTGCTTAAGCAGGGAAAAATACCTCAGGCCGTCGCGCAGCTCCAGTCCGCCGTGCAGGCCGACCCCACCTCGGCCGATGCTCACGCACAGCTCGCCGAGGCCTTTGCACAACAGGGCCGAAACGCGCAGGCCGCACTCGAACGCCGCAAGGCGGCCCAGTTGTCACATTCCACAGTCGGCACTATGGGAGGACCGCTGCCATAGCCTGATCTTTGCACCTCATTACGCGCGCAACTATACTCGACCCACAAATTTACCGCACAACCGCACGACCAACTATTATCAGGAGCTTCGATTGCGCTGGTCACGCCGCACCTTTCTTTCTTCCCTGTCGCGCACGGCCCTGGTTCTCACGTTTGACGATGTACTCGCGCTCGCACAACCGCAATCGGCCATGGGCGCAAAGGCCGGCGGTCAATTTGGAGCGCAGTCCTCTTATCACGCGCAGTCTCGTCCTGCTCCCCATCGCCTTCCGTCGCCAGTCGCGGGCACTCCGCTCAAAGTGAATTTCGTCGATATAGCGAGAGAGGCTGGCCTCAATGCAAAAACCGTCTATGGCGGCGAACACCGCAACCGTTATCTGCTGGAAACCACCGGCTGCGGCGTCGCCTTCTATGACTACGATCACGACGACTGGCTGGATATCTTCCTTGTCAACGGGACACGCCTTGGCGGTTTTCCCAAAGGTGAAGCGCCGGTCTCACGGCTCTTCAAAAACAACCGCGACGGCACTTTCACCGACGTCACCCTGAAGGCGGGCGTCGCGCGCAGCGGCTGGGGACAGGGCTGCTGCGTCGGCGACTACAACAACGATGGAAATGACGATCTTTTTGTTTGCTACTACGGCCAGAATGTTCTCTATCGCAACAACGGCGACGGTACCTTCACCGATGTAACTAAGCAGGCGGGCCTGCTTCAGGAAAGGACCCGCTGGAACTCAGGCTGCGCCTTCCTCGACTACAACCGCGATGGCCATCTCGATCTCTTCGTTTCCAACTACATTGACTTCGATATCAAGACCGCGCCCATTCCAGAAGTCGCCGGATGCGAATACAAAGGAATCCAGGTGGCCTGCGGTCCGCCGGGACTACAGGGTGGCAAGAATATCCTGTATCGCAATAATGGCGATGGCACTTTTACAGATGTTTCCGAAAAGTCCGGCATTTGGGACACGATTGGGACCTACGGCCTCTCAGTTGGCGTCGCCGACTTTGACAACGACGGCTGGCCCGACATTTATGTCGCCAACGACTCCACCGCCGCAACGCTGTATCAAAACCAGAAGGACGGCACGTTCAAGGACTCCGCCATCGAAGACGGCGCCGCCTACTCGCCCGATGGCAAACCTCAGGCCGGCATGGGTGTTTCCGTTGGCGATTACAACCGCGACGGCTGGCTCGACATCGTTAAGACCAATTTCGCCGGCGACACCGACTCGCTCTATGCCAATCTCGGCGACGGCACCTTTGACGACCGGACCTACCTCGCGGGTCTTGGCGTCAACACGCGATATTTAGGCTGGGGCGTGGGTTTTCTCGATTTTGACAACGACGGGTGGCCCGATATTTTTATCTGCAACGGGCACGTCTATCCGGAAGTCGAAGGAACTGGCGTCGACGCGCCTTACGCCGAACCCAAATATCTCTATCGCAATCTGCGCAACGGTCAATTTGAAGATGTAAGCGCGCTCGGCGGTCCCGGCATTACGGCACATGCTCCAGCGCGCGGGTGCGCTTTTGGCGACTTCGACAATGACGGAGACATCGACGCCGTCGTCAACTGCATCAACAGCGTTCCGCAACTCTTACGATGCGATGCGAAAACCGGACGCAACTGGATCAAAGTTCGCGCAGTCGGCGTGAAATCCAATCGAACCGGCATCGGCGCGCGCATTCTGGTCACTACCAAAGATTCTTCCGGCAAGTCCTTCGTGCAGATCGATGAAGTTCGCAGCGGCGGCAGCTACTTTTCCCAAAGCGACTTCCGCATTCACTTTGGTCTCGACAAGGCGGCAAGCGCCGACGTGGAAATCGCCTGGCCCTCCGGCGCAACAACGAAATGCGCTGCCCTGCCAGCGAACCATCTCTACGTGATCTCAGAAGAGGGAAAAGTCCTCAAGTCGATACCGATGGGCGTCCCGGCCAAAGCGGGACCGTAGCGTTGCATGAATGAAACGTGGTTGAGAGAGGCGGCATCAGCGCCCGCGAATCACCGCCGAATAAATATTTGCTGTCGATAAACGAGCGTTCACCAGCGGAACGTCCCCCGGCGCGAGCCCCGCGAACTGGTAGTCGATCACGTCGGCCTGGCGCGCGTCGCGTATTCCCGCTATTCGCTCGACATGTCCATCAGCAACCGCGACTTTGTAAATCGGCTGGCCGACTTGCACGAAATCGTGGAAGAAGATGGACTTGCTGTCAGGCGACCATTCGGGATTGTCTATGTCCATTTGCGCCAGTGTGCGCCACGTTTGTTTTGCGGTGTCGTAGAGCATCAGCTTTTTCTGGTCCATCGAAAGGGCGGCAATGTAGCGGCCATCCGGCGACCAGCGCGGGCTGAACAATCCCCGCGAGCCAGGCACCTCCGTCATTTTTTTCGTCCTCAGGTCGAGCAGATAAATCGCTCTCGGCTGCGATTCCATCGACATCAGCTCCGGCAGCCGTCCGAAAACGATCTGCTGCCCGTCCGGCGACCAGTCCGGATCGGCTTCGTTCCGGTCCTCGTTCAGCAGCGGCTGCAATCCACTGCCGTCAACATTCACGGTGTAGATTCTCCACATTTTTCCCGGTTCACGGCCCATCATCAAGATCTTCCGGCCATCAGGCGACCAGTGCATCATGAAAACCTGCATTGGACGCTCTGTAAGCTGCACACGCTGGCTGCCGTCCAGGCGACTGCGCCAGAGCAGCCCATTGTCCTGCTGAATCCATGCCACCCACTTCTGGTCCCGAGAAAACTCTACTCGCGCGGCATTGCTCAAATTGCTTGCATAAGGGGAAAAGATTCCGGCCTTGGCGTCATAGCCCAGCAGTTCCGATCGTGTATTCAACCCGATAAAAAAAACGCGATCGTCCGAGCGCGCCGGCACTGGCCCCTGGTAGCTAAGCGGTCCATTGGTAATCTGCACCGGGTCTCTTTGCGTCAGAAGCCCGGGGGCCTCGTCAATCTGCCATAGATTGCTGCTTCCGTTGCGCGTGGATTGAAATACGAAGTATCGTCCGTCCGCCGTCCAGCTTCCGCAGCACTCTGCGGGAGGGTTGTTCCACCCTGGCAGCAACGAATGCGCATTTCCGCCATCCCTGTTGATCTGCCATAGCGCGGTTGTGTGGTGCAGGCTATCCAGCATTGTGAATCGCAGGACTCGCCCATCCGGAGACCAGCGCAACCAGAATGCCCGTCCCGGCAGCACGGCAAATCGCCGCTGCCCCGCACCGTCTTCCTGCGCGGTGTAAAGATCGTTCCCCACGGCGTAGAGAATTCGCTGTCCGTCCGGCATCCAGGTGGCATCATGCGCCAAAATTCCTGGGATGCGCCGCGCGTCTCCATTAATGGTCGAGACCACCCATAACGCCTGCTCCGCGCTCGTGTCCAGGTGGTTCCGCAGCAGCAACTTAGAGCCGTCCGGCGAAATGTCGCCGAGCGATGGAGCGGCAATTTCAGCCGGAACGCCCAGCGCACTCGTCTCCCCATCCGCAATCAGGGCCTGCGCAATCTGCGCCCGGCCGTTCGCAATTTCCGAAAAGTATATTCGTGAGCCGTCAGTAGCGGCGGCGGGCAGGCTTTCCATCTGCGGATCTCCAGGCGAAACCCGGCCTGAAAACGTGACCTGCGTAATAAGGGGCGGGGCTTCAGGACGAGAAGTGACTCTCCGACCTGCTGCAAAAGCCAGCACCGCAATGATCAGGGCCGCCGCGGCAGCAGCAACCCAGAATGTCCATCGCAGAGGGGCGGTTTTTTTACCGGTACTCTCTGCAGCAAACGGGGCAATCCCATGATCGCGCGGCTCCGAGGTAAAGACCGGCGCGATGAATCGATACCCCCGCCGTGACAGAGTTTCCACAAACCGTGGGTTTTCGGCCGAGTCGCCCAGTGCCTCCCGAATTTTGTTAACGGCGGTGCCGAGACTGTGGTCGAAATCCACAATCGTGTCCGCGCCCCAGAGCTGCTGCTGAATCTCCTCCCGAGTGACCACCTCGCCCGGACGATCCAAAAGCATCATCAGGATGCGAAACGGCTGGGCCTGCAACCGGATTCGAATACCTGATTTCCTCAGTTCCCCCGATTCCGGGTTGACCTCAAATAACCCAAAGCGGATTGCAGGATGAAATGTCCCGGATGCTATAGGTGCGGCGGATTCCGGTTTCTGAGTTTGTGACGCCATTTGTTCCGCTTCAAAATTCTCAGTTTGAGTTGTACTCGCTTTTAAAAGCGCGGGTCAACTTTTTCATGATCGATGAAGAACAGACATAACTATCTGAATCAAAGCAGTTTAGTTGATGACGAAGATTTGAATAACAATTGGCATCGCGTGCATTGCCGCTTCTTAGCCTCTACGGTCTACTCGATTTGTCAGGCGCCGGAGAAACGCGCTTGTCGCCCTACCTCAAAGTCTTCCGTTCCGCTGCATTCTGAGCGGCCTCCAACGCGCCACGGCCAACTACTGCACGCCGTGGCGCACCTTTTAGGCTCTCAACTCCCGGCGAAGACAGTGAACCAACAACTATTATGCTTTAGCGACGGTGCGATTCGGGGAAACGTTCATCCTCTTCTGTTGCAAACTACATCCACAGCATGTTGAGATTGGGCGTGCGGGAATTGGCAGAATCGCAGCAATCAAATTAAAATGAAAGGATTGCAGGAAAGGTCCCAAACGAGTCATGCCTAAAGCAGGAATCCACCCTAACTACAACGAGATTCGCGTTGTCTGCGCATGCGGCAACAGCTTCACCACCCGCTCCACGCACCACGGCGACATCCACGTCGAAATCTGCTCGAGCTGCCACCCCTTCTTCACCGGCAAACAAAAGCTGGTGGACACGGCGGGCCGCGTCGAGCGCTTCCGCCGCAAATACGCCAAAGCGGAGCCGGCCGCGAAGTAAATCGCGGATCGCAGGAATTCCGAAAGCCTCCGCCGAAAGCGGGGGCTTTTCCGTCTGGAACCTCGAACCGAGTTCCCGGTTCCCAAAGCATTAACCCGCAACCAACGGGAGCGGCCACGCGAAGCAATCGCCCGTGCGGCGAGCACCATGAAGAAGAACTGGGACAACCCGATTGAGCATGCGATGCCGGTGAGTGCGCGTGTGCCCGCCTCCGTTTCGATTGGAGGCGTTCCGGTGGCGCCGGCGACGATGCTCGCGCCGATGGCCGGAGTCACCGACACGGTTTTTCGCCGCTTCATCCGTAATGCCAGCTTGTTCAGCCGCGAGTCGGATTCCGCAGACGTGGACGCCACCATCAGCAATCAGCAGTCCGGCTGCGGGCTCATCATGACGGAATTCACCTCTGCCGACGGCCTCTCGCGCATGAGGGAATCAAAGCGCAAGCGCTATCTCACGTTCTACGACGACGAGCATCCCATTGCGGCCCAGCTTTTTGGGTCGAACCCGGAGACGCTTGCCGACGCCGCCAGCATCGTGCAGGACACCGGCTTTGACATGGTGGACCTGAACCTTGGCTGCCCCGCCAAGCGCGTCGTGGCCTGCAACGGAGGCAGCGGCCTCCTGCGCGACCTGCCGCTTATCGGCAAAATTTTTGAGGCGGTCCGCAGTGCCGTCACCATTCCCTTTACGGTGAAGATCCGCCTCGGCTGGAATGACAACCACATCATCTGCGTGGAGTTGGCGCGGCTGGCGCAGGAAAGCGGACTCGCCGCCGTGTCGGTCCACGCCCGCACCCGCGAACAGGGCTATACGGGCCAGGCGCGCTGGGAGTGGATCGCCGCCGTAAAGGATGCCGTCACGATTCCGGTGATTGGCAACGGAGACGTGCGCACGCCCGAAGATGCCGCCGCCCTTGTTGCCGAAACCAACTGCGATGGCGTGATGATTGGCCGCGCCGCGCCGGCGAATCCGTGGATTTTTCGCCAGATCGCGCAGTACACCGCGACAGGCCGCTATGACTGCCCTACGGAGCAGGACCGGTATCGGATGATCCGCATGTATTTTGAAATGCTGCTGGCGGAGTCCGATGCGAACGGCAAGGAAATCCAGGGCAAGATGAAGCAGTTCGCC
>Ga0134128_10007803_pt1 | contig 12910 bp, 8 predicted proteins | sample KB31754_FD_96462 | JGI IMG/M metagenome (GOLD analysis project Ga0134128, IMG submission 96462) | Terrestrial soil microbial communities with excess Nitrogen fertilizer from Kellogg Biological Station, Michigan, USA - KB3-175-4 | ecosystem: Environmental > Terrestrial > Soil > Unclassified ...
CGACAACCGCTCGATCGCGCTGATCTTCGTGGTACTTGCAGTCGCGAACTGGCTGCGCTCGTTCAGCTACGCCTACTGGGCCGGCTGCGTCACCTCAGTGCTCGCGCTGCTGCAGGGGTACTTTGGCGAGGTGCATCTCAGCCTGTTGGCCACCAGGCTGGAGGAGATCTTGGTCGGGACGGCGATCGCGATCGCGGTTTCCTGGTTCGTGCTGCCGGTGCGGACGACGGACGTTGTGCGGCGACGCGTCGGCGATGCGCTGGTCACGCTCGGGGAGCTTCTTACCGCACTGCGGAATGATCCAGCAGACCATTCAGCCCTTCACGCGCTAGGCGCCCGCTTCGAGTGGAATCTGAACCAAGTCCAACAGGTTGCTACGCCGCCGCGGGCGTACCGCGTTGCTGCGCGCCATATCCGTCTTATGCAACGCGGACGATTCAGCCAGCTCGCTGACGCAATCGATGCGGTACAGCATTGCGCCGAGCCGGTACGGCTCCTCGTCCGCAGCACTGACACACCACCTGACGCCCGACCGGAACGCTCGGCGAAAAACCTGGTGGAGGAGATCCGGCGCAACCTCGGGACGGCCCGAGATGTGCTCGCGACCTACCGCCCGCCGTCACCTCGGCCCGAACCGACGCCAGTATCAGTCAGCTGACTTCTTTGGGCGTCCGCCGGATGTCCGGCTCCAAATAGATCACCCGGGCGATCGGGACCGCCTCGCGCACCCGGCGCTCTGCCGCGTCGATCGCCCGCGCCACCTCCAGCGCGGTGTCGTCGTGGTCGACCGCGATCTTCGCCGCGACCAGCAGCTCGTCCGGGCCCAGGTGCATCGTGCGCATGTGGATTACCGAGTTGACCACCGCGCCGTCGACCAGCGCCGCGCGGATCCGCTGCAAGTCCTGCGCGCTCGCGCCCTCGCCGAGCAGCAGGCTCTTGGTCTCGATGCCGAGCACCGCCGCGGCCGTGCCGAGCAGCAAGCCGATCGCGAGCGTGGCGATCCCGTCCCAGACGCCGCTGTGCGTCGCCAGAGTCAGCAGCACACCGAAGAACGCCAGCACCAGACCGATCAGCGCGCCGAAGTCCTCAAGCAGCACCACCGGCAGCTCCGGCGCCTTCGCATGCCGCACGAACTGCGGCCAGCTCTGCTCGCCGCGCTCGTGATTCGACTCGGCGATCGCGGTGCGGAACGAGAACCCTTCCGCGATCATGGCGAACAGCAGCACGCCCACCGGCCAGGCCCAGTTCTCCAGTGGATGCGGATGGCTGATCTTCTCCACACCCTCATACACCGCGAACAAGCCGCCGAGGCTGAACAGCACGATTGAGACCAGGAAGCCGTACACGTACCGCTCCCGGCCGTAGCCGAACGGATGCTGGTCGGTCGCCTCACGACTCGCCCGCTTGCCGCCGACCAGCAGCAGCACCTGGTTGCCCGAGTCGGCGATCGAGTGGATCCCCTCGGCGAGCATCGAGGAGGAGCCGCTGAACCCGAAAGCGACGAGTTTCGACACCGCGATCGCCAGGTTCGAGCCCAGCGCGGCCACGATCGCCTTGCTGCCGCCAGCGCTACTCATCGCCGAATGTCACCCTGCCGTCGTCCGGTCTCATCAGTGAGTTGATCGGTTGATCCGGTTGGGTAGACCGAGCGGGTAGCCCCTGGCGGCCGATCAATGGCCGTCACCCTATCGGCTGTCGGCGGTGTGGATCACGGAGCGTCAATTGTTGCCGCCACCACCACCACCGCCACCGTCGCCTCCGTCACCGTTGTTGTTCGCCAAGCCGTTCGAGAGGTTCTGCAGTTCGCCGGTCAGTTGGTCGGCCGCGCCCTGTGAGATCTGGCCGTTGTCCAGATCGTCGTTGATCTTCTGCTCGACTGCGTTGATCTTCTGCTGGACCGCGCGCTGCTGCCTGCCGCCACCGCCGTTGTTCCGCGCAGCGGTGACCGCGTTCTCCACATCGCTAAGGGAGTTCTGTAGATCGCGGCCGGTGTTCGGGTCGATGGTGTCCTGGCCCTGCGCGATGAAGCCGTCGATCTGCGCACGCATTGCCTCGAGGTAACCGATCGGGTCCGCCGCCGGATCGCCGAACACTGGGTTCGCATTCGCGACCGTGGTGGTCGTATCGACGGGGGACGGCGACGCCGGGGTCGGCGAGGTCGTCGGCGCGCTGGTGCTCGCCGCGCTCTGACCTGCAGACGACGGCCCGCCAGTGTTCGTTTTGCTCGTGTTTCCGGTGTTCATCACAAGCGCGGTAATGCCGGCGGCCGCCGCCGCGACGAACAGCGCGACGACCAGCAGCTTGAGCCCTGAGTCCCTGCCGCGGCTCCTGCTCCCAGTGCTCGAAGCCGCGCCGCGCGCGCCGCCGCCGATGCCCCCTGCGACAGCCGATCCGCCCTGTCCACGGCCCGGTCCCTGGCCCTGCCCCCGGCTAGGTCGCGCGGTGACCTGGGTTGGCACTTCGTACGACGGCATCACCATCGTGTGCTCCGGCGACATCGGAACGTTCGCCGTCGGCTGCGAGAGGAACGCGAACACATCCGATGCACTTGGGCGCTGGGTCGGGTCCTTTGCCATGCAGCGCAGGTACACGTCGACGACGCCCTGCGAAAGGCCCGGTGCGGTAAGCGGCGGCGGCGGCGCGTATACGTGTCCTTCCGCGACCTGAGCGACGTTCGGGCTGTCGTACGGCGGACGCCCGGTCAGGCACCAGTACAGGACGCAGCCGAGTGCGTACACGTCAGACGCTGGCACGGCGCCGCGCCCGGTTAGCTGCTCGGGTGCCATGCACGCCGGTGTGCCGATCGCCATACTGCCCGTGAGGCTCGAATCCGTCGCGGCGAGCGCGATGCCGAAGTCGAGCAACTTCGCACCACCCGGCGTGAGCACCACGTTGGCCGGCTTGACGTCGCGGTGCACGATCCCCGCCTCATGCGCCGCCCGAAGCGCGTCGGCCAGTTGCGCGCACACCGTGACCGCGTCCGCGACCGGCAGCGGTCCGACGCGCAACCGCTCGGCCAGCGTCACGCCGTGCAGCAGTTCGGTCACCAGCACCGGCTGGACGCTGCCGTTCGGCTGTACCTGCTCCAGGTAGTCGAAGACGATCGTCACGCGCGGATGCGCCAGTCGGGCCAGCGAACGCGCCTCACGCCGCAGCCGCTCGCGCTCGGTTGGGTCGGCGAGAGCGGAGCTGTGCAGCAGCTTGATCGCCACCGTCCGGTCCAGCGCGGTGTCGGCAGCCTCCCACACGGTCGCACTGCTGCCCGCGCCGAGCGGCCGGACGAGGCGGTAGCGATCGGCGATCAGGGTGCCCGGCATCACCGGGGCGGGCGTCGCGGAGTCCATCCCGGGATTATCGCCTGTTCGGCGTAACGGTCCGGTGAAACCTTGCAAGCTTGGGTGACTCGTAAGGTACTCAACAGGCGCACTTATCGGGCGAGACCGGCGAACCTGGCGAACCGTCAGCTCAGCAGCCCGTCGACGATCGTTCTGAGCGCCAGTTCCAAAAGGGCGTCCCTAGCCGCCTCGTCGTCCACCTGGAGTGGACCGTCAAGCAGCAGCGTGGCCAGGCCATGCACCATCGACCACGCGGGAATCTCGGCGTTGGGCCGACGCTCGGGCCGCAGAATGCCCAGCGTGACGAGCCGATCGAGGCCTTCGCTCAGCATTTGAAACGGTCGGTAACGCAGCATGTCATTGACCTCAGCCGACGCTTCGTCCGCTCTCGGCTCCTTCTCCCCGCCTTCCTCCTCCGCCATAGGCCCGTGCCAATTGCCCGATGCTGGGGCCGAATCGTCCGATTCCGGCGAGGTCGGGGGAGTGCGGCAGAACGCGGTGCGGAACAGACCCGGCTCGTCGAGCGCGAAGTGCACGTAAGCGGCGCCGATCGCGCCTAGTCGACTCAGTGCCTCAGGAGCGGGATCGGCCATGGGCTCCACGTCTCGCATAGCCGCGTCCATCGCATCCGCCAGTTCCTGCTGAGCGCGCTGCTTGACCGCATACCGCAGTTCATCGTGGCCTGCGAAGTGCCGATACGCCGCTGCCGGAGACACGCCGACCCGCCGCGCCGCCTCGCGCAACACCACAGCATCCGGACCGCCCTCGCGGGCCAGCGCGACGGCCGCCCGGGTCAGCGCATTGGCCAGGTCGCCGTGGTGGTAGCGGCCGCGACCGGACTCGTCCCGGCCAGACTCGCCACCTGATTCGCCTCGACCTGACTCGCCGTGACCGATCTCAGGACGTGCCACCTTGCGGCGACCGGACGCGTCACGCCTAGCCTCGCCGCGACCCGCCTCGCTCGCGGGCTCGGCGTTTGGACCGGTCTTGGCGGCCCCGGCGTGCGCGTTCATGCCCGTCATTATCACCCGCCACCTTTCCGGCTCGCAGATGTTGACGCCGTTCACATTGCTCGATACCGTGGACTTACCCGCGAAGTAAACACCGTACACATCCAAAGCGGTACTGGTACGGCGCGCTCGCGGGCGTGAACAACGGGCGGCAACACCACAGAGTTGGCCGACGGCGCAGCCGCCGGCCGGAAGCGGCACAGGGGACGGCGATCCACCGATGGAGGGCGGACGGATGCTTCACAGACTCGGCGATTTGATGTACCGGCGGGCGCGACTCGTGCTGCTGGTGACCGGCATTCTGTTAGCAGTGGCGGCGGTCATCGGAGTCGGAGCTTTCGGAAAGCTGCAAGGCGGCGGCTTCGACGACGCGAACTCGCAGTCGACCAGGGCGGCCAACCAGATCGACGCGCAGTTCGGCGGCCAGGACAACCTGATCCTGCTGGTGCACGCGCAACACGGCACGGTCGACTCCTCGGACGTGCAGACGGCCGGGCTGCGGCTGACCGACTCGCTCAAAGCACACTCCGCGACGATCGATCGAGTCACCTCCTATTGGACGACTCCGGCGCCGTCGCTGCGCTCGAAGGACGGCACGCAGGCGATGGTGCTGCTGCATGTGAAGGGTGACGCGCAGCAGGTCACTGACAGCTCCAAGGGCCTGATAGCCACATACGCGGCGCCCGGCGCGGGCGTCGGCAGCCCGGCGATCTCGGTGCTCGCCGGCGGCGACGCGGCGGTCAACGTCCAGGTCAATGCTCAGGTGGGCAAGAGCCTCGCGCTGGCCGAGGGAATCGCCGTGCCGCTGATCATGATCCTGCTTATGTTCGCCTTCGGCAGCGTGGTCTCCGCGCTGCTACCCCTCGCCATCGGCGGCATAGCCATCCTGGCGACGTTCGCCGAGCTGTTCATCCTCGGGTCGATAACCAACGTCTCCATCTACTCCGTCAGCCTCACCACGCAACTCGGGCTTGGGCTCGGCATCGACTACGCGCTGCTGATGGTGAGCCGGTTCCGCGAGCAGTTGGCCACCGGCCAGGACGTACGCGACGCGGTCGTGCGAACCACGGCCACCGCGGGTCGGACGGTTCTGTTCTCGGCGACCACTGTCGCCGTGGCACTCACCGCGCTGCTGATCTTCCCGCAGTACTTCCTCAAGTCTTTCGCATTCGCCGGCATCGGCGTCGCGTTGATCGCCGCGATCAGCACGGTCATCGTGATCCCGGCATTGCTCTCAGTCCTCGGGCACCGGGTCAACGCCGGCCGGCTGCGCTGGGCCGCATCAGGCCGCGGAGACGCCTCGCCGCTGTGGGGCCGGATAGCCCGCGGCGTCACGCGTCGACCGGTGCTCGCCGCCGTGCCCGTGCTAGCCGTGCTTTTGGTCGCCGCGTCGCCGCTGCTCGGTGTGACCTTCGGCACGCCGGACCAAACCGTGCTGCGGCCGGGCATATCCAGCCGCCAGGTCGCGGAGGTCATCAGCGCGGACTTCGCAGGCGACACGTCGACGACCGTCAATGTGATCACAGCCGGCCCGGTCTCGTCCGCCGCGGCGAACGCCGACTACGCACGTCAGCTCTCGATGTTGCCCGGGGTCGTCCGGGTCGACAGCAGCGCCGGTACCTTCGCCGCCGGACGCGCCGCACAGGGCGATCCCGGAGCTGCCTTGCTCGGCAACGCGGCCGCGCAGCGCTACTCGATCGTGATAGCTCCCGACCCGACCTCCGCCGCCGCGCAGCAACTCGTCGGCGATATCAGAGCGCTGCCGGGGCCGGAGCATGTCGACACGCTGGTCGGCGGGCGCACCGCGGCGTTGGTCGACGCGAAGCACTCGATAGGCGCGCACCTGCCCTGGGCGCTGTTGATCGTCGTCATCGCGACCTTCGCGCTGTTGTTCCTGTTCACCGGCAGTGTGATCCAACCCATCCGGGCCCTGATCATCAACGGTCTGAGTCTTTCGGCGGCGCTCGGCGTGATGACCTGGGTCTTCCAGGACGGTCATCTCACCTCGCTGCTGGACGCGACGCCTCGGCCGATGGACACGTCGATGACAGTGCTCGCACTTTGCCTCGCCTTCGGCTTGTCGATGGACTACGAGGTCTTCCTTACTAGCCGCATCAAGGAGATGCACGATCAGGGTGCCGATACGAACACCGCGGTCGTGCACGGGTTGGCTCGCACCGGCAGGATCGTGTCCACGGCCGCTGGGCTGCTCTCGGTCACCTTCTTCGCTTTCGCCACCAGCACAGTCAGCTTCTTGCAGATGCTCGGGCTCGGCGCCGGACTGGCCGTTCTGCTTGACGCGACCCTGATACGCGGGGTGCTCGTGCCATCGGTCACCGCGCTCGCCGGAGAGCGCATCTGGTACGCCCCGCGCTGGCTGCGCGCGGTGCATCGCCGCATCGGACTGAGCGACGGACCAGTGACTGGACAACCGGACAGCCGCTACAGTCAACTCGCACACGCAGACAACGGTTAGTCGGTTAGTCGGTCTTCGAGGTCGGCCCGGACGCGGTCCGGCCGAGGCCGTCGGCTGGCGCGGAAGGGATCCGGGCCGATGAGCGACGAGCGCGGCTGGTATCAGGGCGGCGAGCACGGCGCCGAAAGCGGCGACGGCTTGTCCGAGGCCTACCGGGAGTGGCAGCGTCAGCAGCAGCTGCAACGTCCGTGGGACCGGCAGCAGCCGTGGCAGCAGGAGGCTGGGACCGAGCCCGTCGCCGGCTCCGATGTGGGCGCGGACGCGGCGGCCTCACCAGCGGACTCGTGGCTGCGGCCGAGCATCGGTGGGCAGGCGAGCGCTAACCGCAGGGCGGACCACGCCAGGCAGAGCCCTGACGCGCAGAGCGCGCCCGCCTGGCGCGGCCCCTCCCGACAGAGCCCTGACGAACCGCGGCCCGGCCCAGCACAGCAGCCACCGGAGGCAGCGCCGCATCGGACAGACGCGGCGCAGCAACGGCCGGGCACTGGGCGTCAGCAGTTGGACACGGCGCATCAACAGTTCAACGCAGCGCAACAGCGGATGGACGCGGCGCAACAGCAGCCGGGCACCGGATGGCAATCCGACCCGGCGCAGCACCGGGCCAACCCAGTACGGCAACCGTTGGATCCAGCACGGCAGCCATTGGACGCAGTGCAGCGGCGGGTGGACCCGGCGCAGCACCAAATCGCCTCAACGCAGCAAGGTTCTGACAGCTGGCTCGGCGGCACCGGACCGGACGCAGGCGGGTCCACCGGGCTGCCGAGCGGCGTCGGGGTGCGGCGCGAGGACGACTTCCGGCCGGCCTACCAGCCTGACGAGACTCCGGAGCCGTCGCGGTCACAGCAGGGCCGCGTGCGGCCCGCCCTGCCGCCCACTGCTTACCAGCCGCAGTCACAGGTACAGCCGCCGAATCCCGCACCAAGTCCGGCGGCTCATCCGGCGCCGCCACGCCCCCAAGCGCCTTCGCCGCAGCTCACGCCTCCTCGCCCGGCGCAGCCGCAATCCGCCCCCGGGCACGGTTATCTGCCGCGGCAAGCGCGTCCGCATGCCGCATTGCCTCCCGGGCCCTCGCAGTCGCAACCGCAGCCGCCAAGCATCGGTTCCGCCGCGCCGACGTCCGCGTTCCAGCCGTCGAATCCGCCGCCGCAGGCTCAGCCGCGATTAGACGGATCGTCGCAGCCGACCCGAGGGCGGCACGGCGGAGCTCCCGACAGCAACGAAGCGCCGCGCGCGGCGCCGCCTGACTATGGCGATCTGCCTACCGGCGCCGACTTGCCGCGCATTTCCGATCCGACCCGACGGGGTCTAGGCGACAGCGGACAGTTCAGGACCGGCCAGTTCGCCTCGAGCGAGTTCGACAGCGGACAACACACCACCGGCCAGCACTCGACAGGACAGCACTCGACGGGACAGCAGAGGACGGGCCAGTTCGATGCGAGTCAGCGTGACCGTGACTCAACGCCGTTCGGAACGGGACAGCAGCCGTTAAGCCAGTTCGACCGGAGTCAGTTCGACCGGAGTCAGTTCGATACCGGCCAGCACGCTACTGGGCAACACACCGGCGAATCGCGCGACTCTGGTCAATTCCCGACTCGCGGCGGTGACCGCTTCGACTCAGGTCAGTTCCCGACTGGTGACCGCGACCAAGGCGACTCTGGTCAATTCCCGACTCGCGGCGGTGACCGCTTCGACTCAGGTCAGTTCGACTCGGCTCAGTTCGACTCCGGACAGCACCGCACCGCGCAGTACGGCCGTCCGGCGTTCGATGCGCCGCCGCGCCCCGAAACCTCGCGCCCTGAAGCGCCTCGCCCCGAATCGAATCGTTCCGAAGCTCCGCGCCCCGACGGACCACGACCGGGTCAGCCACGGCCCGACGGACCACGACCGGGTCAGTACCCTGCCGGAAGCACTCGTCCCGGCGATTCGCGCGCCGACGTGCCGTCCGCTCCGTTCTCGTCCGGTGCCTTCCCGACGGCTCCCTTCGCGCCGTCGGCTGACCCCTTCTCGCCGCCGAGTTCCCCCGGCTCGCGCGGATCAGGCCCTGGCGCACAGCGGCCGCCAGCTTCAGGACCCGACTCGAGGGCTGGCCTACGGTCCCCGTCTACCGGCCTGCCCCCGTCCCCGCCTTTTTCCGACAGTGACGCGCCGTCCGCCGGGTCAGTACCGCGCCAGTCTCGCCTTGAGGCCGGTCGCGCCGCCCGCGCCGAGGGCCGGGTGAACCGCGACGTCGACCTCGACGAAGAAGAGGAAAGCTCACGCAGTCGTTCCTCCGCCCACGGTCGTCGCTCAGGTAGCGGCGGCAGAGGCGACCACGGCGGAAACAACGGCGCCGGCGGTGGCAACCGCAAGCTCGCCATCATCGGCGGCACGGTAGGTGTCGTCGTCCTCGCGCTGATCGCCTATTTCGTCACGCGTCCGTCCGGCAATCCCGCCAACGGCGCAGTCGCGGATCCGACCTCCGCGTCGCAGAACAAGACGAACCAGACCACACCGAGCGCCGGTCCCATGGCCTCCGCGAACGCGACGAGCGGTGCCGCGGCCAACGCATCGTCTTCACCTTCCTCCGCTGCGTCCGGCCCTGCCGCGACCGGGGCGGCGTCCGTCGACATCGCGCGGGTGCACGCAGCCGTGTTCAACGCCAGCGGCGTCAGTCAGCGCGCCCTGATGATCAAGAACGCGATGGTGAAGGACGGCTTCGCGCTCGCCACAGTGGGCGGGAACATGACGAAGACCGCGGTCACGAAGGTTTATTACCCGTCGACCCGAGCCGACTCGGCCGCGGCGGTCGCCAAGGCGCTCGCCATCCCGACCGCCAACCTCACTCAGTCGAACACGTACACGGAAGTCACCGTCGTCATCGGTACCGACTGGACGACCGGCGACACCTACCCGGCAGGCTGATCCCCAGGTCGCAGCCACCCGGAATCGCTGCCAAACCGATCAGGCCTCTGTGTCCGGTTCAACTGGACACAGAGGCCTGATGGATTTGCGTAGCCCTTTTTCAGCCGCGGCTACCGCTCGTGCTACTGCTCCAGACCCCGCTCCTGCGCGATCAGGTCGCGGTACCAGTGCGCGGATGACTTCAAGATCCGCTTCTGCGTCGGGTAGTCCACGTACACGATGCCGAAGCGCTTGCCGTATCCGTACGCCCACTCGAAGTTGTCGTGCAGCGACCACTGGAAGTATCCGCGCAGGTCAACGCCGTCCTCGATCGCGCGCGCCGCGGCGTCGATGTGGTCGGACACGTACGCGATCCGCTCCGGGTCGCGCACCTCGCCGGTCGGGCCGATGTAGTCGTCGTTCGCCATACCGTTCTCGGTGATGATCATCGGGATGCCGTCGTAGTCCCGGTGCACCCGCAGCAGCAGTTCGTGCAGACCATCGGCGTCGATCGGCCAGTCCATGACGGTGCGCGGCAGGTCCACCGGCGGGTAGGTCAGGTCGCCACAGCCCGGGTGGTCGGTTACTTCTTCCACGTGACCGCTGCCGTCGGGGGCCGCCACGGTCAGCGGCGTGTAGTAGTTGATGCCGAGGGCGTCGATCCGGGCGTTGATCGCGGCCGGATCGCCGTCGCGCACGAACGACCAGTCGGTGAGTCCCGCGGTGTCCGCCAGCACGTCCGCCGGGTAGAAGCCGCGCAGCATCGGGTCGAGGAACAGCCGGTTCGCGACGCCGTCGATCCGCCGCTTCGCGTCCTGGTCCTCGGGGCTGTCACTGGCCGCCCGCACTGCACACAGGTTGAGCGTCACGGACAGCTGCGCCGCTTCGCCGACGACCGAACGCACCGCTTGCGCGCCGAGGCCGTGGGCCAGATTGAGGTGATGCACCGCAGCCAGCGACGCGGCCTGATCGATGCGGCCGGGAGCGTGCTTTCCGCTGCTGTATCCCAGATAGGCCGAGCACCACGGCTCGTTCAGGGTGGTCCAGAACTCGACCCGGTCGCCCAGCCGGCGCGCGACGTGCTCGGCGTAATCGGCGAAGCGCAGCGCGGTCTCCCGGTTGGTCCAGCCGCCCTCGTCTTCGAGCGCCTGCGGCAGATCCCAGTGGTACAGCGTGAGGAACGGCGTGATGCCGGATGAAAGCAGCTCGTCAACGAGCCGCGAATAGAAGTCCAGTCCCCGCGCGTTGGCCGGGCCGCTGCCGGTGGGCTGGATGCGCGGCCAGGCAACGGAGAAACGGTAGGCGGTCAGGCCGAGGTCGGCCATGATCCGCACGTCCTCGCGGTAGCGGTGGTAGTGGTCGATGGCCACGTCACCGGTGTCCCCGTTGCGCACCTTGCCCGGCGTACGGGAGAAGGTGTCCCAGATCGACGGACCGCGGCCGTCCTCGTTCCAGGCGCCCTCGATCTGGTAGGAGGACGAGGCCGCCCCCCAGTGAAAGCCGGCCGGGAAACGCCGCGGCGCAGCGGCGGTCGCCGCGGCCCCCTGCGTCCCTACTCCGACTCGGGCGGCTCCCGCGGTGACTGTCATGGGGAATCCCCTCTTCCGGTGGCCCGACCGCAGCCGGGAACACCCCGCGCCGCACCCGACAGCCCCGCGTCGTCGCGCTCACGGAAAGCGCGCTGTCGTGGGCCGACCACTGACCGTATTATTCGCCGACCAGCTCGGTGACGCGAGCGTGGCCGTGTACGGAGCGCCGACCTTGAGAGCGCTCTCACGGGATCAGGATCCCGGTACGGACCACCGCTGTCAAACGTGTCCCGCGAACGGGCGTGCGACCAGCGGCTCGAGATGAAACTCGCACCGCTTGTGCACCGGCGACGCAGCGATGACGAAGTGCTCGCGAATCGCGCGGGATGAGGCGATGGGGGAGGGTGCACCGTTGCTTAGCGCCATGGTCGGTGCTTGTCGCCGCCGAGAGGGGTCGTCGACCAGCGGTAGCGCAAGCTGTCGGACCGTCAGATCGGCAGCCGTGTGGCGCTTGCGCGGTGCGAGCCCCGGCAGCAGCGGGCGCTACCTTACGACCCGTCAGGTCCCGGGTTCACGGTGCTGTCGGTTATGCGGAGGCCGGTGAGTGGAAGTTGCGGCGTTACCTTACGGCCCATCAGGTCCCGCCGGCGCTGCGGTCGTTAGCGGTGGGCGCATGCCGGTGAGCTCCGCTGGGTCGATCGCCGCCACTCCTATTCGCGATCCTGTTCTTCGATGGCCGGGCGTTCCTCGAGCCAGTGCCGCCGGCCGAGTGAGATGAGCCGCAGCTGCATCCGCGCGGCATTCAAGATGACCCGTTCCTCATACCGCGCCGCAGAATCGGCGCCCGCGCGGACTTCGGCACCGGCGTGAGAGCTCGTCGCATCGACACCCGACCCCGGGTCGACCCCCAGCCGGGGCTCGCCGGTCGTCGCCTCCAGGATCGCCGTCGCGGTCAGCATCGTGTGATTGACGTAGAGCTCTGCCAGTACTCGAACTTCCGTTGCAGACCAGCCGGCCGATTCCGGCTGCGCGGAAAGGTCCTCTACCAGGTCGCGCACGAAGCCGTCCAGTTCGGCAGCGATGGCGACGCGGACGGCCGCGACCCCGCCGTGCCGCTCGCGGGCCAGGAAGCGGAAGTGCGCCGGCTGCTCATGGACGTGCTGGGCTATCACGTCGACGGAGCGCCCGATCACATCGTCCACATCGCCACCCTGCGCGCGAATCTCCCGCACCATGGCGCGCAGGCTCCCGAAGGACGCCTCGACGAGCGCGACACCGAGCGTCGCCATGTCGGGAAAGTGCCGGTAGAAGGCCGCCGGGGCGATGCCCGCCGCGCGAGTGACCTCGCGCAGGCCGAGGCTGCTCAAGCTTTGCTGCTCAAGCAGTTCAAGCGCAGCGTCGAGCAGCGCCTGACGGGTGCGCTGCTTTCGAACCTGGCGGACGCCGCCCGACAGCTCGATCCCCGCCTCGACTTCGATTTCCGCCTCGGCCTCGGCCCTGACCTCGAGCCCAGCCCCAGCATCGACGGGCTCGGGCGCCGCGTGCTCAGCCTGCGAGTGCTTCATGTGGTCCAACTCACTCGGTAAACGACTGTTCTCTCACCCTCGACAGGGTATCCTGGATTTCAGTGAACAACTGTTACGGTTTCGCTCGGTGCCGTAACTACGACCGGCCGCACCG
>Ga0134128_10007804_pt1 | contig 12908 bp, 9 predicted proteins | sample KB31754_FD_96462 | JGI IMG/M metagenome (GOLD analysis project Ga0134128, IMG submission 96462) | Terrestrial soil microbial communities with excess Nitrogen fertilizer from Kellogg Biological Station, Michigan, USA - KB3-175-4 | ecosystem: Environmental > Terrestrial > Soil > Unclassified ...
GAGCGCTATCTTGGCCAGTTCGTCGCGGGTGACCACGCGTCCGGCCTCACGCAGCAGCACGTCGAGCAGGTTGAACTCCACCGCGGTCAGGTCCACGGCTTCGCCTCCGCGCAGCACGGTGCGGGTGGCGGGATTGAGCTCGACATCGGCCACGCGGACGCTGGTTTGCGGCGCCTGCCGTTCGCCCGGCTCTCCTCCCTTGGTGCGCCGCAGAATGGCGCGAATACGGGCTACCAGTTCGCGGGGGTTGAAAGGCTTGGGCAGGTAGTCGTCGGCGCCCAATTCCAGACCTACGATGCGATCCACATCCTGGCCGCGCGCGGTCAGCAGCAGCACCGGCACGGTGGAGGTGGCGCGCAGCTTCCGCAGCACGTCCAGGCCATTCATGCCCGGCAGCATGACGTCGAGCACCACCAACGCATGCTCTCCGGAGAGCGCCCGCTCCAGCCCGCGGTTGCCGTTGTGGACAGCTTCCACCTGTAGCCCCTCGGGCTCGAGGAACTCCTTCACCAGGTCGCACAACTCCACGTCATCGTCCACTACCAGCACGCGGTCCATTGGCCTCATCCCTGTTCTACATCAAGTATGAGTCCCTGCAACGTAAAGAAGTGTAAGCCTTTCTTTACAAAAATTTACCCCGTTTGACCGACTCTTTACCCCTACCGCCGGCTACCCGTGTTTACCTGATTAGCAAGACCCATACGGAGGTTTTTAGATGAATCGCAAGCGCATTGTAATCGGCCTGGCGGCGCTCCTGGTGGTGGTTGGAGTCGCCGCCCTGGGCCAGAGTTTGGCCGGCAAAGGCGGGCATTGGCACCGGGGCGATTTCGTGAACCGGCGCATCGCCCACCTGACGCGGGCTCTGGATCTTACTGACGCCCAGCAACAGCAGGTGAAATCGCTAGTGGAGGGACAGCGCCCCGCCCTGAAAGGGCTGATGCAGCAAATGGCCTTACAAAGGGCGGAGATGTTGGCTGCCACCCAGAACGGCCAATTCGACCAGGCTAAGGTGCAGGCCATTGCCAACCAGCAAGGACAGACGCTGGCTAACCTGATTGTGGCCCGGCAGGAGTTGCAGTCCAAGATCTACGGCCTGCTCACTCCTGAGCAGCGGACCAAGTTCGACCAGATGCAGCAGCGCCGGTTGGAGCACATGCAGAAACGGCTGGGAAGCGGCTCTCAGAGCCAGTCCCAAGGCCAATAACCAAGGAGCCAGCCGGCCGGGAGGCCCCCGGCTGGCTGGTCTTTACAAAACTTTACCCCGGCCTGACTGACTCTTTACGCCAGGCGGGAGGGCCCAGGGATCAAATGGTTAGGGGAAAGAAGGAACACTTCCATGAAGCTGATACGAAACAAGTGGCTTCTCTCGCTGACCGCGGTTGGGCTTATTGTTCTGCTGGCGGCCTTCACTGTCGGGCACAAGGAGCAGGCGCAGTACTTCACCGCCAGGGCGCAGACCGGGACCATCAATGACGTGGTGCAGGCCACCGGCACCATCAATGCGGTGACCACGGTGCAGGTGGGCTCGCAGGCTTCCGGCACCATCTCCAAGCTCAACGTTGATTTCAATTCACGCGTGCACAAAGGAGAGGTGATCGCGGAACTGGATCCTTCGCTGTTCCAGGGGGCGCTGCTGCAGGCGCAGGCGGACCTGCAGAACTCGCGGGCTACGCTGGCTTCCAGCCAGGCGGACGTGACCAAGGCGGAAGCGGCCGCCGCGCAAACCAAGGCAGACTACGTGCGCAATCAAGAGCTGGTGAAAGAGGGAATTGTGAGCGCCCAGCAGTTCGACCTGGCCAAGGCCAGCGCCGATACCAACAACGCCGCCGTGGTCGCCGCCCAGGCGCAGGTGAAGCAAGCCGCCGCCCAGGTGAATCTGAAAGCAGCTGCCGTGCAGGTGGCCAAAACCAATTTGGACCACACCATTATCCGTTCGCCCATTGATGGCATTGTGGTGGCTCGCAACGTGGATGTAGGCCAGACCGTGGCGGCGTCCCTGCAGGCGCCCACCCTTTTCAATATTGCCCAGGACCTGACCAAAATGCAGGTGGACACGCAGACCGACGAGTCTGATGTAGGCAACATCAAGGTGGGCCAGGAGTCCACGTTTACGGTGGACGCGTATCCCAACCAGACCTTCCGCGGCAAGGTGGTGCAGATCCGTCTGAACCCAACCACGGTGCAGAACGTGGTCACCTACGACACGGTGATCGCGTTCGATAACCCGCAGATGAAACTTTTCCCGGGTATGACTGCCTACGTGAACATTCCCGTGGCCACCGCCCAGAATGTGCTGGAAGTGCCCAACACGGCGCTGCGCTTCAAGCCCGACCTGAAGCCGGAGGAGCTGCGGGCGACGTATGAGAAGTATGGAATCAACCAGCCGGGTAGTGCGGCGCCGAGCGGCTCCACCAGTGGCAGCCAGCCGGCGAAGAGCGGGAAGCCGGCGGCGGCGCGCGTACCGCGCCACGATGTGAGCGTGGTGTGGAAGCTGGCGGCTGATAAATCGCTGCAGCCGGTGCTGATCCGCACTGGAATTACCGATCACACCGATACGGAAGTAGCCGAGCTGCTCAAAGGCAGCCTGCAGCCGGGAGAGGAACTGGTGACTGGCTCGATGAACATCACTCAGAAGTCCGGCGGGCTTGCCGGCGGAATGACGAGGATGCACTGATGGCAACCATCACCCAAAGCGAACTGACTAACCAGGCTGAGCTGGGGGAACTGAGCCAGCCGGTGATCCGAGTGGAGGATGTGCACAAGTACTACGACCTGGGGGAAAACAGGGTGCACGCCCTGCGCGGGGTTAGCGTGGAGATTGCCGGCGGCGAGTTCGTGGCCATCATGGGAGCCAGCGGCAGCGGCAAGTCCACCTTCATGAACCTGCTGGGGTGTCTGGATAAACCCAGCAGCGGGCGCTACCTGCTGGAAGGCACCGACGTTTCTCAGCTCGATAAGAAGGCGCTGGCCGCCATCCGCAACCGCAAGCTGGGCTTCGTGTTCCAGGGTTTCAACCTGCTGGCGCGCACCACGGCGCTGGAAAATGTGGAGCTGCCCACGCTGTATGCGCGACTGCCGAAAGAAGAACGGCAACAGCGCGCCAAGGAGGCGCTGGAACTGGTGGGGCTGGGGGAGCGCATGGAGCATTTTCCCTCGCAGCTTTCCGGCGGGCAGCAGCAGCGTGTGGCTATTGCCCGTGCCCTGGTGAACCGGCCATCCATCCTGCTGGCCGACGAGCCCACCGGCAACCTGGACAGCCGCACCTCGGTGGAGATCATGCAAATTTTTCAGACGCTGAACGAGAGCGGGCTCACCATTGTGCTGGTGACGCACGAGCCCGACATCGCCCGCTTCGCCAAGCGCACCATCGTGTTCCGCGACGGCAAAATCCGCCGCGATGAGCCGGTGAAGGACCGTCCCCGCGCGGCCGAGATGCTGAAGACCATGCCCACGGTGGAGGAAGACTGAGAGGACGTTATGGACCTGCTATCCATTCTGCGAATCGCGATCCGGGCGCTGTCGCGCAACAAGATGCGCTCCGCGCTCACTATGCTGGGCATCATCATCGGCGTGGGCGCGGTCATCGCCATGGTGGGCGTGGGCCAGGGCGCCAGCAAGCAGGTGCAGGACCAGATTTCCGCCATGGGCTCCAACATGCTCTTTGTCTCCAGTGGAACCGTGAACCGCGGCGGCCTGCGCCTGGGCTGGGGGCAGACCAAAACTCTGGTGTATGACGACATGAAGGCCATTGTGCAGCAGGCCCCGGCGGTGAAGGAAGCCGCTCCCGGCAGCCAGACTACCTCCCAGGTCGTCTTTGGCGCCGACAACTGGTTCACCAATATCCAGGGCACCGAACCGCAGTATTTCGATATCCGCTCCTGGCCGCTTCAGGAAGGCGTTTCCTTTACGGAAAGCGACGTGAATTCCGCCGCCGATGTGGCCGTGATCGGCGCCACCGTGCAACAGAACCTCTTTGGCGCTGAAGACCCCGTGGGCCAGACGGTGCGCATCTCCAACCTGCCTTTTAAGGTAGTGGGTGTGCTCACCGCCAAGGGGCAGTCCGCGGCCATGGGGCAGGATCAGGATGACGTCATCTTCGTGCCCATCACCACCCTGCAGAAAAAGCTCACGGGCGAGCCCTGGCTGCGCTACATCGTGGTGTCGGCGGTTTCCAAGGACGCCACTTACGCGGCGCAAGAGGAAATTACGTCCATATTGCGCGACCGGCACCGCATCCGGTCCGGGCAGGATGACGACTTCATGGTGCGCAACCTGGCGGACGTGGCCCAGCTCGCCGACCAGTCGTCGCGGGTAATGACCATGCTGCTGGCCTCGATTGCCGGGGTTTCGCTGATCGTGGGCGGCATTGGCATCATGAACATTATGCTGGTCTCGGTTACCGAACGCACCCGCGAAATCGGCGTACGCATGGCCATTGGCGCCACCGAAGAAGACGTGCAGCATCAGTTTCTGATTGAAGCTGTGGTGCTCAGCCTGATGGGCGGCGCCGCCGGTATTTTCTTCGGCATAGGTTCTTCGCTGATTATCAGCAAACTGCTGGGCTGGGCGGTGCTGGTCTCGCCCCTGGCCATTGTGGCTGCGGTGATCTTTTCCGCGGGCGTGGGCGTGTTTTTCGGCTTCTATCCCGCGCGCAAAGCGGCGCGCCTGGATCCCATCGAAGCCCTGCGCTTTGAATAGCTCGCACCGCGATAAGGGACGAGACTACAGCTACATGCGGGGAGGCGTCTGGCGGGCCGACATTCTCCCTCAGGTGTCGAACACTACCCCGACACTTTTAGAAGCTTTCCACAGGGTCTGCGCATCACATCCCTCGTAACCAGGCTTTTCTTTGAGGCTGGTTGGCTGGAGAAGGCCGGGTTGGGCCCCCTTAACCGCTAGAAATTTGGGAAGGATAGATGTTCATGGCTACGGCAGCATCAGTCTTCCCCAGGGTGGAAGAAGAGCGATACCTGGCATTACTGCGCGCCGCCAACGCGATCGCCACCTGCAGCGACTGCCACGGCGCCTCAGAAACGCTGATCCGGCAACTGCACGAGGTCACCCCGTTCGATTCTCTTCACCTGGTGGCTTTTGATAAGGAGACCAACGCGCCCGCGTGGTCTTTGTTGGAAGCTAATGGGGAGAGAAGGAGCGACTCGTTCGCCAACGATGCGGCTTGTGAAGACTCCCCTATTTACTGGGTGCACGCCTCCGGCCAGCCGCTGGTAACGGCCGATTGGAGCCAGGAGACACGATTCCAGAAGTATGGAACTCTGCTGGCTCAACTCGGTATCGCTTCCACCTGCACCTTGCCCCTGATCCGAGGACCCCGCCGGCTGGGGGTACTCAGTTTGGGCAGGTTTTATCCCAATGCCTATGACGAGGAGGAGATCCGTTTTCTCGGCCTGGTTGCCGGGCAGATTGGCCTGGCGATTGACGCGGCCGTGAACTTCTACGTCTCCCAACAGGTGCAGGACCAGTTGCGGCTGATTCTCGACCTTACCAACCAAGTGGTATCGAATCTGGAGTTTCATGAGCTCTTGCACGCCGCCTCCGCGAGTGTGCGCCGAGTGATGGGTTGCGATGCGGCGGCTATCATGCTGGCGGATGCCGAAGGCAAGCACTTACGTGTCCATGCGCTCGACTATCCGGAGAGCCGGGGAATATTTGCTGAGGGAGCTCTCGTCCCCATTGAAGGCACTCTGCCCGGAGATTCGTTTAAAAGCGGAAAGCCAATGGTGGTGAACCGCCTGGATCCGGCGGAGATGCCGCCGGAGATGTACAGCAAGGCGAGCGCGGAGGGCTTGCACTCGTTCTGCGACGTGCCCCTGATCAGCAAAAACCGCTTGCTCGGGGTGTTGGCGGTTGCCAGGCGCGAGGAGAACGCCTTCGACGAAGACGAGGTCGCCTTCCTGACTCAGGTTGCGAACCAGGTGGCAATCGGCGTGGAGAATGCGCTTTCCTACAGCGAAATCGCCGATTTGAAAAACCGGCTGGCGCAGGAGAAGTTGTATCTGGAAGACGAAATTCGCGGGGAGATGGACTTCGAAGGCATTGTGGGCCAGAGTTCCGCTCTGCGCCATGTGCTGAACCTGGTAGACACAGTAGCCCCCAGCGACTCCACGGTGCTGCTGCTGGGCGAAACCGGTACCGGAAAAGAACTGATTGCCCGGGCCATCCATGAGCGCAGCCGGCGCAAGGACCGGACCTTCGTGAAGCTCAATTGTGCCGCCATCCCCACCGGCCTGCTGGAGAGCGAACTTTTTGGGCATGAGCGCGGCGCCTTCACCGGAGCCATCTCACAAAAGATTGGCCGCCTCGAACTCGCTGACCAGGGAACGCTCTTCCTCGATGAGGTCGGCGATATTCCCCTTGAAATCCAGCCCAAACTCTTGCGTGCTTTGCAAGAGCGCGAGTTTGAGCGGCTGGGCAGCACTCAAACCAAAAAAGTAAACGTCCGCCTGGTAGCTGCCACCAACCGCGACCTGGAGAAAATGATCGAGGGCCGCGAGTTTCGCAGCGACTTGTATTACCGGCTGAACGTGTTTCCCATCCGCATCCCGCCTTTGCGGGAACGTCCCGAGGACATTCCGCTCCTGGTGCGTTACTTCGCCCAAAAATATGGCCGGCGCATGGAAAAACAGATCGAGTCTATCCCTGCCGCCGCCATGAAGAAGCTTTCCCTCTCCCAGTGGCCGGGGAACATTCGCGAGCTGGAGAACTTCATCGAGCGCTCGGTGATCTTGACCCACGGCTCTGCGCTCCAGGTGCCCATCGGCGAGATCGGCAGTAACGGCAAAGCCGCTCCCGGGCCACGCACGCGGGAAGGCGATGAGCGCATCGAGATTCTTCGCATCCTCAAGGACACGAAGGGCCGTGTCGCCGGACCCAAGGGCGCTGCCGCTCTGATGGGTATTAAACGCACCACACTGATATCGCGCATGAAGAAGCTGGGCATCAATCCTCGCGCTGTCTCCTGATTTCGCAAACAAGCGGTGCTCGTACCGCTGATCTGCACTTCCTGAGTTTTTCTAACTCCATTCATCTGCTGTCATTGGCTTCGACAAATGTCGAAATGGGAATCGACATTTCTCGACACATCAATAATGACAGTTTCTTCTTCTCCATTCTGTTCAGTGCGTTACGGAAATGGCCGCCGAGTTCGACTTGGCAACTGCGTTGCTCTCCTCCCTGGCGTGAGACGTTCGCGCAATGTTCAAAATCTCCATCGTTGAGACGCACGGCCAGCGAAGGCTGATTCTGGAAGGCAAGCTGATCAGTCCCTGGACAGCCGAGGTGGAAGCGGCCTGGAAAACCGCTGGACAGCAGCTGCAGGGCCGGAAATTAGTCATTGACATGGCAAACGTCACCCTTATTAGTCCGGATGGGGAGAACATCCTGCTGAAATTGATGAGTGACGGCGCGAAATTCTCCTGCGGAGACGTCCTCACCAAACATGTGTTGAGAAAGCTGGCGCGAAGATGCCGGTGCCGGCCGTAAATCGTCTTTTGGGCCCCCCAAAAAGGAGATAGAAGCTGTCGATTTCCCCCAGGTTGAAACGTCGTTGGATTGGAGGACGAACGTGAAGATGCTCGGCATACGACCAATCGCAAGCCAGAAACCGACTCCCTATGCAACGGCCGCAGATTTCTGCCGGATCTTCAGGGAAGACATGAACCGTTTGTATCTGCTCGCGTACTTGCTGACCGGCGACCAATTACTGGCGGAAAAGTGCTTTGTGCGCGGGCTGGAGGACGCGGGAAAGGGCAATCCCGTGTTCACGGAGTGGGCTCATTCCTGGGCCCGGCGGACGGTTATTCAGAAGGCGATTGAAATAATCCAGCCGCGGCCGGCAGAGGGCGTTGGCTCCAAGGTTGGAGATGCGAGCCCTGCTGGAAGGCAGCCGGCGGAAGTTGCCGGCATTGTCGAGCTTCCGGCGTTCGAGCGCTTTGCCTTTGTGATGTCGGTGCTGGAACACATTTCTGATCAGGAGTGCTCGCTTCTACTGGACTGCAGCCGCGGCGAGGTGAGCGCAGCGCGGAGTCGCGCCCTGCAGCAGATGGGCAAGGCGGCGAGCCTTCGGCGCAAGCGGGCGCCCATTGGCACGGGCGACCAAGATCTGCGCGACGACCCGGGAGCGGCACTCCAGTTGGAAGCTCCACCCCTGGCAGCTTCGGCGTAATTCCAAACATTTCCAAGATGAGGATGGCAATGAAGACGTTGACGACCAATGTGAATCTTCGCAAAAAGCATCTCGCGGTGGCTGCCGTTCTGCTGGCTCTGCTGGCGACGGCGGCATGCGGCAGGAGCAGCGTTCAGGCAGCGGCGCCTGCCATGCCGCCGCCGCTGGTCAGCGTGGTGACCGCAACCGCGCAGGATGTTCCCAAATACCTGGAAGAAATCGGCAGGAATACCGCCTTCGAGTCGGTCACGGTGACGCCGCAAGTCGGCGGTCGCATCGTGGAGCGGCATTTTCAGGACGGGGAGAACCTTCGCAAGGGACAGCTTCTGTTCGTAATTGATCCCCGTCCTTATAAAGCGCAGGTTGACTCAGCGCAAGCTGCACTGGCGCAGGCCAAGGCGGCGCTCGATTTTGCCAGAATCCAATTGGCTCGCGACCAGGAAGTCATCGGAACCAGAGCCATTTCGCAGCAGGATTACGACACCAAGAAGAATGCGGTTGATGTGGACCAGGCCCAGGTGGAGGCTGCGAGAGCGACCCTCGAAACGGCGCAGCTCAACCTGGACTACTGCTACATTCACTCTCCCATTGGCGGTCGAGCGGGCGCCCGCATGGTGGACGTGGGCAATGTGGTGCAGGCCAACGCCACCTCACTTCTTTTAATCCAGCGCCTCGACCCCATTTACGCGAATTTCACGGTCACGGAGAGGGATCTGCCCGAGGTGCAAAAGCAAATGGCGCGTGGCGCTCTCAGGGCAGCAGTTCGGCTTCCTTCGGATGCGGAAAATGCAGCCCGGACCGGCCGCGTTGAATTCCTCGATAACTCGGTGCAGAACGGCAGCGGCACGGTCAACCTGCGGGCCACCATGAGCAATTCCGACCATCACTTCTGGCCCGGCCAATTCGTGAACGTAAAGCTGGTTTTGAGCACAGAGAAGGGAGCGGTGTTGATCCCTAATCAGGCGACGGAGATCAGCCAGCAAGGGCCGTTTGTTTACGTGGTGAAAGCCGACGACACGGCCGAATTCAGGCCGGTAACTCTGGGCCAGCGCCAGGGCGACCAGGTGGTCGTCACCCGCGGAGTCTCCGCCAATGAGCGGGTGGTGTTTGCGGGCCAGATGCTGGTGCGGCCTGGCGGCAAGGTGCGGGTGGACGGCGCCTCTTCTGCCGGTCCGGTTTCCAACGCGGACAGCAAGACTAAGCGCGCCCCAGGAGGCCAGTCATGAATCTTTCCGAAGTTTTTATTCGTCGCCCAGTAATGACGGTAGCGTTGACCGTCTCCGTAATCCTGTTCGGAGTGCTGGCCTATTTCCGGCTGCCGGTGAGCGATCTGCCGGCCATTGACTACCCCGTGATCCAGGTGCAGGTGAACTATCCCGGGGCGACGCCGGAGACGATGGCCAACAACGTGGCCACCCCGCTGGAGCGCCAGTTCATGCAGATTCCGGGACTGGAACTGGTCACCTCCAATAACGGGCAGGGGCATTCCAGCTTTGTACTGCAATTTGATCTGAGCAAGAGCCTCGACGCCGCTGCCACCGACGTTCAGGCCGCGATTACCCGGGCGCAGGGGCAACTCCCCGTGGACCTGCCCAGCCCGCCCACGTTTACCAAGACGAACCCCAACGATCAGCCGATCATGTATATAGCGCTGGTCAGCGACACCGCCACGGAAGGCCAGCTCTATGACTACGCCAATACCCAGGTGGGAGAGCGGCTCAGCATTCTGCCCGGGGTCAGCCAGGTGGCGGTGTATGGCACGCAATCGGCGGTGCGGATCAAGGCGGACCCGTCCGCCATGGCGATCCGCAATATCACTCTCGAAGACCTGACCAATGCCATTAAGAACGGCACCAGCTACACCGGCGCCGGCCAGTTCGACGGTCCGCATCGCAGCTTTCTTCTGCAGCCCCAAGGACAGCTCATCACCGCTGACCAATACAACGGGCTCATTGTCGGGCAGAGCAACGGCGCTCCGGTTTATCTGAAGGACGTTGCTACCGCCAAACAAAGTGTGCAGGACGAGCGCATTGATATGCGCTTCTGGGTGCGCGGCTACAAGCAGCCTTCCGCCACCGTGGTAGTCGCCGTGTTTCGCCGCGCGGGCGTCAATGCCGTGGCGGTGGCCAAATCGGTGCGCGGCCAGCTTCCCGTCATTCAATCGCAGCTGCCCAGTTCGGTCTTGCTGGTGGGAGCTTACGACCGCTCGCAAACTATCGTCGGCAGCATAAAAGACGTGCAAGCCACCCTCTACATCGCCTTTGTGCTGGTGGTGATGGTGATTTTCGTCTTTCTGGGACGGGCCACCGACACCCTGATTCCCGCCGTGGCCCTGCCCCTGTCGCTGCTGCTGACTTTCATAGCCATGAGCGTGCTCGGCTACAGCCTCGACAACCTCTCTTTGATGGCGCTGACCCTGGCCATTGGCTTTCTGGTGGATGATGCCATCGTGTTTCTGGAAAACACGGTGCGGCTGATGGAAGAAGGGCAGAACGCCTTCCAGGCTTCGCTGAACTCGGCTAAGGAAATCAGTTTCACCATTCTGGCCATGACCCTTTCCCTGGCCGCGGTTTTCATCCCGCTGGTTTTTATGAGCGGCCTGATGGGGCGCATCTTCCGTGAGTTCTCCATCACCATCGTGGTCTCGATTCTGGCCAGCGGCCTGGTTTCACTCACGCTCACGCCGCTGATGACCTCCAGGTTGCTGAGCAATCGCGGAGTTGGAGCGAAGAAAACCTGGATGGAGCGCGTGTTCGGAGCCTTCGAGCGCCGCGTGCTGGATGTTTACGGGCGGTCGCTGTGGTTCTTCCTCCGTCACCGCTGGATCTCGGCCGTAACCTGGACAGTCTGCCTGGCCGGAACCGCATACCTGTTTTACGTCGTCCCGAAATCGTTCCTTCCGGTGGGGGACAGTTCCTTCATCCGCGGCGTGATGGTGGCCCAGGAAGGATCATCGCCGGACCAGATGCACGCCTATCAAACGCAAGCAGAAAAGATCATGAAGGCGAACCCCGCGGTGCGCAGCACGTTCAGCATGAGCGGCAATGGAGCGTTCCTGGGGTCGAATCAGGTGTTCCTGATCGCCTTTCTCAAGGATCCTTCGCTGCGTCCTCCGATTACGCAAGTGGCGGGACAGTTGATGGGCGGAATCAGCGGCGCAATCCCCGGGGTGGTTGCTTTTCTCCAACCCAATCCGGCGCTGGAAATCAGCACCGGCGCCACCGCCAACGCGCAGGGCCAATTCGCGTACGCGCTTTCCGGAATAGACCCCAAGCAGGTTTACGACACTGCCGCCAGGATGATGGCGAAAATGTACCAATACCCCGGATTCCTGTTTGTGAATTCCGACCTCTACAACCACACTCCCAGCCTGCAGGTTGATATTCTGCGCGACCAGGCGAAACTCTATGGCGTGTCAGAGAGCCGCATTCTCGCGCTCCTGCACGATGCCTACTCCCAGAATTACAGCTACCTGATCAAGAAAGCCACGGATCAGTACCAGGTAATCCTGGAAGTCGCCGATGATCAGCGTTCCGCGCCCGAGGACTTAAGTAAGCTCTACATCAAGAGCGACGACGGCCAGCGGATGGTCCCGCTGAGTGCGGTTACGAGCTGGCATGCCACGATCGGGCCGCAAGGGGTCAACCACATCAATCAGTTCACCAGTGTCACCATGTTCTTCAACTTGAAGCCCGGCTACGCTATCGGCCCGGCAACTCAGTTTGTGGAAGAGTCTGCCCGGCAGATTCTGCCGCCCGGCATCCAGGGCTCTCTGCAAGGCGAGGCGCTGACTTTCCGCAATACTGTTTCCAATCTGGCCATTCTCATGCTGGTGGCGGTGTTCGTCATGTACGTGATCCTGGCCATTCTTTATGAGAGCTACCTGCACCCCATCACCGTGCTTTCCTCTTTGCCGGTGGCGCTGCTCGGCGGTTTGTTGACGCTGTGGCTCTTCGGCGCGGAAGCCTCGCTCTACGCCTACATCGGAATGTTCATGCTCATGGGCATTGTGAAGAAGAACGGAATCATGATCGTTGACTTCGCCGAACAGCGCGTTAACCAGGGCATTCCTGATTATCAGGCAATTCACGACGCCAGCATGGAGCGTTTCCGCCCCATCATGATGACGACGATGGCGGCTTTGCTGGGCGCGCTTCCCATCGCTCTGGGATACGGCGCTGATGGAGCCTCGCGCCGCCCGCTTGGCCTGGTGGTGGTCGGCGGTCTGATCGTTTCCCAGTTCATCACCCTTTTCGTGACTCCGGCGATCTATCTCTATCTGGAGGAATTCCAGGAGAGAGTTCTGGATCGGGTACCTTTCCTCCGTTCCAGCCGCGAGCCGGCGCGCTCGGAGAGACCAGCCTTTGCGCTGCAGGAAGGAAACGGAGATTAGTCCCATGAATCAAAGTTTAAGACGTCCATATTTTCTCGGCCTGCTGCTGCTCATTACCGGGCTGGTTGGTTGCGCGGTGGGACCGAACTACAAGCGGCCGGCTCTCAACGTTCCGGTCGCGTATCGTGGCGCAACCCCCGGGGCAGCGGCTCCGGACACCCAGTCAGGGCAGGTAAACCCGGCGCCGCAAGCAACTCAGTCCATGGGAGCGTCGCTGGGCGACGAGAAATGGTGGGAAGTTTTCCAGGATCGCGAACTCCAGAGCCTGATTCGCGCCGCACTAAAAAATAACTATGACGTGCGCATTGCCGCCGCCCGTGTGCTTCAGGCCCA
>Ga0134128_10007805_pt1 | contig 12908 bp, 15 predicted proteins | sample KB31754_FD_96462 | JGI IMG/M metagenome (GOLD analysis project Ga0134128, IMG submission 96462) | Terrestrial soil microbial communities with excess Nitrogen fertilizer from Kellogg Biological Station, Michigan, USA - KB3-175-4 | ecosystem: Environmental > Terrestrial > Soil > Unclassified ...
ACCACGAACTGCAGCCGGCGACGATCCGCATCTCCGGCGCCGCCGCCGCGCACGGCACGGTGCGCCTGTCGGCCAACAAACGCGTCAGCGGCACGCTGGGCGGCAAGCGCTTCGACGTCAGCCTGACGAAGGTCAAGCTGTCGCGCGCCGGCGCCGCCGGCGAATGGCCCTCGTGGACCGCGCGGCTGCCGCACCCCGGCCTCGTGGCCGAACGGCCGGCGCCGCTGCGCTGACAGCCCCGACCGGCCTGCGCGCAAGGCAGCCGACGCGCTGAGCCGGGGTCGGGCGCGGGCGGCGCTTGGCCCGCGCGCCGAGCCGACGGCTGTGCGCGCGGTACTAGGCTGACGCCAGCATGGCCAACGCGCTCGCGTCTGAGACCTCGCCGTACCTGCGCCAGCACGCCGAGAACCCGGTCGACTGGCTGCCGTGGGGCGAGCGGGCGCTGGCGCGCGCGGTCGCAGAGGACAAGCCGCTGCTGGTGTCGATCGGCTACTCCTCCTGCCACTGGTGCCACGTGATGGAGCGCGAGTCCTTCGAGGACGCGCGCACGGCGCAGCTGATGAACGAGGCGTTCGTCTGCGTGAAGGTCGACCGCGAGGAGCGCCCGGACGTCGACGCGCTGTACATGGAGGCCGTGCAGGGCATGACCGGCCACGGCGGCTGGCCGCTGAACGTCTTTCTCACGCCCGAGCAGCTGCCGTTCTACGGCGGCACGTACTTCCCGCCCGAGCCGCGCCACGGGATGCCAGCGTGGACGCAGGTGCTGCAGGCGATCGCCGAGTCCTGGAGCGAGCGCAGCGAGGAGATCCGCGCCGGCGGCGAGCGCCTGCGCGGGCAGCTCTCCGGCGGCGCGCGGCTGGCGCCTAGCTCCGAGCCGATCCGCGAGCAGGCGCTCGACGCCGCGGTGGCGAAGCTGCGCGAGTCCTTCGACGCCGAGCAGGGCGGCTTCGGCGCCGCGCCCAAGTTCCCGCAGGCGTCCGCGCTGGAGTTCCTGCTGCTGCGCGGCGAGCGCGAGATGACCGCGACGACGCTGCGCGCGATGGCCGGCGGCGGCATCCACGACCAGCTCGGCGGCGGCTTCTCGCGCTACAGCGTCGACCGCTTCTGGACGGTGCCGCACTTCGAGAAGATGCTCTACGACAACGCCCTGCTGGCGCGCGCCTACCTGCACGGCTGGCGGGCGTTGGGCGAGCGGCGGCTGCTCGACGTGTGCCTGGACACGCTCGGCTGGGCGCTGCGTGAGATGCGCGGCCCCGAGGGCGGCTTCTATTCGGCGCTGGACGCAGACTCCGAGGGCGTCGAGGGCCGCTACTACGTGTGGACGCTCGGCGAGCTGCGCGACGCGCTCGGCGACGACGCCGACGCGGCGATCGACTGGTTCGGCGCGAGCGAGCAGGGCAACTTCTCAGACCCCCACCATCCCGAGCCGGGATGGAACGTACTGCAGGACCGCGAGCACGAGCGCGTCGCCGCGGAGCTCGACGCGGACACACGCGCCCGCATCCGCGCCCGCCTGCTGGCCGCGCGCGACGAGCGCGTGCGGCCAGGCCTGGACGACAAGCGGCTGACGGCGTGGAACGCGCTGATGATCTGCGCGCTGGCCGAGACCGGCGCGGCGCTGCGCGACGAGCCGCCCGACGGCATCGACCCGGCGCTGGCCGAGACGCTGCTCGACGCCGCCGGCGGCTGCGCGCGGTTCGTGCTCGATCGGCTGCGCGACGAGGACGGACGGCTGCTGCGCACCTACAACGATGGCCAGGCGAAGATCGCCGCCTACCTGGAGGATCACGCGTTCCTGCTGGAGGCGCTGCTCGTGTTGTTCGAAACGACCTGCGAGGAGCGCTGGTTCGGCCATGCGACAGCGCTCGCAGACGAGCTGATCGAGCGCTTCTCAGATTCCGAGAACGGCGGCTTCTTCTCGACCGCCTCAGACGGCGAGGCGCTGATCGCGCGCCGCAAGGACCTCGAGGACTCGCCGATTCCGGCCGGCGCTTCCAGCGCGGCGATGGGCCTGCTGCGCCTGGCGCAGCTGACCGGCGACGAGGACTACGAGCGCCACGCCATGTCCTTGCTGCGCCTGCTGGCAGAGATCGCGCCGCGCCACCCGGCCGCCTTCGGGCACCTGTTGCAGGTCATGCACTGGCACCTCTCCCCCGCGCGGCCGATCGCCTGCGCGGTGCCGGCGCGCCGGTAGCTAGAGAATCGACAGGTAGCGGTCGCGCTCCCACTGCGTGACCTGCACGCGGTAGTCGTCCCACTCCTGGCGCTTGATCTCGACGTAGCGGTTGAACATGTGCTCGCCGAGCGTGCGCAGCATCAGCTCGGACTGCGCCGTCAGCTCGATCGCCTCGCCAAGGCTCTCCGGCAGCTGCTCGATGCCCAGGCGCCGGCGCTCCTCGCTGGAGAGGTGGTAGAGGTTCTTCTCCATCGGCTCGGGCAGCTCGTAGCCCTTCTCGATGCCCTCCAGGCCGGCCTGCAGCAGCACGGCGAAGGTCAAATAGGGGTTGCAGGCCGGGTCCGGGCAGCGCAGCTCCATGCGCGTCGCCTTCTCCGAGCCCGGGTGATACAGCGGAACGCGCACGAGCGCCGAGCGGTTGCGCCGCGACCACGCCACGTACACCGGCGCCTCGAAGCCCGGCACCAGGCGCTTGTAGGAGTTGACCCACTGGGCGAATATCGAGCAGATCTCGCGTGCGTGCTTGAGCTGGCCGGCGATGAACGCCTTGCCGACGTCCGACAGGAAGTACTGGTCGTCGGCGTCGTAGAAGGCGTTGACGCCTTTGCTGAACAGCGACTGGTGCGTGTGCATGCCCGAGCCGTTCTCGCCGAACAGCGGCTTGGGCATGAACGTCGCGTGCCAGCCGTACTTCATCGCGTACTCCTTGACCGTTATGCGGTATGTCATGCAGTCGTCGGCCATCTTCATCGCGTCGGCGTAGCGCATGTCGATCTCGTGCTGTGAGGGCCCGACCTCGTGGTGGGTGTACTCGACGTGGATACCAAGCTGCTCCAGCGCGAGCACCGTCTCGCGGCGCACGTCCGAGCCCGCGTCGAGCGTCGTCAGGTCGAAGTAGCCGCCCTCGTCGAGCACCTCCGTCGAGCGCGAGTCCTTGAACAGGAAGTACTCCAGCTCCGGCCCGACGTTGAACACGTCGAAGCCCATCCCGTGCGCGCGCTCCAGCGCGCGGCGCAGCACGTGGCGCGGGTCGCCCTCGTACGGGGTGCGCTCGGGCGTGATCACGTCGCAGAACATCCGTCCCACGCCCTGCTCCTCAGGCCGCCACGGCAGCACGGCGAACGTCGAGGGGTCGGGCATGGCGATCATGTCCGACTCCTCGATCGCGTTGAAGCCGGTGATCGACGATCCGTCGAAGCCCATGCCCGCCGCGAAGGCGTCGTCGAGCTCGTCCACGTTGATCGAGAACGACTTCAGCTGGCCGAGCACGTCGGTGAACCAGAAGCGGATGAAGCGGATATCGCGCTCGGCGACGATCGCCTTGACGTCGTCCGCGGTTTTCGGCGAGTCCGGCATCTGCGCCTGACCTTACCGATGGCCCCCGCTCAGCGGTATCGACGGTTGGCCAAACCGCCCGGCGGCCCCGCGAAGTCCATCGGACGTCTCAGTGTCCGGCGACGGCCGCCACGAACTCCGCGACGTCTTCGGCTTCCTTGCCCTGATACAGCAGCGCGGGCATCTGGCCCAGGCCGCGCGCGCGGCCTTCCGTGATCGCGCTGAGCACGAGCGCCTTGCGCCCCGCGGCCGTGGAGATGTCCGCGCCGACGCGCGTGTCGAGGTTCGGCCCGATCTGGCCGACCGACTTCGTCGCCGCCAGCGTGTGGCAGACCGCGCACGAGCGCGAGAACAGTTCGCGCCCGTTCTGCTCCTGCGCGTTGAGGTGCACGCCGCCGACGCCCGCGCTCGCCTTGTGGTCGCCGTTGAACGCCAGCACGATCGCCGGCACGGACAGCCCGAACGCGAACAGCACGACGACAGACAGCGTCACCGAGCGACGGCTGGCCTTCGATTCGGTGTGCAGCGCCTGGCGCGCGCCGCGCGGCCCGCCGCGCATGGCGATGAAGAACACCGCCAGGCCGAGCAGGGCCCAACTGAGCACGATGACGATGACCATTGCGCGCGGAACATATCGTCTGGCGGCGCCGGACGGGGCGATGCGGGCGTCCTGTGCCGGCACGAGCGACGGTTGCGCGGCACGCGTCGCGCTCGCGGCGACGGCGGCCGGCGGCCTCGCATCAGGGCCCGCTCAGACTCCGCTCGCCTTTAGGCGCGGGCAATGTGCGGCGCTAACCTGAAAGGTGATCGGGTCCAAATCGAGGATCTGGACGTACTCGCCACGGGCGTGCCTTTCGTGAACATCCTGCGCCGACTTCCCCTCTCCCGCCTGCTGCTGCTATGCGCACTGGCGGTCGCGCTCGGCGCCTCGGCCACGGCGATCGCGTTCGCGTTCGGCTCGGGCCCCACTCCCCCGCCCAGGCCGCTGGCGCAAGCCGTCCACGACGCGCTAGCCGCCCCACCCGTCGAAGGCGTGAGCGCGAACGTGACGCTGACCGACCACCTGCTCGAAGGCGCCGGCCTGACCGGCGGCGCCGGCGAAGCCGGCGGAGAGCTCTCCTCCAGCCCGCTGCTGTCCGGCGCGTCCGGGCGGCTGTGGGTCGCCAAGGACGGTCGCGTGCGGCTGGAGCTGCAGGCCGAAAAAGGCGACACGCAGGTGCTCTACGACGGGCGCACGCTGACCGTCTACGACGCCTCCTCGAACACGCTGTATCGCTTCAGCCCGCACGCCGCCGGCGAACACGGCGCCGACACGCACGCCTCGCCCGATGACCACGAAGCTCCAAGCGTGGCGAAGATCGAAGAGGCGATCGCCAAGCTCCATCGCGTCGACGTCTCGGGTGCGACGCCGACGGACGTCGCCGGCCAGGCCGCCTACACAGTGCGCGTCTCGCCCACCGAAGGCGGCAGCATGATCGGCGGCGCCGAGGTGTCCTGGGATGCAGTGCACGGCGTGCCGCTGCGCATGGCGCTGTACTCCTCGACGAGCTCGTCGCCGGTGCTCGAGCTCACCGCGAGCTCAGTCTCCTACGGCGCCGTGCCGGACTCCGTGTTCGAAGTCAAGCCGCCCGCGAACGCGAAGGTCGAAGAAGTCACGCTGCCGAGCCGGGGCGAAGGCGGCCACGCGCCCCGCGACGGCTCAGGCGACCAGGAGGCGCCAAAGCTGACGACCCGCGGCGAAGGCATCACCGGCGTCGGCGTCCTCGAAAGCCCGAGCAAGCCCGGCGAGAAGGCGCCTCAGCTGTCTGAACAGCTGCCCAAGGTCAAAATCGGCGCGGCCAGCGCGACCGAGCTGCCGACGCCGCTCGGCACGCTGCTCACGTTCGAGCGCAACGGGGTCCGCTACCTGCTCGCCGGGGCCGTCACGCCGGCAGGCGTCGAGGCAGTCGCCAGAGGGCTCTGACGTGGGCGGCGAAGCGCCGCCGGTCCGGGCTCGGGGGCTCATAAAGCGCTACAAGGAGGTCGTCGCGGTCGATCGCGTCGACCTCGACGTGCGCGCCGGCGACGTCTACGGCTTTCTCGGCCCCAACGGCGCAGGCAAGACGACGACGCTGCGCATGGCGCTCGGCCTGATCGCTCCCAGCGAGGGCGCCGTCGAGCTGTTCGGGCGCGATCCGATGCGCCAGGGCGCGCGTGCGCTGGAGGGCGTCGCCGGCTTCGTCGAGGCGCCGCGCTTCTATCCGTATCTGACGGCACGCAAGAACCTGCAACTGCTCGGGGCGCTCGACGGCGGCGACGCACGCCAGCGCATCGACGAGGTGCTCGAGATCGTCGAGCTCGCGCCGCGCGCCGGACATCGCGTGCGCGGCTACTCGCACGGCATGCGCCAGCGCCTCGGGATCGCAGCCGCGCTGCTGCGCCGGCCGCGCCTGTTGATCCTCGACGAGCCCGCCACCGGGCTCGACCCGGCCGGCATGCGCGACATGCGCCTCTTGATCCGCCGCCTCGCCGACGAGGGCATCACCGTGCTGCTCTCCAGCCATCAGCTGCCCGAGGTGCAGGAACTTTGCGATCGCGTCGCGATCGTCGACGCCGGACGCGTCGTCTACGAGGGCGCGCTCGCCGACCTGCGCCGCCAAGGCGGCGCCGGCTACCGTCTGCGCACGACCGACGACGCGCAGGCCGCCCTCGTGCTGCGCGCGCATCCCGAGATCGAGCACGTGCTCGAAGGCGAGGCCGGGCTGTCTTTCCAAGCCGAGGAGCACACGGTCGGCGAGCTCTCGCTCGCGCTCGCGCGCGCCGGCGTGGGCATCCTCGCGCTGACGCCCGAGCTGGCGACGCTCGAGGACCTGTTCTTCCGCCTGACCGAGGGCGCCGAGGGCAATGGCCGGGCCGGCGCGGACGCCGACCGTTCGAGCTCGCCGACAGCCGTGGAGCTGGCATGAGTGCCGCGACCGTCGAGCCCCCGGCCGGGGCGGCTTCGCCGGGGGCGCACGTTCGCCGCCCGAGCACGCTGACCGTCTGGCGCTGGGAGGTGCGCAAGCTGATCTCGCAGAAGCGAACGTACCTCGGCTTCGGGCTCGCGGTCGCGCTGCCGCTGATCTTCGTCGTCGTGCAGAACCTGCGCCGGCCGCACGACCACGGGCGCGGCGACAGCATCTTCACCTCTCAGATAACGCAGTCCGGGCTCGCCACGCCGGTGCTGATGCTGCTGTTTTTGTCGGTCTTCATGCTGCCGCTGATCGCCGCGCTGGTCGCCGGCGACGTCGTCGCCAACGAGGACGGCAACGGCACGCTGAAGACGATCCTCACGCGTTCGGTCGACCGCGGGCAGGTGTTCGCGGCCAAGGCGCTCGCCGCGATGCTGTACGCCTCGATCGCCGTATTCCTGTCGGCCGGAGTCGCCACCGCCGCCGGCGTGGCCTCGTGGGGCTTCAACAGCATCACCACCTTCTCCGGCACGGTCGTCTCAGCGCCCAAGGGCCTGCTGCTCGTGTTCGCCGCCAATGCCTGCTACCTGATACCGCTGCTGAGCGTGGCGAGCATCGGCGTGCTGCTGTCCACGGCCACGCGCAACAGCGCCGCCTCGGTCGTCGGCACCGTCGGCGTCGTGATCCTGTTGTTCATCGTCGCCCAGATCCCCGGGCTCGACGGCGTCCGCCCCTACCTGCTCACCGAACAGTTCGAGAACTGGCACGGGCTGCTGCGCACGCCGACCGACTGGGCGCCGATATGGCACTCGCTGTGGGTGTGCGCGCTCTATGCAGGACCTGCGCTGGCGGCGGCCTACCTGGTCTTCCTGCGGCGTGACGTCGCCGGCGGCTGAGCCTGGCGGTTGGGTGTGGTTTGGGTGTCATGCATGCAATTTGGTAGGATGGGGCGGTGAAGACAATCCAGGTGCGAAACGTGCCCGACGACGTTCATCGGACCCTGCGCACACGCGCTGCGGCCGCCGGCGTCTCGCTCTCGGACTTCGCGCTGGGCGAATTGGAGCGCGTTGCCCAACGTCCGCCCGTGTCCGAGGTGCTCAAGAGAGCGCGGGAGCGGGCGGGCGGAGCGCAAAGCGCGGCGATAGTCGCGGCCATTCGCGAGGGCCGCGACCGCTCCTGAGGTGCTTGTCGTCGACACGTCGGCCGTGCTCGAGTCGCTCGCGGCAGCCGACCCGCCACTGAGGCTGACCGAGCGTCTGGCGGCTGACGGCGACCTGCACGCGCCCCACCTGATCGACACCGAGGTGCTGCACGCGCTGCGCAGCATGAGCCTCACAGGCAGGATCACCGAAGAGCGCGCCGCCGACGCCCGCCGTGACTTCGCCGAGCTGAGCCTCGTGCGCTATCCGCACCAGCCCCTCAGCGACCGCGTCTGGGAGTTGCGTCACGACCTCACCGCCTACGACGCAACCTTCGTCGCGCTCGCCGAGCTCCTGACAGCTCCGCTCATCACCTGCGACGCACGACTCGCGTCGGCGCCCGGACACGAAGCCACGATCGAGCTGATCGACGTCGCTAACTGACCTGCGCCGGCTGCTCGACCGAGGACAGCTCGACGTCGCCCATCAGCCGCCGCGCCTCGCGCGGGTCGATCAGCCCGGCTTCCAGCCGGCCGGTCGACTCGGCGCCGCAGGCCACGCCGAGGCGCAGGCAGTGGTCGGGCGGGCGGCCCTCGTAGCGCGCCGCCACATAGCCCGCGAGGAAGGCGTCGCCCGAGCCGCGCCGGGCGATCGGCTCGCGCGGCTCGATGCGCGCGCGCTTGCTGCGCGGCTGACCGTCCACGAGCACCTGCGCGATGCATCCGTCGGGCAGCGTCATGATCGCCTCGCGCGGTCCCAGCGCGGCGATCTCGCGCACCACCTGCGAGCGCTCGGCCTCGCCCGAGAACTCGTGCCCGACCAGTTCCTCGGCCTCCAGCACGTTCGGCGAGACGACGTCGGGCTCGGCGCGCACGGCCTGTCGCAGCGGCTCGCCGTCGGTGTCGATCACGGTCGTCACCTCCAGGCGCTCCAGGTCGCGGATCAGCGCCGCGTAGAGGTCGGGCTCGACGCCGCGTGGCAGCGACCCCGCGAACACGACGATCGCCGCGCCGCGCGCCAGGTACAGCAGCTTGTCGCGAAACAGCTCGACCTCGCGCTCGGAGACCGCCGGCCCGCGTTCGTTGATCTCCGTCTGCTCGCCCGTCGTCGGGTCGAGCACCGACGTGTTCGTGCGCGACTCCTCGCGGATGCGCACGAAGTCGTTGAGGATCGACTCTTCGGTGAGCTGCTCGACGATGTGCGTCCCCGTCGCGCCGCCCGCGAAGCCCGTCGCGATGACCGGCTGGCCGAGCGTCTTCAGCGTGCGCGCGATGTTCACGCCCTTGCCCCCCGCCATCGTCCGCTGCTCGACCGTGCGGTGGCGCCTGCCGAGGCGGAAGTTCGGCACCGACAGTGACTTGTCGATCGCCGCGTTGAGCGTGACCGTGATGATCATCTGGCTCCTCACTCACCTTCTCGCCCGTCGGGCGGCGCTGATGCCGCCGAACGCCTCACAAGGCTAGCGGACCTCGAGATTCGTCTCATCCGATCGCGCCCACCGCAAGCGCCCGCCCAAAAGCTACGCGCCCGACAGCGCCCAGGCGCTCTCGCGCAGGCGCTCGGCCTCCGCGCGCGCCGCGCGCTCGGGCCGCTCGCCGTCGGCGCTGTGCTCGGGGGATAGGTACGCGCCGACGATGCTGCGCGAGGCCGCCACCAGGCCGCCCGCGCGCCCGGGCGAAAATGCCGCGCCGAGGTCGTCCACGCGACCCCCCTGCGCGCCCACGCCGGGCAGCAGGAACGTCGCGCACGGCATCAGCTCGCGGGCGCGCGCAAGATGGCCGGGCGCAGTCGCGCCGACGACCGCGCCCACGTCGCTGAGCCCGTGCTCGCCCACGCCGGCCGCGCCGAGCGCGTCGACGATCGCCGCCACGCGCTCCCACACCGCCCCGCCGCCCCGCACGCTCAGATCCTCCACGTCGGCGGCGCCCGGGTTGGACGTGCGCACGAGCACCAGCACGCCCGCTCCGCTGTCGCGCGCGGTCGCCACGAAGGGCTCGAGCGCATCGACGCCCATCAGCGGGTTGACCGTCGCCAGATCCGCACGCAGTCCCTCGATCCACCCGAACGGGCTGTCGGTCCCGCCGAACAGCCCCGCCGCATACGCGGCGGCGGTCACGTCGATGTCGCCGCGCTTGCCGTCGGCGATCACCAGCAGGCCCCGCGAGCGCGCGTGCTCGGCGACCTGCGCCAGCACGGCGCGCCCCGGCGCGCCGAGCAGCTCGAAGCGCGCCAGCTGCAGCTTCACCGCGACGACCGCCGGCGCCGTCGCGTCGATCACGGCGCGGCAGTGCGCCAGCACCGCCGCCGCCGCGCGCTGCGTCGCGTCGCCCGTCGCCTGCTCGCGCGCGGCGTCGCGTTGCGGCCACAGCGCGCCGGGATCGGGGTCCAGGCCGAGCACGACCTGCGACTCGCGCTCGGCCACGCGCGCCGCCAGCGTGTCGGCGAAGCAGGCCGTCAGCGTCAGCGGCCCTTCACAGCGCTCTTCAGCCCGCTGCCCGCCGTGAAGCGCGGCACGCGCGAGGCGGCGATCTGGATGCGCTCGCCCGTGCGCGGGTTGACGCCCATGCGCGCGCCGCGGTCGCTGACGTGGAACTTGCCGAATCCCGACACCGTGACCTCGCTGCCGCGGCGCAGCGCGTCCTCCACCGTGGCCAGCACGGCGTCCACCGCGCGCCCGGCGTCCTGCTTGGTCAGCGCGGCTCGATCCGCAACTTGGTCGACCAGCTCGGCCTTCGTCACTTGGTCCTCCTCGTTGTTGAACCCATGTATTCGACGCTAACACCATGCGCGGACGAGCGCCAGAGGCGTCGTGAGCGGCGTGCGCGCAGGCCGATCCGCAAGAATGGCCCCGTGAGCGTCACCCGCGTGGCCTGGATCGCAACCGTCGTCGTGGCGCTGATCACCGGCCTGCTGCTGCTGCTCGGCGGCTACAACGGCTACGCCGGACTCGGCCTGGCCGTCGCCGTCGCCGCCGCCATCAACCTGCTCTGAGCGGCCGGCGCGCTACCTGCCCGACGGCCCCTGTGAGAGCCAGCGCAGCAGCGCCCGCGCGGCGCGCCCGCGGTGGCTGATCGCGTCCTTCTGCTCGTCGCCCAGCTCCGCCATCGTCAGGCCGTCGGGACCGTCGTCGGGCAGGAACGCCGGGTCATAGCCGAACCCCCGCTCCCCGCGCGGGTCGTCTGACAGCCGCCCCGCGCAGCGTCCTTCGAACACCCGCTCGACGCCTCGCGCCGGATCGACGTAGGCGATCGCGCAGACGTACTCCAGCGCGCTGCCGGCCGGCGCCTCGCGCAGCAGCTTGGCGAGGTTCTGCTCGTCGGTCGCGTCCTCGCCGGCAAAGCGCGCCGAGCGCACGCCCGGCGCGCCGCCGAGCGCCGCGGCCTCTATGCCCGAGTCGTCGGCGATGCTCGGCCGGCCCGTGCCCGCCGCCGCCGCACGCGCCTTGCCGAGCGCGTTCTCGCTGAAGGTCTCGCCGTCCTCCGGCGGCAGGTCCACCGAGCCGGGCAGCGATTGCAGAGTCCAGCGCGCCGCGCCGGCCTCGTCCGCGAGCAGGCGGGCGAACTCGCGTCGCTTGTGCTCGTTGTGCGTCGCCAGCAGCAGCTTCAAGACGCGGCTGTCTCGCTGGCCTGTGCGCTCTCGCCCGCGGCGTGCGAGCCGACGGCGATCGCCCGCTCCTGCGCGCCGCGCAGCTGCTCGATGCCCGCCGCCGCCAGCGCCAGCAGCTCGTCCAGGTGCGCGCGCGAGAGCGGCGTGCGCTCAGCCGTCGCCTGCACCTCGACCAGGCCGCCGTCGCCGGTCATCACGACGTTCGCGTCGACCTCCGCCGATGAGTCCTCGGAGTAGTCGAGGTCCAGCAGCGCGCGCCCGTCGACCATCCCGCACGACACCGCCGCCAGCGAGCCCGTCAGCGGCGTGCTCTGAAGCGCGCCCTCGCCGCGCAGGCGCTCGCACGCCAGCGACAGCGCCACGAACGCGCCCGTGATCGACGCGCAGCGCGTGCCGCCGTCGGCCTGAAGCACGTCGCAGTCGAGGTAGATCGTGCGTTCGCCAAGCGCCTGGAAGTCGATCACGCCGCGCAGCGAGCGGCCGATCAGCCGCTGTATCTCCACCGTGCGCCCGTCCTGGCGACCGCGCGCGGCGTCGCGCTGCTTGCGCTGGCCGGTCGACGCCGGCAGCATCCCGTACTCGGCCGTGACCCATCCCGTGCCCCTGCCCGTCATCCAGCGCGGCACGCCCTCCTGCGCCGATGCCGTGCAGATCACCCGCGTCTCGCCGACCGAGATCAGCGCCGAGCCCGTCGCCGTGCGCATGAAGCCCGGCTCGATCTCCGTCGGACGAAGCTCGCCCGCGCCGCGACCGTAGCTGCGCTGCAGGGCGTCCTGCGCGCTCACGCCACCGCCTCCACGGCCGCCAGCTCGACGCGCTCGACGTCGCCGAGCGGCATCTGCAAAAAGTGCGTGCCCAGCTCCTCGAAGGCCCGCGTGTCCCCCGTGCACAGGAAGCGGTAGTCGCCCTCGCCTTCGCGCGGGTTGCTCAGCGAGCGCGTGCTCAGCGCGTGCTCGACCTGGCGCGCGAGCGCCGCGCCGGAGCTGATCAGCTCGACCCCCGGCCCGAGCATCCGCTGCAGCATCGGGCGGATCAGCGGGTAGTGCGTGCAGCCGAGGATCACCGTGTCCACGCCGGCATCGCGCAGCGGCTGACACGCCTCGCGCACGGTCTGCACCGCGCGCTCGTCGAACTGCTCGCCGGCCTGGATGATCGCCGCCAGGCCCCGGCACGGCACCGCGAACAGCGTCACGTGAGCGTCGATCGCCTGCACCGCCTGCTCGTAGGCTCCGCTGGCCACCGTCGTCGGCGTCGCCAGCAGGCCGATCCGCCCCGTGCGCGTCGCCGCCACCGCCCGCGAGGCCTCCGGGCGCACGACGCCGAGCACGTCCACGCCGAGCGTCGTCTCGAGCATCCGCCTGCGCAGGCTCGGCAGCGCCGCCGCCGTCGCCGAGTTGCACGCCACGACCAGCAGCTTCGTGCGCCGGCGCAGCAGCTCCTCGGCGATCTCCGCGCAGAAGCGCTCGAGCTCCTGCGGCGAGCGCTCGCCGTAGGGAAAGCGCGCCGTGTCGCCCAGGTACAGAAAGTCCTCCTGCGGCAGCGCCACCAGCAGCTCGTGCAGCACCGTCAGGCCGCCGACGCCCGAGTCGAACACGCCGATCGGGCGCTCGCGCGGGTCGGAGGTGCTGGCTGGCGCGATGCTCACGCGCGCCATCATTCCAGAGCGCTACCGTCGGGGCACGTGCGCGCGCTCGTCGTCTCGAACATGCTGCCCGACCCCGC
>Ga0134128_10007807_pt1 | contig 12907 bp, 13 predicted proteins | sample KB31754_FD_96462 | JGI IMG/M metagenome (GOLD analysis project Ga0134128, IMG submission 96462) | Terrestrial soil microbial communities with excess Nitrogen fertilizer from Kellogg Biological Station, Michigan, USA - KB3-175-4 | ecosystem: Environmental > Terrestrial > Soil > Unclassified ...
CACGATGCCGACATAGATCATGTTCGTCAGCAGCTTGCGCAGGCGCGAGTCGGTGGTGAGTTCACCGGCCAGCTTCGCGAACGGCACTTCGAAGAACTTGACGTCGTTGCGCACGCCTTTCACGGCGAGCGGCGCGTCGTAGATGCAGATGGCGCCGGCCGGTAGGCCTTCGACATCCTCGCGCGCGGTCTGCGCGTTCATGCAGACCATGAGGTCGACTTCTTTTTTGCGGCCGATCCAGCCGTCTTTGTTCGCGCGGATGGTGAACCACGTCGGGAGGCCGGCGATGTTCGACGGGAACATGTTCTTGCCGCTCACCGGGACGCCCATTTGGAAGATGGAGCGCATCAGGACGTTGTTCGACGACTGCGAGCCGGAGCCGTTGACGGTGGCGACGTGAATGGTGAGGTCGTTGACGATCGGCGCAGCGGCGGCGGCAGGCTCATCCAGCACGGCCGTTGCGGTCAGCGTGTCAGACACTACGTTCTCCTTGCTGGTGGGTGAAAGGAATTCGTGGGGCCATTTCCTGTGCGAGCCGGAGATTGTAACGCACCGCCTCCTGCTCTACAGTCCCGCGCGATGCTCCGCACCATCTGGGCCGTGCTCGTCGCGTTCGTCGTCACCATCCCGCTGGCGTCGCTCGTTCTTCTCATCGCCGCCGTCCGCTCGACGTCGCCGCTGATCGACCCGGTCATCCGCTTCTGGTCGCGCCTGCTCCTGCGCGCGGCCGGCATCGATCTCCGCACCGAGCGGATGGAGACGGTCGACCGCAAGCAGCGCTACATCCTCGTCGCCAATCACTACTCGTACTTCGACATCCCGGTGATCATCGCCGCGGTGCCGCAGCCGATCCGTTTCATGGCCAAGGTCAGTCTCTTCAAGATCCCGATCTTCGGCTGGGCGCTGGGGCGCGCCGGCTTCATCCCCATCGACCGCAAGAACCGGCGCACGGCGGTGAAGTCGTTCGACCTGGCGGCGGAGCGGATCCGCAAGGGCAACACGATCGTGGTCTTCCCCGAGGAGGGGCGGTCGCGCAATCGGGAGATGCGGCCATTCCAGCGCGGCGGGTTCCTGCTGGCGCTGAAGTCGGAGCTGCCGATCCTGCCGATGGCCATCGACGGCACGTACGACGTCTACCGCGTCGGCGCGAAGCGCATCACGCCCGGAATCGTCACGATCAAGGTGGGCGACCCCATCACAACGGCGGGACGATCCGTAAGAGAGAAGGAGCAATTGGCCGAGCAGTCGCGATCGCAGATCGAGCGGATGCTCGGCGTTTTCGGCACCAGCGGATGACGCCGCGAAGGTACACTGACTCATGCAGCGGTCGCTGTTCATCACCCTCGTCCTGATCGCCGCGGCGGCGCACGCGCAACTCACGCTCGGCCCGGAGCAGCCGGCCACGCCGTTCGAGCCCCAGACGCCGCAGGCATCGTTCGCAGCCATGGCCTCGAGCGCGAACGGATCGCTCGTCATTTTCCAGACGACCGTGATTCATGGGCAGCTCCTCGACGCCGACGGCCGGCCGCTGACGCAGCACGGATTCCCGATCACGAGCTCCGCTGCGAAGGCGGGCGGCGTGGCCTCGAACGGCAGCAACTACGTCGTCGCCGTCACGGACAACAAGAAAGTGCAGGTCATCACGGTCAGCCTGACCGGCGAGGTCTCCACGCCGCGGGACGTGGCCACGTTCTTTGGCAACATCGATCAGGCGCGCGTGGCCTCAAACGGGCACGGCTACCTCGTCACGTTCGTGGCCACGTCGTTGGACGGCAGGCCGGTGGTGTGCGGCCACAACCTCGACGGCGACGGCGTTCCCGCCGGCACGGTCATCCCGATCTCCCCTAGCCTGAGCTCCGTCGCCGGCCACACCGTCGCGAGCAACGGCGGCGATTACCTCGCCTCCTACACCATCGCGGATGGCTGGCCTCCCGATCCCGCCAAAGCCAGCGAAGTCTCCTTCGTGCCGGTGGTCGGAAACTTCACCCGCGACCGAAAGAGCGGCATGCACCGGCTGCTGCAGATCGGCTCGGGCCCGAATTATCTCGTCGCCTTCAACGAGCCGAACGACACGCACGCGTACGCTGCGCTGGCCGATGCGTCGGGAGTCCTCGGCGAGCGCAACGTCATCGGCGACGGCGACGTCGTTTCGGTGGCCGGCAACGTCGTGCTCTTGCGCGACAAAAACGGGGCGTTCCAGGCGGTGAGCCTGGCCGGCACATCGGCGGCCGGCAGCCGGCCGTTGGCGATCGCCGGCGGCGACGCGTTTCTCGGCGTGACCAGCCGAGGCGAGCCGGTGGCGGTTCGCACCGGCCAGGCGTTGCTCGAAATCGCCGTCCTCCTGCCCGGTCCGCTGGCGTGGCGTCCGCTCGTGACGCTCGGCACGACGCAGTGGGGACCGCAGCTGGTCAACGCCGGCGACGTCGACGTCCTGACCTGGAGCGAGGCGTCGGGCGCGCGCGTCACGCGGCTGCGCCACGGCGTTCCCATCGACGTGCCGGCGCTGCACGTTGCGCCGGCGGGAACGATCGCGATCGGCGGTGAAGGACGGGCGCTATTGGTCTGGCAGCAAGATGAATGGCGCGGCCGCATTCTCGCCGCGGACGGAACGCTCTCGCCTCCGTTCACCATCGCCGCCGCTGACGGCCCGCTGCTCCACCTCTGGAGCGCGGTGTGGAACGGGCGCAGCTTCATTGTGGCGTGGGCGGGGAAGGATGGCCTGTGGTGCTCCCGCATCGACGCCGCCGGCAACGTGCTCGGCACGGCGCCGCTCGACCTGGCGGTGACGCCGAGCGGCGGTCTCGCGGTGTCGCAGTGGAGCGTGCAGTTGCTCCCGGCGAGCTTCGGCTTCCTGCTGTTGTATCAGGAACAGATCGCCACGCCGCAACGGCGCGTCGACGTCTTTGCCGCCGCATTTCGCGACGACGGCACGCCGCTGGGCGGGCGGGTGCCGGTGCGCGCGTCGATCGACGCCGAGTCGCTGATCAGTACGGCCGGCGACGGCAAGGGCCATCTGCTCGCCGCGATTTCCGTCGTTCCCGCGAACGGAAGCGAACCCAGGCTCGACTTCATACCGCTCGACGAGCGCGGCAACGTCACCGGCGACGGCAGCTCGCTCGGACGCGGCTTCGGATGGCTCGTTTGGGACGGCACCGAGTTCCTCTTGCTCGGCGCCGGATCGGGATCGGGGGCTGTCCTCGATGTTCACGGCCGCCTGGTGAAGCCGCTGGATCCGTTGCCGATCCCGCTCTCCCCGTCGTTGTTCACGCCCGAGGCGGTCGCTTACGATCGCGTCGAAGACGGCGACGTCACGCGCGTCTACGTCCGCCGCATCATCCCGCCGCGGCGCCACGCAGCGCGGCCGTGACGCGCGGCAGGTCCTCGTCAAGCAGCGTCCGCACTTCGATGGTGAAGCGGTCGTCGATGATGCGGCCGGCGATGCGCTGGCACAGGAACGCGTCGTAGAGCGCGCTCGCGTTGCCCGGGACTTCGATGGCGATCGACGGGATCGTCTCCGCCGGCGTGGTGCCGCCGCCGAGGGCGCAGTCGCTAGCGACGATCTTCGCGTTCGTGCCGCGCGTGAGCTCCGCGGCGCGGGCGCGCAACGCGTCGAACGATGTCGACAGCATGCGATAGATCGGAATTTGCTCTTCGTGCTTCCCCGTCGCGAGCGCGCGCAGCGTCTCGCCGACGACTGCGTACGACTCCTTCCCCGCCCGCAATGCGCGCAGCAGCGGATGCTTGCGGCAGCGCGCGACGAGGTCGGCGCGTCCGAGGATCAGGCCGCCCTGCGTGGCGCCGATCAGCTTGTCGGTCGAGCAGGTCACGGCATCGACGCCCTTGGCGATCAGCTCGCGGATCGTCTCGGCGCGCGCGAAGCCGTACGGCGCGAGGTCCACCACGCGCCCGCTCCCCTCGTCGTACAGCAGCGGCACTTTCTTCACGCGCGCCACGACGACGAGCTCCTCGATGCTCGGCGACTCGGTGAAGCCGACGATCTCGAAGTTCGAGCGGTGCACGCGCAGGATGGCCGCGCACTTCTTCGTCACCGCGTCGGCGTAATCCTTCGCCCGCGTGCGGTTCGTCGTGCCGACTTCGCGCAATTTCGCGCCGCCCTGCTGGATCACGTCGGGGACGCGGAACGCGCCGCCAATCTCGACGAGCTCGCCGCGCGAGACGAGGACCTCGCGCTTCGCCGCGACCGCTGCGAGGAGCAGCAGCGTCCCGCCGGCGTTGTTGTTCGTGAGGATGGCGGCCTCGCAGCCGAAGAGCGTGCGGCAGAGCGCGGAGAGGTGCTCGTCGCGGGCGCCGCGCTCGCCGCTGTCGAGGTCGAGCTCGAGGTTCGCATAGCCGGTCACGACCTCGCTCGCGCGCTGCCAGAGCGCCGCGTCGATCGGCGAGCGTCCGAGGTTCGTGTGGATGATGACGCCGGTGCCGTTGATCACGCGCTGCAATGTCGATGACGTCGACGCCGCCGACGCCGCGCGCACGGCCGCGACTGCTGCGCCTTCGTCGTACTCGGCGCGCGCGCCGCGCAACCGATCGAGATGGACGACCACCGCATCCTTCACGCGCTCGCGTCCGAGCTCATCCACGAGCGGCGCGAATGCAGCCGACGATAAGATCCGTTCGACCGAGGGGATGCGGCGGAGCGCGGAATCTTCAGCCATGGTTGAAGGATAAACTGGTAGCAGTGATCAAACAGGACGACGAGCTCGACAAACTCGAGGACGACATCCGCATCGTGAAGAACAAGTACGACCAGTTCTTCGCCGGCATCCAGAAGATGCCGCCGATGCAGGAGCGCCGCAACATCGAGATCTTCATCCACGAGCTCGGCAAGCAGAAGATGCGCGACAACGCCCGCCGCTTCCGCTACAACCAGCTCCTCACGCGCTTCAACCAGTACCGCGAGATGTGGGCGCGGAAGATCCGCGAGCGCGAGGAAGGGCCCCTCGACTTCCGCCGCCGCAACGCCGCGCTCAAGGAGCCGTCCGCGCCGCCCGCCCGGCAGCCGCGCCCGGCCGCGCCCGTAACGTCGCCCGCCGCTGAGCCGTATGTGAGGTGTTCAGCCGGCTCGAACGGCGAGGAAGTGAAGCGTTTGTACGCGGACATCGAACGGGAACACCACAAGCTCGGCAAGACGCCGGCGGTCACGTTCGACCAGCTCCGCCAGATGGTGCAAAAGCAGAGCGAGATGGTCCGCAGCAAGTACCACGTCGACGTCGTCGGCTTCCGCGTCGACGTCGTCGACGGCAAAGTCAAATTGAAGGCAAAACCGATTCAGGAATGAGAATGAGACGAATCCTTTCCATCGCCGTGGCCGCGCTGACGCTGGCCGGATGCGCCGCGATCCGCGACGCCCAGAACCACTTCAGCAAGAAGAACCCCTACGACAACCCGTTCTACATGAAGTACCTCAACACGAGCGTGCCGCTCGACGCGCAGATCCAGCAGACGGTGGCGGCCCTGCGCGTGCAGCCGCGAAACGCGGCGCTGCACAACCAGCTCGGCCAGCTCCTGCTGCAGAAGGGCTTCCCCAAGGATGCGGAGACGGAGTTCGAGCGCGCCGTGGACGCCGACAAGCGCTTCTACCCCGGCTGGTACAACCTCGGACTGATCCGCAGCGCGAACGGCAACTTCACCGGCGCGCGCTACGCGTTCGGCCGCGCCGTGCAGTACAAGCCCGGCCACGCCGCGGCGCTCTTCCAGCTCGGATTGATGGAGGAGAAGGCCGGACACACGACGGAGGCGGTCGAGGACTACGCGAAGGCGTTCTCGATCAACCATCAGCTGCTCGACGTGCGCGTGAACCCGCGCATCCTCGACGCCAAGCTCGTCGACCTCGCCCTGATCAAGCTCTACCCGAACGATCACGCCCGCCAGAGCATGACCTTCCAGCCGACGCCGGCGAACTACACGCAGCAGAGCCTCGAAGCCGCAACGACGCAGCCCGCCGGCAAGGACATCGTCACGCCCGTGCCGCCGGTGACCGACCCGTCGCGCCAGAGCCAGCCGGGATTGCCGCAGCCGCAGCCGGCGAAGCCGCCGCAATAGGTTGTTAGGTGCTTGGTTCTTGGGTTCTTGGGTTCTTGGGTTCTTAGGTTCTTAGGTTCTTAGGTTTTGCTTCAACTTAAGAACCTAAGAACCCAAGAACCCCGATACAATCCCGCGCGCTTTGACCCAACCTCCAGAACCCGAAGTTCAAGAATCCGATCTCGTCCGCATTCGCCGCGAAAAGCTCGCGCGGATCGTGGCCCTCGGCTACGACGCTTTCCCGACCACTGCGGACGTCGACGCGTCGATCGCCGGCGTCGTGGCGCGCTTCGCCGCGAAGTCGCACGACGAGCTCGAGGCGGAGAAGCCGCGCGTCAAGATCGCCGGCCGCATCATGACCGTGCGCGAGTTCGGCAAGACGTCGTTTCTCGTCCTTTCCGAGAAGACCGCGCGCATCCAGGCTTACTGCCGCAAAGACACGCTCAGCGAGCGCGAATGGGAGCTGTACAAAAACCTCGACGCCGGCGACTGGGTGGCGGTCGAGGGCACGGTCTTCCGCACGAAGACGAACGAGCTCTCCGTCAAGGCCGAGCATCTCCACTTCCTCGTCAAGGCCCTGCGGCCGCTGCCGAGCAAGTGGCATGGCCTGACCGATGTCGAGCAGCGCTACCGCCAGCGCTACGTCGACCTCATCGTCAACGACGACGTGAAGGCGACGTTCGAGACGCGCGCGCGCATCGTCCGCCACATCCGCAACTGGTTCGACGGGCACGGCTTCATCGAAGTGGAGACGCCGATGATGCAGCCGATCGCCGGCGGCGCGGCGGCGCGGCCGTTCATCACGCACCACAACGCGCTCGACATCGACCTCTACCTCCGCATCGCCCCGGAGCTCTACCTCAAGCGCCTCATCGTCGGCGGCCTGCAGCGCGTCTACGAGATCAACCGCAACTTCCGCAACGAGGGAATCTCGCTCAAGCACAACCCCGAGTTCACGATGCTCGAGTTCTACCAGGCTTACGCCGACTACGAGGTGCTGATCGAAGAGACCGAGGACCTCCTCTCCGGCCTCGCGCGCGACGTCATCGGCAGGGAGAGCGTCACGTATCGCGGCAACGAGATCTCCTTCGCGCGGCCGTTCGCGCGCTTCTCGATGAAGGAGGCGATCGCGCACTTCTCGTCGATCGACGTCAAGCAGCTCGACGACCGCGAGAGCCTGATCAAGCTCGTCATGCAATACGGCGAGCATCGTCCCGTGAAGGCTGACGGCACCGAGGGGCCGAAGGAGAACGGCGTGCCGCCGATCCAGGCCATGAACGACGGCAAGCTCCTCGCGGAGCTCTTCGAGTCGATCGCCGAGGCCAAATTGATCCAGCCGACGTTCATCACCGATTTCCCGACCGAGGTCTCGCCGCTGTCGAAGCAGCGCAAGGACGACCCGCGCTTCGTCGAGCGCTTCGAGCTCTACGTCGGCGGCATGGAAGTGGCCAACGCTTTCTCCGAGCTCAACGACGCCGACGAGCAGGCCCGCCGTTTTCAGCAGCAACTCCAGGAGCGCGAGCGCGGCGACGACGAGGCCCACCAGATGGATGAGGACTACGTCCGCGCGCTCGAGTACGGAATGCCGCCGACCGGCGGCGAAGGCATCGGCATCGACCGGCTGGCGATGATTCTCACGGACTCCTCGACGATCCGGGATGTGATTTTGTTTCCTCAGATGAGGCCGGTGCGTGGGGGTGGGTCATCCTGAGCGCAGCGAAGGATCAACCAAGGCGCCGCGACGGTGTGCGCCATGTGCGGCACACGTGGCATGCTCTCCGCGGCGCCTCGACTGATTCTTCGCTGCGCTCAGAATGACCCCCTGGCCCTCCCGCATCGCCGCCCGCTACCTCTGGACCGCGCGCAAGCAGCGGCACATCGCCTTTCTCTCCACGATCTCGATCCTCGGCCTGGCCATCGGCGTCTTCGCGCTGCTGATCTCCATCGCCCTCCTTTCCGGGCTGCAGGACCAGATCAAGGCGCGGCTGATGGAGTCGAGTCCGCACCTTCTCATCGAGCCGGCCGGCTCGAACACGATCGACGACGCCGACGCCATCGCCGCCGCCGCGCGCCGGCTCGGCATGAGCGACGTGCGTCCGCTCGTCAGCGGCATCGGCTGGGGGGCGAACGAGGGCGAGCGGCGCGGGCGGCCGGTGCGCATCCGCTCCGGCTCGATCCTCCTGCCGCCCGGCGCGATCGCGCTCTCGCGCGACACCGCCGCGGCCATCGGCCTCAACACCGGCGACGTCGTCACCATCGTCGCGCCGCGCACGCGGCTCACGCCGTTCGGGCCGGTGCCGGTGTGGCGGAAGTACAAAATCACGCGGCTGATCGCGCCGGCGCTCGACGATCGCTCCACCGAGGCCGTGCTGCCATTCGACGAAGCGACGAGCCTCCTCGGCACGAACGGCAAGCCGACCTCGATCGAAATGTACGGCAGCGTCGAGCGCGCCGAGGACATCCAGTCGCGGCTGCAGCGCCAGTTCCCGAACGTGCAGGTCAAGACGTGGAAAGAGATCAACCGTCCGATCTTCCTCGCCTTGCGCCTGGAGAAGATCGTCCTCTTCGCCACGATCTCGCTGATCATCTTCGTCGCGGCGCTGAACCTGATCTCGTCGCTGTCGATGATGATCCTGGAGAAGCGCCCCTCCGTCGGCGTCCTGCGCACCCTCGGCGCGACGGAGGGCAACGTCTACTCGCTCTTCCTCCAGGTCGGGCTCTTCATCGGCATCACCGGCACGCTCCTCGGCAATGTCCTCGGCATCGGCGCGGCGACGCTGCTCGACCGCTACCACCTCGCGCGGCTGCCGCGCGACATGACCTTTCTCAGTTACCTGCCGTTCGCGCTCGACACCAGCGACATCGTGCTGATCAACGCCATCGCCATCCTGCTGTCGATCGTGGCCACGTGGTACCCGGCGCGCATCGCCGCGCGGCTCGATCCGATCAACGCGATCAAGGAGGAAGTATGAAGCGGATCTGCGCGGTCGCGTTGGTGGCGCTGCTGGCGGTGGCGTGCGATCCCGTGCCGCGCCACACGCTGACGCTGACGTTCAACGACGCCGGCGACCGCGTGACCATCGAGTCGTCGACGACGCTGCCGGCGCTGAAGGACGCGAAGGACCGCGGCGCGGTCGAGCGGCTGCGCGACGATCTCGTGCTGGGACGCGACGAGTGGTCGCTGCGCTTCCAGCACGCCGGGCCGGAGCACGACCGCGTCGTCTACGACCGCAACGGCAGCGAGCTCGGCTCGGTGCAGCACAGCGCGACGATCGATTCCGAGAACCTGCAGAAGTTTTTCTACGATCTCCCGATCACCACGAAGATCATCCGCGGCGAAGGGTGGATCGAGCTGTCGATCTATCCCGGCACGTCCGACCGGGCCACGCGCCAGGACCGCGACGACTTCGAGAAGAAGCTGAACGCCGGCGCCGGCGCGGCGCGCCGCTACATCAACGCCATGCGCGTGATGTACGAGTACCTCGACGAGCATCCGCGGCGCGCCGAAGAGATGTTCTACGCGATGTTCCGCGACAAGGACGACGAGCGGCCGGCGATGGTGACGAAGCTCGAGCTGGAGCTCGTCACCGAGGTGCGCGCGGCGATCGACGCGATCCTCGACGTCGACTGGGCCGGCGATCTCTCGCACGAGGCCGACCGGGTCATGAATCCGTTCCCGGCCACGATCGTCGTCCGCACGCCGACGAAGCCGACGCTCGTGGAAGGCTTCGCGCGCGAGGAGCGCGGGCTGACGATCGATTCGAAAGGACTGCTCGAGGCCATCGGCGCGCTCGAAGGGCGCTGGATCTCGCCCGATCCGTTCGCCCTGGCCATGAAAGCGCCCTCGGGCACGACGACGGAGCAGTTCGTCATCCAGCTCGCCGGCGCGCACCGGCACGCCGAGCCGGTCGTCGGCTTCGAAGAAGTGCTGGCCGGTCTGCGCGAGCAGCTGCGCCCGGCGGATCGGTATCGCGTGCGGTTCCTCACGCGAACCGCCGCACCATGACCACGGCGCTCTCCCCATCCGGGTAGTAGCGCGGCCGCGTGTACGACGGCTCGAAGTCGAGGAAGCGGTAGAAGTCCTGCGCGCCCTCGTTCGACTTGCGCACTTCGAGCGACACGGTCTTGATGCGGTTCACCTTCGCGAAGTGGAGGCACTCGCTCATCAGCGCCAGGGCGATGCCCTGCCGGCGCTCGCTCTCGTCGACGGCGATCTTGTTGACGTGCATCTCGTCGAAGAACCACATGGCAAAGACGTAGCCGACGACGCGGCCGTGCTTGCGGGCCACGAGGTTGTAGCGCCCGCTGCCGCGCAGCTCCGACTCGAAGAAGTCGCGGCGCCACGGGTTCTGGAAGGCCTGTTCTTCGAGCGCGCAGATCTCGTCGACGTCGTGCGCGAGCGCGGTGGAGATGTGGACGGCCGGCTGCTGGTTCGCGCTCATCGGTTGTCACCCCGAGCGTGAGCGAGGGGCCTGGCGGCGCGGGGGCCGCGATGGCATCGCTTGGTCGCGCCGACCGACCGCCCAGGCCCCTCGCTCACGCTCGGGGTGACAGTCATCCGCGCTCCTTCTGCAATTTCGCCTCCGCCTCGGCCAGGCGCACGTAGATCGGCGTCACGTCGCGATAGCGCTCCGCGTCGCCGCGCGCGACGATGTCGAGCGCACGACGCGCGCAGGCGGCGGCGACGTTGTGCTCCTGCACGTAGTCGCCGACGGCGAGGCCTTCCGCGAATTTCGCCAGGTGCGGCACGCGCGTCTCGCGTCCGCCGTCAAACTCCGAAACGTAAAATTCGCCGCGGCCGGCGTCGTCGACGATCGTCACGTGCCCCGTTGCCGGCGCGATGGCCTCATGCGTCGACATGGCGATCAGCGGCTTGTCGAGCGCCAGCGCCAGGCCCTGCATCGTGGCCAGGCCGATGCGCACGCCGGTGAACGAGCCGGGGCCGCGCGTGACGGCGAAGAGGTCGATGCCGCGCCGGTCGACCGCGCTCTCGGACAGCAGCCTGTCGATCGCCGGCAGCAGCTTCTCGTTGCGCGAGCCTTTCCCTTCCAGCGCGACGCAGCCGAGGAGCGCGCCGTCGCGCAGCAGGGCCGCGGAGAGGATCGGCAGCGACGTGTCGGCGGCGAGGACGAGCACTCAGCTCCCGCTCTGCAGGTCGATCAGCTCGATGCCGAGCTGCTGCGCCGTCTGCCGCGAGCGCTCGTCGCGATAGAACTCGCCGTAGTAGATCTTGCGGATGCCCGCGTTGACCATCAACTTGAAACAGTTCCAGCACGGCGACGCCGTCGTGTAGAGCTCCGCGTCGTTGACCGACACGCCGTTCTTCGCCGCCTGCAAAATCGCGTTCGCCTCCGCATGCACGGTGGTGATGCAGTGGCCGTCTTCCATCACGCAGCCGTCGTCCTCGCAGTGCGGCAGGCCGCGGATCGAGCCGTTGTAGCCGGTGGAGAGGACCGTGCGGTCACGCACGATCACCGCGCCGACGTGTTTGCGCGGACACGTCGAGCGCGTCGCCGCCTGGTGGGCAATGCCCATGAAGTACTCGTCCCAACTCGCACGCGCCATCGCGGAGCGGATTTTGCACAAAAGGAGGCCGATGGGAAAGCTGCGCGTTTTGATCGTCGAGGACGACTCCGAGGTCCGCCGGCTGTACGCGATCGGGCTCAACCAGCGCGGATTCGAGGTCAAGCTCGCCGCGAACGGCGCCGAGGCCGTCGAGCGCATCGAGAGCGAGCAGCCCGACGTCATCCTCCTCGACTGGCTCATGCCGCTCATGAACGGCGGCGAAGTGCTCTCGCGCGTCACCAGCGACGGGATTCCCATCATCGTCATCAGCGGCCAGCCCGCGCCCGAGGACGGCAGGCGCGACCCGCGCATCGTCTCGTGGCTGACGAAGCCGGTCACGATCGACGAGTTGGTGCAGGAGATCGAGAGGCCGGCCGCCGTGCGGTAGAATCCGCCGCGCAGATGGCAAAGATCTTCTTTGTCGGACTCGACGGAACGGAAAAGAGTTATCGGCTGCAGACGCACCGCCCGTTCACCGTCGGGCGCGATCCCGGCAACGACATCATCCTGCGCGATCCGAAGGTCTCGCGGCACCACGCCGAGATCGTCTTCGAGCGCGGCTTCTTCGTGCTGCACGACCTCGCCAGCGCCAACGGCACGTACGTCAACAGCAAGCGCATTCGCGTCGCGCCGCTGACGCATGGCGCCAAACTGCGCCTCGGCAACTCGCACGGCCGGTTCTCCGAGGAGCTGCCGACCGAGAGCGATACGCCGGGCGAGGAGAAGCCGGTGCCGGCGCAGGTGCCGGACGAAGTCGCGGCCATGCCGACGTCGTCGCACCCGCAGCTCAACCTCTCCACGCAGCCGCATGAGTTGCTGCAGGACGACGAGCTAAAAAAAAAAGCGGAGTAGAGCCGGCTGAGGAAGTCGTCGACGAGCCGCCGACGGAGCCGCTGGAGAGCCTGATCGCGCGCGACGATCCCGTGCTCCGCAAAGCCACGCCGCCGCCTGCGCGGCCGATCGGCCCGTTTGCCAAAACGCGATTTCATTTCATGACGGGGATGCCCGCCGGCGAGACGGTGAACGTGCGCGACGACGCTGGCGAGGTCCTGCTCCACTACCGCAGCTTCGCCTCGGTCACAAGCGTGGTCGCCGCAGTCATGGCGGCGATCGTGATCGTCTCCGGCGGCGCCGCGGCGATCTTCCTGTTCACCGAGGAGCGGACCGTGCCGGCGGCGATCGCGCTGGTGCTCGCAGCGGCGTTTTCGGTGATGATCGCCATGCTCGTCCCGCCCACGAACGCCACGCTCTACGACGGCGTGCAGCCGGCGGTCACGATCGCGCAGCAGTCGAGCATCTCCATTCC
>Ga0134128_10007808_pt1 | contig 12907 bp, 9 predicted proteins | sample KB31754_FD_96462 | JGI IMG/M metagenome (GOLD analysis project Ga0134128, IMG submission 96462) | Terrestrial soil microbial communities with excess Nitrogen fertilizer from Kellogg Biological Station, Michigan, USA - KB3-175-4 | ecosystem: Environmental > Terrestrial > Soil > Unclassified ...
CACGAATCCTACGTGAGAGGCTTGAGGGGGTCCCCCTGCCCGCCGATCTGCTCGATGAGATCGCTTCCGCGCACGACTCACTCTGCCGGGATGACGCGGGGGCGGCGGTCGCCGTGAGATCCTCGGCCACGACCGAGGATGCGGTGGATGCGAGCTTCGCGGGGCTTCAGGACACATTTCTCTGGGTGCTCGGCACCGAGGAGATGCTGCGCCGGGTGCGCAGCTGCTGGGCGAGTCTCTACTCGACGGAGTCGATTACCTACCGTCGCAAACATCGCTTCCCGGAGTCGAGCGTCGCGATGGCGGTCGTCGTACAGCGAATGGTGAACGCTCGCACGGCCGGTGTGATGTTCACGCGCAGTCCAACGACCGGCGACCGCTCGGTCGTAACGATCGAAGGAGCGTGGGGGCTCGGCTCCGCCGTCGTGGGCGGGGAGGTGACACCCGATCGATGGGTGGTGGGCAAGATCACGGGGGAGATCTCCGTGCGCGAGATTTCCGACAAGGCCATCCGCCACGTTCCGGCAGTTATCGAGATGCCCACTCGCGCCGCGGAGGGCCACGGCGAGACGAGCGCGCTCAACGGCGACTCGCGCCATGGCGGAGGTATCCAGACGGTCCCCGTCCCGGATGAGCTGCGCCGTGCCCCGAGTCTGAGCGATGAGGAGATCCAGGCGCTGCGCACCATTGCGCGCAACGTCGAGCGACACTACGGCCGTCCCCAGGACATCGAATGGGCCATCGATCACGGGACCGGGGAGGTCCTGCTGCTGCAGAGCCGCCCCGAGACCGTCTGGTCGGTGCAGGAGAGCGCACCCGCGGCGCGCCCGGCGGACAACCCGCTCTCGCACGTCATGTCCATCTTCGGAGGCCGCAGGTGACGCTCACGGCGAAGGATGTAGCAGAAATCACGCGGCTTTTGGAGCAATCGAATTTCGATGAATTGTATCTGGAGCTCGATGGCGTAAAGCTCAGCCTCCGGCGCGGCGCTGGTGCGATGCCATCCGCCAGGAGCTCTGCGGTGCAGGGCCAGGCTCCGCCGCCCGCGCCGCCCGGGCCGTCATCGAGCGTCCCACCCGCGCGGGGGGCGCCGGCCCATACTTCGAGCGACGCGCCGGCTCGAGCGGCCACGGCGGGCTCTGCAAGCAATCATGACATTCCGGCGCCTCTGCTCGGGACGTTCTATCGCGCGCCGAAGCCCGGCGCGCCGGCTTTCGTCGAGGTGGGCTCGAGTGTCGATGAGGAGACGATCATCGGCATCATCGAAGTGATGAAGCTGATGAACACCGTCCGCGCCGGCAAGCGCGGTCGAATCGTGGAGATCCTCGCGCGCGACGGGGCGCTCGTCGAATACGGCGAGGCGCTCATGCGGCTCGAGCCGACGAGCTGAGCGTGCAGACGAGCTGACGTGGCAGAGATTCGCCGAATCCTCATCGCGAACCGAGGCGAGATCGCGGCGCGCATCATCCGCACCTGCCGCACGCTCGGGATCGAGACCGTGCTCGCGGCATCCGAGGCGGACCGCGATTCGATGCCAGCGCGGCTTGCGGACCGGACGGTCTGCATCGGGCCTGCGCGCCCGTCCGAGAGCTATTTGAAGATCGAGACGATCGTCCAGGCGGCCCTCGGCGTGCAGGCCCAGGCGATTCATCCCGGGTACGGGTTTCTATCGGAGAGGGCAGGGCTCGCACGGCTCTGCGAGGAGAACGGGGTCCTGTTCATCGGCCCGACGGCCACCCAGATCGAAGCCGTCGGCGACAAGCTCCGTGCCCGTGCCGAGGCCGAGGCGGCGAGCGTACCGGTCGTGCCGGGCGGTGCCGTCGATTCCGTCGAAGCCGCGCGCTCACTCGCGCAGCGGATCGGCGCGCCGCTGCTCGTGAAGGCGGTCGGTGGCGGCGGTGGACGCGGCATGAAACGCGTGGATCGCCTCGAGGATCTCCCACACCTGATGGAGCTCGCTTCCTCCGAGGCCGGAGCGGCCTTCGGCGATGCCCGCGTCTATCTCGAGCGCTTCGTGACCCGCGGGCGCCATGTCGAGGTCCAGGTTCTCGGCGATGGCGCAGGCCGCGTCATCCATCTCGGCGAGCGCGACTGTTCGGTTCAGCGCCGCTATCAGAAGCTCATCGAGGAGACGCCCGCGCCGGGGTTGACCCGAAGCTTTCGCGGCCGCATTCAGGGGGCAGGTGTGCGCTTCGCGGAGCGGCTCGCCTATCGGGGCGCCGGGACGGTCGAGTTCCTGGTCGATGTCGAGCGGGACGCTTTCTACTTTCTGGAGATGAACGCACGCATACAGGTGGAGCACCCGGTGACCGAGGCGGTGACCGGAGTCGATCTCGTCGCCGAGCAGATTGCGATCGCTCAAGGCTCGGGCCTGCGCCTCAACCAGCGGGACGTTCAGCCGCGCGGATGGGCGATCGAGTGCCGGGTGAACGCGGAGGATCCGGCGCGGGATTTTCAGCCGAGTCCGGGACGAGTGTCGGAAGTGGCCTGGCCGATCGGGCCGGGCATTCGCGTCGATACGCATGTGGGGAGCGGATCGCGCATTCCGCCCTTTTATGATTCGCTCATGGCCAAGATCGTCGCGCATGGAAGCGCTCGCCCCGCGGCGCTCGATCGGCTGCGGGAGGCGATCGCGGCAACTCGCGTGGCGGGCGTCGCGACCAATTTGCCGTTTCACGCTCAAGTGCTCGCCGACCCGGAATTCGCGGCCGGCGGAGTGGACACGGGCTTCGTGGCGCGTCTGTTGAGACGGGGCCCGAGCTCAACGGAGACCCCTTCTCATGGCTGACATTCAGATCGTCGAGACCTCGCTGCGTGACGGGAATCAATGTCTCTGGGCCGCGCTCGGTGTCGATACCGCGAATACGCTGACGATCGCGCCGGTGATGGACCGCGTCGGTTACAAAGCGATCGACTTCACCACCTCGACGCACATGGGCGTAGCCGTCCGCTACAAGAAAGAGGATCCCTGGGAGCGCATCCGGCTCATGGCGGCCGCGACGCCGCGTACGCCCCTGCAGTTCATGTCGACGGGATTCCGCTTCATATCCTGGGAGACGGCGAGCCCGGAGTTCATGGCGCTCGCGTTCCGGACGCTCGCCCGCAACGGAATCCGGCGCTTCTGTCTCGCCGACCCCATGAACGATGCCGACTCCAACGTCGCCTGCGCGCGCATGGTGAAGGAGGGCGGCGGCGAATACGTCATCGCCGCGCTCGTCTTCACACTGAGCCCGATCCACGACGATGCGCATTACGCCGAGCGTGCTCGCAAGCTCGCTGCATCCCCCGACGTCGATGCGCTCTACATCAAAGACCCGGGAGGGCTGCTCTCACCGCAGCGCGCCGCGACGCTCATTCCCGCCATCAAGGCGCAAATCGGCACGAAGCCGCTCGAGCTGCATTCCCACTCGACGATCGGGCTCGCGGAGCACACCTACATGGATGCGCCCGGCTACGGGGTGAGTGCGCTGCAGTGCGCCTCGGGCGCGGCGGCCGACGGCAACTCGAATCCGCCCGCCGAACGGATCGTCGCGAATCTGCGCGAGCTCGGGCACACCGTGCATGTCGATACCGCGGCGTTGAAAGAGGTCGGAGCGTACTTCACGCGGCTCGCGGGGGCGGAGGGCCTGCCCGAGGGAGCGCCGCAGGGGTTCGATGCAGCCTATCTGCATCATCAGTTGCCCGGCGGCACGATCGGCACCATGCGCCGCCACCTTGCCGAGACGCGTCTCTCGCATCTCGAGGGCGCGGTCATCGAGGAGCTCGGCCGCGTGCGCGAGGAGCTCGGCTGGCCGATCGTGATGACGCCTTTTGCGCAGATGGTGATCACTCAGGCCGTCATGAACGTGACGGGCAAGGAACGCTATGCCGTGATTCCGGATGAGATCATCCGGTATGCACTCGGCCGCTTCGGCAAGCCGAATGTGCCCATCGCCCCCGAGGTCATGAGCCGCATCGAGTCCTTGCCGCGTACCCGGGAGCTTAAGGCAGAGCCGCCGATGGCGCCTGTCGCCGACCTGCGCAAGAGGCTCGGACCTCGACTCTCGGATGAGGAATTCCTGCTGCGGGCGACGATGCCTGCCGGTCAGGTGGATGCAATGATCGCCGCGGGTCCCGCCGCACGGGATTACGATCCGTCGGCGAAGCCTGTGATCGCTCTGCTGCGTAAGCTGACCGCGCGGACCGACCTCACCGAAGTCTCCGTGGCGAAGGCGGGCTTTCGGCTCGAGCTGCGGCGCGCGAGCGTGCCGGCGCAGCTCGCGAGCCTGCCGCCGCAAGCGAAGGTGGATGCGTGACATCGGCTGTCGTTCTGGAGAGCCTCGAGGAGAGTCTGCCGGCAATCGGCGGTTTCATGTTCGATGTGGACGGCACGCTGCTCTTGAGCGATCGCACGCTCGGCGGCTACGAGCTGCTCCCGGGGGCCGTCGAGACGCTCTCGGCGCTCAAGTCGCGGGGCGTTCCGTTCGTACTGCTCACGAACGGCAGCGCCTACCCCCCGGCCGAGCAGGCCGCGAAGCTGCGAAAGCTCGGACTGCCGGTCGATGATGCGCAGATGCTCACCCCCTCGAGCATCACCGCCGATCACATGGCGCGCAGAGGAATCAAACGGGTGCTCCTGCTCGGCACGCCCGGCGTGGGTCATGCGCTCACCGAGGCGGGCATCGAGATCACGCAACCGGGCGAGCCGCGTGCGAGCGAAGTGGATGCCGTTTACGTCGGCTGGCATCCGGAGTGCTGCATGCGGGACATCGAGGCCGCATGTCATGCCGTGTGGGCGGGCGCAAAGCTGTACGTCGCATCCGACGTGCCGTTTTTCGCAACCAAACACGGCCGCACCATCGGCTACTCGTACACGATTACCGGCGCGATACGCCGCCTGACGAAGGCTCCGGCGATCCTGACCGGCAAGCCCTCGCTCCATGCGCTCAGGTTCGTCGCGCGCAGGCTCGGGCTGCCGATGCGCTCGGTCGGCGTCGTGGGCGACGATCCGATCGTCGAGATCATCATGGCTCGGCGGGGCGGAGCGGCGGCACTCGGTGTGACGACCGGAATGACCAAGCGGGAGGACTGGCTCAAACAGCCGCGCATGCGCCGCCCGCACCGCATTCTCGCGAGCCTCGGCGAGGTGCTCGCGTACGCGGGCTCGAAGCCTTGAGCCGGCGCGGGCGTCCTATGCCTGCGCTGCGTAGGGCTTCCGACGGGCGAATTCGATGAACCAATCGAGCGATGCGGGATTGGCGAGAGCCGCGCGATTGGCCGCCTGATCAGGGGATACTCCCATCAGGATGCGCCGCACGGGCACCTCGAGCTTCTTGCCGGTGAGCGTCATCGGGATGGCATCCACCTGATAGATCTCGTCCGGCACGTGGCGGGGCGAATAGTCGCTGCGCAGCCGTTGCCGGATCCGCTCGCGCAGCGGCGCATCGAGCTTGCCTGCGCCGCGCAGCTTGACGAAGAGCGGCATGAAGAATCGCCCGCCCGGCAGGTCGAGATTCACGATCAACGCATCGTCGATCTCCGCGAGCCCCGCGAGCGAGCGGTAGATCTCGGCGGTGCCGATGCGCACGCCGTGACGGTTGAGGGTGGCATCGGAGCGACCGAGGACGTGCGAGCCGCCGCGCGCGTCGAAGCGCACGAAATCCCCGTGCCGCCACACCCCGGGCCAGCGGTCGAAGTACGACTCGCGGTAGCGCGCATCGCCGGGGTCGTTCCAGAAGTTGAGCGGCATCGAGGGCATGGGCGCGGTGATCACGAGTTCGCCGACTTCGTCGATCACCGGCTGCCCGGCCTCGTTGAAGGCGTAGAGCGCGCAGCCGAGCGCCCGCCCCTGGATCACGCCCGCATGAACGGGCTCGGTCGGTACGCCCCCGAGGAAGCCCGTGCAGCAGTCGGTGCCGCCGCTGCCCGAGACGACCCACAAGTCGGACTTCACGTTCTCGTACAGCCATCGCATGTGCTCGGCCGTGACCGGAGAGCCGGCGAGCGTCACGGTCTGCAGGCCGCTCAAGTCGAAGTGCGCCTTCGGTACGATTCCCGCCTTCTGTTGGTGGGCGATGTAGGTCGGGCTCGTGCCGAAGAGCCTTGCGCCCGAGGCTTCGACGATTCTCCAGAGCGCATCGGGGCCGGGATACGCCGGGTTGCCGTCGTAGAGCACCGGTATTACATCCGAGAGCAGCGAGCCCGCGAGAAAGTTCCACACCATCCATCCGGTCGTGGTGAAGAAGAACAGCGCCTCGCGCGAGTGCACGTCGTAGTTGAAGGCAAGATGCTTCAAATGCTCGAGCAGGATGCCCCCGTGACCGTGCACGATCGCCTTCGGCAACCCGGTCGTGCCTGAGGAGAACAGGATCCAGAGGGGATGATCGAACGGGACCTGCTCGAAGCGGAATGCGTCGGCAGGCGTGGGCGATCGGGCGAGCAACTCGTCCCAGACGAGGCCGCCGGATACGAGAGGCGTGCGGTCGTTGCGATCGAGGTAGGGCACGAGGATGACGTGCTCGAGCGAGGTGAGCTCACCTAAAATCCGGCGCATCTCCGGGCGGCGATCGAAGCGCTTGCCGCCGTATTGATAGCCGTCGACGTGGAAGATGACTTTCGGCGAGAGCTGTTTGAAGCGCTCGAGAATTCCCCCGGGGCCGAAGTCCGGGCCGCAGCACGACCAGACAGCTCCGAGGCTGGCGGTCGCAAGCAATGCGATGATCGCCTGCGGAGAGTTTGGAAGCACCGACACGATGCGGTCGCCCGGGGATATCCCGAGCTCGCGCAGGCTCGCGGCGAGGGCGCGCACGGCGGCCCCGAGCTCCGCCCAGGTCATCTGCGCGAGCGGCTGCGTCTCGCTCGCGTACATGAGCGCTACGGCGTCGCGCGCTCCGGCATCGCGCGCGCCGGCGTCGGATCGCTCGTGCCTCAAGGCATGCTCGGCATAGTTCAGGCGCGCACCCGGGAACCACTGCGCACCGGGCATCTGCCGCCGCGCGAGCACCCGGTCGTAGGGAGCGGAGGAGCGCACGTCGAAGTACTCCCAGATCGCGCCCCAGAATCCCTCGAGGTTGCGCACCGACCAGCTCCAGAGCTCCTCGTGATTCGCGAATTTTAGCCCGCGCGTCTCCTCGAGCCAGCGCAGGAATGCGGTGAGATGCGAGCGCTCGCAGCGCGCGGCGCTCGGGGTCCAAAGCACTTCGGCCCGTTCGGGCAGGCTGTCGTCCGCTCTGCTGCGCATTACGCGTGGCGCCCGATGAAACGCGCGACCTCCGCGCTGATCTCCTCGTTCTCCGGAACAGGGCCGAACCCGAAGCCCCCGTGCGGCATGGCCTCCCAAACGTGCAGCTCCGTCTCGAGGCCGGCGGCCCGGAGCTTGCGGTGCAGTAGAACCGAATTCGAAAGAAACAGATCGCGCGTTCCCGATTGAATGAGCGTCGGCGGAAAGCCGCGCGCGAAGTCCGCATAAAGCGGAGAGAGGTACGGGTCCGTCAGGTCGCGTCCCGCGGCATACAGCGCGTTGCACTCCGGCAGTCCGCCTTTGAGCGTGACGTCGAGCAATGCGTTCGTGCGGAATGTATCGCCGGCCTCGGTCAGGTCCACCTCGGGGGTGAGGAGGACGACGGCGGCAGGCAACGGCAAGCCGCGATCGCGGACCATGAGCGTGACGGCGGCGGCGAGATTGCCTCCTGCCGAGCTACCGCCGATCACGATCCGACGCGGGCCGTGCCGATCGATCAACGCTCGATAGACGGCGAGACAATCCTCGGGCGCTGCGGGAAAGGGATGATCGGGCGGCATGCGGTAATCGACCGAGTAAGTCGTGATGCCGAGCCGTTCGGCGGATGCGGCACCGGTCGCCATCGCGAAGCGACCGGCACCGAACACGAATGCACCGCCATGGAAGTAAAGATATACACGGCCCTCGGCGGCGGCCGATACCGTATCCGGCGTGCAGACATAGGTCGTGACGCCCGCAATCGAGCGTGTCTCCACCTCGCAGCGGCACTCCGAGAGCATCTGCGCGGCGATCGGCTCCCACATGCGCTCGCTCGCCTCGATGGCGCGCCGCCAGCCCTCGAGATCGTCTGCCGCCGGCCGCGCGACCGGCGGCGTGGCGGCGCCCGTCGAGAGCGCCATCCGCGCTGCCTCGCTGATCGTCGGCGGCGGAGGAATCGTGCGCGCAGGCAGTTGCACTGGGACCAGCTGTGTGGCCGCGGTCGCATTCGCCGCGCTCGAAGTCGCTTTCGCAGAGCTCATATGGGCAACCCGTAACGTTTGATCATGAGTGCAGCTCGTCCGCCGCAGTCGAGGCGTCGCGCGTGAGAATCACGGGCGGCCGCGCGACCTCGATAGGCGGAGCCACCCCCTCGAAGCGGCGCAGCTCGACGAGACACGTCTGCGCGCTGCAGCCCTGGGAGAAGGAGGAGGCGCCGCGGTCGAGCGTCAGAGCGTTGGGATTGCCGCTTCGCTCGGCCCCCCCGTCGGGACAGTCCCACCAGGCTCCCGTTGCGAGTCGCACGACGCCGGACATCACGTCCTCGCTCACGATCGCTCCCGCAATGCACCGCCCCCGAGCGTTGAACAGCTCGACCAGATCGCCCGCCTCGATGCCGCGGGCCGCCGCATCGGCAGGATTGATCCACGCGGGCTCGCGCCCTGCGACTTTGGCGGCCTGCGAGTAGGGACTGCGGTCGAGTTGACTGTGCAACCGCCGCGCCGGCTGGTCGGAGATGAGGTGCAGCGGATACTCGCGAGCGCGAGCGGAGCCGAGCCACTCGAAGGGCTCGATCCACACCGGATGGCCCGGGCAGTCCTCGAGACCGAAGCCGGCGATGCGTTCGGAGAAGATCTCGATCCGCCCAGAGGGCGTGCGCAGCGGACTGCGGGCCGGATCGGCCCGGAATGCCGCGTGCATCACTTGCGGTGCATCGTGGGCCGCGAGATCGATGAGACCGCGCTCCCAGAACTCCTCGAACGAAGGCAGCGTCACGCCATACTCCGCGACCCGGGCGGCGTTCTCGCGATACATCCGTTCGAGCCACTCGCGCTCGCTCAGGCCCTCGGTGAAGCGATCCGCGAGTCCCAGGTGGGCGGCAATCGAAGCGAGTATCGCATGGTCGTCGCGGGCTTCCCCGTGCGGAGCAGTCGCCTGGCGCATGGCGACGTAAAGGCCCTCGCGTGTCGCGCAGCCGATGTCGTTGCGTTCGAGCGCGATGGTCGCGGGCAGCACGATGTCCGCGCGCCGCGCCGCCGCCGTCCAATACTGCTCGTGAAAGATGATGGTCTGCGGCCGCCGCCACGCCTGCTCGAGCCGATGCAGGTCCTGATGATGATGGAACGGATTGCCTCCGGCCCAATAGACGAGCTTGATGTCCGGATAACGGTAGGTCCGTCCGCGATAGGTGAACGAGTCACCCGGTGAGCTCAGAAGGTCGGCGATGCGCGCGACGGGGATGAACTCGCTGACCGGGTTCTGCACTCGCGGGAGCGAGGGGCCCGGCAGGCGCCGATGCGGGCTGCCGATGCCGTTCGTCGCGCCATAGCCGAGCCCGTAGCCGCCGCCCGGAAGGCCGATCTGCCCGAGCATTGCCGCGAGTGTCACGATCATCCAGAACGGCTGCTCCCCGTGCGCGGCGCGCTGCAGCGACCAGGACGCATTGAGCATCGTGCGGCAGCGGAGCATTTCGCGGGCGAGGGACTCGATGCGCTCGGCCGGGACGCCCGTGATGGCTGCGGCCCACGAGGGCGTTTTCGGCGTCCCGTCCACGGCCCCGCTCAGGTAGGCGGCGAAACGATCGTACCCGACCGTGCAGCGATCGATGAAACTGCGATCGAAGTGCGGGTCCTCCCGGATCACGAAGGCGAGCGCCAGCATCAGGGCGGTATCGGTATTCGGCCGGATCGGAACCCATTCCACCTCTCCGCCGGTTGCGAGCGCGTCGCGGACGGGACTGATGTTGACGAAGCGAGTGCCCCCGTGGGCCATGCGCTCGAGCGCTGCGCGGGCGCGATGATCGGCCGCACCGCCCCAGGAGACACGGGCGTTCTTGAGCGGCACGCCCCCGAAGGCGACGAACAGCCGCGTGTGCTCGGCCATCACGGGCCATGAGGTATGCGCGGCGTGCAGGTCGTTGATCTCGCCGCAGACGTAGGGGACGAGCGCGCTGCCGGCGCCGAGGCTGTAACTGTCGACGCTGCCGACGAACCCGCCGCAGAGCGCGAGAAAGCGGTGCAGCTGCGAGGGCGCGTGGTGGAAGCGGCCCGAGCTCGCCCATCCGTACGAGCCGCCGAAGATCGCGGTGTTGCCGAAGCGCTCGCGTACACGGCCGATCTCGGCCGCGACGAGTCGTGTTGCGCTCTCCCAGTCGACCCGCACGAGCGGCTCGCGTCCGCGCAGCTCCGGTCGTGCGCCCGGCCCCTGCTCGAGCCAGCTGCGCCGCACGCAGGGAGTCGAGACCCGAAGGGCCGTCACCCGCGGGTCGAGCTGATCGAGTCCGTGGGGTGCGGGGTCCGGATCGCCGGAGTAGGACTTGAGGCGCGGCGCCTCTCCCTGCTCGGGCACCTCGTACTCGTACACACCCCAGTGCGCGGCGCTGTAGCGCAGCTTGCTCATCCAGCCTGTTCCGATCCTGTGTTGCGGTCCGGCGGCAGCCGGTGCCTCCGCACTATAATCGATGCGGGGGGCGGGACGGTCCCGACCATCCGGTAAAATACGCGGGGCTCAACCATGATGACACGCTCGTTCCTTGCCGCCTGTGCGGCGGTGATTCTCCTCACTCCGGCCGCAGGACACGCACGCGCATGGATCGGCACCTGGGGTGCGGCACCCGAGCCGCCGAGAGCCGCCGCGGGACGTTTCCCGGCGACACCCTCGTACGACAATCAGACGATCCGGGAGGTCGTGCGCATCGCAGCCGGCGGCCATCGGTTCCGCATCCGCTTCACGAACGAGTACGGCACGAAGCCTCTTGTGGTCGGGGCGGCGAGCATCGCGCTCGCCGACTCGAAGGGCGGGATCGCAGCCGAGTCGACCCGGCCTCTGACGTTCGCGGGTGAGCGCAGCGTCACCATTCCTGCGGGCTCGCCCTATTTGAGCGATCCCGTGGAGCTCGATGCGAAGCCGCTTTCGAAGCTCTCGATCAGCCTGTATCTGCCGCAGGATACCGGGCCTTGCACCTGCCACGGCGTGGGCCTCGAAACGACCGAGGTCTCGGGCCCGGGCAATTTCACCGATATGCCGTTCACGCCGAAGTCGACCTCGCGGGGGCGCGCGTTCATCTCGGGCGTCGAGGTCGAGACGTCGGGACCCGCAAAGACGATCGTCGCACTCGGCGATTCGATTACGGACGGCGTGGGCTCGACAGCGGATGCCGATCGCCGCTGGCCCGATCTGCTCGCCGATCGCCTCGCCGAGCGCAAGGGTCGCACCTGGTGGGGCATGGTGAACATGGGAATCAGCGGCAACCGCGTGCTCAACGACGGGGCGGGCCAGAGTGCGCTCGCACGGCTCGATCGAGACGTCCTCTCCGTGCCCGGCGCCGCGTATGTCATCGTGTTCGAAGGAGTGAATGACCTCGGCATCTCGTATGGGCGCTTCACGGGGCCGCTCGCCGCGGCCTTCAAAAGCCAGGCCGCAGGCGGGCACGTGACGGCCGAGCAGATGATCGCGGGTTATCGTCAAATCATCGATCGGGCCCACGAGCGAGGTCTCAAAATCTTCGGGGCAACGATCGCCCCGTATGAGGGCGCCGCGTACTATTCGGAGGAAGGCGAGGCGGTACGCGAGAAGATCAATCAATGGATTCGCACCAGCGGGGCGTTCGACGCGGTGCTCGACTTCGATGCAGTCATGCGCGACCGGGCGGATCCCAAGCGCATCGCGACGCCGCTGCAGGCGGGCGATCATCTGCACGGGAGCGATGCCGGCTACGAGGCGATTGCCCGCTCGATCGATCTCGCTCTGTTTCGTTAAGCTTTGAGCCGGTATCCGGTGCGGAAGATCCAGGCGACGAGGACCATGCAAAGGGCGAGGAACGCGAGCGCGATTCCGAAGCTCACGCTCGCCGCGACGTCCGCCGAGCCGTAGAAGCTCCATCGAAATCCGCTCAACAGATATACGATCGGATTGAAGAGCGCGATGCGGCGCCAAAGCGGAGGCAGCATGCCGATCGAGTAGAAGCTGCCGCCGAGAAAGGTAAGGGGCGTGATGATGAGCAGGGGCACCATCGACAGCTTCTCCCAGCCATCCGCCCAGATGCCGACGATGAAGCCGAAAAAGCTGAAGGCGATCGAGGTGAGGAGCAGGAAGGCGACCATCGTGAGCGGATGGATTATCGTGAAGTCGACGAACAGACGCGCGGTGGCGAGAATGATGGCGCCGAGGATCATCGACTTCGTCGCGGCGGCGCCGACGTAGCCGAGCACGATCTCGACGGCCGAGATGGGAGCGGACAACACCTCGTAGATCGTTCCCGAGAACCTCGGCATGTAGATTCCGAAGGATGCGTTCGAGACGCTCTCGGTGAGAATCGAGAGCATGATGAGGCCGGGCACGATGAACGCCCCGTAGGGGATCCCCCCGATCGGGGTCATCCGACCGCCGATTGCCCCGCCGAACACGATGAAGTAGAGCGAGGTCGAGATCACCGGCGCGGCGATGCTCTGAAGCAAGGTCCGCCGGGTGCGTGCGAGCTCGAAGCCGTAGATGGCGCGGACTGCGTGAAGATTCAATCCGGTCATGCGCGCGCTCGCACGAGGCCGACGAAGATCTCCTCGAGCGAGCTCTCCGTCGTCTTCAAGTCCTTGAAATCGACGCCCTGCTCGCCGAGCCGGCGCAGCAGGTCGGTGATGCCGGTCTCGCGGCTCGCCGCATCGAACGTATAGATGAGCTCGTGACCGTCGGCGGCGAGCTCGAGCCCCTCGTCAG
>Ga0134128_10007809_pt1 | contig 12905 bp, 11 predicted proteins | sample KB31754_FD_96462 | JGI IMG/M metagenome (GOLD analysis project Ga0134128, IMG submission 96462) | Terrestrial soil microbial communities with excess Nitrogen fertilizer from Kellogg Biological Station, Michigan, USA - KB3-175-4 | ecosystem: Environmental > Terrestrial > Soil > Unclassified ...
GACTGCTCCCAGTCCTTGGTGACCGCCGACAAGGCGGACAAGGAGGCCGCGTGGCTCTCGACCTTCCTGGCGACCGTCACCGCCCAGACCAACAACCCCCGTCCCGACCTCCTGAAGCAGCTCAACCAGGCCGTCAACCAGGTCGCGGCCGTCCTTCCCAACGTGCGCTACCCGAACGACCGGAGCCAGTTCAGCCAGACCTTCAACTCGTTCACCAGCGCGAACGCCTGCACGTCGGCGGGCGGCGTTTGGGATTGCTCCAAGACCGCCGTGAAGACGGAAATGCTCCAGCCCGAGATCGGCAGCATGCAGTCCTTGCTGGGCGCCGCGAACAGCTCGATCGCCGCCGTCATCGCCGGCGATCCCCAGACGAAAACGAAGGCCCAGCTCGCCGACGCGGCCAACAAGGTCGTCGCCGCGATCGCCGCGCTCCAGAATCCCGGCCCCCGCGCCGGTTTCACCCAGAGGCTCGGCGACACCCTCAAGGGAGACGGCTGCGCGCAGGTGAGCGGCGCGTGGGACTGCAGCAAGGCTCCCGATTCCTCCTCCCTGACGGACGATCTCGGGAACGTCCAGGGCATGCTCGCCCAGTTGAACCAGCCCGACGTCAACAGAATGGATTCCCAGTCCCAGCAGATTCTCGCCGACATTCTCTCCTCTCTGCCGCCGATCATCAGGAGCATCGCCAACCCGGACCATCTCAGCGCTCAGACCGCCAAGCTCAACGCCGTCGTCGCCGAGGCCGGCTGTACCGCCAGGGGCTCCGGCTACGAGTGCTCCAAGACGACGTACAATCAGTACCAGAAGGCCAACCCCGACGCGACCGCCTTGAAAACGACCGTCTTTCAGACCGCCGGAACCGACGGCGACCCGGCCTCCCACACGGCCCAGGCGACCGCCGCCTTGGCCTTGCTGAAGCTGGGTTGGCAGTTGAGCCCGGCGACCGTGCGCAATCAGTTCTCCACGGATTGGACGAACGCGCTGACCAAGGCGGGCTGTTCCGCCTCCCTCGTCGCCGTCGACTGCTCGAGGGCCACCGCGGCTCAGATCGGCCGCCTCGCGTCCGACCTCAACGCCCTGCAGTCGAAGACCCAGGCACAGATCGCGGGCGGCGCGAGCCGCGCCGCGGCCAACAATCCCAAGATCGCGGCCAGCATGGATCAGGCCATCGCGGTCCTCGCCAACACCGACAAGATGATCGACGGCGCCGCGATCACGGACCAGCAGAAGACCCAGCTGTACGCCCGCGTGTCCGCCCTGCGCGACCAGATCGAGAGCCAGGACACCGGGCCCGCGCCGCAGCAGGCCGTGACCAACGGCCAGAAGGTCGTCAACGCCATGGGCGGCGATCTCCTCAGCCAGGGCATCGGCTCGATCGCCGACGGCGTGGCCCCGACGAAGACGTCCGGCTCGTTCGGCCCCGCCCCGAGCGCCCAGGCCGCCATCCTGATGTCGCAGATCCAGACCCAGATCAACATGTGGCTCCTCCAGGCGCGCCAGCACTAAAAGATGATCGCCAAGAAATACACGACCCTCATCGTCCTGCTGCTCTCCGTCCCCGCCCTCGCCGCCACCCCCATGCAGAAATTCAAGGGCGAGGCGGAAGGCTTGAACCTCGCGATCAATACCCCGTCGCTCTCCCCGTCCGTCACCGCGGACGTCCGTCAGTCCTACAACCAGAAGCTCGCCGCCCTCCTGACCGCCCACAAGTGTCTCCTCGCGGCGTCGAAGGTCTCCTGCGAGAAGACGTCCGACGACGCTCTCAACGACGGCATCGACGCTCTCTCCGAGCTCCGTGCCGACTGGCGCCAGGCCATCAAGGCCGCCCAGGCGGAGGCCAGGGCCCAGGCCGTCGCCCAGGCCAAGGCCCAGGCCCAAGCCAAAGCCCAGGCCGCCGCCCAGGCCAAGGAACAGCAGCTGGCCGCCGCGCTCGTCGCCCTCCAGACTTCGATTTCGCAGATCCAGCCCGCGTCCGCCCAAGCGCCTTACACGAAGAGCTTCAACGCCCTTCTGGCCCAGGTCAACTGCAGCGCCGCGGCCGGCGGCGTCGACTGTTCCTCGGCCAAGCCCGGCGCCCTCGATGCCGCCGCGGCGCAAGCCCAGAAGATCTCCGACGCCATCGTCGCCGGACCCGACAGGCAGATGGCCGCGCAGGAGGCGGACATCGCCTCGCAGCTGGGCAAGGTCTCCGCCCAGATCGCCGCCATCGGCGCGACCGGCCAGCGAGCCATGCTCGCCGGCGTCCTGGCCAACGTCGCGAGCGCCCTGCTCTGCACCTCGACGACCCCCGGCTCCTACGACTGTTCCAAGGCTTCCGGCTCGCCCGTCTTCGGCCAAGCGACGGCGAACATCTCCGGCGTCCAGGCGAGGATCCAATCCCTGCAGACGCGCCAGCAGCAATACGCCGCGAGCCTGGCGACCATCGCCGGGCGGATCACTGCGATCCCGGCGGACGAGGGCGCCGCCGGCGCCGCCGCCGGGCTCCAGAAGGTGGTCCAGGCCGCCAAGTGCGTGCCCAGCGGAGCCGGCTACGATTGCTCGAAATGCGAGACCTACGGCGTGCCGTCGCTGGCCGACGTGCAGCCGTTCGCCACGGCTCTGCCCGCCTCGGGGACGCCCTCGCCGCCCGTCGTCGAGCAATTCATGAAGGACCTCTACGCGCTGCTCGACGCCATCGCGGCCGGCGCCCGGTAAGCCGCCCTTAATTAAGTCCTTACTAATTAAAGGATGGAAGCTCGTCGCCGGCGGCATGGAGAGCTAACATCAACTACGCCAACGGCTATCCCGGCCCGCCAGCAGCCGCGAGGACGGAGGCGATCAGCTCCGCGTGACGAATATATGTAAAATCTTCGCGTGAAAACCGCCAAGCTCCTCGCGCTCGCGCTGCTGCTGCTCGCCTCCGCCTCCTCGGCCGAGGAGAAGGACGACTTCTGCTGGAAGGAAAGCCACGCCCGCGGCGCCGGGACCATCCCCAACCCGGGGCGCGTCGCCGACTGCCCCGACGGCTACACCAACAACGGCGCCACGTGCGGCCGCGGAGCCGACACCGTCGGCGCCCCCTCGAAGGTCGCCGACTGCCCCAAGAGCTACACCAACAACGGAGCCACCTGCGGGCGCGGCGCCGACACCCTCAAGAACCCCTCCAGCGTGGCTGACTGCCCCAAGGGCTACAAGAACATGGGCGCCACCTGCTACAACTGGAAGAAAGTGAAGTCCCTCGGCATGGGCAGCATGACCTGCCCGGACGGGCAGACGAAGAAAGGCGCGCGCTGCTACAAGCCCTGCCCCGACGGCTACACCAACGACGGCGAGTTCTGCGGCCGCGGCGCTTCCACGCTGGGCCTAGACGCTATGACCTGCGGCGACGGCTACTTCAAGAAGGGCGGCCGATGCTACAAGAATTGCGCCGACGGCTACGCCAACACCGGCGAGACCTGCTTCAAGCCCGCGTCCACCTTGGGCATCGACAAGATGCTCTGCAAGCCCGAGGAGAGAAAGATCGCCGCGCGCTGCTATCCCCCCGAGTCCTGCCCGTCCGGCAAGACCGAGGAGGACGGCCTGTGCTACGCGGCCTGCCCCGAGGGCATGAAGGGCGTCGGACCCGTGTGCTGGTCGACTCCCCCGTCGGGCTCCGGCTGGGTCGACTGCGGCGCGGGACTCGCGCAGAGCAAGAACGTCTGCGCCAAGCACGTCGGCGAGCAGGCCGGCTCGACCGCCATGATGGTCGGCAACGGAGCCCTGACCGTCGCCTCGGCCGGCGGCTACGAGGCCGCCGCCGCCGCGGCGAAGGCCGCCAAGAACGCCGACAAGCTCGCGTCCTTGAAAGCGAAGCTCAAGGCCATGAAGGACGCCCAGGAGGCCGTCAAGCTCGCCCGCGCGGCCCGCAAGGCCAAGAAGGCCGAGGAGCTCGCGCGCAAAGCCGCCGAGGGCGACAAGGCGGCGAAGGCCATGCAGGCCTTGAAAGACGCCAACGGCGCGCGCAAGGACGTCATGAGCGCGACCAAGGACGACCGCAAAGCCCTCTCGGCCACGGACGACACGGAGAAAGCCGCCGACATGGCCGACGACGACGGCCCCCAGGGCCCCTCGGACGAGGACATCGCCCGCCTCACCGAGCAGATCGCCGACCTCGCCGACCCGACCGGAGCGTCCGGCGTGGCCGCCGCCTTCACGTATCCCAAGTGCGGCAAGCTGTTCCACTGAGGCGCGCCCGAATGAACCTCATGCGGGATCTCAACGCGCGCGGCGCCTGACGGGCGTCAGCGGACCGGCAGCATGTAGAGGTAGAGGACCAGCCAGTGCGTCCCGGCCGCGGCCAGGATGAACACGTGCCACACGTCGTGAGGGCCGAAGCCGGGCGGCTCCACGTCCCCCTCGAAGCGGTTGAAGAACATCGTCCCCACGATGTAGATGATCCCGCCCAGCAGCGTGAGCAGGACTCCCGCGGGCCCCATCGCGCGCCAAAGGCCCGGCGCGATGAGGAAGCCCATGCAGCCCATGACCATGAAGATGGAGACGAAGACCCACTTCGACATCGCCGGTCTGGAGATGCGCAGGAACAAGGCTCCCAGCGCCAGCGCCCAGACCAGCTCCGCCATGTGATACGCGTACGGCGTGCGCAGGACGAGAGTGCAGTACGGCGTGAAATTGCCGGCCGTCATGAGGCCGATCGCCCCGTAGTCCAGGCACTTGGAGAAGCGCCGCTCGCGGCCCGCGTGCGAGTGGTACAGCGCCGAGGCCAGGAACATGCTGAGCAGGCCGATCCCGTAGCCCGTGAAGCTCGCGGCGTGGACCCAGCTTCCCGCGCGGAGGGAGGGGCCCAGCAGGAGCGCCAACGCCGGCGCGCCCAGCGCCGCGCCCAGCAGGGACAGCCGCACGCTCCAGATCTCGGGGACCTCGGCCGCGGCGGCGGTCTCGGCCTCGAGAGGGCGCGGGACGAGGAGGGACGGCCGCTCGAGCGCTTCCATAACGGGAGGAGTCATGTCGTGAAGACTGTAGCACCCCACGAGCGGCGCGTCATCGGCCGATCAGCCTAGACGCCGCGGGACAAAGGGCCCGGACTTATTCCTCGGGCGTGAGGTTGCGCGGGTAGACCCCGTCCGATGTGAGCGCGTGCAGGAGCGCCGCATAGGACGTCTGGAGCTGGGCGAGCGTGGAGGACTGGATCTGCCCCTGGAACGTCTTGATCTGCGCGATCAGGGCCGTCTTCTGGTCGGCCGTGACCGCGGGATTGCCGGTCGTGTTGACGCCCCCGATCATGTTGTCCGCGTTGAAGACGTAGCTCTGATAGCGGCTGTCGGCCTTCTGGGCGCTGCTCACGATCGCCGTCAGCTGCGTTTCCGCCGCGGACAGAGCGTTCTGCCACGGCGTCCAGCACTGCCCGTTGCAGTTGAGCGCGGAGGACTGCGCCGCGATCTGCGAGAGAAAGTCCGCGCGCGACGGGTCGCCGATCCACCTCAGAGCGTTGATCGTCGCGTTCGCCGCGGTCTGCTGGGTCGTGAACGCCGCCTTGAGCGAGGCCGTGTTCTTGGCCGCCGTCTGAGCGAATTCCATCGCCTGGCTCAGCTTGTACCAGTCCGTGTCGAATTGGCCCGGGACGTTGGCGCCGACGTCGACCGGGCCGGCGATCAGCGCGTTGAGCGAGTTCAGGGGGGCCTGCACGCGGAAAGCGTCGTCGCCCAGCGCCGTGATCGCGGGCTGAAGCGCCGCCACTTTGGCCTTGTAGTAGTCGTTCGGGGACTGGCCTGCGTACTCCCTGCTCACCGTCGGGAAGGAGCCGCTCATGACGGCCGAGATCAAGTCCGTGTTCGTCGCGCCGTTGATCTTCTCCTCGAAGGCCAGCTTCATCCCCGGCGAGAGATCGCTGCCGTTGACCTGTTGAAGAGCCTGCAGCTTGGCCTGATCCAAGGCGAGCTTCGCCGGGTTGGAGGCGTCCGTAACCGCCTTCGAGCACAGCGTCTCGGCCCGCGTGATCCGGCGGAGGTAATCGGCCGCGAGCGCCTGCGCCCGCCGCGTCGGCAACGCGTAGAAGGCCGAGAGATCCTGCTTCTCCGTGACCAAGGACAGCGCGTTGCGGCACTCGTTCCGCTCCAGCGGATCGACCTTCTTCGCGGCGTTCACCGCCGCCTGCGCCGCCTGCGCCCGGGCCGTATAGAGCTGCCAGGGGCAGTTCGACTGCAGGGCGCTTGCCGCGTCCCGCGCGTGCATGACGACCGCGTCGAGCGCCCCGAGCAGAGCCGGCTCGTTCTTCGGAGGCTTCTCGCAGGTCACCGCCCCCGCCGAGGACGCCTCGCAGCCCGCGTTCTCCACCAGGTCCCGCGCCGCGGCCTTCAGCGCGAAGGAGGAGCAGACGTCCTGCGCCGCCGCCGCGGCTTTTTGATAGCGCTCCGAGAGCGGATCAGTCGCCGCGCCCAGCGCGGACGAGGCGAGCAGCAAAGCGGGCAGGACGGCGGCGAGGGTCTTCATCGAGTTCCTCCGGGGATAGGAGATTTTAGCACTCGCGCGCCCCGCCCTGTCACCCTCCCGTTACGCGCTCGCTGTTGGTCCATCGACGCCGGCGAATTACAATCGTTCTAGGAACACCCATGACCCCAGAATCGCCGCCGGCGCGCGCCCGCTTCCCCGTCGGGGGCAGCCGCTTCTGGATCGAGCTGCCCGAGGCCTCGGTGGACAAGAAGCTCCTCCTCGTGGCCGCCGCCGTCGCCGTGAGCCTCGGCGTCATCTATTGGGTCGGCTACGACGCCGTCTCGGCCAGCCGGGCTCTGGCCGCCCAGCGCGGCGTCATCGACCACCTCGACGCCTATCTCTCGGCGCTCATCGACGCCGAGACCGGCCAGCGCGGCTACCTGCTCACGCGCTCTCCCGCGTATCTCGCGCCCTACCGCCGGGGCCAGGCCGACTTCGCCGCCGAAAAGGAGGCCCTCCGGAGGCTGTCTCGCCGCGGCGCCTTGCCCGCGCGCGAGGTGGACGAGCTGATCTCTCTCGGCGACGAGAAGCTCTCGGAGCTGGACCTCACGCTGCGCCTCTCCGAAAACCAGGGGACCGGCGCCGCGCTGGCGGTCGTGCGGACCGGCCGCGGCAAGGCGACCATGGACGCCGTCCGCGTCCGCATGAAGGTCCTGCTCGACGAGCAGAACCGGAGGCTCGACGAGTTCACGCGCCGCGCACGATCCGCCATCCTGATCCGTACGGCCACGTTCGCGGGCCTCGCCTTCGTCGACTTCCTCCTCCTGACCTTGATCCATCGCCTCCTCGCGCGGGACGCCGCCGTCGCGAAGGCCCGCACCGCCCAGCTCGAGGCCGCCGTCGCCGAGCGCACCGCCCACCTGGAGGAGGCCCTGCGGCACTTGGAGAGCTTCAGCTACACCGTGGCCCACGACCTGCGGGCCCCCTTGCGCGCCCTCGAGGGCTTCGCCTTCTACGTTCTGCGCAAGAACCGGGAGGCGCTGGATCAGGAGAGCATCGGGCTCCTCGAGCGCATCCAGGACTCCGCGACGCGCATGGACCATCTCGTGCGCGACCTGCTCGCCTTGAGCGTCGCGGGACGGCAGAAGCCGGCCATGCGCGAGGTCGGCCTCGAGCGGGTCGTCGACCGCGTCCTGGGCGACGACGAGAAAGTCCGCGCCGCGCGCGTGACCGTCCGCCGGCCGCTCGGGGCGGTGCGCGCGCAGGAGTCCCTCCTCGCCCAGATCGTCTCCCACTTGCTCGAGAACGCCGTGAAGTTCTCCGGGAGGACCCCGGAGATCGAGGTCCGCTCCGAGCGGCCGGGCCCCGGCCGGCTGCGGCTCGTCGTCGCGGACCACGGCGTCGGCATCGCGCCCGAGCATCTCAAGCGCGTGTTCGTCCCGTTCGTGAGGCTTTATCCGGGAAGCGCCGAAGGCACGGGGATCGGCCTGGCCATCGTCGAGCGGCTCGCGGCGTCGATGGGAGGCAGCGCGGGCGCCGAGTCGGAGCTCGGAAAGGGCAGCCGCTTCTGGATCGAGCTGCCCGAGGCCTAGCGGCTCCCGCCGGCGGCGAGAAAGGCCTTGCGCGCCGCGCCCCAGAGCGCCGTCTTGTCGTTGAGGATCACGCGCACCGGCACTGACTCGAGGAACGGACGCAGGCGCCCTTTGGCGAGGAAGGAGCGCATGAACTCGGGCTCCTTGAGCTTGCTCAGGATCTTGGGCGCGATCCCCCCGCCCAGGAAGACCCCGCCCGAGGACAGGAACTTGAGCGCCACGTTTCCGGCCTCCGCTCCGTAGATCGAGACGAACAGCTCGAGGCTTTCAACGCAGAGCTTCGACCGGCCCGCGAGCGCCGCTCCCGAGATCGCGGCCGGCCGGTCGCCGTCGGCCAGCTCCTTGGACAGCCAGGCCTCCTCGACGCCCCGGCCGGTGTCGCGCAGGAAGCGGTAGATGTTCCAGAGGCCCATGCCGGAGAGCACGCGCTCGTAGCTGATCCGCTCGTGCTCGCGCAGAAGGAAGCGCAGCAGCCCGATCTCCAGCTCGTTGCGCGGCGCGAAGTCCGCGTGCCCGCCCTCGGAGGCCACCACCCAATGCCCGTGGTCGATGCGCGGGATCGACGCCTCGCCCAGGCCCGTGCCGGCCGAGACGAGCGCCATCGTCCCGGAGCCGTTCCCCTCGCCCTCGTGCAGGACCGCGAAGTCCTCCGGGCCGAGCAAAGGAAGCCCGTGCGCGTTGGCCTCCAGGTCGTTGATGAGCAGGACCGAGCGCAGTCCCAGCGGCCGCGCCAGGCCCTCGGCCGTGATCACCCACGGGAGATTGGACGCGTAGACCTGGTTGTCGCGCACCGGCCCCGCGATGCCGACGCAGGCCCCGGACAGGGCGGCCTGATGGCGGGCCATGAAGTCGACGACGATCTCCTCGAGCTCCGGATGCTCCGCGCTCGCGAAGACCTCGACGGCCTCCGCGCGCGGCCTGCCGCCGTCCAGGGAGAACAACCCCAGCCGCGTGTTCGTCCCGCCGACGTCGCCGGCCAAGATCAATCCGGCCATGACGGCCATTGTACGCCCCGCGCATGACCGGGCTATTCCGGGGGCGTCACGAGATTGTGTATCCTGTGTCCCGCATGCCCGCGGTCTGGCTCATCAGCGGTCCCGTCCTGTTCCTCTACGTCGTCGCGATCGCGTCGATCTGGGCCCTGCGCGAGGCAAACGACCGGATCTGCACCGCCTCCTCGCGCGAGAAGCCCCTGGCGCCGGCGGCCGTCGTCCTGCTCACGGCCGTCTCCAACCTCCTGGCCGTCGCCACCCTCGTGCTCTGCGCGCGCGGCCTCGAGACCACGCCGCGCCTGAGCATGCTCGCCGTCCCGGCCGCCGTCCTCCTGGAACGCTACGGACGCCTCATCTATCGCGCCCCCAGCCGCAGGCGCGACCCCGTCTCCGGCTTATTGGGGAGCCTCGGCGGACTCGCCGCCGGGGCCTGGCTGTTCATGAGGGCCTCCGCGGGGCCCGAGCAGGTCGTGCGCGCCGCCGTCTCCGGCAGCGTCCAGACCGTCCCCTTCGCCGAGGCCATGGCCCACGACGCGCCCTGGGCCGTGAGCCTCTCGCTGGCGGGCTTCTACCTGCTCTCGCTCGCCATCTTCTTCGGCATCCACGCCCTCCTCAAGCGGACCGGCCCCAAGCTCCTGGGAGACTCCGCCCGTCCCCGGGCGGGCGGAGCCGCGCAGGCCCTCGCCCTCGCGTTCGCGCTGAACTTCCTGGGCGTCGCCGCCCTCGTCCTGGCCGCCAACGCCTCCGACGTGCGGGCGCGGCTGGCGATGGTGGGCTTCCCGCTGTTCCTGATCGTCGAGGCGTACGTGGAGCTGCTCAAGAAGGAGAAGGCGCGGCGCCGGAGCCATTGGAGCGGCCTCGCGGGGTCGGCCGGCGGCATGGTCCTGGCGGGCTGGTTCCTCCTGCGCGGAGCCCCGCTGCGCTAGCGGCCTCATGGAACCGGAGAAGACCTCGCCCGCGAGCGCGGCCGGAGCCGTCTTCAACGCCGTGGAGCGCCTCGTGCTGTTCGCGCTCTCGGCGGCGGTCGGACTGGTGAACCTGCTGATCGGCCTCGCGGTCGCGGCGCATCTCGGCGTCCTGCCCAAGAGCACCTCGGCCCGGATCCTGCGCGCGACGAGCCGCGCGACCGGGGCGCTGACCCGCGTCATGGCCGCGCCGGGCGCGCCTCAAGCCGATCCAAACCCCGGACGGCGGGCTGGAAAGCGCGTCCAGCCCTGATCAGCGGCGGGCGAAGCGCGCTCCGTCCCCGGAGCTCGCGCGCTCGCGGGCGCGCTCGCGCTCGCGGGCGTGCTTGCGGCCGCTCATGAAGCCGCCGAGGACCCCGCCCGCGCCCTGCAGCACGCGCATCCAAGACGTCCGGATCGAGGCGAACTTGTCCTCGACCTGCAGGACGACGCGCTCCACGGCCCGCACGGCCCGGCTCACGCGCAGGACGAGGACGGCGAGGGCGATCAGGACGAGCGTCATCTCGAGGGCGATGACCCCGAGGCAGACGGCGATGAAGAGGGAGGTTCCGTTGGTCATATCATGAGACCATAACGAACCGGAGGCATCCCCTCAATGGAGGCGGGTTGCCGGTTTCATGCCGCTTTCTTGACGCGCGTCCTGGGCCTTTCGGCCCGCCCGGAGGGGTGCTTTCGCTCCCTGCGCGGGATCGCGATCCCGGGGTATACTGTCTCCATGGACACGACCCGCGCCGCGCTGCTCGCCTCGGCGATGACGCTCTCCCTCCTCGCCGCCGCTCCCGCCCGCGCGCAGGTCTCGCTCTTCGCCGACAACGAGGTCCGCGCCGCGTCGGTCAAGGACCGGCTCCGCGAGGTGCGCATGACGCTCGCGGAGGGCAGCGACGGCGCCCGGAGGCTGACGTCGGCGGTCTCGCAGGCCTTCCGAGGCGAGACCGACTGGGCCGCGGCGACCGAGGATTTCTACGCGCGCAAGACCGACCTGCTCAAGCGCGCCGCCGAGCTCGACCGCGCGCTGGCGGCGGCCCTGTCCCAGAACTCCCCCGAGCGCGCCGACGACGTCCGCAAGACCGTCGAGGACGTCGCCGCCAAGTCGGACGTCCTGCGCGGCGACTTCGAGTTCTACATGAAGCTGCCGCGGCTGGCGGGCGGCCCCGAGCGGCGCGCCGCGCTGTCCGCGATGCGCCTGCTCGCGCAGACCGGGAAGTACCCCCTCACGCTCGCCTACTACCTCGACAAGACGCCCCAGCGGCCCCCGTTCGCGCCGCTGTCCCCAGGCGCGACGGCCGTCCGGCCCCGCTGATCCCGGCTAGATCTTCGTCGCCTGCAGCTCGGGCGTGATGAAGATCAGCAGCTCGGTCCGGTCCTTGTTCTTGGTCTTGTTCTTGAAGAACCAGCCCAGCAGCGGGATGTCCTTGAGGATCGGGATGCCCGAGTCGGTGTCGACGAGCGTGTCCTTGATCAGGCCGCCGATGACGACCGTCATGCCGCTCTCGACGGCGACCTCGGTCTGCGCGACGCGCTCGGTCGTGATCGGGTTGTTCAGCTGGAAGCCGACCAGCTCCGAGACGTTGATGCGCACCTTGAAGGAGATCGTGCTGCTGCCCGGCGAGACGACGGGCGTCACCTCGAGGTCGACGCCCTCCGGCAGGTAGGTCACGCTCTGCGTCGTCGCGGTCTGCGTGACCTGCGAGGTCACGACCGGGATGTTCTTGCCGACGTGGATCTTGGCGACCTTGTTGCTGCCGGTCAGGACCATCGGCTCCGACAGCGTCTTGCTGCGCGTGTCCGACTTGATGAAATTGAGCATCGCGTACACCTGCGTCTTGTTCATGATCGACGAGATGTCGAGGATGCCGCCGCTCGGGAAGTTCGTCACGGCGCCGCCGACCGCGATGCTCCCGTCCGGCAGCACGGCGTAGTTGGACTGGTCCTTGATGCTGCGCACCCTCCCGCCCGAGCCGAACTGGGTCGAACCGGCCCAGTTGATGCCCCAGTTCAGGTCGTTGGTCGTCTCGACCTCGATGAGGCGCGCCTTGATGGCGATCTGCGGCGACGGGACGTCCACCGACGCGATCAGCTGCCGGATCTTCTGCAGCGTGTCGTTCTGGGCGGTCGCCACGATCGAGTTGGACGCGTTGTCCATCGTCACGAACGCGCCCGCCGTCCTCTCTTCCTTGTCGAGGGAGTTCGTGAGCATCGGCTGCAGGTCGGCCGCGAAGCGGTACTTGAGGGGGAACACCTGGGAGAGCACGGGCATGTTGGCGGCCTTGATGACCTCGATGACGTTGTCGCCGCGCTGGATGGCGACCAGCCCCATCGACTCGAGCAGGACGCGGAACGCCTGGTCGAAGGGCACGCCCTTGAGCTGCATGTTGACCTTGCCGCCGACGCCGGGCGCGGCGATGATGTTCTTGTTGAACCGCGCGGCGAAGGAGCGCAGGATGCCGAGCAGGTCGGTTTCCTTGAAGTTGAAGTCGATGGGCTCGGAGTTCAGCCCCTCGACGAGGGCGTTCAGCCCGGTGGGCGGCGGCGGCGCCTTGACGACTTCGGCCGCGGACGCGGTGCTCGCGGCCGGGATGACGCCGAGGGTCTCGCCGTCCAGGCTCGTCAAGCGGGCCGTCCCGGTGCTCGGGACGGGATCGGGAAGGCTGTCGCCGAGACCTCCGGCGATCAACGCTTGCGCCCAGGCCGCGTTCCCTTGGAGCGCGACGGCGGCGGCCAGCACGGCGGACAGGCTTCTCGCGATTTTCATTCGGTTCCCTTTTCCCCTCGTCGGTCCGTCTTGGTCGAGCGCGTCATCTCGGCAGCGCGATCTCGTAGCGCTTGCCGCCCGCGGTCAGGCTGACGGCCTTGCCGCCGATCTCCGCGGCGACGCCGGAGACCGCCTTGTCCTCGCCGTCGTAAAGCCGTCCGTCCCGCGCCGTGTAGTTGCCGAGCATGACCGTCGCGCC
>Ga0134128_10007810_pt1 | contig 12903 bp, 8 predicted proteins | sample KB31754_FD_96462 | JGI IMG/M metagenome (GOLD analysis project Ga0134128, IMG submission 96462) | Terrestrial soil microbial communities with excess Nitrogen fertilizer from Kellogg Biological Station, Michigan, USA - KB3-175-4 | ecosystem: Environmental > Terrestrial > Soil > Unclassified ...
CTGGATGGTGGTGAGCGGGGTGCCCAGCCCTGTACCTATAGAGCCAAGCATCAGCATGACCTCGGACAGGTTGGTGGCGGTAAGGAAATGAACCGATTTGCGAATATTGTTGTAAATCGTCCTGCCTTCCGAGACGGCTACAATCATGGTGCTGAGGTTATCGTCTTCCAATATGACGTCGGCCACGTTGCGCGCCACCTCCGTCCCGGTGCCACCCATGGCGACGCCAATGTCCGCAGCCTTGAGGGCGGGCCCGTCATTGATGCCGTCGCCCGTCATCGCGGCGACCTTGCCGCCCCGCTGCAGCGCCTGCACGATTTGTAGTTTGTTGGCCGGACTGACACGGGAGAAGATGTTGACCTTCTGCGCCAGCCCAGCGAGGACCTCTGCATCGAGTTGATCAAGCCGGGTAGAATCAAGAATGTCGAGTTCGCTGCCGCTGGATAACCCAAGTTCCTTCCCTATCGCATACGCAGTGCCGCTCTGATCACCGGTTATCATCACTGTGCCTATCCCGGCCTGATGAAACAAGGCGATAAGTTCCTTCATCCCCTGCCGCAGGGGGTCGGCCATTCCCGTCATCCCCAGCCAGATGAGTTCATCCGTTGAAGATTGATCGGCTTGCTTCGGTTCCGCGTAGGCAAATCCCAGCACACGCAGCGCTTCTGCGGCCATGCGGTCATTTTCCATGAGTATGGCTGTCCGCTCCGCCTCCGTGAGAGGCAGACGTGCGCCGTCCTTCAACCACCATCGGCACATTTCCAGCACCTCGACCGGATTACCCTTGACGGCCACGAGCTTCCCGCCCCCTCCCACGCTATGGGTCGTGCTCATATAGTTCCGCGTTTCGGTGCGGTATTCCACTTGCTCTCTGGGATAGCACCGGCGAAGCACATCAACTGAAACGCCTGCCGCTAACGCAAGGTGAACCAACGCGCTTTCTGTTGCGGAGCCCTTGAGCAGGTAGTTGCCTTTCTCACCGTTCAGTTCCACTTCGTTGCAAAGGACGGCCGTATGGATGAGCCGCAACAATTCATCGCTCTGATAGGGATCGAGTCTTACACCCGCATCGTAAAACACATCATTATTCACGGTAATGGGACGTCCTCCGCTGTGCAGGGCCAGCACGGACATACGGTTGAGAGTGAGCGTTCCGGTTTTGTCGAGGCAGATTACCTGTACTGCGCCCAAGGTTTCCACTGCATCGAGACGTCGCACCAGCACCTTGTGACGGCTCATTGTCCGGATACCCAATGCAAGGGTGGTCGTGGCGACGGTGGGCAGGCCCTCCGGGACTGCGGCTACGGCAAGGGAAATAGAGGTTTTCAACATTTGCAGCCAGCCGTAACCCCGGACCAACCCGATCAGAAACATTGCTCCGCAGATGCTCAGGGACAGCAATACCATCTGGTTCCCCAAGATCGCGAGCTGGCGTTGCATGGGCGTTTCCGGAGGGTGGGTTTCACCTACCAGCGATTGAATAGTGCCGATTTCAGTGTATCGCCCGGTCGAGACTACTACTGCCAGGCCGCTGCCGCCGGTTACCACCGTACCCATGTATACCATGTTAAGCCGGTCAGCGAGAGAGACGTTCGGCTTGTCCAGCGGGTCCACCCTCTTCGCCACCGGAAGGCTTTCTCCGGTAAGCATGGATTCATCCACCATTAGATTGCGCGACTCGAGCATCCTCCCATCGGCAGCTATCCGAGTTCCCGGTGTCAGTACCAGGATGTCGCCCGGCACCAGAGACTCAGCAGCCACCTCCCGAAGCTGACCATCGCGAATGACCACTGCGTTCTGCTCGGCCACGTGTCCGAGCGCATTGATGGTTCGCTCCGACTGAGACTCGGCAACGTAGCCTGTACCCGCATTGATTAAGACTACTCCGAGGATCACCACGGCATCGAGCAGTCCTCCAGTTGCCGCGGAAAGGACGGCGGACACACCCAATAAAGCGACTGGCAGGCTTTTAAACTGTCCCAGAAAAATACTCAGCTCGGAACGGGATGGGGTCTCCGGTAGGTTATTGGCACCAAAATGCCCCAGCTTCCGCTCCGCGGAAGCCTGACTGAGACCGAATTCCCTGGAAGTTTCAAGTGCAGCCACCACGCTATCCCCAGGCAACGCATGCCAATTTTCCCCATTCTGTGGAAGAACCGAATCCGGATCAGAAGAAATAACAGAAAAAAAAGGACGCCGGGAGGAATGCAAAGAACGGTTATCGTCTACTGAGTCCTCTGGAATGCTCGTGAGCCCGGGTTCCGCCAGCAGTTGCACCAACCAGGTTTTGATTTCTTCAATATCCCGTGCAGGATCAAAAACGATCAATACCCGGCCGGTAAGGACGTTCGCAGAGGCTTCTCTTATCGCAGTATGCTTGCACAGCGCAGACTCCAGCTTACGCTTGACGGAGTCGCACCGGTATAAGCCCTGTATCTTAAGCCTTGCGCGGCCTTCCACCGCCGCATGAACGATGCGCACCGGCTCAAGAGGCTCAGCTTCAACCGCGACTGTTCCGAAGGAAGGAGGATGTTGCATCTGGTCGAAAAGTCGAGACATCTTCACAGGATAATGTAATTACATCAGGTTTCACTGCTACGAATATGCCGCACCCGCTCAGGCAAACCGTGACCGCTGATCTTGCTGCCGAGGTGAGCAGTTGTATTTCCAGACACCGCAAACTCCTCTTCGACATTCCGAACGATTGGAGCCTTTTTCTTTTTAGGTTAAAACGACCTTCTCAGCAAGCTGTTCCGGTTCTTTGACTGTTACATGCGAATTTCCAGGTTTCGAAAGCGCAAACGGGACAGAGCTCATCTCGAATTTCGGGTTCCGTTTATAAACAGCGCAGGAATCGGGGACTGCTTATCCATCTTGACAACATTGGTTTACTGTAATAGCTTTTCTCCCGTTGGAAGGAGCATGCAACTGCCAAATAGGCAATTGCGGGCAACTGCGGCGATTGAAAGGCTGCTGTTGTCCAGCCCATATCCTCTCTGCGCTCAATCCAGCTTGTTTCATGTCTTTCAATTTCCCCCAACTTTTGCCATCAAAAAGGAGTAAATAAATGGCCGACGAGCAAAATCCGGAAGCATCAGAACCCTCTGCAGCGGAATCTGGTGCAGCAGCCCCTGAGGCCTCCGGTCCTCAACCTCGCTCATTGTCTTCCAGCACCAAACTTGCGGACCTGACAGTCGCTGATCTGAATTCCATTATTGCATCTGAAACCCATCGCGCAATTGCTGCCCGAATGGTAAATCCAGGTGCTATCGGTCGCCAGGGAGCCCACGTGAATTCAGGGCCTCCCGGATTCGTCAATGGAGGGGGGCATGCCAATTTCGATCCCAGAACGGCTGCACTCGCCGGTCGGCCGAATATTCCAAATCTTGGAACATCAGGAGTGCATGTTAATTCCGGTCCTCCCGGATTTGTGAATGGCGGGGGCCACGCCAATTTCGATCCGAGAACGGGTGCGTTTGGCGGCAGGCCGGGTATTGCGGATGCGGGGAGGGCAGGTGTCCATGTCAATTCCGGACCGCCCGGGTTTGTAAACGGTGGCGGCCACGCCAACTTCGATCCAAGGACAGCGAATCCCGCTTTTGTCAATGTGACCCTGCCGGATGGCGGCCAGGTTTCCATTCCAGCCGCTGGCCCGGTCGATATGCACGTGCGCGGCTTCCATATTACGCGCTAAACCGTCTCAATCGATGAAACTCCAGCCCGTCGGCGGTGCAATCTGGCCCGACCGCGCCGCCGGGCTGCTTCAAACTTTTGTTGAAGCCGCCTGCCAGAATGATGAAATACGTCGCTTGCTGTGGACCGATCCCGCTAAGGCGCTTTACCAATGGCAGTGGGAACATGATAATTTGCCCGCATTCCTGCCTCCTCCCGCCGAACCGGTTTCTCTCACCATCGATGAGGAAACTTTGTGGGGCCCGCTGAAGTGGCGTACACAGCCGGAAGAAGCAGTGGTGGATTTCCTGCAACAACCGCAGTTGCGCCTTTTAGTCGCCGGTGCCAAGCCTCTTGCCCTGATTCACGGAGATGAGCAAAGCCTGACCGCTCTGGGTAGCTGGGTTAGATCCCGGGGTTATTTCGCTGTGTTCGGCCCGCATGAGTTTCTGCCGCGGTATGATTCCCACAAGGGTGGATACAGCAATAGCATGGACCAGGTAGGCAGCGCTCGTCCGGGCTCCGGCGCGTGGCGAGGCCTGTTGGTCGCGGCGGACGAGCAGACTGTGCTGATAGCCTGGCTATGCCAGTTATTCGACTGGGAAACCCTGCTGGGCAGGTTGCTCGGATATCCGGGCTGCTGCTGCGATGCGTTCCCACGACGCTGGCCGACTGCCTGCACGCATCACGAGGGCGACGTCGGAATCACGCTTCTGGCAGAATCGAAACCGGAAGCTGGATCATTGGTTGGAACTCGTCATCTGAACTGGTCAGTGAATATTTTCGCCCGCTATTTCGGGTGGGAAATCATCCAGCATTTTCCGTGCAGTTGGGATTGCGAGGCTACAGCAGCCACAGCACGGCGTTATTTTTCGGTGCTTTCCCGTTACTGGCCAGGGGAAGCCGAAGCTCTCATGCAGCATTTGTCGGCACCGTTGCTGATCATGCCGGGTAGAGGCTACGCACTTTTTCCGGACGGAAGGATAACAGAAGAGGAGAAGGGCACAAGCCTGTGCTATGACCCGGAACGCCTGCAGATTGTCGGAATGGAAAGCGCTTCTACCAAACTGGCTTTATCTTCTGGCCGCCTGGATGCAAACCCAAGCGAAGGTTGGAGAATCCCCGGGGGCGATAAGCCCGGCTGGCTGCTGAGCATCGGGCCCGGCCTGTAAGATCAACAGGAAATCGGAAAACAAAAACATGAAATACTTCAGCAGGCCTTCCCGCGAGAGTGCGGAAAGTGCCTACCTCGGAGATATCTTCGGCAAGCATTTCGAGCCTTTCGGTACCCTCAACGTCAGTGATGATACGCGCATGGGCATCCACGGCGTCGTTCTGGAAGAAGTTGAAGGTCAGGCACTCGCCATCCATGCCGAGAGCGCGGGGTGGGCCTTTCTCAGCAAGGGTGAAGAAAAATGGTTCCGGCAGCTCGACCACAAGCCATTTGGCTGGTTACGCAACAGCTTTTTGAGCTGTGACTCGCGACAGAATTCCGACCGAGCGCTGGACTTCGTTGCCCACCTGTACCGCAGGGGCCTGCTCACACTCAACGGTCATACCGCAGTGGACCACCGCATGTTTGCGGATGGACCGAACCACAACGAGGGAAACCTTATCGAGTTGCTGATTACAGAGAAGTGCAATCTTGCCTGCCCCTATTGTCTTGCCGGTGCAAACTCGTCGATGCCTGCCATGAACCGGGATATCGTCCGAAAGACCGTGGACTTGGCATTTGCCATGCAGGAGAGCGATACCTTGGCTTTCGAGTTTGCAGGAGGGGAGCCGTTCCTGAAATACGAACTCATGAAGGAAACGGTCAAGTACATTCGCAGCCACCCGTTACGGGGCACTCGGCAATTGTTCATCAGCACGCAAACCAATGCTACGTTAATGAATGAAGAGCGTGTCCGCTGGCTGAAGGATGAAGACATCCGCGTCGGAATTTCCATTGACGGAGGCATGCAGAGCCAGAACACGAGCCGGCCGCAGGTGAACGGCAAGGAGTCGTTCAGCAGGCTGGCAAAAGGAATCGAGTTGCTCCATCGCTTCGAAGTGCCTTTCGGCGGCCTGGTAGTGCTGAACCGGTCCAATGCCGGCGATCCCGCAGAGCTTGCCGCTACCATGCTGAATCTCGGCATCCATGGCTTTCGCCTCAATCCGGTGGCCTATCTGGGCGACGCGCGGAAGAACTGGGACAGAGTGGGGTTGAATCAGGAGCAGATCATAAGCTTTGTGAAGCGCCTCATGACGCATATCGTGGAACAAAGACTGCCACTGCTGGAGGACAATGTGCGCAGCATGTGCGACTTCCTGACCAGTAAACAGCGCCGGACGCGGTGCATGCGCTCGCACTGCGGAGCAGGCGATACCTTTCAAGCCATCGCGGCTAATGGGGATATTTATCCTTGCGGGCGTGCAACACAGTCGCCCGGTCTCAAGCTGGGAAACATCTTCGACTCAGGCGTCGAAAGCCTGTCCCAGCCGTCGCGCCATCATCCGGTCATTGCGCAGATACGGGAACGCCGGCCCACTGATCTCGAAGGCTGCGACACCTGCTCCTACCGGCAACTCTGCCAGTCCGGATGTTCGGCGCAAGCATGGGAACGTTATGGGACAGTGCGCCAGCGCACTCCCGAGTGTGCATTCTACAAGACGTTGTATCCCTATTTCATGCACTGGTTATCCTTCGACGAAGCTGCTTTCGATCATCTGAATACCTACAGTTATTTCAATAACGAAGGCGAGCGCTTTTCTCACGATTTTGCGCCCCTGCAGGAAAAGGCAATCGCGCTGCCATGACGGCATCGCTTACTGGCGGACCCGGTTTCCCGGAAGAATTTCCGCAAAGCCTTTTACCGGATTGCAGCGGGCTCTGCTACCCCTCCCCGCCCGGCGCCACGGTGGATATCCTGTTCGGACTTTCCGCGCTGCAACGCTCGGAGCGCTTTCGCGACCGGTTGCACACAGCGCTGGAGACGATGGATGAGAACGAAAGGCGGCTGGCGCAGCACGTCATCATCGTTCTCGACGGTTTATCTCCCGACAGCCGTGCACGCTTGTTCTCCAATTCCCTGGCGGAAATCGATGCCGCAGGAGGAGCCTATTCGGTACACGGTAACAACCGCATCCGGGAGACAAGGCAGGTATTGGCTGGAATCCGCCATCTGATCCATCATCCGGCGGTGCGGAACGTTACCGTTATTCTACCCCGACGCCTGTTCAACGAAGGGGCGCTCTATCTGCCGCATGCGCACGCCCTTCTTTTCAACGAGGATCCGGATGTCACGCTGGCCTTCGCGGAAAGCGAAGGAAACACGCATTTCGTCTGGAGCGACGGTTTGAGCTTGACCCTGCCGAATGATGGCGAGGGGTTGCCGCCAGGCTTCGACCACCCGCGCTTGAAACCGCTCCCCTGCATCGCAGGCTTTCCGGTATTGAATGCCGTTGCCGAAGTTGCACCTTTTTTAACCTCTTTCGGATCGGCAAGCCAGGAAGAAATCGAGCAGTCGGTGGAACGTTTCGATCATGCGCTGGAGCTTCTCCGCCAGATCTGGCCCCTTGCTTATCATGCGCTCCAACGCCATGTCAATGCGCTATGCATACTGAAGCAGCGGGACCACTCGCGCAGCCACAGTCCGCCTGAGTTACCCGGGACCATACTGATGAGCCTGGATGACGTCGAATGCATCGGCGACTTGTTGTGCCATGAATCGAGCCATCTTCGCATGAATGTTTTCCGGCTCTACGATCCCATCGCATGTGCGCGCAGCACAGAACAGGAGACAACCGGTTTCGTATCCCCCTGGCGACCCGATCTGCGCCCCTTGCGGGGACTGGTGGACGGCGTGCATGCCTTTCTCAACGTATGCCGCTACCATCAGCGGCTGCGGGAACGGTTTCCGGATGCATGGACTTCCGGCGTCATCTACGAACGGCAGAAACGGAACGTCATCCAGGCCGCCGCAGTATTGCGCGAGCACGGGATTCCCACCGAACTTGGTAAGATGCTGCTGGACGAATTTGAGCGGGAGACAGCCCTGCTATGACATCCTTTACTGCAACGCAACTCGTCGCCGATGGAAATGTGGATATCGATTCCACGACTGTGTCGCGGCTGCACCAGGAGTTCAAGGACCGGGGTGCCGCCGTGCTGGGGCCACCCACACTCACTCCCGACGCGCATCGGGCATTGCTGAACGAGGCCTTGGCGCAGCGCCAGCACGCAAGCTGGAGCCTGGTTGCCGAGCAATGCTCGGGCGAGATCTCGCAGAATAACCTGCGCGCCCACCTCGGGCCGCATGCCCGCAATTTTCTTTCATCCCCTGCAATACGAGCTTCGCTGCGTGATATTACCGGCCATCACCTTGCCCCTTCCTGGAGCGCGAGCTGCTATACCTACTATGATGGACCCGGCCAGCATATGGGTGAACATTGCGACAAGTGGGATGCCTGCCGCATCGCTCTGCTCGTCTACCTTCAAACCACATGGGCATCCCGTTCGCAACCGACGAAGGGACTTCAGTTGCATGTCTTTCGGGGTGACAACGCTGCCAGCGAATTGCTGGTGCGCATTACCGCGCTGTCCAACCGTATTGTCATCCTCAATGGAGCTGAACAGGCGCACCTTCGGCCAGCGCTGGCTGAGGGGGAGCACATGACGATGCTGGCGGGATGCTACCATTTGGCCGATTGAGAGAGTCAGCATGCAATGGAACGATTGGCCTCCCCGCGATGCATCGCTCATGGCGGGGTATGAGGCCTGGCGGAACGGAGGGCTGGGCGAGGCACAGTCGTTCTTCGAGGAACGAAAGCAGTCGCAGCCGGAGGAGGCCGATGTCTGGAGGGGCTTGGGAAATGTATCCTGGTCCCGAAAAGATTTCGTATCGGCTCTTCGCTATTTCAATGAAGCTTTGCACCTCGAACCATGGAATCCGATGCATTGGGGCAACATGGGCCTTGCACACCGCGATCTTGGGCAGCCGGAAGCGGCAATTTCCGCATTTCGCATCGCCTTGGGGCTTGATCCCTTCTATGCTCCGGCGCTCAATGAGTGGGCAAACGTTTTGTTCGATATGGGTCGCTATGAGGAAGCGCTGTTACTCTATGACGCCTCCCTCGCGATTGATGATGGCCGAGCCGTGGTTTACCACAACAAGGGCGTCTGCTTACGGCATATGGGCCGCCTGACCGAGGCTGTATGCTACTTTCGTGCAGCACTTGAGATGGAGCCGGGGTACCGCTATTCCCAGGAAGAGTTACAGCGGTTGGCATTCATCAACTTTCCTCCTGCATGACAGTCCCGGAGGAACTCCGACCGGATTTCGGGTTTCTGTTTCGCAATCTTCTATCCTTATGATTCAAAATCAGGCAACTGCGCCTGATGCACTCGATACATCAGGTTTCGGTTCGATCGGGCCTCACCAGCTCGCTTGAAGCATCGAGGTCACCGGGGTAACGGGAGAAAAAAATGCCGAGCAACACATCTCATACGCAGCATACGCAGCATACGCAGAAAGCGGAAATATATGATCTGATAATTGTCGGCGGCGGTATTGCCGGGCTCTATTGCTGCCACGAGCTTATCAAGAAAGTCCGGAGCGGCTCGCTCGATATCAGGAGCATTCTCCTTCTGGAAGCTTCCGACCGTTTTGGCGGGCGCATTGAAACGTGGTCCCTGCTGAGAAGCAGTGAGGAAAATGGAAAGAAGATCGGTTTTGAAGATACATGGGATCCGTGTAACTGGAACATCGATAACGGCTGCCTTGCTCCCCCTGACCTGCAAACGGGTAAACAGTCTCCATTCAGGGGTCCGACAGAAAAATCATTCCGGAATGTGGATGGTAACGATGTCGAAAAGCTGACCGATATCGAATACTTCCGCGCGGAATTCGGACCCATGAGAATCGAGCCGCGGGACCAGATTTTATTGCAGGGATTGCTCGACGATCTTGGAATCAGGGAACCTGACCCGGGGGAGGAAGAAAGCCTGGATGACCTCGTGCCATTCTCTTCGTACACCTCCGAAGATCCGATGGCACCTCGATTCACTCTTCAGGAGGAGGAAGCGCAGCAGAAAACCCCTTTTGACCTGATGATACTCGCTCTCAGGCGCATCTTCGAGCTCGTCCACGGCCCGAGATTCGACAACCCGGCTTCGCATCCCTGGTGTACGGATGCCGCCAATGAACAATGGAGAAAGCTGCATAGTGCGCAGTTCTTTTACCGCCATTACTGGAAGGGAGAGTTGCTCGAATGGATACAGTACCTTACCGATCCTGACTTCGTAACGATTCGGGAGCACGCGCGCTTCAGGGACCAGCCGTTATGGGATCTGGGATTCTGGAACGTCCTCAGCGATGTCTTGAGCCATTATGCGGTGGTCAAGATCAGGGATTGGGGAAGTTACTATCATTTTGTTCACGAAAATCTGAATGCCGCCGAGTGGATTATCTTCTGGCTCAGGGCAATTCGAAGCACGGGTTCGCTTCGAGGCATACGCGGAGGGATGAGCAGGATAATCTGGAACCTGTTGGAGGTCTTGCGAAAGCATCAAGACAGTCATGAATCTCCTCGTTTGAAAATCGCGAAAAGTGCGAGGGTAGTGAGCGTAGAAAGACGGGACAATATGCTTGTTGCTCTTACCGTCCAGAAACAGGATGAGGTCGAGCTTGTGCGCACACGAAGAGTCATTTTTGCCCTGCCGAAGCGTCCGCTCGAGGAAATGTCATGGAATGGGGAGCGTCCAAAAGGCAATCTTCACGAAGCACTCAATGCGGTCGTTTGCCTTCCGCTGCTGAAATGTTTTTTCGTCATCGAGAAACCTTGGTGGGAAGACAACCGGTCTCTCAACCGCTATGCATCCGACATACCAACCCGTGAGCTACTGTATGTGAAAAGCAGGGACCGGACAAAAGGGTTGATCATGATTTATACCGACCGTCCGGCAATCACATTCTGGTCGGATTACCTCAGAAGCGAATCCGGCAAGTCTTCCAAAGGTCCCGAGCAACCGGAAGGCCCGCAGGTCGGCCATCAGGATGCCGCCAGGATCTGGTTCCTGGAGAAAAAACCTTCTCCGACGTGCGGTTCGATTATCGAAATCAAGCCCGGATCGACTCGCCTATGGCAGCGCTTCGTGCAGTTTGCCAGGGATTATGAGCACCATGACTTTACCACAGGCCGCCTTCTCGCCTGTGGCATGCGCGACTGGGGGAAGGAGCCTTTCGGCGCCGCGGCGCATGGGTGGCGTCCGGGTGTAAGGTCCCGGGAGCATATCGAGTTTCTTGAGGCATTTTCTTTCGAACAAGAGGAGCAGGAAACCGGGCAAAACAACCTGCACGTTTGCGGAGAAGCGTTTTCCGATTACCAGGGATTCATTGAAGGCTCGCTGCGATCAGCGCAGCGCGTTCTGGCTGTGATAGAGGAACAGCAGAAGCCGGGAGAAAACTGAGTTTTTATCCGGCCTTTTGTTTCCGCAGAAAAGATAGCACGGCAGACTCGAGCGGGTCATGCGCGGGATGCGCTGCATCTTCCAGTTCCTGCACGCAGCGATGAAGATCCCCTTTCTGCCAGGCAGAAAACACCGCCGGATTGATGTAGGATTTCCGGCAGACGGCAGGGGTATTGCGCAGATCTTCCGCGACTTGACGTGTCGCCGCGACGATGCTGGCCTTGAGTGCGCGCTTAGTCGGAAATTCAGGCAACGGCGTATTGAGCATGATCTCGAACGCCCGCAGTGTCCCGCTCCATGTTCGGAAATCCTTCGCGGTAAACTCGGCTTCCATGACTTCGTGGAGGTAGGCGTTTACCTGTTCCGCTCCGACCGGCCGCCGCTTGCCACTCTCATCTAGATACTGGAAAAGATGCTGGCCTCTCAGCTCCCGGCAAGTCCGGATAATGCTGACGATGCGCCTGTCACCGATCGTGACTTCGTGCTCGATCCCGCTCTTGCCCCGGAATTTCAATAATGCTCGCCTGGGGTTGATGAAGGCAAGATGCCGCTTGCGCAGGGTTGTAAGCCCGAAGCTGTGGTTATCGCGCGCGTAAGACAGGTTACCGATGCGCACCTGCGTCGTATCAAGCAACCTCACTATTGCAGCAACAACCTTTTTTCGCGGCAAGCCTCGTTTTTTCAGATCAAGGTGTACACGCTCGCGCAGTTGGGGTAAAGCTTCGCCGAATTCCACCATTCGGTCAAATTTGATACTATCTCGCACCGCCCGCCAGTCGGAATGGTAGCGGTACTGTTTGCGGCTGCGCGCATCCAGTCCGGTGGCCTGCAAGTGTCCCAGAGGATGGGGGCAAATCCAGACATCGGTATAAGCGGGAGGAATGGCGAGCCGGGCAATGCGTTCAAGCTCAGCTTCGTCATCCAAGGGTTTTTCATCCGGACGGATATAACGAAACCCCTCGCCGGAGGCTAACCTTCTGATCCCCGGCTCATCGCCGGATACATATATCAGCCCCGCGGCAGCCGCTTGCGCCGCCAGAATTTCCATTGCTTGCGGTCGCAACTCCTCCTTATCCGGAAAGAAAGACATATGGTTACTCGCTATCGCAGACTGATCGCGCTTCTATCGACAGCAATGATAGCCCTCCGGTTCAATCCATTTTAGGAAACCGCCCCGGGCTTTATGTCTTACCCCCTTGCACTGAATCTCGTACTGCTGTGCGAGGGCGGAGTGCCCGAGGGGACGCTTGCGCGCAGCCAATAATTTCTTCGCGCTCGACGATCCGCCCGCTATTGAATTCGCTCAATCGTTCGGCCGCCACTTGCGCCAGGGCCTTGTCGATATCCGACTTGAGCGCTGCGAGCTCTTCCTGCCGGATCGCGCGTTTGGTCTTCCAGTTACGCAGCGCCCGGCTTTGCTCGCCGAGGTATAGTCGCCCTCAGCGACCGCAACCTTGATCGTCTCTGCCAGTTCATGAGGCAGCGTGATGGTCAGGCGTTCGAGCATTGGGCCTTAAGAAATCAGGTCTTGATAATCATACTTTCGGGCGCATCCGGGGAGGGATTTTGCCTATGATAAAAACCGTTATCATGGGTAAAAATAGCAAAAGGGGAGAGGCAATTTTCTTTGTGAGCGCGGGAAAAATTATCCAGTTCAAAAATCAGGGCGATTCAACAGATGCTTATAATCTAAAATTAGGCCAAGTGTTCAAACAGTCGCGCGACCGCCTCAGCACCTGGATCAGCGTGACCGACCAAATGCTTGGCATTGACATAGGAAG
>Ga0134128_10007811_pt1 | contig 12903 bp, 15 predicted proteins | sample KB31754_FD_96462 | JGI IMG/M metagenome (GOLD analysis project Ga0134128, IMG submission 96462) | Terrestrial soil microbial communities with excess Nitrogen fertilizer from Kellogg Biological Station, Michigan, USA - KB3-175-4 | ecosystem: Environmental > Terrestrial > Soil > Unclassified ...
AATATATCGAGGGACGCGAGCTCTATGTCAGCGTGTTCGGCAACAACCGGCTGAGGGTGCTGCCGGTCTGGGAGTTGAAATTCGGCACCATGGGCGGTGCACGGCGCATCGCCACCGAAAAGGTCAAGCACGATCCCGATTATCAGGAGCGCGTCGGAATTGAGGATGGGCCAGCCAAGAACCTTGCGCCGGAGCTGTCCGCGCGTATTCAGGCAATAGCAAAACGCATCTACCGGACACTGAAGCTCGATGGGTACGCGCGCATCGACTTCCGGCTTTCCGCCGACGGCACTCCGTACTTCATTGAAGCGAACCCCAATCCGGAAATCGCCAAGAGCCAGGAGTTCGCTCTGGCAGCCCGCCACGATGGATTGGACTACGCGGACCTGCTGCATCGCATTTTGACTCTCGGCATCAGCCGGGCAAAGGCCGGCGTATCCGCAGGCTGAAAGGCCTGACGTGGACGTGCATCCAACTACAGTTGCCAACGGACGAATGTCTGACTACGCTTTGCTCCCAGGTAGGCCCACACGGTCTTTCGATCGGCCGCACGTTCATGCCAAAATTCCTTCGAATCGGCGTCCATCAGTCGAATGTCTCCGGCTACACCTCGAAGGCATGGTGCATCCGGCGGGTTGGCTCGACGGTTTTGCTGAAGTGGGGCGCCGTGGAGGTCCATGGCGTCGGAGACGGGCGGAAGGTCTACTGGACGATCCCACCGAGGGATAAGACCATTCGTTGCGGCACGGAGCAGCGTGCGAAGGACTATGCAAAGGCCGCCATCGCGCGGCGGCGCAACCATCGCTATGAATCGCTCTCCGGAAATATTGCAAAGCGGCGCCGAACCGCCGTTCGTGACGCCGAGCTCAAGCAGGCTCTCGCTACGATCCTCTATGTCGACATTGTCCGCTCCACCGAAAAGGCCGCGCGCCTCGGTGATTCGCGTTGGACGCAGGTGATGAACCACTATTACGCCGCAGTCCGCAGAGAGCTGAAGGCCTTGCGCGGAAAAGAAGTCGTGACGACGGGGGACGGATTGCTGGCGACGTTCGGTGCACCGGCGGCCGGGGTCCGTTGCGCCACTGCGATCCGCGAAGCCGTGCGCACGCTGGGGCTGGAGATCAGGGTGGGACTGCACGCGGGCGAATACAAGGTGAGCGGGACGGAAGTGGTCGGTCTTGCGTTTCACATCGGCGCGCGCGTCGCCGCGAAGGCGCGTGCCGGCGAAGTCCTGGTCTCGAGCGCAGTCAAGGATCTGATGTCGCAGTCTTCAATCCGTTTCAAGGATCGCGGCATCCACCAGCTCAGAGGCGTGCCGGAACGATGGCGCCTGTACCGGGTCGAACGCTGAAGTGTCGTGCAAGAGCCGGCACCAGCCTTGCAATCGCTTCGCAAGTTGAACGGGGTGATCGAATGAGGAGGCGGGATTTCATCGGAGGGATTTTTTCCAGCGCGGTTCTCGTGACCGGCGCGTCAGGTGCGCAGCCGTCGGCAAATGCAAGACGGATTGCCATCGTAGCACCTTGGCACTCCAAAGAGGAGCTCGGAAGAAACCCGGTTTATCGTGCATTTCTTGAAGAGCTTGCGCGTTTGGGCTTCGTCGAGGGAGACAATCTGATCGTTGATCGATACTCAGGAGATGGCAAGCTCGATAGCTATTCTGAATTGGCCCGAACGGTTGTGAGCAAAAATCCAGAGGCGATCTTGACCGGCGCAGGTCCCATGACGCTCGCGCTTAAATCCGCGACACAAAGCATTCCAATCATCACGATCATAGGAGACCCTGTGGTCTGGGGCATTGCGGCAAGTCTAGCGCGACCGGGTGCAAACGTAACCGGCGTTACGGTCGACGCCGGGATAGAACTTCATGGAAAACGCCTGAGCCTTTTGCGAGAGATACGACCGGAGGCCTCACGGATAGCCTACCTTGCGTCTTCGTCAGCCTGGAAGCAGCCCCAAGGAGCCATGGTTCGAGAGGCGGTCCGGGCATCGAAGCTTTCGCTATTGCACCTGGACCTCGGGACTAACTTGAACGACGCTGCCTATGAGAAAGCTTTCGCATCGACCGATGTGACGGCGGCAGACGCGCTGCTTGTTTCGGATGAACCAGAGCATCTATCTCACGCGAGAACCCTGGTTGATTTGGCGACAAGCGCCCGCATCCCGACCTGCTATCCCTTTCGCGATCTCGTTGTGGCCGGAGGGCTCATCGCGTACTATCGGGATTTGCTTGATGCGTTCCGCCAGTTGGCCGACCAGATGGGCCAGATATTATCTGGTCAGAACCCCGCAGAAATGCCATTTCGGCAGCCAACCAATTTTCGCCTTTCGGTCAACATCAAGGCCGCAGAGAAGATTGGAGTCGTTCTGCCGCAATCCATTCTGGTCAGCGCCGACGAGGCGCTCGAATAGGCTCTCCTATTTGGCAACGGCGAAGCGAAGCACCTGGAAAATGTATCGCACCGGGCTGCCGGCCGATGTGTCTCCGGGCCGCCCAGGAGCGCAGCGAAGGCAAGCGGTGCCCCGCTTTGGGCCCAACTCGGACAATTGAGCGTCAAAGGCCAACGCTAGATTTCAAGCAAATCCCGCCCAGCAATAATCTCGCCCGAGAAAGCTTTGCGAGCTTCTTCCACGAACACCTGCTCGGGGACAGCGCCATTTCCCGGGACGAAGTGAGTAAGCACCAGCGTTTTGACTCCTGCGACTTGAGCCACTTCGCCCGCCTGTTCGACGGTAAGCGCATTGCCTGAGATGCTCCTGAGAAGGCTATCTGCAATGTCCTTGTCGTATCCAGCCTTTACGGCCTTTTGCAGCACTTCCTTTATTCCCGGAAGATATTGCGCCTCGCACACGAACACGTCCGCTCCTTTGGCGAGGTCAATCAGCGCCTCGGTCTTTCGGGTGTCTCCCGAAAAAACAACGGAGCGATCGGCAGTATCAACGCGATATGACAGCGCCACCGGAAGCGGGGGATGGTCGGCCAAGGCGCACGTGACCTTTACATTGTCATCCTGCATCACGATTCCGGCCGACACGATCTCATGCGGAACGAGCAGTGGCCTCGGATCACGCCGACCTTCATCACGAATCCGAATGTCGATATCGAACGCGTTAAGTTCAAAGAATTTTTTTGTCATTTCTGCCAGTGGCGGCGGCCCGTAGGAATTTACCTGGCCATGCAGACCCGCGTACCAAGCAAAATAGAACAGGTTTCCGTAGTCCAAATTGTGGTCCGAATGCTGATGCGTAATGAAGATGCTTTTCAATGCGCCGAGCCGAAGACCGGCTTGGACGATCTGCCGGGCAACGCCATTGCCACAATCAACGACATAAAGGGATCCGCCAGCTACGATGGCGTTCGAGGGAGCGGCTCGCATAGCCGTCAAGGGTGGCCCCCCAGTCGTCCCCAACAGCACGATTCTCGTGCGGGCCGATTGTCCGGCGGCGAGGTTCGGCACAAAGGCCGGTGCCAGAAGTCCTCCTGCTGCGATCTTTAGTGTCTCTCGTCTGTTCAGCTTCACAGATAGCCTCCCAATTGAACTGCATGAGTTCGCTGCCGTCGCGCTTTGGCTTGTCGGCCTGGTTGTTCTGATCAGCGTTAGGGGAAGGAATTGTTGCCGACATAAAGGTGCCCGCAGTGGATGCGAAGTCGGAACGAAATTATTCTCATATTGTAGATCGGCCGGAGTGTCGTGTATTGCGCAAGCCAATCAATTTGCGGGTGCACTAACGATTGTGCGATGCCTGAGTCCGCAACTGGGCCTGAGGCTGACATACCTACACACGGGAATCAACGTCCTCTTCCGAGGTAGAACGGACTCGAGAACTTATGAGTAGGTAGGGCGAATTGGCGGACTTTGTCCGCGCAATCCGCCGAAGCCGTGCAAGGTCGAGCCGGTTCATTGTCGGCCTCACTATCGGCCCGCAGCCTGGGCGCCCCATTGCACGCTTGGCACGTCGATCGCTGACGCAAAGAGCAATGATGCCATGGCCTTTGCGCGATCTTGGGCAAGGGCTGAGAGGCCGGTAGCCGGCTGAGAGGATAGTAATAGCGCTGGAGAGCCCCGTCCTGAGAATCGAGGTGCTGTCAACCTCAACTCAGATTGGATATCTCCATGAGCGAGACCAACACTATCAGTCCACTGCGTCAGCGTATGATCGAAGACATGGCCGCGCACAACGCCACAATTGTCGAAGCGCAGAACGCAAAAGCGCGCCTCTTCCTCGTGGCCGCGTCCGGCAGCTTCCGCCGTCAGCCGCTCGCCTGGGCTTGCGTTAGTGTCAGCCATTGGGGCGGGCAGCCTAACGCGACAGCCGACCACAGGGTGATCGCGGGCCGGCCGATCCGCCCACATCTGCGCCACTTTTGCCGGTCGACCTGACAGTTCCTTTCACGGTCCCTTCCGCGGCAGGTGGTCGCAGCGATCTGCGTCACCTTGATTCCCATCCGCCTGCCACCAATCTCACCTGTAATAATGGAATCCGGGCCCCTCTGACGAGGACGCCGAGTTCTTCGGCCAACCTTGTGATGTCGGATTACCTTTCCCGCGCCTGGCGCGACGGATCGGCGACCCAGGGTCCGCTCACCTGATCCCCCTGATCAGCCATCCTTGCTCCTTTCGCGGTCATTGACGCAAGTTTTGAGGAGCAACACGGTGTCTGCACGAGAACACGTAGCCCCGATTTGGGGCGAGATCATCGAACCTTCGAACGTTCACGAACGGGCCGCGACGGCACTGGTGACAGTGGGCGCGATGGTCGCCGTCGCCGACCGGCACGTGTCGACGGTGGAGCGGGACGAGGTCATTCGTTTCATCATCCAACTTGGTTTGGCAGCGCACCTTTCCGAGCCGCGCCTCGCCGCAATGTTTGATGAACGCGCGAGACGGCTCGATCAACCGGACTTCGCCAATGTCGTCATCGACGCGCTGCGGCCGGTATCGGACCTGTCGCTTTCGTCCGATCTGCTCGCGATGTCGGAACGCGTTGCTGTAGCGGACGAGACCCTGCATCCGCACGAGGTGCTGGCGATCAAGCTCTTGCGCCTGCTTACATCGGGACTCCCGCGGGCGAAGCCGGTTGAGCAGACGCGACGTGCATCCAGCGGTGAGCGGTGTTCCGGAGCATGAACGTGAACGCGACCTCTGACGAAAAGCGATCATCGCGTGCAAGTACGGCCTGCTATTCGGCTGGCGGCGATTGGCGCCTGGAGGCGTTGATCCATCGCCTGCCGCCGCGTGTCGGCGGCGCGGTGTCCTACTTGCTGCAGCCGAAGAGCCGCTGGCTCAGGATCCCCGCGGGCGTGCTGCTGATCGGCGGTGGCCTGCTGGCTTTCCTGCCGGTTCTCGGCGTCTGGATGCTTCCGGTCGGCGTTGCGCTGCTTGCCGAAGACGTGCCGGCGTTTCGGTCGACGCGCTCGAAGGTCCTGGATTGGATCGAGCGCCGCCGGCCGCAATGGCTCAGTTCGCCATCGCAACCTGACAACCCATCATGACCGATTTCATCGCCGCCGACGCGTTGACGGCGCTGCTTCAGGTCGTGCTTATCGACCTCGTGCTTGCCGGCGACAACGCCGTCGTGATCGGGCTCGCCGCCGCCGGCCTGCCGGCCGACCAGCGCCGGCGCGCCATTGTGGTCGGCATCGTCGCCGCGACTGTGCTGCGCATCGCATTTGCCGGCGTCGCGATGCGGCTCCTGCAGCTCATAGGTCTTCTGCTTGCCGGCGGTATCTTGCTCTTGTGGGTCTGCTGGAAGATGTGGCGCGAGCTGCGCCTCTCGCACGCGCTCGCAACAAGCGGGTTGGCGTCCAATCGCGACAACGGCGGCTCTCTGGTTTCTGCGCCTTCGCCGCGCAAGACGTTTGGCCAGGCTGCGGCGCAAATCGTGGCCGCGGATGTCTCGATGTCCCTGGACAACGTGCTAGCCGTTGCCGGTGCGGCACGCGAGCACCCCTTCGTTCTCGTCTTCGGCCTGCTGCTTTCGGTCGCACTGATGGGCATTGCCGCTGATCTCCTCGGCCGCCTGCTCCAGAAGCATCGCTGGATCGCGTATGTCGGACTGGCGATCATCCTCTATGTCGCCGGCGAGATGATCTATCGCGGTGTTCGCGAGCTGGCGCCGGTAATCGCGAGTGCGTGAAGTGGCCTTGAGAAGCCTTTTCATGTTTCAGCAATTCGGAGTGATGCATGACATCTGAAGCTCAAGACGTGCCGACGCGCCGCGACAAGAGCCCGCAAATCGGCGTGTTCGCCAAGCTGATCTTCGGCTCGCGCTGGCTGCAGCTGCCACTTTATGTCGGCCTCATCGTCGCCCAGGCCATCTATGTGCTTTTGTTCCTGAAGGAGCTTTGGCATCTGACGGTCGACTGGTACGACGTCAACGAACAGCAGATCATGCTGACGGTGCTAGGGCTAATTGACGTCGTCATGATCTCGAATCTCCTGGTGATGGTGATCGTGGGAGGCTACGAGACCTTCGTGTCCCGGCTCAACCTGCGGGGCCATCCCGACGAACCGGAATGGCTAACCCACGTCAATGCCAGTGCGCTCAAGATCAAGTTGGCGATGGCCATTATCGGCATCTCGTCGATCTCCCTGCTGCGCACCTTCATCGAGGCCGCCAATCTCGGCTCCACTCGCACCGGCTACACCGAAACTGGCGTGCTGTGGCAGGTCCTGATCCACATCACATTCATTCTTTCCGCCATCGGCATCGCCTGGGTAGACCGCTTGAGCGAGTCTCCGCACCGGAAGGAGCCGCCCCAACAAGCAGGATAGCCAGCACGAGGTTGCCCGTCCGGGACGCCCATTGTCTGGTCGCTTCCGGGGCGAAAGCGGACATGGCGAGCAAAAGCCCAATTCGGTCGGCCAGCAACGGAGGCGCCTAGCCATCATTTGCTCAGGACACTATGATCAGGGACCCAGCTTGGAGAAACAATCGGGCGGACGAAATGGAGGAGGCAATCATGCCAATGATGTTGTGGCGTTCCTTGCAAGTTGCTCTTGCGCTCGTTGCTTTCGCTTCCACCATGAGTCAGGCGTTGCCGCCGGCCAAAGCTCAGGAAGCCGGCTGGATGACGCTGTTCGATGGCAAAGACCTCGAGCAGTGGGATCAGGTCGGGCAATCCAATTGGCATCTTGCGGACGGGGCGGTGATTGCCGACAAGATGGACGGCAAGGAGGCCGGCTACCTCGTCAGCAAGAAGCCCTACAAGGACTTTGTGTTACGCGTCGAATTCTGGCCGAGCGATGATGCAAACAGCGGCATCTATTTCCGCTGCCTTGATGCCAAGAAGATCACCGACCGGACCTGCTACGAAGCAAACATTTTTGACCAGCGCCCCGATCCGAGCTACGGCACAGGCGCGATTACGCGCTATGTCGAAATCAATCAGATGCCGAAGGCGGGCGGCAAATGGAATACGTTTGAAATCACGGCGAAGGGACGCGACATCACGGTCGTGCTCAACGGAAACAAGACGGCCGAACTGCGGAATGGAATGTTCGATGAAGGCTCGATTGCCCTGCAACACGGCGCGGGAACGATCAAATTCCGCAAGGTTCAAATCAAGCCCTTGTAAAGCAGGTTCGCGCCCGGAGCTCGTGGCACTAAATGCTAAACTGAGCGGAAGCCCGCGCATCGCTGACGCACAGAGCAACGATGCCATGGCCTTTGCGCGATCTTTCGACCGAAGCTTCACAGTTCTGTTCGACGTCGTGGACTGCGTTGTTTTCCCGCCCGTGCGGGTGGTTGCAGAGCGGAAGCCGCCAGCTGCGCGTACCGTAAGTACTAGCCGGCCCTCCAAAGGCCTGCGCCGTCAGCCAAAGTTTCGCAGCGGCATCAATGCGCTTGCCGTCGTCATCCCCTCTGTTGCGAAAAAACCGCTTGCGCCGTCGGGCAAATCAGTGGCCCTAATTCGCGCGTCCTGTCCCACAGAGAGGGGCGTATCGCGATCGTCACGGACGTTGGAGCAGGATGCGATGGACGCGGATGGCGCGCGCTGACGAGGCGCGTCGACGTGGACGGCGAAGGCGTGTGGTCCTGATCTCCCGACGCTGGGATCAAGCCTTGCGAAGACGTTTCGCGGGGTGACGGTGGCCAACAAGCCCGGAGCACCGGGGAGAGCGCGCTATACGCCGTTAAAACCAGTCGCGTGCGGGAATGCCGGGCTAATCCGGTGGACCTGTGGTAACTACACTCGTGTGCTTATCTCTTTGCACACGAGGCTGCGGGTGCATCGGGCGCCCGGCATTCCCCACGCCCTCTATTGGGCGGAGCGGCCTATCCCTCGGACGCGATTGCGCCGCGAGAACACGAAGCTGCGCGCGGGTTCTTTGACATCTTGAATCAGAAATGAGCGTGCGTTGGTGGCGTCAGCCTCACGGGGTCGGTTTTGCCTGTCCACCCGTTTGACGGAAACAAGCGGTGAGGGCGTATCGCAGGATGATGAACTTGCACCACGGCCTTGCGAACCAGCGAAGCTTCAGCAGCTTCGGCTTCACAATCCGGAAAAGCCGCTCAACGAACAGAAGGCTCGCCGCATAAGCCGCGACAATCATGGCCGTCCCGGTAATCCAGTGCCCATCGCCGGCAATCGCCACGGCGATCAGCTTCAACGGTTCGACGAGCGAGGTCGGGACGGCGAGCAGCAACAACGACTGATAGGGGCCCAGGCGCTCGATCGAATGCCTGAGACGATCAGCGATGTTGCGCAACGCGGTGATCATTTCGTGTCCTTGCGCACGACGCCCGCGTCACGTTCGGTGGACTTGAGACGCGGCGGCGGCTTCGGCTTTCCAGCCTGGTCGCCGTGCTTTCCGCCCATATCCTGTTGGCTTTCGAGATCGTTCTTCTCGGACATCACGGATCTCCTTCGACGTGAAGACGCGCAAGGAGAAAACTCGTTCCAACTCGTATCAAGGGCCGCAGGTAGTCTCGTACTAGCTCAGCCCTTCATACACCATGAAGCCGCGGGCGATCGCGAGCTTGCGCAGGGCGCGCGGGATGAGCTTCTGCGGCGGCGGATGGATGTAGCGCCACGAGGTCAGGGTGAGCTCACTGAGCGTGCCGTGATTTGTCTCGAAGGGAGCGAGCATGCCGGTCAGGCTGATCGGCGTATGCGCGCGGTTGTTGAAGGGAAGCAGCAACAGCTCGAGATGGCTGATCCGGCCATGCAGCGAGGTCGCGGTGAGGCCGGCGATCGCGGGCAGGGTCTCGTCCGCGACGACGGCGGTGATCTCTTCGATCTCGTGCCGGCTTTCGGTCGCGAAAAGATCGAGAAAACTCTGGTCCTTTACGTCACGGCCGAACAGGGCGCAGACGCGCGTGCCGGCGACACGGAAGGGGTAGCCTGCCCCTTGTTCGCAGGACAGGACGAAGATGTCGCCGAGCAATTCGCGCATTGCGCTCGGCTCGATATCGCAGCGCTCGGGTGCCCGCGCGTCGCCGCGCTTGCCGTCCCAATACGCGAAGAACTCCCGGCTGGCCGGATGCTTCATGATGCTAACTCATCCCCGCGTGGCTCGGATGGGACAGTTCTGTCCCGCTTTTGCGCACGCGCGTTCCCTAAAAACGTTGTGCAGGAGGGAAGGTGCAGCGTCCATGCCGCGTGCGGGGCCGGCGGCTGCTTTGCGGCATTAACGTTAAGTTAACTATGGAGTTTGCGGCGCGCGCGAGTGCGGCTAGGGTCCGCGTGCGCTTTCCGCGGTTTCTGCAAGGTTCCTGCGGCAACGCGCTACACAGGCGGCGTCAAACAGATTGGTCGGCGCTCGCGACGGGGAGGGGTGGGGTATCCCGGCCCGGTGCGAAGCGGACAAGGCCACAAGCGGCAGGGCAGGGTGTTCTCAGCACCCTGCCTTCACTTTTTTCAGTGCATGCCAACGCTCTCGACCGGGATGCAGCGCATGGCGCTTGTGGTGCTGTGCCGCGCCCGGACACGAGAGCGGGATCAGCCGATTGTGCACTTGCACGGGCTGGGCAAAGGCGCCTATTTCAGCGTATCTGCTCAAAGCGCCGCCAAAAGGTCTGGTTATCCTTGGATTTTCCTGAAAACACCGCGCACGATGCGCCCAATTTGCCCGTCGAAACGCCGCCGGCCGCGCCGCATGAGCCGATCCTGACCTTGCCGCCGGCACTGACGGCTTATGTGCTGCTGCTCGCGATCATTCATCTGCGCGTCTTGCTGCCGCCGGCCTGGGAGGAATGGACCATCGACGTGTTCGGCTTCATCCCGAAGCGCTACGACACGACGCTGCTCGACGTGACGTTTCCCGGCGGCGCCGGTGCCAAGGTGTGGACCTTCGTCACCTATTCGCTGCTGCACGCCAATCTCAGCCATATCGGCTTCAACGTGCTGTGGCTGCTACCCTTCGGCAGCGCGCTGGCGCGCCGCTTCGGTGCTGTTCGCTTCTTCATCTTCATGGCGGTAACGGCGGCGGCCGGTGCGCTCGCCCATCTTATCACCCATGAACATGCGCTGGCACCGATGATCGGCGCATCGGCGTCGGTGTCGGGCACCATGGCGGCGGCGATCCGCTTCGCGTTCGTGCAGGGCAGCTTCCTGTCGTTTTCCCGCAGCGATGCTGATGCGGCGGCCAAGGTTCCGGCGCTGTCGCTGTGGCGGGCGCTGCGCAACGGCCGGGTGCTGGCGTTTCTCGCGATCTGGTTCGGCGTCAACCTCGTCTTCGGCGTCGGCTCGATTGCGATCGGCATGGAAGAGGGGCAAAGCGTGGCCTGGCAGGCGCATATCGGCGGCTTCTTCGCCGGCCTGTTTCTCTTCTCGCTGTTCGATCCGGTGCAGCACAGCGAGAACGGTGCTGCAGGTGCGTTGTCGAATCCGCCGAACTAGGTCAGTCGTCGTGACTGATTGCGCGTCGTTTTGATTCCGTTCATCATCCACCGCAATCAATGAGTGAGCCGTGCAACGAAACCGGCTCCAGCTGGTTGTCTTACTCGCGATGGAAATCGGCCCGATCTTTTTCCAGGGCCGGACTGATCAGGGAGGCGACAATGACGGTACGATCCATCCTCGATTCCAAGGGGCATCATGTCGAAAGCATCCAGCCGGGCGCAAAGCTCTCGGACGCGGTGAAGCTCCTGGGTGAGAAAAAGATCGGCGCGGTGCTGGTGTTGAACATGGGCGGTCGGATCGAAGGCATTCTGTCCGAGCGCGACATCGTGCGGGTGTTGAGCGAACGCGGAGCCGACGTGCTGGATGAGCCGGTCAGCGCCGTGATGACGCGCAAGGTCGTGAGCTGCCGTTCGGCCGACACCGTTGCGGCGATCATGGAGATGATGACGATCGGCAAATTCCGGCATCTGCCCGTGGTCGAGGACGGCAAGCTGGTCGGCCTGATCTCGATCGGCGACATCGTCAAGCAGCGCGTGCAGGATTACGAGAGCGAGCAGGAAGCGCTGCGCGACTACATCAAGACGGCTTGAGCTGCCACAGCCGGCCCTGACTTAAGGCAGCTTGGCCTTGACCGCGCCGGGGGCGGGCGGTGCCAGCACGTCGATCGCTTCCTGGATGGAATCGATGGCGCGTTCGGCGGCGCGCGCGCCGAAGTCGATGAGATCGGCGGCACGGTGAAAGTCGAACCAGCCGATCTGGCCGACGCGCGGTGTGATCAGCATGTCCGGCGGATCGCCGGAGAGGCGGGCGCGGGTGATGCGGTCCTGCATGATGTTGAAGGCATCGACCATCACCGACGAGATCCCGGGCCGGCCGCCACCGCCGAAGAACTCGCGCTTCACGGTCCGCTCGGGCGAGAAGAACTTTCCGAGCCCGCGCTTGTGCGGCTTGGTTTCGATCTCGGTCTCGACCGGCGCGGGCGGTAGCGCGCCGTGGGCGTAGATCGTGGTGGAATGGGTGAAGATATCGCTGGAAAGATTGGCCGCGATGACGATTTCGGCGCCAAGCGCCCGCGCCGCCGATACCGGCACGGGATTGACCAGCGCGCCGTCGACCAACCAGCGGTCGCCGACCAGGATGGGCTGGAAGATCCCGGGCAGCGCGTAGGAGGCGCGCATCGCCTCGACCAGCCGGCCATGGGTCAGCCAGATCTCGTGTCCGGTGCGGACTTCGGTGGCTACGCTGGCGAATTTCAACGGCAATTCCTCGATCAGGGTGCCGCCGATCGAAGCCGACAATTGCGCCGCGAGCTTTTCGCCGCCGATCAGACCCGAGCCGTTCAGGCGGATGTCGAGATAGCCGAGGATATTGCGTACCTGCAGGCCGCGGGCCCACTGCTCCAGCGTATCGAGATGGCCGGCCGCATAGGCACCGCCGACGACCGCGCCGATCGAGGTGCCGACCACGACATCGGGCACGATGCCATGGGCAATGAGGGTCCGCAGGACGCCGATATGAGCGAAGCCGCGCGCAGCCCCGCCACCGAGCGCCAGCCCGATCACCGGCCGGCGGATGCTGCCGAGGCCGACTTTCTCGCTATCGGGTTCGTTGGAGACGCGTCGGGTCAAACGTTCGAGCACTCAACTATTCTCTTCTCAACATTCTCCTGGCGGACCAGCCTAAATCCCGCGGCGCCGTCCCGCCAGAACGTAGCGTAAGCATGGTTTATGCCGCGGTTGGGCAGGTATTATGACCGGGTCGCGACCATGGGACTAATTCCCGGGTTCCGTTCATGTTCCAACAGCGAACCGCGGCTCCGGTAACGCGCGGGGTGCCCGTAGGCTTGAATTTGCCGCGTTTTCGGTGAAAAGCAATGGAATGAATACAGGGGGTGACGGCATCTTTCGATGGCGGCGCGGCGAGCGGCTTTGGCCCATGCTCGTGCTTGCGGGCATGTTGCTTGCCGTTTTGGTAGTTCCCGCACAAGCACAGCTGTTCAGCGACCATCCGCCGCCGGTGCCTCCGGCGTCGGTGCCTGATCCCGGCGCGGCGGT
>Ga0134128_10007813_pt1 | contig 12902 bp, 13 predicted proteins | sample KB31754_FD_96462 | JGI IMG/M metagenome (GOLD analysis project Ga0134128, IMG submission 96462) | Terrestrial soil microbial communities with excess Nitrogen fertilizer from Kellogg Biological Station, Michigan, USA - KB3-175-4 | ecosystem: Environmental > Terrestrial > Soil > Unclassified ...
CTGGCGACCTGCACGCAGGCCGACCTGGAGGCAGGGCCCGGCGATGAGGACACCACCTACCGCAGGGAGGCCGGACACTTCGTCCGCTGGGCCGGCGGCCGAGCAGAAGGCGGGTCAGACCGGGCATGGCAAGGGGTGGAGGGCCCGGGGGTTCGTCATCCTCGCGCGACGCCTTCACCGTCACGATCGCCTGCCGGGCGTCGGGGCTCGTCCCGCGCTCCGGCAATCCCGATGTCTCGGTGAACCGCGAACGCGCGAGGGTTGTGCAGCGCCTCCGCTCGACTGACCCGCCTGCCGGGGCGGGCCGCTCCCGGACGTGCTGGCGTCGCCATCTATCGCTCGACCCCACGGCTGCCTTGACGCAACCATTTAGTTGCTATATTTTAGCAACCAGTCAGTTGCATCACTCACGTCAGCCGAAGAGGAGCAGATCAGTGACCACCACCAGCTACCGCACGACCGTCCGGGTGAACGCCCCCGCCGAGGTCGTGTTCGACGCCGTTACCACCGCCGAGGCGCTCGCCGCGTGGTGGAGCCCGGTGACCGGCTCGGGCCTGACCGGCGGTGAGCTGCGCTTCCCGATGGTGGCGGGCGAGCCGCCGCTCCTGATCCAGGTCGACGAGGCAACCCGCCCGGCCACTGTCCGCTGGACGGTGGCCGAGTGCACCTTCATGGAGGACTGGGTCGGCACGCAGCCCACCTTCACGATCACGCCCCTCGGCGACGGTGCCTGCGAGCTCACCTTCGAGCACCTCGGCCTTGACGACGAGCTCGAGTGCAAGGACATGTGCAGCCGCAGCTGGGACCACTTCGTCCGCACCAGCCTGCGGGAACTCGCCGAGGGCGGTTGCGGCGCCCCCAACCGCAGCCCGCGAGACCTCGCCCGCCGCGCCGCCGAGCAGCAGGCCTGATCCTGGCAGCAGGCGGACGGCCCGCCGCCGGGGCGTCCGCCTGCTCGCACCTATCCATCGAGGAGGAAGTGATGGCGTTCCCTGACCGCATCGAGCGGACCATGACGCTGGCCCGCCCGCCCCGCGAGGTGTGGGCGGCGCTGACCACCGCCGAGGGGCTGAGTGCCTGGTTCGGGGAGCGAGCCACGATCGACCTGCGTCCCGGCGGGGCAGCCTCGATGACATTCGCCGGCGGCATGAGCGTCGAGATGCGCGTGGAGCGGGTGGAGGAGCCGAGCGTGTTCGCCTACACGTGGCGGCTGCCTGACCTGCCCGAAGACGACCCGCGCCGCACCTACGTCGAGTTCACCCTGGAACCCGCTGGCGACGGCACGCTGCTTCGCGTCACCGAGACCGGCTTCGCCCAGCTGCCCGCCGACATCCGGCGCGAGACGTACGAGTCGCATCGCGACGGCTGGTCGCGTGAGCTAGCTGAGCTGGCGGACCATCTCAATGGCGCCTGACATCGAGGCCGTGGCCGAGCAGGTCTTCGTAGCCCTGGCCGACCCGACCCGCCGCGCCATCCTCGCCGCCCTGGCCACCAGCGGGCCGGCCACGGCCACCGACCTGGCAGCGAGCCTGCCGATCACCCGCCAGGCAATCGCCAAGCACCTTGCCCTCATGGCCGACGCTGGCCTGGTGACCCCCGAGCCGGGCGAACGCCGCCGAATCCGCTACCGCCTGCGGTCTGCACCGGTCCAGCTCGCGCAACAGTTCCTTGCCGCGCTTGCCAACGACTGGGACGACCGGCTCGATGCGCTGAAACACCACCTCACGGCGGGATGAGCAGCGCCAGGGCCCTCGCCGGGATCGCCCGGGGACAATGGGGCATCGAGTCCGTGCACTGGGTCAGGGACACCGCCCGGGACGAAGACGCAAACACCGGATACGCCGGAAACGGCCACCCAGGCCATCGCACGCGACCGAAACCGCCTACTCGACTACCTACCGCTATGAGACCCACGTCTCAACTGACTTTGGCGATCCCGTGGGGAATCGCCTGGTTCTTCTGGCTACAGTTTCACGGCTCAAATGCAGCGTTTCTTCAGCTCATGTCGCCTTTTGACGACACGCCGACGTAACTTGGGATTAATGGAAGAATGTTCCGCGTCCGTCGCCGAGGACGATAGGCAGGTCAGAATGACACACCTGGCGTGCCGCCCAGCGCCCAGATCGCCTTGACCGCCAGCGCTCGGCTCTCATCGAAGTCCAGGTAATCAGGCACCCACCACGCCGCGTGATACAAGGCCTCGACCGCCGCCGGCGAGCGCAACTGCCCCAGCGCCGACACCACATCCTCATGCTTGTGGTGCCAGTCCGCTGACGCCAACTGCACGAGCAGATCAAGGTGGTCCTCCCGGGCCAGCGCCGCCGCCGGCCGACCGCCTCCCGCAAGGAGTCCGGCAGTTCCCAGCTGCGAGACCGACACCGCACCGACGGTGATGAGCCGCCTGTTGCCCGCGTCACGGATCATCATGGCGACGTCCGACAGCAGCGCCGTGTCGGCAGACGCCCGGCGCCACAGGCGGCTCGTCGCCGTACAGGTCGCGCCACAGGCGGCGCAGGAACGCCCCGGGACTGCCGTCCTCGTACTCGACGTGACGCGACAGCTCATCACCCGGGACCTGGCCCGGGTCACTGACAGCCGAGCGCTCACCGGGGCCCAGGTGGGACCGCGCGCCGTGCTCGCACAACGCGATGCCCTGGTGCTTGCCTGGGCGGACTCTGTCGGCGAAGGCTAAATAGCTACACCGCGGCGCCCGGCCGTCCCACCCGGCGCGCTCTGCTGACCCTGGGTGGAGCAGTCCTGCTCAGCGGCTGTGCCAGCACACGCCACCGGAAGGCCATCGCGTTTGAGAATGTGCCTCGGTCAGGAGCGCACGGCGGTGATGTCGTTGACGGTGAAGTTGCCCGGTGCCTGGCCAGAGGCGGAAACGGTCACGCGGAGACTGCTCGCACCCGGGTGCCGGACCCGATAGGTGAGGCTCGCGAAACGGGACGTCTGGTCGAGCGGCATTGCCACCTGCTGGCTTCCCAGGACGGCGCTGCCCGACAGTTCCTGAACCAGAAGAGTCAGGATTGGCGCGCCGCTGACCGCGCGCGCGTGGAGCCCGACCTGTACCGAGCCGTCAAGCGTGACGGGCACCGCGGTCCAGCCGCCGCGGGCGGTCGCGGAGCTCTGGCTGCCCACCGAGCAGACTCGCGTGAAGCCGGCCAGTGTTCCTGCCAGGTCGACGAACGTGTCCCGGTACGCGGGATCGCTCGGGTGGAGCATCACTGCCCGGTATGCGGTGAGCGCATCCGATGTCTGGGCGAGATAGGCCTGGAGAACCGGCTCGGTCGTGCTCCGGGTCAGCGTGCTGAGAGACGCCTGCTGGGCGCCGAGCGGGCCCCGGGCGCCCGCCGCCGCGATGGAACCGCGCTGAATCTGCCGAACGACGCCGAGGGCGTTCCTGACAACAGGCGTGGCTGTTACGCACCCGGAGTTGGCGGAGAGGGCGCCGGCCGGCGGAGCGGGAGCCGCGGGCTGTGCCTGCTCGGCCCCAATAGCCTGGTAACCGCAGCCCGCAAGCAGCGCGACGCCCGTCACCGTCAACGCGACTCGCCGCATGCGTGCCCGGGGCGGACGTCCAGGCTGCTGGCAGGTTCGGCTTTTCATGTCTCGCACCTCATCATTAACCCGACCCGCTCGGCGCCTGCCGCAGGTAGACGATGGCTGCCGCCTTGTGCGATTCCGCGAAGACCGCCGTGGCCGTGTAGGACCTGGCCGCCGCGCACGGGGCAGGGGCGCTGACCGGTCCGTTCGAGTCATCGACCGCGATTGCCGCCCACGGCGACGAGCCCGCGGCCGAGTTGTTGGCGTCCACGCGCTCGACAAGGGCCGTGTCAGGTGTCCACGAGTTGTTCTTGTTCGTGCTCGTCGTCGACCGGATCCCGTAGAACGTCACCGCCCAGCTCGTCGCGGCTGACGGCGCCTGCGTCGGTGTGCTGAGGCTGGTCGAGCTGTTGTTGTCCACCAGCGCCGAGGTGCCCGCCAGTGGCGCCGCGTTGTCCACGCCGTTGTAGTCGGCGATGGCGAACGTGCCCTTCGAGCCGGTGCTCCAGGACGCGGTGTAGCTGGCGCCGACATCCGCGCTCGTGACGACCTTATAGTAGCCGAACGCCTGCCAGGCGGTCCCGTCAGCCGCCGGCGACCAGCTGAACGGTGTCCAGCCTGAGCCGAACGTAAGGCCGGTGACCGGGGATGCCAGCGCGAGCCAGGCAATCATCACATCTCCGGGCTTTACCCCGGCCGGGGCGCTGATTGACGCGCTGGTCACTCCGGAGTTGATCGAGGTCTGCGACGCCGACCTGAAGGCGATGGTCGACGTGGCCGGGCCGCCGGGAATGGCGCTCGCCTCGGTGGAGCGGCTTGAGGTACCGGTCGGGCTGGCCGCGGCCACCTGGTAGTAGTACGCCGTGCCGGGCGTGACCGCGCTGTCGGTGTACTGCGTGGACGATCCGCTGACCGTCGCGAGCTGCGACTCGGCGCCCGGGCTGGTGCCACGGTAGATGGTGTAGCTGCTGATCGCGGGTGTGCCGGCCGGCGGGCCCGGCCAGCTCAGCGTCACGCTGCTGGCCCCGGCACTGGCTTGCGGTGCGGGCGCGGCCGGCGGTGCTTGGTACTCGTATGCGCCAGCGTCGTCGTAGTTGCGCGGCCCCGCACCGGTCTGCACCGAGGACGGGTCAAGCATCCGTGGCTTCCCGAGGATGTCTGCGGGCTGTTCGCCCACCGCGCCGGAATCGGCCATGTCGATGGCGGGCGAGCAAGCGCTGAGCTGGAAGTTGCCCGACGACGGGCTCTGGAACCCAGGATTGGCTTGCTCTCCGTTGGATTCCTGTCCCGAGGCCGCCCGCAACGCGGCTAGCGTCCGGTACGACGTGTTGCCCCAGGTCGCCAGGTAGCCGGCGCTGTCCAGCCAAAGCACGTCCCGGTCAACTACCGTGCCGGTCTGTGACGTGCTGTCCACTCGGATGTCGCCCTTCGTCCCCGGGCAGGTCGTGGTGCCGCCGTTGCCATCCGGGCAGTTGATCGCGTTGTTCACGCTGACGTTGTTCTTGAACGTGATGCCGCTGTCAGTCCCGGCGGGCAGGCCCTCGACGTTGATCCCGGCGGACGTGTTGGAGAACACGGTGTTGCCGGTGATCTGGTTGCCGGTGACGGCCAAATCGTCGATGCCATGGTCACCGGTGAAGCAGTCCGAGGTGTTGCCGGTCGTGGGGTGGCTGCAGTTGGCCAGCTGGACCGTGGTGATACCCATGTTGTGGTAGCTGACATTGTCGGTCGCCACGTTGTTGTTGCCGCCTGGGTAGAACTGGATCCCGGAGTCTTCGTTGTCGTGCAGCACGTTCCTGATGACGGTGTTGCCGGGCGAGATCACGTCGATGCCGTTGGCGTTGCGCTCCCAGCCGTAGGCGTTGGCTGACGCCTCGTTGCTATCCACCGTCACCCCGGTGGAGCCCATGGTCAGATAGATCCCGGTCGCGCTGTTGTTGTCGACCTGATTGCCGATGACGGTGGAATTCGTCGTGCTGCCCACGTAGATGCCGACCGCGTTGGCGCCCTGGACCTGCTGGCCTGCATGGGTCACCGTGTTCTGGCTCAGCGTGATGTTGCTTGAGTTCCAGAGGTAGATGCCGCTGGACGTGGTGCCGGTGACCGTGAACCCGCTGACGGTGATCCAGCTCCGCGATGAGATGGTGAACGCGTTCGCCGCGCCGGTAATCACCGGCGTCGCGCCCGGCGCCGCCTGGAACGTGATCGGAGAGCCGGCCGATCCGGAGTTCGCCGGCTTCACGTCCTCCTGGTAGGTGCCCGACGACACGAGGACGGTCTGCCCGGCAACGGCGACCGCCGCTGCCTTGGAGATCGTGCAGAATGGCTGGCTCTGGGTGCCGGAGCCGGAGTCAGAGCAGCCGGAACCGCCAACGTACAGGGTGGACGTGGCGGCCGCCGCTGACGTCACGGCGGTCACAGAGACTCCCACGGCCAGAATGCAGGCCGTCACGAGCGCCCGGCCTGCTCGCAGGCACCGCCGGACTCCCTGCCGGCGCCGATTCACACGCGGGTCCCCCTTCACGCACACGCCTGGAACTGTTTCACGCATCGGCCGCTGGCAACTCCCCATTCAGTACGAGATGAGCTCACCAATCGCAGGAGTGGTCGCGCCCGGGTCTGCGGGCTGGACCTGATCCGCGGCACCGCGGATCACCGCCGTCGCGCAAAAACGAAGATGCCGGTCCTAATGCTGCGAGGTGCGAACCGCTGATACATGACCCCGAGGAAGTAGGAAACGCGGGTGAAGGCCAGATGCGCGGGGTCCGACTGGTATCCGTACACGCAGTGTTCGAAGCCGTGCCGGTCCAGCGCCTCGCGAACCGCACGTACGGTATTGCAGCGGAACCTGGTGGGGAAGATGTCTTCCTCTTTTCGCGGATTGACGTATGCCCGCTGGATGATTGCCGAGTGAAATCTATCCGGGACGAGCCTCGCGGCAATCCCGAAGTAGCTCAGCGCATTTGTGGTCCGCAGGCACAGGTAACCGCCCGGCTTGATGACCCGGCGGCACTCCGCGAAAAAGAGGTCCGGGTTCTCGACATGCTCCAGGACATAATCGCAGACGGCCAGGTCGACAGAGGAATCTGGCAGGGGCCAGCCGCTGTCTATGACAACCAGGTGGAACTCGTCAACGAACGGGTTGCGCTGGGCATCTGGGTCGATGTCGACTCCGATCACCCTCCGGCATTTCTCTTTCAAGATCTTGAGATCGGTGCGTGGCGTTCGCCGCTCGTCATGCTTGCCCCGGCCGCAGCCTATGTCAAGGACAGTGAATGATGGCTCGAGCAATGACCGGACACGGGTGTAGAAGACCACTAGTTGATCGATATCGGAGTACCCGCCGAACCGCGACTCAGGGTAGTATCTGAGCTTATAATCACGGCGCGCACCGCGGCTCTTTTCTTGGCTGACGGTAGCTTTTTCTTTTCTGACGGCGGCCGGGCCTGCCGTTGGTGCCGGGTCCATGATGGTGTTCCGCTGATTGAAATTCATGTCGTGTTCCTCCCTGTGATCGCAGCGTTCTGGCGGCCTCAAGGCCGACCGGACGGCTTGCTCATGCCCGTCCCAGTACCCGGAAGGTCCAGCCCGCTGCTTGCCAGGCCGCTTCATCCAGGGCACACCGCCCGTCGATCATGTTCCGGTGGGCCACCACGGCCGCCAGCCGTGCCGGATCGATCACGCGGTACTCGGGCCATTCGGTCAAATGCAGCACGGCATCCGCATCCTGCGCGGCCCCGGCGACCGAATCGGCATAGCGGACACCCGGCTGGATGGACGCGGCGTTGCGCATGGCCACCGGGTCATTCGCGGATACGATCGCTCCTTCAACCAGCAACCTGCCGCATACGTCCAGGCTCGGCGAGTCCCGCACATCGTCGCTGCCGGGCTTGAATGAGAGACCGAGCACCGCGACCCGGCGCCCGGCGAGACTGCCGCCCACGGCGTCACGAGCGAGTTCGGTCACCCGCGACCGGCGGCGGAGGTTGATGGCGTCGACCTCGCCGAGCAAGTCCATCAGCGACTCGACGCCAAGCGCCCGGGCCGCGCACCGGAAGGCCCGAATATCCTTCGGCAGGCAGCCCCCGCCGAAGCCGAGACCGGGCACGAGGAAGCGCCTGCCGATCCGCTCGTCCCGTCCGAGTGCGTCGGCCAGCCGAACGATGTCGGCACCTGCCTTCTCGCACATCTCCGCGATGGCGTTGATGAACGAGATCTTGGTGGCCAGGAACGCGTTGGCCGAGACCTTGACCAGTTCTGCCGTTTCGAGGTCCATGACAATCGCCGGGACGCCGTTCGCCAGGGGTTTCGCGTAAACCCGGCGAAGGAGCCTAGCGGACCGCTGGGATGTCACGCCGAAGACCAGGCGGCCGGGCGAGAGACTGTCCTCGACAGCAAAGCCTTCGCGGAGGAATTCCGGATTCCAGGCGAGCTCGGCCTGCGCGCCCGCAGGTGCCCGTTGCCTGATTCGCACTGCAATGGCCCGCGCGGTGCCTACGGGCACCGTGGATTTTCCGACGACCAGGGCCGGACGCCGGAGTCCGGCGGCGAGCGCGTCGACCGCGGAGTAGACATAACGCAGGTCCGCCGAGCCGTCCGCCGCTTGTGGCGTGCCCACGCACAAGAAGTGGACATCCCCGAACTTCGCCGCCTCGGCGAAAGAGGTAGTGAACCGAAGCCGGCCGGCGTCGATGTTCTTCCGGAGCAGTGGTTGCAGCCCTGGCTCGAAGAACGGCATCTCGCCACTGGCGGCGCGCATCACCTTGGTCGCGTCTACGTCGAGGCCCAGCACATCATGGCCGAGATCAGCCATGCAGACGGCGTGGGTGAGGCCAAGGTAGCCGGTTCCGATCGTGGTCAGCCGCATTGCGGGTCTCCTCCGCTTCGGTCACGGACCCGGCTCCCGGGTCAGTCCGAGTGACGCGGAGGCGGCAGCCATGGCGCGCCACAGTGTGTTAGTGCTGCCGCCCTTGTCGAGGAAGGTGTAGACGCTGCCCTGGTAGAGCTGGTGCCAGGCCCACAGGGCGAGTCCGTCCGCTCCACCGCGAACTGGTCCGGTCATGTATGCCGTCACGAGCGCGGCGGCTGCCTGCTGCCCGCCAGGCTGCCGCGCGGACGGGAAGGACAGCTGCGAAGCGTTGCTCAGCAGGATGAAGGGACTCGGCCACCGGGCCCGGGCGGCCCGCCATGCCTGAACCTGAACAGCCTCGTTGTTGTTCTTCAGGTTGTCGGCCAGGACGAACCCATCCAGGTACTCTGTGGCACGGAACGCGTCCAGGGTGGCGTTGGTCTCGTACTGGAACCGGGGGTCGGTGTTGACACAGGAGGACTGCCCGGGAAACCCGCAGGTGAGGCCGCGGGTGCCGACGCTGGCGAATACCGGGACCCCGGCCAGCTCGCCGTGGAATACTCCCGCTGTCGCGGCGAGGTAGCGCAGGCCCTGCGCGGCGCTATAGTCCTGGTTCAGCCGGTCAGCCACCTGGATGGCGGAGATGGTGCCCGGGTGGGACTTGACCTGCTCAACGATCCGCTGGACCTTGCGGGAGATGTCATTACCGGCGAAGAAGTCCTTCTTGTAGTCGAATTCCAGGACTACCGCCAGCCCGGCCCGCCGCGCTTTCGCCACGGTCCCCTGGTCACCCGGCAGCAGGGCAACCGCGTTGAACGTCTCGCGCATCACGGCGAAGTCCCAGGCCTGACTCCGGAACCGGTGCGCGGGATTGGCGCTGCTCACTCCCTGGGCAAGCAGCAGCGGCCGCGGCAGGGGCGCCGCGTATGAGCTGATGGGCCCCGGTGCGGTGCTGGCCGGGACAGGCGTCGTGCTGGCCTGGACAGGGCTCGTGCTGGCCGGGACCGGTGCGCTGGTCCGGCCAGCTGGGCGGCCCCCACCCTGGCTGCACCCGCCCAGCACGACTGCTGCTATCGGGACGGCAAGCGCCCACCTGACCAGGGTCCTGGCACAGGCGGTCATTGCGGGAGCCTTCCCCGGATCGCCGCGCCAGCCGCCGTGGCCACCGGCACTGGCAGATGCCGCCAGACCCTGGTCGCCCACTGCCAGCGCTGCACCTCGTCCGTCTCATCGCCTGGCAGCCGGTGCCAGTACAGCTGAACCGGCTCGACCCCCCATTGCAGCTTCGATTCGTATGGGCCGGTCCCCGGCGATGAGCGGCCGAAGTCGAACACCCGGCAGCCGCGGGCGATGGCAAGCCGGATGGCCTCCCAGTAGAGCAACTGGTTAGGAGCGCGGGAAAAACTGGAGCGCAGTGCCGCCATCCAGGGCACTCCCATCCAGTCGCCCTGGACGAGTATCAGCCCGGCGCCGACAACCGCGGCGCTGTCCTGGGCAAGCAGGATCTGCGCATCGCCGCCGAAGCTGTCCATGATGCGCCGGGCGAATCCGCGTTTGTGCGCGGGCGAGCCGAGATCGCGCATGTTTGCCTCCAGGATCTGGTTGAACTCGGTCAGCGCCGCGCAGCCGTGGACTGAAACCTCAAGGCCGCTTCTGCGCGCTTTCCTGACCTGCCGCCGCCGAGCCTTGTCGATCCGTTCCCACACCACGTCCTCGCCGCCTCCCAGGTCCAGCACCAGCCCGATCTTGTGCAGCGAGGGCGCCAGCGGGATCGGCCGGTCGGCCGTGTGCCGCAACTCCAGATGCGCGTGACTGCTGGCAGCGAGTTCCATCGCGGCGCAGACGAGCGCGAGGTCGACCATTTTGTCGCCCGCCGTACACAGCCCGCCGGAGTCGAGAAACGGCATGGAAACGAGGTGGCGGCCGAAGAGCCGACTGCGCATCAGGACCAGCGGCAGCACGCCGGCAAGTTCCGCGCCCCGGACAGCCGCCAGCGGAATCGCCCGGTGACCGTAGCAGCCGGACACGATGTCCAGCCAAGCCCAGCGGTGCGCGACGGTTCCGTCACTGGCGGCCAGCACGAATTCGTCCCATGCTTCGGGGTCTGCCCAGGTCACCACCCGCACCGGCTCGTGACCGGCCCGCCCGCTGGTCGCGGTGGGCGTGCCGGAGACGGCGGCCTGACCTGGGTGCGTGCCTGGCGGCAGCGCGTTCACCACACCCTCCTTGCGATCATTGCGAGCTGCCTGCACAGCAATCCGATGTCGTACGCAAGAGAGCGGTGGCTCAGGTAGGCGAGGTCAACGCCAACCCGTTCATGCACCATCGTGTCGCGGTAATAAGCGACCGGATCCGGAACGGCGGCCAGGATGTCCGCCTCGTTCATGAACGCCAGGGTGGACGGCCCGGCGATGCCCGTCCGCACGGTGAGCACCCCGCGCTCGTCCGGTGAGAGCAGCGCCACGAACTCCGGTGTCTCGGGCCGCGGCCCGACCAGGCTCATGTCGCCGAGCAGCACGTTGCACAATTGCGGGAGTTCGTCGAGATACCAGCGGCGCAGGAAACGGCCGAGGCGGGTAACCCGCGGGTCGCCTGCCGGGCTCACGTTCGCACCCATCCGGTCGGCGCCCACCACCATGGTGCGGAACTTCATGATGTTGAACCGCTCGCCGTACAGGGTCACCCGCTCCTGCCGGTAAAGCGCCGGCCCGCCGGTCAGCCACTCGGCCAGCACAACGGTCAGCAGCAGCGGAGACAGCACCAGCAGGGCTAGCCCGGACACGACGATGTCGAACAGCCGCTTGCCCAGCCGGTGGTCTATCCCGGCGCGCACGCCCATCTCGCTCATCAGCTCATCCCGCCTCGACGTGCCTGACCAGCATGAAGGCCTCCGCCGCGGCGACACCCACGGTGGCACCGCGCCTGCGGCCGGCTGCCTCAAGCGCCTCGTATGACCGCGGGTGCGGGAAGGGCCGCATCTCGGAGGCGAAGGCCTGCTCGTATTGGCGCAGCGCGCTGAGTTTCACCGCAAGCGTCGCGCTGATGTCGACGAAGAGATTCGGACTGAACACGCTGCCGGGGAACGGCGGAGCCCATTCGGTGGAGGACGCCGTCTCGTAGCACAGCACTGTCGTGACGCATGAGTCAGGCGTCGGCCTGGTCGCCACCAGCGTCGCCAGGAACACCGTCCGGTGATCCTGATTCACATCCTCCTTGAAGTGCGTGAACACCAGGTCCGGGCGGATCTCGCCGACGCACTTCTCGATCGGCGTGATGACGTCAAGCAGCGGCAGGGAGTCGAGGCGCTGGTCCGGCAGGCCGCAGAACACGACGTCCGACACGCCGAGGACATCGCACGCCCGGACTGCGCACTCCTGCTGCCGCTCGACGTGGTGATGCCTCGCGGTCACGCCGTCGGTGAGGATGCAGACGTGTACCTCATGCGACGCGCCCGCGAGCCGCGCCATGGTGCCGCCGGCACCAAGTGTCTCGTCGTCGGGATGCGCGGCGATTGTCAGGATCCGCATGGTGACGCCTCCGTGGTCAGTGAAGAGGAGCCTGTTGACCGGTTCGCGGGGGTCGGGGCGGACGGCTCGTCTCCGGGCCCGTCGTCGACCGCACAGCTGCCTGGCGACCCCGCCTGGAGCCTGCGGAAGAAGGCGGCGAGCACGGCTACGGTGGTGAGGTAGGCAAGGGTGGAGGCGATGGACGCGCCAACGATTCCGAGGTGCGGGATCAGCGTCACGTCGAGCACGACCGTCAGCACGAGGCCGGCTCCCTGTGCGAGTGAGTTCCGGCCCGGGCGGCCGGACCCGGACATGAACGCCGAGATCACGCCGTACACCCCTCCTCCGGCCATCCCCGCAAGCAGAATCCAGGTCGGGACGACGGCTGCACGGAACGCCCGCCCGTAGAGCAGCGGAAGCATGATCGGCGCCGCCGCCGCGACCGGTATCGCGAGGGCGCCAGGTACCCACCACAAGCGGCGGATCGCGGAACGCGCCTGGCGCGCGGCGACCGGTTCGCTCAGCCGTGCGAATGCCGGATAGAGCACGTAATTGATGGCGAGTGAGGGAAGTCGCAGCAGTTCCGCGGCCCGGGAGGCGACCGCGTATATCCCGAGGGCGGCGGGACCGACGAAGACAGTGACGATGATGAAGTCGAGCCGTCCGTTGAGCAACTGGGCGAGGCTGTTGAGTTCGGCGCGCACCCCATAGGACGCGACCGCGCGGGCGAGCTTCAGCGACGGGCGGCCTGCCCGCCGGAAGTAGCCCCTTCGCGTCAGCCGGATCCAGCCGGAGCCGCCGGTGAGGATGTCGCCGAGCGGCAGCGCCACGATCATGGCCAGGTACGGCGTGGCTCCGGCGGCGACCATGAGCCCGTAGACGGGGACGAAGAGCAGTTCTTCAAGAACGATGATCCGGTTGCTACCGGCCAGGTCGGCGAACCCCTGGGAGCACGCTTTGGCCGTCGTCTCCATGAGCTGGGTCGGCACCGCGATCCCCGC
>Ga0134128_10007814_pt1 | contig 12899 bp, 7 predicted proteins | sample KB31754_FD_96462 | JGI IMG/M metagenome (GOLD analysis project Ga0134128, IMG submission 96462) | Terrestrial soil microbial communities with excess Nitrogen fertilizer from Kellogg Biological Station, Michigan, USA - KB3-175-4 | ecosystem: Environmental > Terrestrial > Soil > Unclassified ...
AGCACGACGTTCGGCACACCCTCGTTGTGACTGGGCAGGCAGAGCAGATCGGCTGCCCGAAACCAGTCACCCAGCTGCTCGTGCGCGACTGCCCCGACAAGTCTCACCCGGTCCGCACATTGGAGTGCGGCAGCGCGCGCGGCAAGTTCCTCGCCAAACGCTCCCGCACCCACATAGAACAACCGTGCCTGCGGCTGTTTGGCAAGCACGGATGGAAACGCTTCCAGCAGATCCATGCAGCCTTTGGCTGCCTTCAGGTTGCCGACGTAGAGTAGCAGCGGACCGTCGGCGGCAAGACCCAGACGTTCGCGTGCCTGCACGCGCGAGCCGGGCGCGAAGCGATCCATGTTGACGCCGTTGTAGAGCGTATGTACCTGCGAGGGCGGAACCCCCAGCTGCCGCGCCTTGTCCGCAAGCGCACCGCTGACCGCCACCACGGCGGCAGCATGGCAAAGCGCCCCGCGAATCTGTACCCGTCTGAGCAGGTGGGTAGCCTGCACGTTGAGGTCGCTGCCGTGAACCTTCACCACATAGGGAATGCCGAGCATTCGTGCCAGCCACCCCGCCGCGACCGCATCGGGATACCCCCAACTGGCCAGTACGCAATCGTACTTGCCGGCGCGTACCCGGCGCCCTCGTTGCAGCAGCAGCGAGAGCAGCCAGCAGCCTGCATGCAGCGCGCGCCCGAACCCTGGCGGATACACAAAGGTGAAATGATCCGTATGCAACCCGTGGATATCCAAGCTCCCACGCACACCGCCCCGACGTTCCCGAAAATCCACCGCCGTGAGTACATCGACATCATGACGCAGAGCGAGCCGCTCGAATTGTTGACGGTTGAAGCTCGAACGCAGCGGATCCCACGGCGAGGGAAACAGGTTGGTCAGTACCAATATCTTCATGCGCGCGCTCATGCCGTCGGCCCGCCATAGATTTCGGCGTAGCCCGCTGCCATGCCCTCCAGCGACCCATGTCCCTCGACCCAGGCGCGCGCCGCATGCCCCAGGGTTTGTGCCTGCGCCGGTTCGCGCAGCAAGGCGGCAAGCGCACCAGCCAGTGCCGAAGGATCGCGCGCCGGCACCAGACTTCCGGTAAGACCGTCCCGCACGATCTCACCGTTGCCGCCGACGTCGGTGGCAACGATCGGCAACGCCGCAGCGCATGCCTCGAGCAAGGCCATCGAATACCCTTCGCTGACCGACGACAATGCGAACAGATCCATGCCCTGCAACAAGGCGGGCACATCGTCGCGATCACCGGGGAAATACACGGAATCGGCCAGCCCTTCGGCGTCTGCGCACTGCTGCAGCTCGTCGCGCAACTCCCCCCCGCCGATCAGCACCAGCGCCGTATCGGGGAACTGGTCATGGACTATACGGAAGGCCCGGATCAGGCTGGCCTGATCCTTGGCCCAGTTGAGACGCCCCACGGTGCCGATGATCCGGGTCGATGCAGCCAACCCGAGCAGGCCACGCAAGGCTTCGTTCGTACGACCACCGGTCTCGCCCAGGCGGATTCCGTTCGGCACGACCCTGGCCTTGCCTTCCGGCACGGTGCCACGTTGCACGGCTGCGCGGCGCGCCGCCCCGCATACCAGTACCACGCTGTCGGTGCGTGCCAGCGCGAGCCGGTACAGCCATTCGCGTCGGCACGATCGCTGGTTTTCGCCCATGCCGTGACGGGTATTGATTACTCGCCGAAACCGGATTCCGATGGTCGCCAGCATCGCGTAGTAATGGGCCACAGCATTGTGGGTGTGCAGTATCTCGCTGGCCTCCACCCGAACGCTGTGTCGAATCCGCGCCAGCGCGCGGATATCCAAGCCCGCCCCCTTGCCGCAGGCGATCACTGGAACACCCAGATCGACCATCTCGCCGGCGAGCGAACCTGCCTCGAACACGCACACGATCTGGCATTGATGCCCTTGCCGATGTTGTTGCTTGACCAGCTCAAGCACCATCCGTTCAAGCCCGCCGCGATTGAGATTCTCGACGACGTGGGTGATCCTCATGCCGACTCCGATGGAGGCAGGTCGCAGATCGTGACGCGCAATTTGCCGCTGGGCGTCAGCGCGATTTCGTCGACGAAGTGGCATAGCAGCTCGACGCTGTTACCGAGCGCCTTGGTGATTTCCTGCCGGATATAGACCAATGAAGCGTCATTGAATTCGGGCCCGCGCACGATCGAAAGATGCAGTTCGTTCAGTTGCCGCTGCACTACCTGGAATCGAGTGATACCGGGGACGCTCATCAACAGATAGATGAAAAACTCCCCGGGCAATACATGGCCATCCGGCGCCCTGATTGCGTCGAGCACGCGACCCTCGATGCGCTCCAGCAGCGGCAGCCCCCGACCGCAGGAACACGACCCGTCCTTGACCGTGGCGAAGTCGCCGTTGAGATAGCGGATGAATGGCATGCCGTAGTTGAACAAGTCGGTAATCACGACCTCGCCGGGCGGCGCACCTTTCCGTCTCAGCAACTCCACCACCAGGTGGTCGGCGTTCACGTGCATCCCTTCGCGCCGCTCGCACTCGGATGCAATCAACATGAACTCGCGGCAGCCATAAGTGTTGTATGCGGGACAACCGAATGCCCGCTCGAGTATCTGTCGCTGGAACTCATGCATCCCCTCGGCCGCACCGAGGATCGTACGGGGGCTATGAATCTGCCGACCCGTGGCCAGCAACCATTCTGCCAGACGCACCAGTGGCCCCAGGTAAGCAACGATGACCTCGGGTCGATACGCATCGATCGCATCGGCGTACTGCGCCATGTTCGCTTCGGTCATGTGGAAGGAGTTGACGATATGCCGCGCGAATGCGGCGTTGTAGAAGCGATCCTTGATTCGCTTCGTGCGACTCTGGACACCGACGCCTCCTCCCCAGAGGAACAGCGTGCGGCGGCCCATTCGGGAACCCGCCCATTCATAGCCACGCCACATGACCGCCGTGCGACGGTCATTGCTTTCACGGGTAAAGCCGAATCGCATGGGTTCGCCGGTGGACCCTCCGGTGGCCTTGTAACCCAACTGGTTCCGCAGCGACTCGGCCTTGAGTGCATCGCCATGGGTGCGGATATCGTCTTTGGTAAGCAACGGCAGCCGGGCATAGTCATCCATACTTCGGATGTCTTCCGGAACGATGCCCAGCTCACGCCACTGCTGCCGATAGTAAGGGACCTCCCGATAGCAGTGCTCGAGCAAAGTCTTGAGCCGCTTCCATTGCAGGGCCGCTATCTGTTGCGGCGCCAGCCACTGTGCGCTCCGGTAATCCTTCAGGTAAGCAAGCGTGTGGCGACGGCGCAGGCCGGTTTCATACACCGGATAGAGCACGCGCCTGAACAGATTTTCGTACCACTCCCCCATCATGACATCCTCCCCGCGCGGCCTTCGAACCAACGCAGCAGACTGCCGACCCAGAGCGGCCGGCCGGAAGCAAAGCGCCGGTGCAAGCCCCGCAGCTGAACGAGGTCGGCTACGCTCCAGCAACCCAGGCCAAGGGTCAGCAGGAAATAGACCCCTGTCAACGCCAGCCCGCCCAGCAAAAGGGTAAATATCGGCGGCAGCGAAAACCTCGTCACCAGCGAGGCCAGCAGCGCGGCCAGCGCGCCGGCCAGAATGGTTCGCAGCAGGCGCATCCAGGCCATCTGCACGCCACCTACCCGCATGCCAATGGTGAGATAGCTGGTTGAACTGGCCAGGGTCACCAGCACGATGGCGGCGACGGCACCATGCAAGCCGAAATGACGAATCAGGGTCATGTCCAGCAGGAATTTCATCATTCCGAACGAGATCGTCATGGTCAGAATCGTGCGCTGCCGGTCCGCACTGACCAACAAACTGATGGCGCTCTGGGTGACGGTCGTCACTGCGCCGGCGAACAGACACCAGGCAAAAACCGGCGCAGCGGCGGCATAGGCACTGCCATAGAGCAGGCCAATGATCGTGCGTGAAAACACGATGCCGAACCCCAGCACCGGTGCCGCCAGCAGCATAAGGTAGCTGGTAGCATCGACGAACCGCTGCCCCGCGACATCCATGCTCTGGCTCAGGGCCTTGGCCATCATCGGCAACAGAAGTGCGCCGAACACACCCGGCACCAGCAGCATGATGCCGGTTGCCAACTGATAGGCAACCTTGAAATAACCTGCGGATCTCGGCGATGCATAGAGATTCAGGAACAATATCTCCACATCGCTGGCAACCAGAAAACTCAGGATGATGGTCAGCGAGATGATGCGAAGATGACGTCGCATCCTTCGTATCAATTCGTCCGCAAGGTGGCCCGGGCTTGGCAACCCGCTCAGCAGACGCCGCACCTGGAAGCGCGATGCCAGCAGGAACAGGGCACTGGAAAACGCATAGACCACCAGGAACCAGGTTATCGACGCGTGCAGCAGACTTACCGCGATAACCATGGCCAGGTTCAGCGGCGCCGCCACCAGAGCCACTTTTGCGGTCGCATCAAAAGCCTCGAAACCCTTGGCGACAGCGATATTGAACATGTATGGCGCGCGCATGCCAACCGCGAACAGCAACAGGCAAAAGTCGGTCGGACCCAGATCCCCCGCCAAGCGCTTGCCGGCGACGATGAAAAGCAGCGCCGCAGCTACCGCCACCAGCACCAGATGCCACAGTTGCGCGCGGCGCAGCCGGGCAAGCATGGGCACGATCAGGTCATGCCTGTCGACGCCGCGAAGCTCGGCCACAAACTTGATCACGCCATTGGTGACACCCGAATTGGTGACGACAACACCCACCGACGCAAACCATATGAACAGCCCGTAGATGCCGTAGTCGGTCGGGCCCAGATGTCGCGCTACCATGATCGCAGCGACCATGCCGAGGAAATACTCGGTATAGATGCCGATCGACGAAAACAGGGTATTGCGCAACGCGCTGTCGCGGGTAGTCATGCGCTATGCATCAACGCGATGACGGTGATACCCAGAAACGCGATCGATCCCAGCGCGACCGGCACCCACCACCAGCCACCGGAAACCAGACTGAACCCGCGCATGCCGGGAACACTTGCACGAACGCGGACAAAATCGCCGGCCACGATGGCAATCAGCAGATACATCACCACGGTGTAGCTCCGGCTCAGAAAGAACGCGGCCGCAAACATGCCGCACAAGGCCAGCAACAGGGTGAGCGCGATATTGCGCTCGCGCTCCCAGTCCACGCTGAGGCTCGCGTCGTCCGCCTTTTCAACAGGAACGGTGGCCTGTCCGGGAACTGCGACTTGATATCGCAGTACCCGCAGCATCATCAGGAAACTGTAGCCGACAAAAGCCAGCCACAGGATGTAGCCGAGGAATCCCGTCTCTGCAATTACGAGTACAAAAGAGTTGTGAGCGGTCAGATCGTTGTAATCGGTGAAGTTTCCCGCACCCACTCCGAGCAAAGGATGCGACAGGAACATGTGCAACCCCTCATACCAGGCGTCGATGCGCCCGAATGCCGAGTCTTCGTCCACGCTGATGTCCTGCGCGCGGGTGGGTATGAGGAGCAGACCCATCATGCCGACGCCGCTCAACGCCAGCGATGTCAGCAAGCCTCGCTTGCGCCACAGGTAGACCGCCGCAATCACCATGACTGCCAGGAAGGCGCCGCGCGAATTGGTCAGGTAGATTCCGTACAACAGCAGCGCAGCGCTCGCAAACCAGAACACGCGCCCAAGAAATCCGCCTCGCGCACTCAGGTAGAGCGCCATGGGCAATGTGGTCACGAACAGCAGTCCGAGATCATTGGGGTCGTTGAAGATGCCGACGTACTGGATGCGCCGATCCTCGGATAGGCCCATGCCGGTCCAGCCGACACCATTGTTGAATTGATCCACGCCGTGCAGGGCCAGCACCATCGCGCATAACGTGAAGACGGCGAAGGTAATCACGACCCGCTTTCGGCTTGTGGAAACCGCCGTGGCCAGAACGAAGAAGGCAATCACCGTCGGCCCGAACTTCTCCAACTGCTCGAGCGCCCCTCCGAGCCAGTCGTTGGCCGCATCCGACAACAGCATCACCAGCAGGAAAATCGGCAGGATCACGAACTGTGGCGCCGAAAGGTTCTTCCCGGCTGAGCCGAGCCACTGAGCAAATGCAAGGATCAGCACTACCGGCAGGATGGGCACGCCGACCAAGCCGGGCATGTAGTCCTGTGGCCGGATGATGGTCAGCACCAGGTAGGCCAGACTCAAAACGAACATACGCATTCCGTGGCTGTGAAAAACATGCAGTCGCTCCGAAGGTGGCCTGTCCATCCGAGAAGGCCGCGCGTGAGGTCACTCCGACAGGCAATCAACACGCACCGACACCTCGGCGTACGGGTACTATCCCGGTGCGATAACGATTGTCGGCCAAATTGAGCGGCCGCGTCGGGGGAGCGCTTATTGCGGTGAGCAAGGCGGCTGGTTGCCGCAGACGCCAGATCCGACTTCCGGTCCATTTTGGCTGGCAGAATCTTACCCACTCCACGCATCACCACAGGTGCAATCTCCGGTTGCGCACGAACGCGACCAGCCCCTGCACCGCAAATAGATTGAGATAATAGAACGCTACCGTCAGACGCACTGGCCACCATCGTCCCAGCATCGGCAGGCGGCGATCCACTCCAACCAGACCAACACCTCCGACAAGCATAAACAGGGTAAAGGCACACAGCCGATGGCGCGTCGCCAACACGGCACTGCATATTGCCAGCATCAACAGCAACCATGGTGCCAACAAACGCAGCAGCTTGTGGCTGAGAAATCGCCACCAGATGGGATTTCGCCAGGGTTTCAACAGCCATGGTGCCAGGTGGACCAGTTGATAGTTGCCGGCCAATGTGCGGATCTTGCGCCTGCGTTCCTCGGCGGGCTGTTGCGAAGGGCGATCCCAGGCCAGCGCAAGGGGTTCAAAGATCACCCGATTCCCCGCTGCCACCACGTTCATGGGTACCAGCACGTCGTCCAGTACCGTCCCCGGTGGCAGTGGCTGGAACAAGTCGCGGCGAATCACATACAGCGCGCCGGTTACGCCAACTGTTGAACCCGAACGGCTTTCCGACTTGCGTATCATCGTTTCGTAACGCCAATAAGCGTCCATGCCTTGCGCAAAGCCCGTGTTTGCGTCACGCAAGCGCAGCTCGCCGCTGACTGCGCCAACTCCCGGGTCGGACAGGTTGGCAACCAGTTCGCGCAAGGCCTGATTGTCCAGTTGCTGGCGCACGTCCGTCATCAACAACACCTCCCCAGTCGCCGACAACACCGCATCGTTCAGGCATGCCGCCTTGCCGCGCCGCTCCGCGAACTCGAGCACCTGGATGCGCAATCCGGTGAACCGGCGGCAGCGTACCGCCGTATCGTCACGGCAGCCATCGCAGACCACCACGATATTCAGGCGTGCTTCCGGATAGTCCAGCTCGAGCAGATTGGCGAGCTTGGCCTGAATCAGACCGGCTCCATCATGCACTGCCATCACCACGGTCACGGTCGGCATGAATGGAAGTTTGCATATCCGCCGCGGCAGCAGGCGCGACAGGCTCAGAATGCCAAGCGGGTAACCTGCAAATATGTACGCCAGCATCAACAGACACATCCAGTAGATGGTGTAGACGATGCCACTCACAATTCGCGTCCGCTGGCGCACGCCCGGGTCACTGACGGGCGCCGATCGCGCCGCCGGCGAAGGGTCGACAGCGTGCATCTTGAGAGGCCGGATTTCCGGTCAACCCGCGACTGGCTGTCCATCGCGGCAACCATGACATTCACGTTTGCTTCCCCCGTTCGGCATTACACGGCTGCGCACCTGAATGTGCACGCAGCGCGCATACCGATTGAATCTGCGTGCCAGATCACATATTAATATGAAATACCGTGATCAGGTCCGGGAGCACCCGGACGACCCTGGGGAGTTCTTCCGGATCGAGCGCTTCCGCCTGGTGACCACGACTGGCTACCATGGCACGGCGTGACAAATCCTGAGTGGGGTGTGAATTTGGCCCATGAAACCGATTTCCTTGACCTGTACAGGATTCTTGGCGTACGACCCGATTGCGAGCTGGTCGAATTCAAGCAGGCCTACCGGCGCCGCGTGCTGGTGCTGCACCCGGATCGGCGGGGCAATGACCACAGCGACTTGATCGCCAGTCAGCGATTGCAGCGACTGACCGCACTGTATGGCGCCGCCATACGATTCGAACGCCAGCACGGACGCCTGCCAGGCGCAATCGCGGCACGCCCCATCCACTGTGCCACCGTGCAAGCCGACATGGTCGCGCCTCAAATACCGAAGCAGACGAGAGCGCCCGCCAGGCGTTCGCGCTGGCTGCTGATCATCACCTTGGTTGCAGCTGGCGTTGGCTGGCTATGGTGGAGCAGCAGCCCGCCAGCACCAGAGTCCACACCCGGGTCAGTGAGCTCGGTCATCTCAGCAGCGGCACCAGAGAGCCCGACACCACCCAGTTCCACGCTGCCGCAATATCTTGAACTTGGCATGGATTCCGAGGCGGTGCGCATACTCGAAGGCGAGCCTGTGATGATCAACGGTCAGCGTTGGGACTATGGCCCCTCGTGGATCCGTTTCGAAAACAATCATGTAGTTGACTGGTACAGCTCACAACTGCGCCCGCTGAAAGCTCCACGCAGTCCCGGGGAGACGATGCAACCGTGACCCTTGCGTGTCGCTGGCCGGATATCCAGCACCCAATACGCGCTGGTCGGACCGCGATCTCTACGGCTTGTAAGGTGTGGGAGATCCGGCAACCGGCAACGAACTTATCGGTACGGTGGGGTAAGGCGGCGAGGCAGCAGGTGCATCGGGTTGAACGACGCCCGCCGAGGTCACATAGAACGTCAGAAGGCCCTTGGCGCTGCTCATGAGCGTACCTCCCGCGCTAATCGTGATGTTCTGCGTATTTGCGCTCGCGGCCACACTGGCGCTGTAACCGGTATTCGGCGCCAGATCCGTGACAACCTGTTCCGAGCCCACCGGGCTCACCCCGTAACTGATATCACCGATGATCGGCGTGCCTGCTGGTCCCGTGCTGCTGACCACCACCGTGCTGCCGTCACTGGCAATCAGCTGTACACCGGCAATACCTCCCTGATTGACGACCACGTGACTGGCACTGGCGAGACTTGACGCCGCGGTGGATAAATCAAATACGGTAAGCCAGATCTGACTGACATTGGAGCTGGCCGGTCGCTCCTGGACCTGCCACGCCTTCACCGGATTGCTGCCCGGATATAGCGGAATAGTCGTCATCTGAGTGCTGCTCGGCAGGACCGCCGTCATGGCGCCCACGAACTGATTTCCGTACGTGATCCCGATGCGGTTTTGACCCGCCGCTGCCGCTAGAGTTGCCGGGCTGGCCGGAAAATGCCAAGCGAGAAACTGGTCGTAATTCGCATTGCCCTTGGTCGTGCGGTCAAAAACGACAAACCGGTCGGGCCGCAGGTAAACCACCTCGCGCGACCACGCCGCCACGCCGGGCCCGGCCGAAAATTTACGGTACATGTCTTCCAGGTGGGTCGCGAGCACGTAGACATAACGACCGCCGTCTTCATAGGCCGAGACTTGTGTACGAACCTGATTGTCTTCGGTGGTGTATGCGGCCTGTCCGTATCGATCAACCACCGTACTGCCGCTCATGTTGCGCACGTAAAACACGTTGTAAAGCTGCCGGTTTCCCAGGTAGACAGAGCCATTGAAGGTACCGTAGTTGTCGGCATATACGTTGTTTTCTTCCTGAGTACCGTTGGGTTCACGCACTACCCAGCCACCCGTATTGATCAGCAAGGGCACGCTGCCTCGCACCAGGGCCAGACTTCCCTGATCAAAGTATTCCTCGCCCTGAGCCGGGTTGTTCACGTATGGACCGGCGCGAAATGACATCCAGCTGGCACCATTGCCCCAGTCGGAGCGCGCGGCCACCGCATTCAGGCCAGGGGCGAAGTACGACAACGGCAAAGTGTTCAGCGCTGCGGTGGCAGCATTCGGATCAGTAAAGAGGAAAAGCTGCCAGGCTTCGGCCGGACTGAAATCCCTGGTTGCTGCGGAAACTTCATTGAGGTACTGGTGGAATACCGCGACCTTCGGCGAATTCCAGTAGATCAGGTCGCCGAGAATCTGCTCGAACATGCCGGCCGGGGTCGTCCCAGGCGGATTGGCGACATCACCAGAGGAATGATTGGTGTCGCGATCATCGAAATAAGCGCGCGATGGCCAGGTGAAGTGCATGGCATAGTCCGCGCTTGCGAGCGGGAACGAATATGGCGCCGAGGCATTGATCAAATCCGTGCCCGTGGCCGACTTGACCTCCCATGTCGGCAGACTCATGTTGAGAATGCCAAGTGGCGCATAGTTGCCATAACCTTCCGGCCATCCTCCGCCAAGAAGGTGTTTCTGATAATAGGGCTGGACACGAGTGCCAAACTGAACGTCCAGCCAGTCGGCCCATTGCGCGGGGGCAGCGGGATTTTCATCGTAGGTGGCGAGGGAAATCACCGACTTCGCGTGAAAATATCCGGCAAAATAATTGCTTTGCGGGTTGGCATATTCAAAGTCGGCACAGCCATTGGGCTGCTCCCATGCGGCGATCCAAGCATTCGCGGCAGCGTAGATCTGCGTGCGCTGGGCAGGCGTCAGCAATTCGTAGACCCAGTCGTAACCCAGCCCGTAACCCACGCCATAAAAGCGGATACCGTAACCATTATCGGTGCATGGATTCCAGCCGTTGCTGCCTGGGTACGGCGCCGACATCTTCATCAGGATATCGACCGCCTTCGCGCCATACGGTTTTGCCGCAGCGGCATCGCTCGATTTCAGGACCTGGTAGCACATCCCTTCGGCCAGCAGCGCAGGCAGATAGGACGACCCCTGATAGCCCGACCCGAGATTCGGCAGATCGGGGTAAGCTGTCCCCGTGGGGTATGCAACGGTGCCCCCAATGTAGGAATCGCAAGTAGCCTTCAAAAGTTTCCATTCCGATGTATTGGAGGCTGCACGCTGTCTCAGTGCGGTCAGCGTAGATGCATCAAGGAGAAGGCGTGGATGGGGTGCCAGCGTCAGGGCAAGGGGCGTGATCGACAGGTTGGCTGGCGAAACTCGATGCGCCGCGCTTATTGGTACATTTTGCGCCGGGGACGCCGGATCTCTTGCACGAGCCGTGGAATGCTGGATTGAAAGCCAAGTTTGGTCGGGTACCTTTGTCGTTGTCGTGTTGGGCAACTTCCTTGATGCCGCCCGCAGCCTCGAACCACCCGCAATTCTCACTGCATTGCGGGGTGACTTAATCGACTCGGCAGGTACAGCGCCCGCAGCCGCGCCCGGGTTCGAAGGCAGACCGACGACCCGGGGTGTCGGCAAGGTCGCCGAAGCCCCTTCCCCTTCGGCTCCGAAGCGCGCAACCGAAGGGTGATCCGGGGTCTGTCGACGACTTGCTTCGACATGTACTGCGGGTGCGCTGGCGGCTGAGGCCGGGGCGGCTGCGGACATCGCCTCTTGCACGGGTGCGGATGTTGCCTGCTTAAGCCCGTGCTTGCTGTCGTGCGCTAACAGCGTGACCACGCAGAGCAGCAAGACGGAGGCAACGCCGATTCGCATTGAACCTCTCGCGGACCCGTTGGGTTGGCGCCTGGCCTCGACCGGATACCCGCCAGACGATGTCGACGTTGTACCCATTTGCGCGTCCACTAGCGTACGCGCGACGCGCGCACGATTCGAACCGGCTCCATCAGAGCGGGCCATAGGAACTCCGCATGTTCAGCTGATGACTGAATCACCGACCCTCATCAGACAACCACACGGGGTCGACCCTCCTGATTCACGGAGCGTACCACCAGTGGCGCCACGGTGCAGAAAGGTGGAATTCATCAGGGCCGACGCCTCGGGCAAGCCCCGGTGACGCGCCTCGGAAAAGCGCATATCCCGGTCCATCAGCCGGGTCCATGGATCGCCCCTCACCGCAACCGGGCCCAATCGCGCCCGATTGCTCCGACAGGCCCGGCCACACCACAACGCAAGAGGGCGGATAGCCAAGCCATCCGCCCTCCAACCTTGTTTCGCTGCTGTATCAATCGCGACCCTAGCCTAGCGCTTCACGATCGTGGGTGGAGGGCCTGTCTGAACCGTTCCGGCGGAATTGACCGAGAAATCAAGCACGCCGTTTGCGCTGCTCATCATGGTCCCGCCGGCACTGATCCTGACGCTGCGGGTATTACCGCTGGTGGAAACGCTCACCGTATAGCCGGTGTTCGGTATCAGGTCCGTAACGACGTGTCGAGCGACCAGCACACTGACGCTGTAACCGATGCTGCCGGCAATGGTCGTATTGGCCGCACCAGTGCTGCTTACCACCACGTTGTTGCCGTCGCCCGCACCCAACTGCACGCCGGTGATTCCACCCAGCGTCACCACCACCGGCGTGGCACGGGCGACCTTCGATGCTGATGAGGAGAGGTCAAACACGGTCAACCAGTTCTGACTGATGTTGGTATTGGCCGGACGAACCCGGGTTTGCCAGAACTTGGCCGGCTTCAGGTCGGGGTACAGCACCATCGAGGCGACCTTGGCGTTGGTCGGCAAGACCGTGGTCATGGAGCCCGCATAGGTGCCGTTATAGGTGACGTCCAGCCTGGTGGTTCCCGCAGCCGACGAAACGGATACCGGAAGTGCCGGAAAATGCCATGCCATGAACTGGTCGTAGCTCGATTTGCCGATCGATGTGCGGTCGTACACCACGAAACGGTTTGGACGCAGGTAAACAATCTGGCGTGTCCAGCCGGCCACGGCCGGGCCAGCCTTGAATTTCCGGTACATGTCGGGTAGCCAGCGAGCCTGCACGAACACGTGATCCGGTGCGTCTTCGTACGCTGTCACACGGGTGCGCACTCCCTGATCCTCGGTCGTGTAGGC
>Ga0134128_10007816_pt1 | contig 12897 bp, 11 predicted proteins | sample KB31754_FD_96462 | JGI IMG/M metagenome (GOLD analysis project Ga0134128, IMG submission 96462) | Terrestrial soil microbial communities with excess Nitrogen fertilizer from Kellogg Biological Station, Michigan, USA - KB3-175-4 | ecosystem: Environmental > Terrestrial > Soil > Unclassified ...
AAGATCAAATAAGTGCCGAGACTTATTGGGCGGTGAATATCCCATTCGGAATGTCCGCTTTGGGTCACTAGCGGAAATGGCGGCATCAAACTTGACGTCTGATTTATCCCTGAAAGCAGACATTGATGGTTGTGGCGGCATGTCCGCCAAGTGCCAAAAGCAGACATCGCGTCGCTTATGGGCTCGTCCACGGCCGATTGTCGTTTTGCTATTTTTGCTTTGGCTTGTCGTATTTTAATGGTGAAGGCCGCTAGCGATTATCGTCATGACATGTATCCGATCAGACCTCTTTATGAACACTTTTGGCTAGAGGCAGAACGAGCCGAAACACCGCGCCGCCAGTGGCCTGGTTCTCCGCCCAAATTCGTCCGCCGTGAGCCTCAATGATGGTACGCGCTATAGATAGCCCCATGCCCAGGCCTTTCGTCTTGGTGGTAAAAAATGGATCGAATACTTTCTCCAGGTCGCCCGCGGAAATACCCGGTCCAAAATCGGAAATGGACACCTCTGCAAACGCAGCGTCCAACTGCGCAGTGCGTCCGATGATTCTGCGCTGTCCGTCAGACGCGTCGGATACCGCATCCATTCCGTTTACGATCAGATTAAGAATAACCTGTTGAATCTGAATCCGGTCACCCTGGACTTGTAGCTCCTGCGGGGCTGGGACGTTGCTTATTGTAATTTTGCGCGCACTGGCCTGGACCGAAAGAAAGTCAAAAACCTCACTCACGACCTCATTGAGGTCGAGATCCTTTACCTCGGACGGGGTTTTCTTCAAGATGCTTCGTAGACGCCGGATTATCTCCCCTGCTCGCTGATCATCGCGTTTGATATCAGCGAGAATCTCCTTGATGCCGTCCATGTTTGGCGACGAAGAATTGATCATCAGCTCGGCGGTTTCGGCGTGGGCGAGAATAGCGCCAAGTGGCTGGTTGATTTCATGCGCTAGCGATGCCGACAGCTCTCCCACGGTTGCATGGCGGTTCATGTGGGCCAGCTCCGCCATACGCTGACGAGCTTCGACTTCGGCGGTACGACGTCGCCTATGCTCGTAAAGCAGCCAGAAGATCAATGCGGACTGGATCAGAATTGCAGCCATGACTGCCAGGATGTAAGCGCGATATTGCTCCCATGTCGTCGGATTGCGAAACAGGATTTTGCTACCCGGCGGCAGCCGGTTCTCGGTGATGCCCCAGCGCTGCATTTCCCGCCAGTCAAACACTGGGCTTGCAAATTGGACCGGTGGAGCGCTGATTTCGCCCGGCTTTTCTCCGCCAAGGATGCGAACGGCAACTGCAGCCGTCTCCCGGCTGCTATCGGCCACCAAAAGGAGCGGACCGCCTACAATCGCGCTGCCGAAGAAGGATTCGTCATAAGAAAAAATCGGCGCGTTAGCAACGGCATGAAGTCTTTTCAAAGGCCCATCGCCTTCGAATACGACGCCCGCCGCGTCGACAATCATCAACTCCCAGAAAATCGCAGTGTGCGGCGGGAGCGCAGAGGCTTGTTTTAGCAGCGCTTCAAATGACAATTCATCTGTCCACGAAAGCTTAATTCGGTTTGCAAGAGGCTCAACCTCCTTTCCTATGGTTTCCTTCCAAAATTTCTCAATCGGAGAGCTCCCAACGACAACGACCACATCTTTGGTGTCCGGCAATACTTGCAGGATGTTCTCGAAGGCCGACAAATAGTTGATCCTTACCGCGACGACTGCATCGTTCGCGGTGAGATTGGAATATTGGACGCGACGTTGATCTACTGCCATGAGCACCATCGGGGTGGTGGCAAAAAGTTGCTGCCGGTGCCGCTGCACAAAGCTTGCCGCGGGCGCGCCGATGCTCACGATCAGGTCAAGAGGGTGCTTAGCAAACAGGGCGCGGAGATACTCGACAAATGGAGCCTCCGGGTTCTCATCGCTGAAGCGGGCCGTGATCAGCGAATTCTCAATGATGTCCAGGGGCCACGGTGATTGCCGATCCAGTTCTGCGCGGATCGCTTTGGCATATTCGCTCCATGGGTTGAAGTCCCGGCCAAAAGAATAAAGCAGCATTACGCGCTTGGATTCAGCCGCGAATCCGGCCGGACCGAACGATACCGCCAGGAAAACAATGAGTCCCACCGTCGCCAAGATACGTCGGATGTGAACCCTCATGATGATGCGCTGCGCAAGGCTCGCGTCGACAATCTGCATCCTGAGGCTATTGCAGCACAACCATCTGGCTGTTGAACAGGGGTAGGCCGTCCGCTTTTGGTCACTAGCGGACATTGCAGCCAGTCCGCCGCGATGTCCGCTTTCCCTGGCCGTCTTGAAGGTAAAAGTTCTAAGAGTGGATGAGCGACGCGATTCGGTCTGACTGCAATATCGCATTGCTAAGTTCTAAAAATTCCGTCGGATCTCGTGGCGGTGCAGTTAATCCAATTTCCTTCGTTCCTCCCACATGCGGCGCCCATACCTGCCGGGTCTCGAGCAGGTAGACGCCGTATACGACTTGCAAGCCTGCAGAATCACCGCTCCCGAATTCCTGCTGTAAAGAATAGGCAGCGAGCGCGGCATTTGTGACGATTGACGCCTCGATCAGCGTCTGGCGATAACCCGAACGACGAGAAACATCCGGTCCGAAGGCCTCCTGAATCTTCTTCGCGGAAGCCTGTACGACAACGAGCAGGCCATCAAGAATGTTTCGAAGCGAATGCATGGTGGTGAGCAACAAGTAGTTTTCTGGATTTAAAAACACATCGACCGCGGCTGTTAACGCCCCGCAACCGCTATGTCCTAGAACGACGATGAGCTTCAGACTCCCGCTGAGGTGGTCCACGGCATATTTCAGGCTGCCCAGGACTTCAGTACCCAGACCATTGCCGGCAACGCGAATTACAAAAAGGTCGTTTGGCCCTTCGTTGAAGATCAGCTCGATCGGTACGCGGGCATCCGAGCAGCCGAGAATGGCGGCGAAAGGACGTTGTTTTGGCAGCGCTGGGTCGCCAGCCGAGAGGCCAAGATCACGCGCATCAACGGAAACAATTTTTTGCGCCCTGCCGCTCTCGTCCGTCAGACCTTCAAGGAGTGCGGCAAAAGCCCGATTGCCGTCGTTCAGCCGGAGGTGAGCGGCACTACTGTCCGGTGGCCGGGGCCTGGAGGGTGCATCCTGCTCCCCATACCGATATGTAATGTCGACCGTCTTCATTGTTTCAAACCGAGAGGCGACCCAAGCCTGAAAGCTACAGACGCTATCACACCGTTCGCGCCAGGCCAGCGACGGTCACCACGACGCTCCCAAATTGATGAGGTTCGGTGGTCTGGCGGTTTTGCGGCGGTGGGCATTTTTGCCTTAATCGCGGAATGCAGCGATGGTGGCTGCCGCGTCGATCATCGGCTGTTGATTGTTTGTAATGAAGCCGGAGCTCGGCCGATCAAGATCCAGGATAAGGAAAATAACAGCGGCTATCAGCAACCCCATGGCGTAGACCGGAAGCCGCGTCCGTTTCGCATCGAGCGCGCTCACGTAACCTGCAAATGCGCCCGCAACTGCAGCGATTGCGAAAAGTGCGACTAACACAATATTTGGAACCCGGCTGCGAAGCGCTGCCAGTCTTTTCCCTTGATCATCGATCATTAAATTGAGCGACTCGATGAACAGCCCGGTGGGTATCAATCCTCTTTCTTTGGCGGCCATGGCCTTTGCCTGCTGCCAGAGAGCCTCCTGAATCGCGTTCGAACGAACGACAGCAGCCTTTCGTTCGGCCAGTGATGTGCCGGTCCGGATGATGTCGAGGCGAATTTGTACGTATTCCGTCAGCAATTTGAGCGTTTCAGCCCGGTGTGGTTCGGGTAGCAGTCGGGCACGCAGCGCGGTTGTGCTGATTGCGTTGGCTTCGTTTAAAACCGCGTCGCGGCGAGCATCGAAACGCGACAGTGCCATAGAAAAGGTGAAAGCGATCATCAGCGCCAGCAGCCCGAGCATGGCGCTCTCCAGCGTCGCAAGATTGCTGCCGCCTTTGCCCTCCGCCCGCACCCCAAGTTGCCATCCGATTTCGCTCAGTCCCAGAATCACACCGAGTCCAGCCGCAAAGATCAGCAGCAATGAGTAGTTGTACAGATCAAACATGTTGGTGTGGCCGATCATCCGAACCAATGAGATGAACAGCAAGCCATGCCCTGACGAAATCGGCAACCGGAACGTCTCACCAGCGTCTACTGCCTCAGCTCATGCTTCGGCCGGGCATCCACATCCCGCATCCAGGTAGCGAGAACTTTTTTTGCTTGCTTTTGATCAATATAAGGACCGATCAGCTTTTTGAGTGCAAAAGCGAGTTGCTCATATTCGAGATCACAGCCCTCCGCCCGCTGTTTTGGCAGGTATCCCTTCTCTACAACATCAGCAAACAATTTTTGGTCAGCGCCATACGCAATGCACAACACGTTGAAAAAGCGCTGCGCCGGAATCCCGTGCTCGTCGGCGTATTTTGTAAGAGGCACCTGTGGGTTCACAACATCAGCTTTGTATTGGTAGGCAGAGCCCAAAATCAGCCTGTGGGCGGCATCCTTCCCCAACTGCAGCATAATGTAAGCAGAAAACAAGTCCGCAGCGTCCTCCTCACGCCCCAATACCGGCACCTTCAATTGATCGAAGACCGCATGACCAGCCTCATGCAGGAACACATCCATCAGCGGTCCCAGTATTGCATCTTCCTGTGTTACACCGCTCGGAAGAGCTTTCTCTGGCGCACTTTTCAGAATGTCTGCCACGTATTCGTAACAGACCGTCACGAAACCTTCGTCGAACCAGGCGTTCGAGTCGCCGTCACAACCAGAAAGCTTGAGAAGCAATGGACGCGGGAGTCGAAGCGGGCTCAGCAAAGTCTGTAGGCGTTCGAGGGCTCGGGCCTGCTTGAGTCTCTCATAGATCGACTGATGTGCTGGATTCTTTGGCGGCACGTATTCGACGCGGATCTGTTTTGATTTATACGCAGCTGCGGTCGCGGAGCCGGGGACACTGACCGCCAGATACATTCCTGCGGTCAGGAGGACGACGCACCAATACAATCCCAGCCGAACAAATGCAGCCAGATTCATGACCTTCTCCATTTGCTGCAAAAGGTGTCAGGCTTTACGCAGCAAGAACATTGATCTGCATCAAATCGGCCACCGCCAGAGCGGTTACGTGCAACGCAAGTCCCACGTCAGCTAGTCGTCACTAGCGGCATTTCGACGTCTCATCACGTGTATGCCTGACTCATAATTGATCTACGTCATTGCGCCGACAAGTCCTGCGCGCCTTCGATGTCGAAGCCAAAAGTTACAGCGGAGGGTGAGATGACGTTGGATCCTTGGACGAGAGCGGTGCTCACGCTGATTGCCGTTTCATTGGCAATAATCGCTTGGAAGTTACCAATGTCAGGATCGAGCTATGCGCAAGTCGGGTGCGGTATGTTCGACAACCCTTGTGTTATTGCCACGGGCGAAATGCCTCTCCGCGTTAGCGTTCAGCCTCCCTCGGCGCCGGATAACACAAAATAACTCGTGACAAGCGGCGCCACGTGACACGGCCGGTGCCCGATCTCTGCAACACCGCCGCTAATTGTCCGCGGAGGATGATCAGTGTACCGATAGTGGCTCGATTGTGTAAGCCGCTTTACCCTGCCATTTCGGAAGCGAAGCGCCGCGCATGACGGACTCGAACACAAGCCGGAGTGGACTGACGCGGTATTTTCCGCCGGCACAATGGTTGGCGGGTTATCGTGCTCCATGGTTGCGCGGCGATATCGTCGCCGGAGTCACGCTGGCGGCCTATGCGATCCCGGTTTCTCTTGCCTATGCAGGGCTCGCCGGTCTCCCGCCGCAGGTCGGCGTGTATGGTTATCTGCTCGGTGGCCTCGGCTACGCCTTGCTTGGTTCCTCGCGTCAACTTGCGATCGGGCCGACTTCCGCCATCTCGCTCATGATTGCCGGCACCGTGGGAGAGATGGCCGGTGGGGACGCGCAGCGCTATGCGGAAATCGCCAGCCTTGCCGGCTTCACCGTGGCAGCTCTTTGCCTGATCGCCTGGCTATTGCGACTAAGCGCGCTCGTAAAGCTGATCAGCGACAGCGTCCTCGTGGGCTTCAAGGCCGGCGCGGGATTGACCATCGCAATGACCCAACTGCCAAGCCTGCTTGGCGTCGCCGGTGGCGGGCACAACTTCCTTGAGCGGCTCGTCGTGCTTGCGGGGCAACTCGGCCAGACACACTACATTGTGCTTGCAATCGGTGTCGCGGCGCTCTTGCTTCTCGTCTTCGGCGAACGCGTATTGCCTGGGAAACCGGTGGCGCTCGCCGTTGTTGCACTATCGATTATCGCTGCCTCCCTGCTTGGGCTTCCTGCACTCGGCGTACCAATCACCGGACATATTCCAGCAGGACTGCCTACTTTGGAAGGTCCGGCACTGCTCTTGCGCGATGTCGAGGGCATCGTCCCTCTCGCGGCGGGGTGCCTGCTGCTCTCCTATATCGAAAGCGTTTCTGCCGGACGCACTTTCGCTGCAAAACATGGATACGACCTGGATCCGCGGCAGGAGCTTCTTGGTATCGGCGCGGCAAATCTTGGGGCGGCGTTGGGCCACGGCTATCCTGTAGCCGGGGGCCTTTCGCAATCGGCAGTGAATGACAAGGCAGGCGCTCAAACCCCCCTCGCCCTCGTCTTCGCCTCGATGACGCTGGCGCTGTGCCTGCTCTTCCTGACGGGATTTCTGGAAAATCTGCCGAAGGCGGTCCTGGCTGCAGTGGTGCTCACCGCGATATCCGGCCTTTTAGATTTTCCGGCGCTCCTTCGCATGTGGCGAGTGAGCCGGGTGGACTTCTACGCTGCAGCGATCGCACTTGTCGCGGTGCTCCTTCTCGGCATCCTGGATGGGATTCTCCTGGCGGCAGCGGCTTCCATGCTCATGTTGCTCGCCCGCGCATCGCGACCGCACGTAGCGTTCCTCGGACGAATTCCCGGCACAAACAGCTACTCGGACCTCACCCGTCACCCCGACAATGAACCACTGCCGGGCGTGATGGCATTCCGTCCCGAAGAGTGGCTGATCTATGTCAACACCGATGCGGTGCTTGAATCGGTTCTGAACAGACTCGCACCTGATGGATCTGACATTCGCCTGGTCGTGTGCGATCTTTCGGCATCGCCCTATGTCGATCTCGCCGGCTCGCGCATGCTGCATGAGCTGCACGCCAAGCTGGCCGCCCGCGGAATTGCATTACGAATCGTAGGAGCACACGGGTGGGTGCGCGATCTGCTGCGAGCCGACGGCTTGGGTGAAAAAGTCGGAGGGCTCGACAGGATGGCGACCCTCGATCGTCTGCTCAGTGGCGAAGGTGGAACGGTATCCAACTAAAATTATTGTCTGGCGGCTGGAGATTTCGGAGAAATGATCGATGTACTGGCGATCATATTGCGGATCTTCTGGCGCGCGATGTCTAATTTTACCACAGTTCTAACGTTTCCGACTGGGTGGCACGAAGGGATTTGCCTCTGACGCGTTGCGTCCCACGAAGGGATTCGCCTCTGACGCTTCGCGTCTATTGAAGCAGGTCTCGAGTCGCTCAAATGCTGGCGAGCTGCCGTCCAGCGGCACACGCAGCGTGGCCCCCTCGCCACGCACTTCGAGGATGCGAACCGACCGAAGCTTTGAATTGAGCCTAGTATCCGCAAGCGCGATGGTCACACTTTTTGTTTCAGCGAAGGCCTTGGCATCCACAGATCGCGAGCCGGCAAATAGACGAACAGAATAAGCCTTGCCTCGATCGAGCTTCCATTTCGGCGAGTCGAGGATAACCAGCAACCCGTCTTCGATGCGCACAAAAGTTATTCCAAGTTCGCCTCCCGAACGGCTCATGGTGCAGCTTTCGAACTTGTTTGCCTTGAAGGTCGTTGCGATTGCCCAAGGACCTACTGTGACGGTCTGGTTATCGCGTGACTGCGACTGGGCGAGCCCCGACGTCGCGGCGAGCTTGACATGCGCGCTTGCGATCTTGGCTGCCGGCGGAGGCGGCTCACGCACATCCCATTGGCAAATACGCAAGCCGTGAGCTCGTTCAAGAATGTCGAGATGGACGTGGTTATTGTGATAGCTGTCAGCGCCAGGTCCCAGCACCGTAGTAAAGCGATGACAGGCAGAATCCCGCAGCGCCTCACGAAGCGGCTTCGCAACGTTTTCATCGGTGAGCTCTGCACGACGGTCGCCAGCGAGGACCAAAGCACGGACATCGATGGCATTGCCCTTGCCATGTTCGCTAAGTTTGGCATCGATCACATTATTACGGCCGCGGCACTCGTACGATCCGTAGGTCTCAATACCGCGTAGTGTGGCGCCCAAAGGGGCGATGTCGGCTGACGCCTCATCGCGAACCCAGGCAGCAAATGATTCCGCCATCGGACAGCGCAAGACCGCCGTAGGTTTGACCTCGACACGCCTCTGGTCGGGAAGCACCACAGCATTCAATCTAACTATATCGCGACCGCCGCAATCACCTGGGCCGATGAGCCTTGGCAATAACTCGATAACGGCGATCGTGGCGAGTCGCTGATTGCAATCACTTGGTGCGCTGGTGACATCGACAGTATTGAAGTCGGGACCAGCTGCTTCGGCAAACGAGTGCGGCTCCGGCCACGCTGGCGGACGCGGTCGCGGCATAGGCACGTTTTGGGCGGTGGCTATCTCAGTCCGGGCCGTATGCTTCCCTGATTTCGTGGGCTCGTTCTGGTCGGCCTTTAATTTCGTTCTATGCTGTGGCAATGCACGCGAGCTGTCGGTTGGTCGGCGTGTGTTTCGGTGCTGCCTCCAATTTTGTGACGCGAATAAATTTTGAGAAAATTTGTCAGATTGCGGACCCGCCCAGCTGGACCGGGAAAACTTGCTGGAAGACTGCGCGTGAGCGGCAGATAAGGCGATTTTAAGTGACGCCGCGCCGGTGCATTCGGCTACCACCAAAACGGTTGCCGCCAAAAGCCAGTGCAAGGGTCGAATTTTGCCACGCATATCGATGCTCAAGCGCACCGGATGGGAAAAGTTCCTGCCTTCGCCTCAACGATGTCCAAGGTCCGCTGTGGGTCATTAGCGGACATCTTGCAGTGCAATCGCCATGTCCGCTTTACCCCAGAAAACGGACGTTGAAAGGCTCAGTCGAAATGTCTGCTAAGTGCCAAAAGCGAATTCGATTTCACAGCGAATATTTCAGCGTGTCCGCTCGACCCATTGAGCGCGCGAGGCCCCCGGCTCGAAGGGGTCGCCGAAGTACTGGGTCTCACGGGCAACCTTCCTGTCTCTGAACTCCATGATACTCACCGTGTAAGACGGCAAGTCGTCGTATGTAAGGACGAGTTCAGTGACCCAAAGATCGGCAGCGCCGACTACGCGCCCCACCATAAAGCGTTTCTTGTTCGGCTGCGCAAAGCGCGACGCCTGAATATTGCGCCGACCGTGGATCCGCTCGCCGGACTGCGGGTACTCAAGCACTGCATCGTCGTGGTAAATCTCATGCTCTGCCTCGAAATCATTCGCGTCTGAGGCTGCCCAGTGGCGATCCAAAGCCGCTCGAATGTTCCGGTCTTCATTCATTGTCTTCTCTCACATCGCGGTGCAGGGCATGCTATTTACATCCAAAATGGACATTCATGGGCACAAATGGAATGTCCGCTAAGAGACGTAGCCGCGGTGACATCCTCCGTCGATATATCCTTTGTCGAATGTCCGCTAAGTGCAAAAAGCGGACATTGAACCGTTTTATTCGAAGACTTCGTTAGCACGACCGAAAGAGGATGGCGCAGCTTCCCCAGCCTCGCTGTTGAGTTGTGTGGCTTGGGTCATCAGGAACTGCGCGGCATCTATTGCCTCATCCAAATCACCGCACTTATAGCTATCAACGCCGACTCGAAGACCTCGATCATAGAGTTCAACCCAAAGGCTCGCTTCTTCGGGTGAATTGACGGATGGCAATTCGAGCAAGCGAACCTCGAAAGCCCCAACCCTCCCAATCGCGGCATGGCGTGAGCCGTCGTCGTGCTTGGACGTGAGAAACAGGCTCGTGTAAGATTCTGTAACACGCGCAGCTATCATTTTTTGTCCATCCGTGTTGAGGGCCGCTTTTTGCACCGGCAATAGCCTGACCACTGGTCGATTGCTAACGGCGAAAGCCCATACGAGTCTTGCGATAGCTCGCCAAGTCTTTGCTATTTTTTGTCAGCGATCGTGAGCGCTCGATACCTTCGTATAGGTTTCTTATCTTTTGGATTATTAGGCGCGCACAAGATTACCAGCCCGTCACGTTTCTGACGGCCACGTAGCGCGCCGTGAGTTGATCGCCACACCGCAGTCCTCGGCTGTTAAAGCGTTCACGAAGTAAGCGGGCGAACAGTATTTGGTGAAGGTGCTGTAGCGTTCGCGTCGGACATGATAAAAGCACTCATGAGAAAAATCGCCCTTGCGCTCATTGTTGCGGTGCTACCAACTTGGGTTGCCGCCCAGCAATCCAATCAGTCCCCTAAACATTCACCAAAGTCACGCACGTTGCATCCTGCGAATAGTAATCCTTGCGCCAAGTATGGCGTGGGCTTCGCCAAGATCGCTGGTTCGGATACATGCATTAAGATCGGCGGCAGTGTTGACGTCGAAGCTGGTGGCGGCTCGCGGCGATAGGCGATGGCAGTTTAAAGCGCAGCGGCTAAATTAGATTTGTTGGGGCCGACCCGCGGTAAAGATGTTTTCTGAAATGGCGTTGTGGATGCATCTCACCGGCCGTTTCATTCAGCCTTCGCGTCCTACGCCACCCGAGCAGACCCAACGCGTCGAGGCTGGGGGCTAGATTATGTCCGCTTTACCCTCGAATGGACATTCCGCAAATTCATTCGATCAAGTTGGTGGAGCAGACCAAACCGTCTTTGAACGTGTTCATGGTTGATAATTTGCTGTCGATTGTTCCGATTTGAATTTTTCCATGGCGGCGTACAGATTGGGCGCGCGGTTATGCGTGCCACGGACCGCCTCGACATGACCGCAGTCGTGGAATGAGCAGCCGTTAAACAGGCCGGCTTGTTCGACGATGTCGTTCATGTGGTAGACGAACTCAGGGCCGCGGTTCCAGCCCGTCTGAATATCGCAGGCCGCACCGATGTAGTGGTTGGAGCCCGGGACATGCGTGCCGTGCGGTGCCCAGCACTTGGTGATGTTGGCCGGCACCTTGTAGCCACGCTCTTTCAGCAGCGCGAAGAACTTCTGAAACTTGCTGGCGTAGGCCGGATGCACCGTGATGTTGAAGCCATAGGCTGTTTGCACCGTCACCATTATGCTGTTGCCATTGGCATCGACGACATGGTGCGGCTTACGCTCTGATGTGCGTGTGTGGCTCGATGTGGGTGCGGTCGCGTTAAGAGTCGAACAACGGCCATCATTGTCACAAGTTGGCGAAGCATTATTTTGCCGATGACGCTGGCCGGCTTCTGCCGGAAGCGCGACAAGCACACTGAGGGCGGCAAGTACGGCGACCTTCATGCTCTCATCTCCCAACTAAACCACCGCTGCGAAGCGGTTTTATACATTCTCTGATGAGTCGCCCGCCGATCCACGGTATTGAGGTCGCATTTTCAAATTTACCGTTAGAAATGAACCTTAATGCGGCGCGGCCATGTCCGCTTTGGGTCAAAAACGGACATGTGCAGGGCGATGTCCGCTTGGTGCCAATTTCAGCCGCGAGCTACCCTTGGTTCGTACGCTCCCTGTCGTATATGAGAGAATTGCCCACCGAACGTGCGATTGCCCCAGGAACGAATTGGCGGCGTATGGTGTTGGGTGTTGGTTATCCAAACGTCTCGATTTTGACACTCGATCGACGCAAACACGGACACGCATTCTGAACGGGGCATGGCATGGTAAATCGATTTACGACGGCCCAATCCACCGTGGCTGTAAGGCGCCGGGGGCCTGCCGTCATTGTGACGCTCGCGGCGATGGCCGCACTGGCGGCGCTGACTGCCGACGCGGCGGCTAGGGAACCGCGCCCCGCGTCACCCAAAGAGGCGACGGCGCCGCGCGAGGCAGGCGAGCCGATCATGGCGATCGTGTCGATCAAGACTCAGCAAGTCACTTTTTACGACGCCGAGGGCTGGATCCTTCGCGCGCCGGTATCGACCGGCGTCAAGGAACGCGAGACGCCAGCCGGCGTCTTCGCCGTCATCGAGAAGGACCGGGACCACCACTCGAGCATGTACGACGATGCCTGGATGCCGCATATGCAGCGAATCACCTGGAACGGCCTCGCGATGCACGGCGGGCCGCTGCCCGGATATGCGGCCTCGCACGGCTGCGTGCGCATGCCCTTCGGCTTTGCGGAGAAGCTGTTCAACAAGACGCGGATCGGGATGCGGGTGATCATCTCGCCGAACGACGCGGCTCCGGTCGAGTTTTCCCACCCGGCGCTATTGACGCCGAACGCGGAAGCCATCGCGGCCGCTCCGGCGCATGCCGGGACGCTCGATCGCGAGGCCGCGGAGGCCGCCAAGGCGGCCGCCGAGACGAAGATAGCCGCCGCGACAGCGGCGCGCGAGACGGCATCGCTCACATCGTCGCTGCGCAAGCTGGAATTGCTCAAGAGGAGCGCTGATGCCGAGTTCGCGTCCGCCGACAAGGCGCTCGCCGCTGCAAAGACGGACGAAGCCAAGGCGCGGGCCGAGGGCCGGAAGCAGAAGGCCGCGGCCAAGGCCACGGAAGCGGTGACGCTGCTCGACACCGCCAAGGCCGACGCGAAGTCGAAGCTCGACGCCGCTGCCGCCGCAAAGGACGCCGCCAAGGCGGCCGAGACCAAAAAGGTCGCCTCCGCCAAGGCAGCGAGCGAGGCGAAACTCGCGGTCGAACCGGTCTCGATCTACAT
>Ga0134128_10007817_pt1 | contig 12896 bp, 10 predicted proteins | sample KB31754_FD_96462 | JGI IMG/M metagenome (GOLD analysis project Ga0134128, IMG submission 96462) | Terrestrial soil microbial communities with excess Nitrogen fertilizer from Kellogg Biological Station, Michigan, USA - KB3-175-4 | ecosystem: Environmental > Terrestrial > Soil > Unclassified ...
GGTGCATACGATCAAATCCACGGCATGGATTCGTCATCAGCCGCAGCGCTTCACCTGCCGCGCGGTGGTGTTCTCCGCATCTTCCTTGGGCACGATGGAGTTGCTCTTCCGATTGCGAGAAAAAAAATCATTGCCGGCTATCAGCCTTCAGCTCGGCAAGCATGTTCGTACCAATTCCGAGTCGCTGATCGGCGCGCGCATGACCGGCAGCCGCGAGGATTTTTCGCAAGGCATCGCCATTGGCTCCGGCATCTATATTGACGAGAACACCCACATCGAAGCGGTCCGCTATCCCCGTGGTTCCGATGCCATGAGTTTTCTCACCACTCGTCTGACCGACGGCCGCCCGGGGCCGTGGAGAATCGCGCTTTGGTTGAAGAATGTCGGCAGCGCTTTGCTGCGCCACCCCATCAGGACCCTGCGCTGGGCTCAACCTTTGGGCTGGGCACGGGAATCTGTGGTCCTGCTTTGCATGCAGGCACTCGATGGCCACATCGAAATGCGCTGGCAACGCCCTTGGTTCTGGCCCTTTCGCAAGGCTCTGGTGAGCCGAGGCGACAAGGTTCCTACTTACATTCCGCTGGCGAACGAGTTTGCAACAAAGTTCGCTCAGATTGCCGGCGGAAGCGCCATGAGCATGCTTCCGGAAATCATTTTCGATATTCCAGGCACGGCACACTGCATCGGGGGGTGCGTCATCGCCGACTCCCCTGAGCACGGCGTGGTCGACTCCCGGCACCGAGTCTTTGGGTACACGAACATGTACATCTGTGATGGATCCGTCGTAGCGGCCAACCTCGGCGTCAATCCCAGCCTTACCATCACTGCCCTTGCGGAGCGAGCCATGAGTTACATACCCCCGGCCTCCCGGACGGCATGGAACGACGTTGCAGCTTAGTCTGCCACCCGCGCTTCCCTGTGATCTTTTGGCGGACTTCAGCATGTCCCGGCATTGCCCTGCCGGTTCTAAGTGACGTTCGCTCGCCTAACCGCGCGATGGAGGCGTTGATTCTGTACCCGCAGGACCGATCTTTCGCGACCCGGCACATCGTAGAAATGCATGAAAAGCTCCACGAGCGCGCGATCCAGCGCCAGAAAAGACTCGAGCGCATTGCGGGAATCTCTCTTATCGAGGACTCCATTGCGCAACTTACGCTTTCCACTCTGCGGTCTCATTTTTCACCCCGAAGGTTACTCATATCGAAACCGTCCAAGAAATGGAAATTAAGATAATTTATGGCTGGAATCAAAAGAACTAATCAACTGTAAATATCTGAATCCAAAGCTGCAGATTGCACGCCATGGCGTGTATTTGATGGGAATCATCAGTTTTTTGATTTTGATACTGACCACTCGGCACAACAAACGGGCTCGCCTTTGATCGCGGCAACACGGCTGCCTAGTGACGGACTTTTCCAGAAAAGAGCGGCTGGTCAATCAGGCGTTCCGTGCGCATGGCTTGGGGGCCTGTTCCCAATCTGGAATCGAGGCAAAAGGGCGTTTGCACGCGTGGCACTCTAGCGTGCCAGAACCCAACGCCGTAAAGTAGCCGGTGTATGGACATGCAGGCAATGCGGGCAGGGCCAGGTCGGAGGGGATGGAAGTGGCTTGCTGCGCCTTCGTACCATACAGCGCTCCGTACTTCTTTTCACCGGCTGTTCGCAAGAAGAATGCTCGCCGGTCTTATCGCTGGTGAATCAATGTCCCAAGAGAATGCTGACTCCGTTGCGTTGCGTCCCACCATTCCCACTCTACTCGCACCTGAGTAGAAGAAATGGTTGTCGAAGCACTAGGCCAGGGAACCGGTTGCCGCCGCCGGCAAATCGTGGCGCTGCCTGCAACTGATAGGAGTGGAATAGCGATTTTGATCATAACGTTGGTCGTTGGGTGAATAGGACAGCTTCGGAGGATTAATAGGATCGGATTTCCAATTTGGGCATGGAGCAGATGCGATTTCCCGCAGCCTGAATCTGTCACTGCAATTTGAGCTGCGATGGTGTAGTGATGAGAAGAAACGGTAGCACCCGTTGACGTCGGAGTTGCGTTGCGCGATGCTGCCGCAGTAGGCCGGAACGGTTTACATACTGGCAGGGGGTAGGCCGTGAAGGTTCCATTAACTCCGCTGCGTTTCCTGCGCTATGCCTGCGCGCAATTTCCCAACAAAACAGCCGTAGTGTGCGGCAATGAGCGCTTCACCTACGCGGAATTTTCGGATCGCGCTGCGCGTCTGGGAGGGGCCTTACGCCTGATGGGCGCCGCAACTGGGGACCGTATAGCTTTTTTGAGCACCAATTGCCACCGCCTGCTGGAGGCCTATTATGGCGTCTTGGAAGCAGGCTGCCTGCTGCTACCGCTCAATATCCGACTGGCGCCGCAGGAACTTGCGCTGGTCCTGAATGATGCCGGGGCAAAGTTTCTCTTCTTCGAGCGACAGTTCTTGCCCTTGGTGGAAGGGTTTCGCCAAGCGGTGCCTTCGCTCAAAACTATCTCCCTGCTCGATGGCCAGCCCCCGGCACCATGGATGGAAACGAGCGATTACGAGGGCCTCCTCGCCGATGCCGCCCCATTTCAGCGGAACATCATAGAAATTGACGAGGATTCTGTCGCCGAGCTGTTCTACACCAGTGGCACCAGCGATCGCCCCAAAGGCGTCACTCTGACTCACCGTAACATTTACCTGCACGCGCTCACGGTAATCGCCGGCTGCCAAACCTCGAAATCCATTGCCGGGCATACTTGTTGCGAAACCGTCCACCTGCACACTATTCCGCTGTTTCATGCCAATGGCTGGGGAACCGCTCACTCCATTACCATGCTGGGCGGCACCCACGTCATGATTCATCACTTCAGCCCGGCGGAGGTCTTCCGCCTGATTGAGCGGGAAAGGGTATGGTGCTGCGCGCTGGTCCCCACCATGGCCGCCGCCCTGGTGAATTCTCCGGAACGGGATAAGTACGACTTGAGCAGCCTGCGCTCCATCACTATCGGCGGAGCTGCATCCTCTCCGACATTAGTCCGGCAGGTAGAGGAGAAGCTGGGATGCGTATGCATCTCAGGCTACGGTTTGACCGAGACATCGCCCACGCTTGCCATTTCGCCCATGAAAACGGGTCTGGCTTGGGAAGGAGAACAGCGTTATACCAGACAGGCAATGACCGGCTATGCCATTCCTGGAGTCGAACTACGTGTGGTGGATGGGGATGGAAACGATGTGCCGCACGATAACGCCAGCATCGGCGAACTGGTTGCGCGCGGCGATGTGGTGATGGAAGGCTACTGGGGAAATCCCGCAGCTACCGACGCGGCTCTGCGGGGCGGCTGGTTCCACACCGGCGACATGGCCACTGTAGACGAGAACAATTACGTGCTGGTGGTAGACCGCAAGAAGGACATTATCGTCAGCGGCGGCGAGAATATATCCTCGCTGGAGGTCGAGAAAGTCCTGGCGGCGCACCCTTGCATTTACGAGGCGGTGGTCATCCCGGTGCCGGACGAAAAATGGGGCGAGGTGCCCAAGGCGCTGGTCGCCTTGAAGCCGGGGGCGTCCACTAGCGAATCGGAGTTGCTGGACTTCTGCCGGGAACGGCTGTCGCATTACAAGTGTCCGCATTCCATTGAGTTCCTCGACAGCCTGCCTAAGACTGGCACGGGGAAGCTGTTGAAGCGGGAATTGCGTAAGAAATATTGGCTGGCGCAGAAGACCACTGCCACGTAGCGTGGGTTCCACAACTCCGGAATGGGCTTTCGCCTGTGTGGCGGAGCGGGTTATCCGCCTTTATGCGGCCGTGAGCTCAAGCCCAAGGAAGAACTGCGGAAGTGAAGCTCGGCATTATCCCCAGCGCGGTGGAACCTAGCGTTTGCCGCGCTTGGCGAGTAGAGGAGCCCTGATATGCAGCTCAAGGACAAAGTAGCGGTGGTGACGGGCGGGGGAAACGGAATTGGCCGGGCGCTGTGCCGGCGCTTTGCTGCAGAAGGCGCCAGGGCGGTGATTGTTGCCGATATTCAGGCTGCGGCCGCCGAGCTAGTGGCCAAAGAAACCGGCGGCATCGCTGTCGCGGCCAACGTGGCGCGGGAGCCCGATGTGCTCCGCCTGGTAGGGCAGGTCATAAAAGATTATGGGGCCATTGATCTGTTCTGCTCCAACGCCGGAATAGGCGCCAAGGGAGGAGTGGAAGCGGCGGATCAGGAGTGGTCGCGCAGTTGGGAAGTGAATGTGCTGGCGCACGTGTATGCCGCCCGCGCGGTGCTGCCGCACATGCTGGCTCGCCATGAAGGATATCTGCTGCAGACCGTCTCGGCTGCGGGCCTGCTCACGCAGCTTGGGTCGGCGCCCTATGCGGTGACCAAACACGCTGCCCTGGCATTGGCGGAATGGATTTCGATTACCCATGGCGACCAGGGTATCAAGGTGTCCGCCCTGTGCCCGCAGGGGGTACGCACCGGCATGCTGAAGCGCGCCGAGTTCGGCGGCGGCGCCTTCCTGCTGGAGGGCGCGCTGGAACCGGAACAGGTGGCGGAGGAAGTGGTGAAGGGGCTGGCGGAGGAGCGTTTTCTAATTTTGCCTCACCCCGAAGTGGCCGAATTCTTCGGCCGCAAGGCTGCCGACTACGAGCGCTGGCTCCGCGGCATGCGCCGCCTGCAGGCGAACGCGCAAATTCTAAAGACTTCTGCCTGAACACGGGAGCAGGCAGACAGAATCATAGAGATGGTCCTAGGGAGGCACGGACATGGCCACAGCGATAACCACACCTACAAAGGTTGCGGGCGGCGGCTTCCTGCTGGAGGAACGCAAGCCGGAAGATGTTTTCACGCCTGAGGATTTCACCGAACAGCACTCACTGATCGCGCAAACGGCGGAAGAATTTGCCGCCAATGAAATCATCCCCAACATAGAAAAAATGGAGCACAAGGAGTTCTCCGTTGCCCGCGAGCTGGTCAGAAAGGCGGGCGAGCTGGGATTGAGTTCTGTGGACGTTCCCGAAGAATACGGTGGCACGCAACTGGACAAGGTATCTTCGGCAATTATTGCCGACCGCCTGGCCGTGCATGGCGGCTTCAGCACCACCTGGGGCGCGCACACCTGCATCGGCACGCTGCCTCTGGTGTACTTCGGCACGAAGGAACAGAAGAAGAAGTATCTGCCGCGCCTGGCGGCTGGCGAGATAGTTGGCGCCTTTGCCCTCTCGGAGTCGTCGTCCGCCTCTGATTCGCTCAACTGCCGGACTAAGGCGGAACTGTCGGCTGACGGAAAATACTACATTCTCAACGGCGAAAAAATGTGGATTACAAACGCCGGCTTTGCTGACCTGTTTACCGTGTTTGCCAAGGTAAACGGCGAGAAGTTTACGGCTTTCCTGATCGAGCGCAATTTCCCTGGGTTTTCGGTGGGCGCGGAAGAGCACAAGATGGGCATTCGCGGTTCCTCCACCTGTCCGCTGGTGTTGAGCGACTGCAAAGTGCCGGCAGAAAACGTGTTGGGCGAGATCGGCAAGGGGCACGTGATTGCCTTTAATCCGCTGAACGTGGGCCGCTACAAGCTGGGGGCCGGCTGTGTTGGATCCGCCCGTCATTGCATCGCGAGTGCCATCGGCTACGCCAAACAGCGAAAAGCCTTCGGCAAAGTTATTGCCGATTTCGGGCTGATTCGCGAAAAGCTGGCGGAAATGGCGGCCGGGATCTTCGCCGGTGAAGCCATGGTGTACCGCACGGTGGGCATGCTGGACGAGGCCATCTCGCGGCTGGAGGGGGCGCACGCCGGCGACATGAGCCAGGTGCGCAAGATGATTGATGAGTATGCGGTCGAGTGCTCCATTATCAAGGTGTGGGGGTCGGAATTCGTTGATTACGTGGTGGATGAGATGGTGCAGATCTACGGTGGCTACGGCTTCGTGGAGGAGTACCCGGCGGAACGCGCCTACCGCGATTCGCGAGTTAACCGTATTTTTGAAGGCACGAACGAAATTAACCGGCTGGTCATCACGGGCTTCCTGCTGAAAAAGGCCGCGGCGGGGCAACTGCCCTTTATGCCGGCTATTAAGAAGCTTATGGAGGAAGTGCTGGGCGGTCCAACTGCGGACGACGGCGGAGATGGGGCTTTCGCCGCCGAGCGCAAGCTGGTGGCCAATGCCAAAAAGATGGGCCTGTTCGCTGCCGGAATCGCCATGCAGAAATATATGCAGGCCATCCAGGAGCAGCAGGAAATCATGGGAGCCATAGCCGACATAGCAATTGAGGCCTATGCCATGGAGTCGGCCCTGCTGCGGACGCAGAAACTGGCGGCGCAACACGGCGACAAAGCGGCGGCGCACCCTATCGCTATGGCGCAGGTGTACATGGCGGGTGCTATGGAGCGTATTGAGAGCGCTGCCCGCAAGGTGATAGCGGCAGTCAGTGAGGGTGATATGCTGCGCTCCCACATCGCGGTGCTGCGCCGGCTGGGCAAGTACGAGCCCTACAACACTGTTGCGTTGCGCCAGCAGATTGCGCAAAAGGTGCTCGAAGCCGGCAGGTACGTGGTCATTTAGCGTTCCCGTGGTGGGCCCGGGCAAGCCCTGGCCCACCTTGACTAGGTATAACGCGGTGCAGGCTGGGTGTAGTCTGAAGTTGTAGTTTGGCTTTGTCCCCGACGAAGCCTGAATCGGGCTGAACGCCCTTGGATGTGTGTTTGCAAGGGAGCCTCAGAATGCTGGATTCATCCCCTATCGAGCTGTCTTTGCCGCAGTCTCCTGAGCAACTGAAGGCCGCTTTTTTCTCCGCCGGCGCCACTGCGGCGCAACGGATTGGCGCGGTAGCAGCGGCACTGCACAGTCCCGCGGGCCCGGCGCTGCGCAACGCCGCCGGAAAATGGATTGTGGAGCACCTGCCGATCGAGGAACTGGTCCCGGAAGAGTACGCGCGCTGGCGAGTTCTGGTCCAGGACGCCATGCAATTCACCGTGTGTACATTATCAGCGGGCCGCCTGGCGCCCAAACTGGTCGAGCAGTGGCAACTTCCCGCGAATACACCAACGGAAGAGCGGCTGCTGCGGCTGATCGCCAAGGTGCCCGGCCTGCAGAAACTGGGGCAGGTGCTGGCGCGCAACCGTCACTTGCTGCCCGCTCTGCGCCGCGCTCTGTCCCAACTGGAAAACGGCATCAGCGACATGGACGCCGCAGAGGTGCGCCGGATCGTCCTCAAGGAGCTGGGTCCTCGTCTCAAAGAGAACCAGGTGAAGCTCAGGCCGGGAATCTTTTCCGAAGCCAGCGTCAGCGCGGTGGTGCGCTTCACCTGGTGGAATCCCGAACTCCAGCGGCGTGAGCCGGGCGTGTTCAAGGTTATGAAGCCGTACATCCCGGCGTGCTTTGCCGAGGATATGGAGCTGCTGGCTAAATTGGCCAAGTATCTGGGCACGAGACACCGAGAGTATGGGTTCGCTCCCCGAGTACTGCCTGATACTTTCCGCGATGTTCGCCAACTATTGCAGCATGAAGTGCACTTCGCACGCGAGCAGGCCACGTTGGAGGAAGCGCGCCGGCTTTATCGGGGCGTGCCTGGAGTACGCGTGCCACGAGTGATCCGGCCGCTGTGCGTGTCGAACATTACCGCGCTCACGGAAGAGCACGGCAAAAAGATCACCGACGCAGCCCGGCGCATGCCCCTATGGCAACGGCTGCGGCTTTCCGAGCAGCTAATCGAAGCTTTCGTTGCCGTTCCTATATTCGCTGCCGAGAGCAACGCGTTGTTCCATGCTGATCCCCACGCCGGGAACCTGCTCTACGATTCCAACACGCGAGAGCTGGTCATCCTCGATTGGGCGCTGACGGAACGCGTAAGCCGGGAGCAGCGGCGGCGCTTGGGGCTGCTGTTCGTGATGGCGGCTTTGCGCGATCCTATTGGCATTCGCCAACAAATTGAGGAGCTCAGCCGCAGAAGACGCAAAATCGGCGCGCGGCAGTCCAGAATCATCCGCGAGTGCGTAGAGCGGTTCATCGCTAAGTTGCCACTTACCCGCCTGCCGGAAGCGGTGGACACCACTAACCTGCTGGAGGACATCGCGTTTAAGGGCGTTCGGCTGCCCGCTCCGCTCATCATGCTGCGCAAGGTGCTGTTCACCCTGGATGGTATTCAGCACGATCTCGGCGCGGGCGAGGTAGGTATGGCCTCCGTCATGGCGCGTCAGGGCCTGCAACGATGGCTCACCAGTTGGACGAGCCTGGGGTCGCCGCTTACCCTCCGCGATTGGATGGGAGTCCAGTGGAGCACGCTTTTCCTGGGCGGTCGCCTGTGCGCGCAGGCGGTCCATGCGGCGCGCTCGGCCGTGGCCTGAAATCGAACCCTTCGGCCATAATTTTGGCTCCTAGGCGGCGCTCACCCCTCTTCCGCTGATTCACTTCTCTACAATATTTCCGCCCACCGTTCGTCTACAAGAATGGATGGATGCGCCGCCGAGCATCACGTCGATGACCGAGCAAGACCGGCAAATCTCCGAGATCATCGCGGAACAAGGATCCCGGCTGCGCAATTTCATCCGCAAGCGGGTACCCAATGAAGCTGACGCGGAAGACCTTCTTCAGGAGGTTTTTTTCGAAGTGCTCGAGGCTTCTCGCCTGATGGCCCCGGTACAGCAATGGGGTGCCTGGATGTTTCAGGTGGCCCGCAACCGCATCATTGATTTCTTTCGTAAGAAGCGGATGGGATCGTTGGACAGCGGTGCGGCGGAGTCCGGCGAGCGAAGTACGCCCCTGCTGGAAGACGTGCTGTCATCGCCGGATGCCGGTCCCGCGGAAGCCTATGCGCTAACCGTTCTCCTTGACGAACTCGAGGAAGCGCTGGCTGAATTGCCGATGGAGCAGCGGGAGGTATTTATCGCCCACGAAATCGAGGGATACAGCTTCAAGGAGATCGCAGCTCGTACGGGCGTGAGCGTAAACACTTTGCTCTCGCGCAAGCATTACGCCGTGGTGCACTTGCGCCGGCGGCTGCAGGCCATCTACGACGAGTTTGTGAAAACGGGAGGAGGACAGAAATGAGAACCCATCGCGTTCTTCGCGTAATGATGTTCTTGCCCTTGGTGGTGCTGTTTGTTGCTTTGTTTGGTTTTGTGGTCATGAGCCTGTGGAACTGGTTGATGCCCGCGCTCTTTGGCCTTAAAACAATTGGCTACTGGCAAGCCTTGGGCCTCTTCATCCTGTGCAAGATTCTCTTCGGCGGCTTCCGCAGGTCAGGGGGATGGGGCGGGCGCTGGCGTCACCGCATGCGGGAGCGCTGGGAGAAGATGACGCCGGAGGAACGGGAACGATTCCGCCAGGGATTTTGCAGTTCCTGGGGACGCGTAGCACCACGCGAGTCAAAGCCGAGCTCCTGATCGCAGGTAGTGTCCCGACTCCCCTTTACACCAGTCTTGGGTTGAGGCTATCTGGGCTGAGAGATGAGATGAATGTGTTATGACACTCATGCCGCGGTGCGAAAGTCGCCAGAGCGTTGGCCTCTGTCATGGATATCACCGCAGCAGCCCTCTGAGTTCATCCTGCGGTGGCAGGCGGTCGTGGTCGGAGTTCCCGATGGGAAGACATTTGCGCCGTGGTTCAGCCAAGCCGGGTGCCGCGGCCAGTAAAAGCGGTATTCGCGAGCTCGTGGCGCAGCACCTGCCGAAATGCAAAGTGCCGCGCCGGGTGGTTTTCCAGGCGGCGCTGCCTAAGAATTGGACGGCGAAGGTTCAGCAGCGCCCCTTGCGCGAGGAGTTCGCATCCCTGCGCGCGGCTTAGGTGCCGCCCGGCGTTTCCGCCTCGGAGGTTTCTGCAGGCGCGCTTCCAGTTGCGCCACCCGCCGGCGTAAGGTGCTGAGTTCTTCCTTGTCTTCGGGCGGCTGCGGGCCGGAGACTCCACCGAGGAAACGCTTCATGGATTCCATGGGCGAGAGCAGCGCCGACTGCATGTTGCCGATGCGGTCCTGCACCGCGCTTTGTACCGCCTGGTAGGTATCGAAAGCCGACTTCAGATACCACATGATGAATTCCTGCCGCGCCTGGTCGGAGGCCACGATCAACTCGCGCAACAGCTCCAGCGGCAGCCCGGTCGGTTTTTGCTTGGCATCTTCTGTGATGATCTGCGTGAGGGTGACGCGGGTGAGATCCTTGCCCGTCTTGGCATCCTCCACTCGAACTTCTTTGCCTTCCCGGACAAGCGCCGCCAGGTCATCCAGGTTCACGTAGCGGCTGCCGCTGGTGTCGTACAGGCGGCGGTTTCCGTATTTCTTGATGATGACCATAGCCGGATTCAAGGCTGGCTGCTCCTGTGTGCGTCGCAACAATTCTGCACTTATCCATATTGGCACATCCACCATGCTTCTGTACATGGACTTCGACCCCTGCAGTGCGGAGGACCTACCGATTCGTCAGTTATCCTGCACAAACGGCGGTGCTTATCCGATCCCGATTTGGGACAAATCGAGTGCCCGCGGCCATCAAATTCGCTTTGGTCCATTGACATCCAGGTCGGGAGGCCATAGCCTGAAGCTGATGCTGCAATGCAGCATAGGGAGGCAGATTATGCCAGCAGTTTCCAAAGTTGAATCTTCCCGATCAACTCATCCTCGGGAGTCATCTTTCGTTACCCTGCTGTCGGGGTGGATGCAGCAGGGAGTGAACAGCTTTTTCGCCACGCAACGAATTCTTCTGGACTTGGCCATGCGGCAGAACGCCAGCGTGATGCACCTGCTGCGGGAGCGCCTGGCCGATCCGCATTATTCTCCCTCCAGCATCCTCACCGAACTGGCGGGCGAAGGCGTAACTAACTTCATCGAGGCGCAGAAGGTCCTGCTGAATCTGGCGCAGGAACAGAACAAGATCGTCATGACCGGAGTGAAGGAGCGGGTGGGAGGCTCCGCGCCTGCTACTGCCATGACCGACCTGCTGCGGCGCAGCGTGGATACCTTCATCGACATGCAGCAGGAATTCCTGAAGATTGCCGGCAAGCAGACCCACACATGGATGGAAGCTGCCAAAACCGGCAAAGCCTTCGACGGCGAGCGCCTGATTGAGCTGGCCCGCGAGGGCATGGAGAACTTTGTGCATGCCCAGAAGCGGTTCCTGGACGTGATCGCAGATGAGACCGGGAAGGCTACCGGCAGCAAACACGCCAATGGAACAGGCAAGAAGATGAAGAAAACGGAGGTGGCAGAACTGGCACGGCAGGCGACCGAGTCCTTCGTCGAGGCGCAAAAAAGCCTGTTCGAAGTAGCCGGCCGCCAGATGAACGTTAATCTGAAAACGGCGAGTAAAACCATGGAACTGATGCGGCCGCTTCCGCTCATGCCCCTGGCAGAGCTGACGCGGGAGGGAGTGAAGAGCTTTGTTGACGCCCAGAAGGAGCTGATGGGCGTCATGCTCAGGCCGCGCAATGGACATAAACCCATAAGCAAGCCGGCGCGGCATGCACGCCGTCCCGCGCGCCCGGTCAAAGGGGAAGCGGCCCGCGCGGCGGCCGTTTAGAGCGCTATCGTCGCCACCTGACTGCCGCTAAGTGCGCTGGCGTGTGCCGTGTCAAGGAAGCATACGCCAGCGTTATCATTCCCATTTTGGGAATGGCAACTCGGCACGACCGCATGGTCTTTTACTGCGACTGGGTGTAGGCTGTACCCGGTAAGTACGCCCTCGGGGCGCATCGCTCGGCAGTGTGACCTGCCCGCCGCATTTGCGGCTTGGTGCCGCTATTTCATACAACCTGGAGCCCAAGTAGCAGTTCTAATCTCGAGCCATGGCTGCGGGGCGTAATCACATACGGGATCGGGCGGAAGCCAAAGTTTCGCTCTGGACCGAGGCGCTGTTTGCCGCCGAACTCCTTTTGCTGCATGCGACGCCGGTCTATTACGGCCTGGGTGTGCCCCACGGGGACAAGTCGGGCGTAGTGGTTATCCCGGGTTTTCTGGGCAGCGATCTCTATCTGCTGGAACTGCATGCGTGGCTGAAACGCATCGGGTACCGTCCCTACTATTCCGGCATCGGCGTTAACGCCGAATGTCCGAACCTGCTTATCCAGCGCCGCCTCAACGAAACCATCACAAGAGCACGCAAGCAGACCGGCCGCCGGGTCCATGTCATCGGGCATAGCCTGGGCGGAATCATTGCCCGCTCCGTGGCAGGGCAGAGGCCGGATGACATCGCTTCCGTGATTACCCTCGCCGCTCCGTTTCGCGGTACCGTGGCCCATCGCAGTGTGCTGCGGGTGGCCGAAGTGGTTCGCAACCGCATTTTAGAAGAGCACGGTTCCGGGGTGTTGCCGGGCTGCTACACCGGGCGCTGCACCTGCGATTTTCTGGATTCGCTGCGCCGCAGGATTCCGCCAGGCATCATGGAAACGGCCATCTTTACTCGTGATGACGGCATAGTGGATTGGCAGACCTGCGTCACCAGGAATCCCGAGGTGGACTTCGAGGTTCCCGGCACACACGTGGGAATGGCGTTTAATCCCTCCGCCTACATCATCATTGCCGAGCGCCTGGCCAAGGTACATGCTATTGCCTGAAGATGTTTCCACGGCGAGCACCAGCCTCAGCACAATGTGATTCCGCCATCCACCGGGATGACGGCGCCGTTCACATAGGCGCCGGCTCCCCCAATCAAACCTTCTTGCAGCGATGAAGATGTTGGAAGGTGCCGTATCGGCCCGGTGGCCCACCCAAGCGTTTTTTGCTTGACTGGGAACTGGAGATCCGCCGGTTGCCCAACCTCAAGCCAACAGAAGACTTGAGTGGAGCACCCGATGCACCTTGGCCGTTTGTCAGCATCGTTCCCACCCATTTATTCTGAACGAGCGCGGAAGCGCATGGGGTCCGGTGATCCTCCCGGTCTTCAAAACCGGCGTGCGGCGGGTTTGCCCGTCGTAGGTGGGTTCGACTCCCACTCGCTTCCGCCATCTAAA
>Ga0134128_10007818_pt1 | contig 12896 bp, 14 predicted proteins | sample KB31754_FD_96462 | JGI IMG/M metagenome (GOLD analysis project Ga0134128, IMG submission 96462) | Terrestrial soil microbial communities with excess Nitrogen fertilizer from Kellogg Biological Station, Michigan, USA - KB3-175-4 | ecosystem: Environmental > Terrestrial > Soil > Unclassified ...
AAAGCCCAGCACCAGCCCGCACAGGCTGACCACCAGGGTCTGCAGCGTGATCGCCACGCCAAGCGGGCCCACATTGATTCCCGGCACGGCGACGGAGGCCGCCAGCAGCGCCGCAAAGACGGCGACCAGTGAAAGGTCCACGGCGCTCCAGCGTTGGCGGCGGACGCCCCGGCCGGCGGTGGAGGCGGGCTGGGTTGTGCCCTTGGACGGCCCGTCAAGGGCGTGCGGCCGTGATGTTCGATTCATTGTGCGTGACTTTCCTCGCGCCGGGGCGTGGTTGGCCCCGGACGTCGTTAGACTGTATAGGTTGCGCCGCGAGTGCCCAACCGCCGGCAGGGTGCGTTTTGCATCACCTGCCCCCCATATGTGAAAGGTTACTACGTTGATTACGGTCCAAGACCTTGAGTTACGCGCCGGGGCGCGCCTGCTCATGGACGAAGTGTCATTTCGGATCGACAAGGGTGACAAGATCGGCCTGGTGGGGCGCAACGGTGCCGGCAAGACGACGCTGACCCGCGTGCTGGCCGGCGAGGGCCTGCCCGCCGGTGGCAAGGTCACCCGCAGCGGCGAGATCGGCTACCTGCCCCAGGATCCCCGCACCCCCGACATGGAGCAGCTGGCCAAGGACCGCATCCTGGCCGCCCGCGACCTGGACAAGGTCATCACGAAGCTGCGCGCGGCAGAACATGACATGGCCAGTGAGGACGACAGCGTCCGGGACAAGGCCATGCGCCGCTATGACCGGCTCGAACAGGAGTTTCTGGCCGGTGGCGGCTACGCTGCCGAGGCCGAGGCAGCCGCCATCTCCTCCAACCTGGCCCTGCCGGAGCGGATCCTGAACCAGCCGTTGAAGACGCTGTCCGGCGGCCAGCGGCGCCGGGTGGAGCTGGCCCGGATTTTGTTTTCCGGCGCCCAGACCATGCTCCTGGATGAGCCCACCAACCACCTGGATGCCGACTCCATTGCCTGGCTGCGGGATTTCCTCAAGGGCCACCAGGGCGGGCTGATCGTGATCAGCCACGACACCGGGCTCCTTGAGGCGACGGTGAACAAGGTGTTCCACCTGGACGCCAACCGCGCCACGATCGACCAGTACAACCTGGGCTGGAAGAAGTACCTGGCCCAGCGCGAGACCGATGAGCGGGCCCGGCGCCGGGAACGCGCCAACGCTGAAAAGAAGGCCGGCGTCCTGATGGACCAGGCCAACAAGATGCGGGCCAAGGCCACCAAGGCCGTGGCTGCGCAGAACATGGCCAAGCGCGCCGAGCGGCTGCTGGCCGGGCTGGAGGACGTGCGGGCCCAGGACAGGGTCGCGGCGCTGCGCTTCCCGGATCCCTCGCCCTGCGGGAAGACCCCGCTGATGGCCGAGGGCCTGAGCAAGTCCTATGGTTCGCTGGAGATCTTCACCGACGTCAGCCTGGCCATCGACCGCGGCTCCAAGGTTGTCATCCTGGGCCTCAACGGTGCCGGCAAGACCACACTGCTGCGGATGCTGGCCGGCGTGTCCACGCCGGACACCGGGGAGATCATCCCCGGGCACGGGCTCAAGGTGGGCTACTACGCGCAGGAGCACGACACCTTGGACGTTACCCGGACGGTGCTGGAAAACATGCGTGCGTCCGCCGGCGACATGAACGACGCCGAGGTGCGCGGCATCCTGGGCTCCTTCCTGTTCTCCGGCGACGACGTCAACAAGCCCGCCGGCGTCCTCTCCGGCGGCGAGAAGACCCGCCTGGCCCTGGCGACCATCGTGGCATCCTCGGCGAACGTGCTGCTCTTGGATGAGCCCACCAACAACCTTGACCCCGCCAGCCGTGCGGAGATCCTGGGCGCGCTAAAGAACTACACCGGGGCCGTGGTGCTGGTCAGCCACGACGAAGGGGCCGTGGCGGCCCTGGACCCGGAGCGCGTGGTCCTGCTGCCCGACGGCGACGAGGACCTGTGGAACCCGGACTACCTGGACCTGATCACGCTCGCCTGAGAACTTTGTGCACGACGCCGGTCAGCGGACCGACGTCGGCACGGCGCCGCTGACCCGGGCCAGGTCGTCATAGCTGATCGAGAGCATGGCCTGGTGGCTGCCCGCCCCCGCCCACAGCACGGGATACTGCGCCAGCTCGGTGTCCAGCAGGGCCCGGATCGGGCGGGGGTGTCCCAGCGGGGCCACGCCACCCACAGGCTGCCCGGCGTGTTCAAGCACGAATTCGGGGGTTGCCCGGGTGATCTTGGGCAGGCCGTGTTCGCGGGCCACGAGCTTCACGTCCACCTTCGCGGCGCCGCTGGCCAGGATCAGCAAGGGCTCCCCGCCGCACTCGAAGATCAGGCTGTTGGCGATGGCCCCCACGTCGCAGCCAAGCACGGCCGCCGCCGTCGCGGCCGTGGCGACTTTGTCGTCAACCAGCACCACCGTGTCCGGCATGCCGGCGGCCAGCAGGGCGGCACGGACATTCTCGACGGCAGGGTCCACAGTGTGTTCAAACATGAAAGCACTCACCTTCCCAGTCTATGGCGGTGGGAATGGCTAAAAGCCCTGCGCATCCAGGATGGCGTCCTCTTCCTCCTCGGCCGTGGGCCTTGCACCTGGCTTGCGCACCTTCCGGGAGGGGCGCGGGTGGAATGCGGAGCCCCGCCCGTAGACTTCCTCGACGGGCACGCCGGTCTCGGCAGCCTCCAGGGCGTCGTACTCGTCATTGCGCCGCTGCGTCCTTGCCGCGTAGCCGAATCCCACAAAGGCCAGCACTCCGAAGCAGATCCATTGGAGGGCGTAGCTGAGGTGGGATCCCGGGTCGATCGACGGGGCCGGGAACGGCGTCGGGTTCACGGAGGCCGCCGGGGACTCGCTGGCCAGCTGTCCATAGGCGCCGGTCTTGATCGGGTAGCTGAGCTGGGCCGCGTAGTCGTTGAGTTCAATCGAGGCGATCTGCCCGGCCGGCGCGCCCCGGTTCAGCTTGGGCTCGGGCGGACGGAGCCGGGCCACCACCGTCACGGTGCCGGCATGGGGCTGGGGCACCACGTCAGGGTGCCCGGGTTCCTTGTTGCCGATGGGGAGCCAGCCCCGGTCGATGATGACGGTGTCGCCGTTTTCAAGCCTGAGCGGCACAATGACCTCATAGCCGGCGGCCCCGTTGAGGGGCCGGTTGCGCACCACGCGCTGGTCGGCCGTCATGTAGGTCCCCGTCATGGCGACGGCGGTCCACTCCTTGGCCGGGTCGAGGTGGTTGAAGTTGGCCTGAAGCTGCTGGTAGGGCACCGGGGCGGCGGAGTAGTTCGCCGTGATCTTGGCGATGTTGGCCATGGTGTCGTTGTTGCGGTTCATCTGCCAGTTTCCCAGCGCCACGCAGGCGACGGCGAACACCACGGCCACGGCGAAGTAGCCGGCCCATTTGCTGGAGAACAGGAATCTATACATCTTCATGGATCAGGCGCGCCCCTCGGATGTCATGGGCAGGGTTTCCTTCCACAGCGACCGGCCCCGCAGGTAGTCCTCCAGCCACGCCGCGTGTTCATCGCAGGCAAGCCAGATCTTGCGGCGCTCGGGCGTGTGGATTTTGGGGTTGTTCCACAACAACTGGGTGGTGGCCCTGTTCCGGCAGCCCTTGCGGGAGCAGATGGCCTCGGCCGGTTCCGGGCCTGAGATGCCCAACAGGTTCACTGCTGCTTCCCTTCCGGCCCGAGCTCGTCCGGCCCGAGCTCGTCCGGCCCGAGCTCGTCCGGCCCAGTGCCGCCGTCCGCCTTGTCCGGCGCATCGTCGTCGTCGTCGACCAGTTCGCCTTCGAGCACCACGGGGGACGCGTCGTCGTCCGGGTCGCCGGTGAGTTCATACAGGGGAGCCTGGTCCAGGAGGCTGGCGTTTTCCTGGTGGGTGGTGTCCGCCCCGCCGTTGGCAATGACCACGGCAATCCACGGCAGGATCACGGCGCCCACCATCGGCACCAGCTTGAACCAGCCGTCAACGACGAAGATCAACACGATGCACGCCATGCGGATGCCCATGGCGATGGAATACTTCACAAGCCGCCCGTGCATCTCCTGGCTGTGGGCCTCTTGCGCATTGGTGATGGACTGGACCTCGGGAACGGCGGCGCCGTGCCGGTACAATTTCCGGTGCGGTTCGCCGAAGGACGGCATGGCTGTTTGGTCTTTCATCACACTCCAAGGGACGTTTTCATTCTCTCACCGCCGCTGTGCACAACCAAAAAGCCCAAAGTGTGTGGGCCCGCGGCTTTCACCGTAGGATTCAATCCGAGTCGAAACTCTTGGAGGAATACATGACTGCACCAGCAAGTGCACCCGGCCAGGGCCGCAGTGTCCTGGTCACCGGTGGAAACCGGGGGATCGGACTGGCCATCGCGCAGGCGTTCCTTGCCAACGGAGACAAGGTGGCCGTCACGTTCAGGAGCGCCTCCGTTCTTCCCGACGGCATTCTGGGCGTGCGGGCCGACGTGACGGACGCCGCATCCATTGACGCGGCCTTTGCGGAGGTCGAAGCGGCCCACGGGCCCGTCGAAGTGCTGGTGGCCAATGCCGGGATCACCAAGGACACGCTGCTGCTGCGCATGAGCGAAGAGGACTTCACCTCCGTGGTGGACACGAACCTGACCGGCGCGTTCCGCGTCATCAAGCGCGCCTCCAAGGGCATGATCCGCCTGCGCAGGGGCCGCATCGTGCTGATCTCCTCCGTGGTGGGCCTGTACGGCTCCCCGGGGCAGGTCAACTATGCCGCGTCAAAGGCGGGCCTGGTGGGCATCGCCCGCTCGCTGACCCGGGAACTGGGTTCACGCGGGATCACGGCCAACGTGGTGGCGCCCGGCTTCATCAGCACCGACATGACGGCGGCCCTGCCGGAGGAGACCCAAAAGCAGTACCTCTCCACCATCCCGGCCGGCCGCTTCGCCACGGCCGAGGAAGTGGCCGGCGTGGTCCGGTGGGTTGCCAGCGACGAGGCCGCCTACATCAGCGGAGCGGTGATCCCGGTCGACGGCGGACTGGGCATGGGCCACTAGGCCCCCACACCGAGCCAACGCACCATTTGAGAAACGAAGGAATGTTTATGGGAAAGCTTGACGGAAAGACAGCAATTGTGACGGGGTCCTCGCGCGGCGTGGGAGCCGACGTGGCGAAGTTCCTGGCCGCCGAAGGCGCGGCTGTGGTGGTCAACTACCGCCAAAAGGCGCCCCGTGCCAACAAGGTGGTTGCCCAGATCACCGAGGCCGGCGGCAGCGCCGTGGCCGTTGGGGCGGACCTGACCACGCAGGAAGGCGTGCAGGCGCTGGTCAGTGCCGCCATGGAGAACTTTGGATCGCTGGACCTGGTGGTGCTCAACGCATCCGGCGGCATGGAAAGCGGCATGGCGGAGGACTACGCGCTCCAGCTCAACCGCAACGCCCAGGTCAACCTGCTCAACGCCGCCCTGCCCCTCATGAAGCCCGGATCGCGCGTGGTGTTTGTCACCAGCCACCAGGCACACTTCATCCATACCGTGCCCACCATGCCCGAGTACGAGCCCGTGGCCAAGAGCAAGCGTGCGGGCGAGGACGCCCTGCGCGCCCTGATCCCGAACCTGGCCGCCGAGGACATCTCACTGGTGGTGGTCTCCGGCGACATGATTGAGGGCACTGTCACGGCCACGCTGCTGGACCGCGCCAACCCGGGCGCCATCGAGGCGCGCCGTGCAGAAGCCGGCCGCCTCTACTCGGTGGCCGAGTTTGCCGCGGAGATCGCCAGGATGGCCACGGCCGACGTCGAGACCGGCCACACCGAATACGTGGGCGGCGCCGACTACTTCAAGTAGGCCGGCAAGTTCAAGTAGGCAAGCAAGGCTCCGGCCCCCGCAGCACGGAGGGCGGCGCCGCTACGCGACGGGGATCCCTGCCAGGGCCAGCGCGACGTCGAGGTTCGGCAGGTTGATCTGGGCGTCCGCAACGGCCCGCACGGCCGGCTTCGCGTTGAAGGCCACACCGAGGGCAGCGGCCGCCATCATGTCGAGGTCGTTGGCGCCGTCGCCGATCGCCATGGTGGCGCCCTGTCCAATTCCGGCCTGGGCGCTCCAGGCGCGCAGGGACGCCGCCTTGGCTGCGCGGTCCACCACGGCGCCGTGGACCCGCCCGGTCAGGTGGCCGTCCACGATTTCAAGGTCGTTGGCCAGGGCAAAGTCCAGCCCCAATTCCGCGGCGAGCGGGGCAAGGATTTGGGAAAAGCCACCCGAGACCGCTGCCACCGCGTGCCCGGCGGCCTTGGACCGCGCCACCAGGCGTTCCGCGCCCACCGACAGCTTGATCTTGCCGCCCACCTCATTCAGCACGCTTTCCGGCAGCCCCGCCAGCGTGGCGACGCGGTGGTGCAGGCTTTGGGCAAAGTCGAGCTCGCCGCGCATGGCGGCCGCCGTCACCTTCGCCACCTCGGCCTCCGTGCCGGCATGGGCGGCCAGCAGTTCGATGACTTCCTGCTGGATCAGCGTGGAGTCGACGTCCATGATGATGAACTTCCGTTCCGCGCCGCGCAGCGAGTCGGGCACGACGGCGGTGTCCACGCCCGCGATGGGCGCGGCGGCGAGGGCGGCGCGGAGCCTGGTGACGGCGTCGCTCGTGTCCTTGGTGCCGGCGGCCAGGGCGAAGGTGGCGCATTCGAAGCCGGGGTGGCTCTCGGCGGTTTCCCCGGTGATGCGCAGTCCGTTGGCGGCCAGCACGGCCCGGACCTGGCGCAGGGTTTCCTGGGGGAGCGTTTCGCCGTAGCTGACCGCGGTAAATGTGGAGGGCATGGGCCGATTCTATCGAAGCCGGCCCGCCATGCGGCGCACACCGGCTGTGCCCTGGCTCGGCACAGGTGCGCAGTTCGCGCTGGCTGGCCCGCGTGCCCTAGGCTCATGGTTTATGAGTGAAGTTTTGGGTTTGGCCGGTGTCAGCGTGGTCCGCGGCACCAAAACATTGTTGGATTCGGTCGACTGGCGGGTGGCCGACGGTGAGCGCTGGGTGGTCCTGGGGCCCAACGGCGCGGGCAAGAGCACGCTGCTGCAAATCGCCGGTGCCCGCATGCACCCCACCCGCGGTGTGGCGGGCATCCTGGACGAGGTCCTCGGCGCCGTGGACGTCTTTGAATTGCGGCCCCGGATCGGCTTGGCCTCGGCCACGCTGGCGAGCCAGATTCCGGAGCACGAGAAGGTCCTGAACGTGGTGGTCACGGCCTCCTACGGCGTCACCGGCCGCTGGCGCGAGGCCTACGAGCGCGATGACGAGCGCCGCGCCTTCCGCCTTCTCGAAGACTGGGGCATGTCCACCTTCCTGAACCGCCCCTTCGCCTCCCTCAGCGAGGGGGAGCGCAAGCGCGTCCAAATCGCCCGCGCCCTCATGAGCGACCCGGAACTGCTGCTGCTGGACGAGCCCGGCGCCGGCCTCGACCTGGGCGGCCGCGAGGACCTGGTCCGCCGGCTCGGGGACCTGGCTGCGGATCCGCTGGCACCGTGCACCGTGCTGGTCACCCACCACCTGGAGGAAGTCCCGCCGGGCTTCACGCACGCCCTGCTGATGCGCGACGGCGGCATCGTCGCCCAGGGTCCCATCGACGCCGTGCTGACCGAGGAACACCTCAGTGCCACCTTCGGCCTGCCGCTGACAGTGACGCGCACGGGCGGCCGCTACGCCGCGACCGCACGCCACTAGCGGTGCGGCCGCCGTCAGTGCCCGGCCGCCCGGGAACCGGGACCACCGGCGCATGATCATCCACCTGGCAGACCCCGCGGACCCGCGCGTCAGCGACTACACCTCGCTGACCGACGTGCAGCTGCGCAGGACCCGCGAACCGGCCGAGGGCATGTACATCGCCGAAAGCTCGCGGGTCCTGCGGCGCGCGCTGGAAGCGGGGCACCGTCCTCGCTCCTTCTTCATGGCGGAGAAATGGCTGGCGGAGCTCACCGACGTCATCGACGCCCACCCCGACGTCCCCGTCTTTGTGGGCACGGCACGCATGCTCGAGGACATCACCGGCTTCCACCTGCACCGCGGCGCGATGGCAGCCATGCACCGCCCGGCGCCGCTGGACCTTCCCGCGCTGCTGGCCGGGGCCCGCCGCGTGGCCGTCCTTGAGGACATCGTGGACCACACCAACATCGGGGCCATCTTCCGCTCCGCCGCGGCCCTGGGGGTGGACGCCGTGCTGGTCAGCCCGCGCTGCGGGGACCCGCTGTACCGGCGCAGCATCCGGGTGAGCATGGGCACCGTATTTCAGGTCCCCTGGGCCCGGCTCACCGCCTGGCCCGAGGACATGTCCCTGCTGCGTTCTGCCGGATTTACGACGGCGGCCCTCGCCCTGAAGCCCGATTCACTCACCATCCGCCAGCTCGCCGCACGCAACGACGGGAAGCTGGCGCTCATCCTCGGCACCGAGGGGGACGGGCTCGGCGCGGAAACCGTGGCGGAGGCCGACCACGCCGTCATGATCCCCATGCACGCCGGGGTCGACTCGCTCAATGTTGCCGCCGCCAGCGCCGTTGCCTTCTTCGCCACGCAGCCCCCACACGGGACGCACGGGTAGGCTGGCACCATGAAAATTGGTGACGTGGTTGCGGATTTTGAACTGCCTGACCAGCATGGCACGCCGCGCAGGCTTTCCACGCTGGCGGCAAACGGCCCCCTCGTGATCTTCTTCTACCCCCTCGCGGGCAGCGGCGGATGCACCCGCGAGGCGTGCCGCTTCCGCGACCTGGAGCAGGAATTTGCCGCCGCGGGCGCGGCGATCGTGGGCATCAGCACCGATTCTCCGGAGAGGCAGCTGGCCTTCGCCGCCGCAAACCGGTTCAGCTACCCGCTCCTGAGCGACCCGCGGGGCGAGGTGACGGAACTCTTTGGCGTCCGGCGCCACCTGCTGGCCAGGTCGCTGCCCACCAAGCGGTCCACGTTCATCGTGGACCCGTCGCTGACGCTCCGCTTCCAGGTGTCCAGCGAGACCAACATGGAGGTCCACGCCAACGACGCCCTGGCCGCGCTGGCAACCTCGCCTGGGAATTGGCGCCGGCTTGGATAATTCGGCACCCAGCCGGTAAAGTTTGTAGCTGGCCCGTGCGGCCATAACATTCATCAGTCTGGCAAAAACCAGGCGATTACATTTAGAGGTCACCCGTGAAGTTGAACACCCACCCCAAGTACCAGGCCATCGTCTTCAACGACCTGGCCTCCGGCACCAAGTTCCTGACGCGCTCCACCGCGACGTCGAGCAAGACCATTGAGTGGGAAGACGGCAACACCTACCCGGTCATCGACGTTGAAATCTCCTCCGAGTCGCACCCGTTCTACACGGGCAAGCAGCGCATCATGGACAGCGCCGGCCGCGTGGAGCGCTTCAACGCCCGCTTCGCAGGCTTCGGCAAGAAGTAGCAGCCTCTTCCAACTGGCCCGCAGCACAGGTGGAGAATCGCGTTTTGGACGCGATTTTCGACCGCGGCTGCGGGCCGGCTGCTTTAAGGGCACGACGGCGGCGCGGCCAGGGCTTGCCGGCTGACTTTGCGCGCGGATGCCGCGGGCAGGGAAGATGGAGCCATGGCTTCTGAACTGCACGGCGAATACAAGGTCCACGGCGGAAAGCTGGTGGTGGTTGATCTCGAAGTCGCCGACGGGTTGCTGGCCGGCGTCTCCGTCAGCGGCGACTTCTTCCTGGAGCCCGACGAGGCCCTGGCGGACATCAACCGGGCCCTCACCGGCCTCCCGGCGGAACTCCCGGCCACGGCGATGGCGGACGCCATCACGGCGGGCCTGCCCGACGGCGTCGTCCTCTTCGGCTTTTCCGCCCAGGCCGTGGCGATCGCCGTCCGTCGGGCCCTGGCCAAGGCCAGCAGCTGGCTCGACCACGAGTGGGACGTCATCGCCCCCACCGTCCTGCCCACGGCCGTCAATGTGGCCCTCGACGAGGTGCTCACCGGGGAAGTCGGGGCAGGACGACGCAACCCCACCCTCCGCTTCTGGGACTGGGACGAGCCCTCCGTGGTGATTGGCAGCTTCCAGTCGGTGCGCAACGAGCTGGACGCGGCCGGCGTCGAAAAGTACGGCATCCAGGTGGTGCGCCGGATCAGCGGCGGCGGGGCCATGTTCATGGAGGCCGGCAACTGCATCACCTATTCGCTGTACCTCCCGCAGAGCCTCGTGGACGGGCTCACCTTTGAGGATTCCTACAAGTTCCTGGACAGCTGGGTCATGGCGGCCCTGGAGTCCATCGGCGTGCAGGCGTTTTACGTCCCCCTCAATGACATCGCCACCGACCAGGGCAAGATTGGCGGGGCCGCACAGAAACGCCTCAGCAACGGCGGCATGCTCCACCACGTCACCATGAGCTACGACATCGACGCCGACAAGATGGTCCAGGTGCTGCGCATTGGCCAGGAAAAGCTCTCCGACAAGGGGACCCGTTCGGCCAAGAAGCGCGTCGACCCGCTGCGGCGGCAGACAGGCCTCCCGCGGGCTGAAATCCTGGCCCGCATGATGGAGACGTTCGCCGCCCGGTACAACGCGTCTCCCTCGGAGCTGACGGAGCAGGAACTTTCCGCCGCCGGCCGGCTGGTGGAAACCAAGTTCGGCACGCCGGCCTGGCTGAACAGGATCCCGTGAGCGGCGCCGCGTCCGGGACGGACTCCGGGACCGGGCCGCTTTCCCTTATGCGCGTGTGGTGGCGCAGCCAGCCCCCGGCCGCCTTCGCGTTCGTCATGGCGACGGGCATTGTCTCCGCGGCACTCACCGACGCGGGGGTGGCGGCCGCCGGGCTGGCGCTTCTCTGGCTGGCGGCGGCGGCCCTGGTCCTGCTGACCGTGGGGCTGGCCGGCAGGCTCTGCGTTGGACGCAGTGCGGCGGTGGCCGCCTTCCGCAACCCGCACTCCGGTTTCGGCTACCTGACCATGGTGGCCGCCATGAACGTTGTCGGCGCCGGCTTCCACGGCAGCCATCCGGCCGTCACCTGGACCCTGGGCATCATCAGCTTTGCGCTGTGGCTGTTCCTCGCCTACGGGATTCCGCTGTCCATGATGCTGCGCACGGAAATGGGGGAGAGCGCGATACCGCGGCTGCTTCCCGTGGACGGCACGTGGTTCCTGTGGGTCGTGTCCACGCAGTCGCTGTCCGTCGCGTCGGCGACCCTGGCAGGCGGCGATCAGACCAAGCGCCTGCTCAGCGACGCGGCCGTCGCCTTCTGGGGCATCGGCATCATGCTGTACCTCACCCTGACCACCCTGGTGATCCTGCGCCTGCTGACCGGCGGCGAAAACAGGGGAGGCATTGTCCCGACGAACTGGATCTTCATGGGGGCCACCGCCATCACGGTGCTGGCCGGGTCCATGATCCTGCACCTGCCGGCGGGGGTGCCTGTGCTGGAACTGGCGGCGCCCACCGTTGGCGGCCTCAGCTACCTGCTGTGGGCCTTCGGCCTGTGGTGGGTGCCGCTGCTGGTGGCGTTCGGGGTGTGGCGCCACATCATCCGGCGCGAACCGTTGAAGTATGCCACCGCACTGTGGTCGATCGTGTTCCCGCTGGGCATGTTCGCGGTGGCCACCTACCACTTCGGAAACGAGAACGGCATGCCGCTGGTGGCGCTGCTGGGCCTGTGGGCCAACTGGATCGCCGTGTCGGCCTGGATCCTGGTGGCCGCCGGCATGGCTGCGGCGGCAGTGGCATTCCTCCGCCGCAAAGAGCCGGTGGCCGACTAGGCCGGCCCCCCAGCAGTCAGCGACGCCGCCAGGGCCTGGGCCGTGAGGGCCCGGACAAGGTGGTCGCGCTGTTCCACCAGGATCCTGCGCAGCCCTGTCGCCGCGTCGGGGTTGACGGCGAGCCACGCATCGGTGCGCACCACCACCGGATGCGCCAGCGGGTCCGCCCCGTCCTCCAGATCCTGGCGTGCCGGGAACAGCCCGCCCACAATCCGGCTGGCAATTTCAATGCTGCGCGTCACCCACACGGTGTTCAGCGCCGCGAAATACGGTTCAACATAGGCATCGAGCAGCTCGTGCCCGCCCACCATGAAGCCCTCGATCGTGGCGCTGAGCAGTTCGTTTGTCAGGGAACTCCCGGCCACCGCCTGCTCCCACGCAGCGGCCTTGCTCGCGGCGGCGGGACGGGCAGCCCCGGCCGTGGTCCGCGCAACCCGCGTTTCCGCCGTGGTGTGGCGGGCCAATTCGGCATCGAGCTGCTCCACGGTTGCGGCGCCGCGGGCCGCCAGCGCCTCCCACAACAGCCACCTCAATTCCGTGTCGACCGCCAGCTCCTGCGGGACTGCGTCCCCGGCCAGCAGTCCCTGGATCCGGGCCGTCGGCAAATCGCTGCTGCGCCCGAGCGCGGCAAGGGCCCTGGCCCACACCAGCTGTTCATCGCTGCCCGGTGCGGCCGCGTCCAGGTGGCGTTCGACGGCGGCCAGGAGTTCCGCCTCCACCCCGCCCCGTGCTGCCGGCGCGCAGTAGTGTGCCACCGCGGAGCGGGCGTTGTCGGCCAAGGTCTGCAGGAGCGCAATGTCCGGTTCGCCCGCGGCGTGCCTGCACACCGCAGTCACGTAGCTGCCGGCGGGCAGCACGGCGTCGCGGACGGCGTTCCACAAGGAGGACCAGACCAGGCTCCTGGCCAGCGGGTCCGCCACGGACCCCAGTGAGGCAAGTGCCGTCCGGAGGGAAGCCGGGTCCAGCCGGACCTTTGCGTAGCTGAGGTCCTGGTCGTTGACGACGATCAGGGCCGGCGCCGGCAGCCCTGCCAGCGCCTCCACGTCCGTCACGGGCCCGGCCACATCGACCGCCGCCGAATGGGTGCGGACCAGGCGTCCGGCGTCGTCCGCGGACGTGCCGAAGTTGAACAGGCCCACGGACAGGCGGTGCGGGCGCAGGGCCGGGAGCCCCGTGGTGGGATCCACGGCCGCTTGGGCGATTGAAAACGAGGTGATGG
>Ga0134128_10007819_pt1 | contig 12896 bp, 14 predicted proteins | sample KB31754_FD_96462 | JGI IMG/M metagenome (GOLD analysis project Ga0134128, IMG submission 96462) | Terrestrial soil microbial communities with excess Nitrogen fertilizer from Kellogg Biological Station, Michigan, USA - KB3-175-4 | ecosystem: Environmental > Terrestrial > Soil > Unclassified ...
CCCAGCACCGGCTGGATGATCGCGAAGGTGAAGGCGAATACCGAGGCAAACCCCGCCGCGGTCGCGATGCTGACGGAAAAGTCGCTGGCGACATGCGGCAGCACCGGATCGAGCGCGCGGGCCGAGAGCGACGCCGCGAACGTCGACAGCGCGATGATGTTGAGGACTGGCGGCAGCCGCGTGTCCCGGCCGCTCGCGGTGTCCATCGTCAGTTCGCCGGGTTTTTCGCCAGCGCGTCGAACGCCATCAGCCGTCGCAGCAGTCCCTCGAATTCGCGCAGCGGCACCATGTTGGGTCCGTCAGACGGCGCGGAATCGGGGTCGGGATGGGTCTCGATGAACACGCCGGCCACGCCGACCGCGACGGCGGCCCGCGCCAGCACCGCGACGAACTCGCGCTCGCCGCCGGAGGAAGCGCCCTGCCCGCCCGGTTGCTGCACCGAATGCGTCGCATCGAAGATCACGGGCGCGCCGGTCGTGCGCGCCAGGATCGGCAACGCCCGCATGTCGGAGACCAGCGTGTTGTAGCCGAACGATGCGCCGCGCTCGGTGACCAGCACGTTGGGATTGCCGCCGCCGGTGATCTTGGCGACGACATTGGCCATGTCCCACGGCGCCAAAAACTGCCCCTTCTTGACGTTGACGACTTTTCCGGTGGCGGCCGCCGCCAGCAAGAGATCGGTCTGCCGGCACAGGAACGCCGGGATCTGCAGCACGTCGACCGCTTGCGCCACCTCGGCGCATTGCGAGGCCTCGTGGATGTCGGTCAGAACCGGCAATCCGATGGAGGAGCGTATCTCGGCAAAGATCGGCAGCGCCTGTTTCAGGCCGATGCCGCGCGCGGCGGTGCCCGAGGTGCGGTTGGCCTTGTCGAACGAGGTTTTGTAGACGAGGCCGATTTTCAGCCGCGCCGAAATCTCCTTCAGCGCGCCGGCGACCTCGAGCGCATGCGCCCGGCTCTCGAGCTGGCATGGTCCCGCGATGATCGAAATCGGCAAATCATTGCCGAACTTTACGGGGCCGACGGCGACCATTGGCGCGGCTTTGGCGTTCAAGACTTATCCTCGATTTTCCGGGGCGGACCATGCCGGGCCGCAGCCGCAGGATCAACCCTCTCAGGCCGGTTTTGCCGTCTCGAATATCAGGGTTGCCCCACAGGCGAGATCGGGCGGCACCACCAGCCGGCCGGCATGGCGCCGGGACGGAATTTTGTGGTCGCGGTGCTGCGCCTCGACCTGGGCGAGATCGGCGACCGCAAAGCGCAGTGCGTTCAGCGTCATGCCCTCGCGGCCTGGCTTTTGCGAGACACCGGTCAGATCGCGAAACGCCACCTCCGTCATGATTTCGACCTCGCCGCTGTCGGTGGTGGCTGTGACGCCCAGCGAATTCGAGTGCAAATCATTCACGCCGGTCAGCGATTTGAGAAAAACGTGATGATCGGCCGGATTGTCCGCGACCAGCACCACGCCGGGAATGCGCGTTGCACCGTTGGCATGGCGCTGGAACGCCGGGTTCCAGAAATTTTCCGGAAAATGATGCTGGCACACCGCGAAGCGGACGTCCGGCGACGCCTTGTCCTCTGCGAACGCCAGCGAGAACGCGAGTTTTACCACCGCACCGTCCGGCCGCTTGCCCTCGCGCGAAAAGTCAAAGACCTCGAAATCGCCGATGCCGGACGCCTTGAAGGCGCGCGCGTCGGCGACGGCGTCGCGGCTGTTGAGGATCAGCATCGAAAGCCCTTCGCGCGACTTGAGGAAATCGCGGTTGAAGGCGCCGAACGAAAACGCGCGCGGCCGGTGCGGCGGGATCTTTTCGGGTTCGGCGATCTCGAGCAGTTCGATAAAGGCGCTGTTGCCGAGCTGCACGATGCGGTTATGCGTGCCCCACGGATGTTGGTTTCGCGCGCCGACCATGAAGCCGGCGCGCCGATAAAATTCCGCCGCCGCGTCGAGGTCGCGGACGGCGTGCACGATATGATCGATCCCACCAGGCATCTGACGGGTTTTGTCCGAAAATGCGGCTATTTCACCGACGAGAATTTGGTCGGCACCAGCAACTGGTTCTCGATGGTCGCGACGATCTGGCCGCTCTCCTCGGTCTTGGCGCGCGCCGCGATCCATTCCGGATCGCTCTGGAACGCCGCCCATTTCTTGTCGCGATCGGCCAGCGACTCCCAGGCCAGGAGATAGGTCAGGTCCTGGTTGGATTCGCCGACCAGCGTGGTGAAGAAGCCGGCCTGCTTGATGCCGTGCTTTTCCCAAAGCTTCAGCGTGACATTCTCAAACCGGTTCAACAGCGCCGGCAGCCGGCCCGGCAGGCAACGATAGACACGCGTTTCGTAGATCATGAGGTATCCTCCCTGTTCTTGCGCGGGAGGTTATAGCCGCTGGCTGTGAGGCTGTCTTGAGCCGATCGGGACATGGCTCGGTTGTCGGGCTTGACCGGACAGTCAACAAATTGTATATACAATAAATGGACGATTTCGATCCGGCAAAGGACGCGTTCAACCGGGAGAAACACGGGCTGTCGCTCGCGCGCTGGATCGATCTCGACATCATCACCACCTACGTCGATGACCGCCACGATTACGGCGAGGTCCGCTATCGCGCTTACGGCTTGATCGACGGCCTTGCCTATTGCTTGACGTTCACCGAGCGGAACGAACGGGTGCGACCGATCAGCTTGAGGCGTGCACACGCAAAGGAGATGAAGCGTTATGCCCCGTAAATCGAAACAACCCCCCGTCGTCTTCGATGACGACAATCCGGAGTGGACGAAAGCGGATTTTGCCCGGGCAAGACCGGCTGGGGAAGTTTTGCCGCCGCATTTACTTGCGCAATTCAAGAAAACGCGAGGGGTACAGAAAACTCCCACCAAGGTCGCGGTATCGATCCGTCTCAGCCCGGAAGTCGTGAAGCATTTCAAGGCCAAGGGCCCCGGCTGGCAGTCGCGGATCGACGAAGCCCTGCGCAAGATCGCACGGAAGGCCGGCTAAGACGCGAAGGCCCTACGTCTTGGCCGGCGCCGGCATCACTTGCGGCACCGTCCTGGGGTCGACCTTCGACATCGCGATGGCGGATTCCATCAACAGGGCGACGGCGATCTTCAGGTCGAGCGCCGACTTGCTCATCAGCACGAACTGCCGCGCCACCAGATCGATCACCAGCGGCCAGTAGTGCGGCGGCACGTGACGGCCCTGGGCGGGACCCGGCCCATCCTCGCGGGTCAGGATGAAGCGGGCGCGCGGCCAGAACAGGTTCAGCGCCGCGCGAGGCATCAACTGCGGCTGATGTCCCTTGGCGACGCGCGGCACGCCGAACTCCGCGGATCCTGTCGCCTGCGCGATGAATTGAAACATCTCGCGGCAATCCGGCAGCTCGGCCGGATTGAGCCCGGCCTCGATCGCGGCGGCCGCCACAAAATTCCACAGCGAATATTCATTGGTCGGCTGCGGCACGACATAGCCGTTGATCAAATCGCCGAAATAGAAGGATTCACCGGGTTTGGTGTTGGCGACCACCATCAGATTGGCGCTGCGCAGATGTTCGGCCATCGCGGCGGTCGACATCTTGGGGTCGGCACCGGGGAAGTCGCGGGTCTCGACCCGGCGGAACGCGGCGGTCTGGCCGGCAAAGCCGGCGAGCGCGCCGATCGAGGCCAGCAGCGTCTCGACATGCACGCCGCGCTCGGTCTTCAGCCACGCCAGCATCGACTCGCGCAAGGACCCGATCGCGACATTGACGACAACCTCGTCATCGCTGTCCTTCCAGGGCAGCACAAAGGGACGGGTCTGCGGGACATCACTCACATTCCACCGCCCTTGCTCTGCCCTTGTCTCACTGCCTTGCGCGCAAAAATTACACCAGCCGCGATTGCACCACCGCCGCCTGGATGAACGAGGCGAACAGCGGGTGCGGCTCGAACGGGCGCGATTTCAGTTCGGGGTGGAACTGAACGCCGATGAACCACGGGTGATCCTCGTATTCGACGATCTCCGGCAACACGCCGTCGGGCGACAGCCCCGAAAAGCGCAGGCCGTGCTGCTCGAGCCGGTCCTTGTAGGCGGTGTTGACCTCGTAGCGGTGGCGGTGGCGCTCCGATATCTCGGTGGCGCCGCCATAGACCTCCGACACCCGGCTGCCGCGCTTGAGCGTCGCGGGGTAAGCGCCGAGCCGCATGGTGCCGCCGAGGTCGCCGGCCCGCGAGCGTTTTTCCAGTTCATTGCCGCGCAGCCATTCCGTCATCAGGCCGACCAAAGGCTCGGGCGTCGGGCCGAACTCGGTCGAATTGGCCTGCTCGATGCCGACGAGGTTTCGCGCCGCCTCGATCACCGCCATCTGCATCCCGAAGCAGATTCCGAAATAGGGCACGTCACGCTCGCGCGCGAACTGCGCCGCGCGGATCTTGCCCTCGGCGCCGCGCTGCCCAAAGCCGCCGGGCACCAGGATGCCGTTGACGTGCTCGAGGAACGGCGCGGGATCCTCGTTCTCGAACACCTCGCTCTCGATCCAGTCGAGATTGACCTTGACCTTGTTGGCGATGCCGCCATGCGACAGCGCCTCGATCAGCGATTTATAGGCGTCCTTCATGCCGGTGTATTTGCCGACGATGGCGATCGTCACCGCGCCCTCGGGGTTGCGCACCCGCTCGTTGATCTCGTGCCAGCTTTGCAGCGCCGGCGGAATCCGCGGCTCGATGCCGAACGCCGCCAGCACTTCGCCATCGAGACCGGCGGCGTGATAGGCCTCGGGTACCGCGTAGATGTTGTCGACGTCGCGCGCCTCGATCACGGCGCTTTCGCGCACGTTGCAGAACAGGCCGAGCTTGCGCCGCTCTTCCTTCGGGATCGGCCGGTCGGTGCGGCACAGCAGGATGTCGGGCTGGATGCCGATCGAGCGCAGTTCCTTGACCGAGTGCTGGGTCGGCTTTGTCTTCAACTCGCCGGCGCTCGGGATGAACGGCAGCAGCGTCAGATGGATGTAGATCGCGCGGTCGCGCGGCAGATCGTTCTTGACCTGGCGGATCGCCTCGAAGAACGGCAGGCCCTCGATGTCGCCGACGGTGCCGCCGATCTCGCACAAGACAAAATCGAACTCGTCGTTCTTGTCGAGGATGAAATCCTTGATCGCGTTGGTGACGTGCGGGATCACCTGGATGGTGGCGCCGAGATAATCGCCGCGCCGTTCCTTGGTGATGATGTCCTGATAGATGCGCCCGGTGGTGATGCTGTCGGCCTTGGTCGCCGGCCGCCCGGTAAAACGCTCGTAATGGCCGAGATCGAGATCGGTCTCGGCGCCGTCATCGGTAACGAACACTTCGCCGTGCTGATACGGCGACATCGTTCCGGGATCGAGATTGAGATAGGGGTCGAGCTTGCGAAGCCGGACCTTGTAGCCTCGGGACTGCAGCAGCGCGCCGAGCGCCGCCGAAGCAAGACCTTTTCCCAGCGATGAAACCACGCCGCCGGTGATGAAAATGTACCGCGCCATGGGACCTAACCTTTAAGGCTACCGGCGCGATTCGCCAAAACGAATCGGCCGCCGCACCGAACATTCCGTGAGGCTGTGGGTGACGTGAAATTGCGAGTGTTGTCAGGATATTGATGGGGTCTTCTCATGCAGGGCGCCAGATACCGTCCCTGCATGGCCACCCCGCTTTATTGCGATTGAGGCGCCTGCGGCCCGGCCGGTGCGGCGGGCGCCGCCGGCGCGGGCGGCGGCGTACCTTGCCGCTGGTCGGACTGCTTCAGCGAGTCGAGAATGCCGCCTGAGGTCGGCGGCGCGATCGGCGTTGCGCCGCCTGCCGGCTGCGATTGCGAGGCGGGCGTAGTGCCGATGATCGAGACCGGCGCGCGGTTGTAGCTCGCAAGCCAGGACAGGAACAGGCTGGTGATGAAGAAGCCGGCCGCGAGGATCGCCGTGGTGCGCGACAACAGGTTGGCGGTGCCGCGGCTCGACATGAATCCGGCGCCGCCGCCCATGCCGAGGCCGCCGCCTTCGGACTTCTGCAACAGCACGGTCGCGATCAGAACCGCGACGATCATGAGATGGACGACGACGACGACAGTCTGCATTTCGACCTTCCGTCGCAAACCAAAACAGGCCGGGCTTTCGGCCACGTCAGGGGTTTGCGGGGTTTGAATTTGCGGCGGTGTTACACGATCGGACCGGGCATTGTCACCCCCGGTGGCGCCACCCCGAGATAATCCTTGGCAGGCCTCGTTGCGAGAGCGGCCGGCCAAACCGGCCGCCGCCGCGGCGGTCTTTACAGCCGCCGCAATTTTCTCCTATAATAGACATATGGATACTATTATAGACGATCTTGGAACCCGTCTGGCCCACCGCCTGCGCCTCGAACGCGACAGCCGCGGCTGGTCGCTCTCGGAACTGGCCGAACATTCCGGGGTTTCGAAAGCCACCATCAGCAAGATCGAGCGCGCCGAGGTTTCGCCGACCGCGGTGATCCTGGTGCGGCTTGCGGCGGCCTTCAACCTCACACTGGCGGGCCTGATGCTGCGCGCCGAAGGCCAGGGGCAGCGGCTGGCGCGCTCGGTGGACCAGCCGGTCTGGCGCGACCCGGAAACCGGCTATCAGCGCAAGCAGGTGTTCAGCCGCCCCGATCATCCCGTCGAGATCATCAGGGTGGAAATGCCCGCGGGGCAAAAGGTGACGCTGCCGGCGTCGTCCTACGCGCATATCCGCCAGATCGTCTGGGTGCAGAAAGGCAGCCTCGTCATTTCAGAGGCGGGCGAGCGCCACGTGCTCGGCGCCGGCGACGCGCTTGGTTTCGGCTCGCCCGCCGACACGACGTTTGCCAACGAAACCACCGCGCCCTGCACTTACGTCGTCGCGCTGGCCCGGAGCTGACATCGTGGCTGACTTCAGGATCGCCCCGCTCACCGCATCGCCCGAAACCCGCGCGGCGCTCTGCGCGCTGCTGATCGAAACGGTCGCCAGCGGCGGCTCGGTCAGCTTCATGCATCCACTGGCGCAGCACGAGGCCGATGCGTTCTGGCGGGACTCATTGGCGTCGGCCGATCGCGGCGAACGCATCGTGCTCGGCGCCTTCGACGGCAAGGATTTGATCGCAACGGTGACGCTGCTGTTGAACCTGCCGCCGAACCAGCCGCATCGCACGGAGATCGCCAAGATGATGACGCGGCTCAGCCATCGCGGCCGCGGCGCGGCGCGCGCGCTGATGCGCGAGGCAGAGGCCATCGCGATTGCGCGCGGCCGCACGCTGCTGGTGCTCGACACCGCCGTCGATGACGGCGCGTCATGGCTTTACGAACGCATGGGATTTACGCTGAGCGGCATCATTCCGGATTACGCGCTAAAGCCGCATGGCGGCCTTACCGGCACGATGATCTACTGGAAGCGGATCGGCGCAGCCGCAACGGCCTAGGCGCATCCCTGCGCGATCGCGAGGAAGTCCGAGGCTTTCAGGCTGGCGCCGCCGACCAGCGCGCCGTTGACGTCGACAACCGCCATCAGTTCCGCCGCGTTCGAAGGCTTGACGGAACCGCCATAGAGGATCCGCATCCCGGCCCCCTCCCCCTTGAAGTGCGACACGAGGGAATCCCGGATAAAGCGATGAACCTGCTCGACATCCTGAGCGGTCGGCGTCAGTCCGGTGCCGATCGCCCAGATCGGCTCATAGGCGACCACCAGATTGGCCGCCGTCGCGCCGTCGGGCAGCGATCCCCGGAGCTGGCCGCCGCAGACATCCAGCGCCTTGCCGCCGTCGCGCTGATGCCGGGTCTCGCCGATGCAGACGATGGCGACACAGCCCGCGCGCCAAACCGCTTCCGCCTTCTGCCGCACCAACGCGTCGCTTTCGCCATGATCGGCGCGCCGCTCGGAATGTCCGACGATGATGGTGCGAGCCCCCGCATCCGCCAGCATATCCGCCGAGAGATCGCCGGTATGGGCGCCTGACGCCTTGGGGTGGCAGTCCTGCGCGCCGACCATAAGGGTCTTCACGCCCTGGGCCCTGGCCGCGAAGGCCGCGATCAGCGTCGCGGGCGGGCAGATCAGCAGGTCGGCCTTGGCGGCAACCCCGGCGGCGCCGGCGCACATCGCCTCGAATTCGGCCATGGAAGCCCTGAGGCCGTTCATTTTCCAGTTGCCCGCGATCAGCGGCCGGATGGCGTCGGTCATGTCGGATTACCCTGAAGTTTTTGCACCACGCAGCGCTAGCAGAGGCCGCGCGCCAGTTCCAGATGGAGGTTTTCGAGCGACCGCAGGCGGTCAAGGTTTCAACTCGCCGGTAGCACTGAGGTTGCGTTGGCGGCTGCTACTTTCGGCATCATTCAGAAGCCCCGTACGCGGCTTCTGAATCAAAACGGTGGATGAAGCCGGGTATCCAACGCGAAACGTTCTTGCGAGCGAAGTCGATAGGCTCCATCCGCGCCGACACTTTGGAAAACAAGATTCCAGCTATGAGTCGAAACGGCGCTGGGAATAGCAACCAGTTTATGATCGTTCAAAAGCCGGTCGCCATAGGCCTGTTGACCTGCGCTGGGGATGCCCGGATGAAGCCAGGCGGGATTTGGAATAGAGCCGGGGTCGACGACATGAACGGACGACGGATCCATGATCGTCGCCGATGTCAGAATATGAGGAACGGTGTCCAGAACCCGAAAGGTCTTGTGAACCGCGACCTCGAGAATGGCGGTTGCGGGATCAATCGAACAATAGACGGCTCGAACACCCCGCGAATTCCATCGCCCGCCGACGCGATAGGCGCCCTCGCCGCTGTCCCAGGCGGATGCAAACGCAACGGGATCGAGACGCCAGACGACCAGTTCGGTTCCGCCCAGCAGCGATGGCAGCGGCGTCACGCATACACGCCGTAAGCGAGGCGCTCCAAATGATCTTCAACCGCCTTGATGCCGGCAGGCGTCGTCAAGAGATCGATCGGACGCTTTTGATTTAATCCGATGGCTGGTCGCTCGAACCACTGTTCGGCTTCATCCTGTGCGCCGAAAACCACCGTCGCCTTCGCCAACAATTCGGCGAATTGCCACGTGCGGCCGGCCTGCTCAGGGCTCAGCAGCTCCCGAGGCCTTTTTTCCTTTCGTTGAAGCGTACGCAGGCTAATTCCGATCGCCTGCTCCAGAGACTGCTGGCCCATGACCTTCAACGATTGAGCGAGATGATCAACCGACCGGTTTGGAATCCCTGCTTCGATGAGAAAATGCGCATCGAGCGCTCCGGTCCCCAGCGGCCGGCCAATGATAGAAGCGCCCCCGAGAAGGCCCGCGACCTGCGATTGCAACTGCTCGAAAGCCTCTATGGCTGTTGCTCTCGAAACGAGAGGCGCCTCCATAAAGCCCAGCGGATGTTCTTCCCGTTGCTTTGATTTACCCGGCGCATCGGATTTCTGTTTCATGAAAGCATCTCGTCAGTTGTCGTAAAATATATGACATGTGTCGTCCTATTGCAACCGAGAACAAGCCGGACCGTTTCGATCCCCACCGAATGGCGCGTTGCGTGAGCTGGACCCGGCTTGCGGCGGGGGCCACAGGCAAGCTAGACCGTGGCCAGACCTGAAATAGAACCGTCCGTTCCCGCCCCCCGGCTGAGGCGCGGATAGAAGACTGAAAAAATCAACAAAATCAGCCTCTTAATATTTGGATAGACAGACCCATGCTTCGAGGAATCCGGAAAGCCTCATCCAACTGGATCGGCAAAGCCATCATGTCTGTGGTGATGGGCGTTTTGATCATCTCGTTCGGGGTCTGGGGCATTGCCGACATTTTCCGGGGCTTTGGCCAATCGTCGCTGGCCAAGATCGGCCACACCGAGATCACGACCAACGAGTTCCGCCAACTCTATACCGACCGGTTGCAGCAGCTCGGCCGCCAGTTCGGCCGTCCGCTGACGATGGATCAGGCGCGCGCCTTCGGCATCGACCGCCAGGTCCTGCAGCAGACCATTGCGGAAGCGGCGCTTGACGAGGAAGCGCGGCGAATGGGACTTGGCATGTCCGACGAAGAGACCAAGCGAACGATCTTCAGCGATCCCAATTTCAAGGGCGCCAACGGCCAGTTCGATCCCGCCCGCTTCCAGGCCGCGATCCGCCAGTTCGGCTACAGCGAGGCGCGCTACGTTGCCGACCAGCGCCGCGTGTCGCTGCGACGACAGATCGCCGGCACCGTTTCGTCGGGCCTGACGCCGCCGAAAGTGATGATCGACGCGCTGAGCCACTTCCAGAACGAGCAGCGCTCGGTCGAATACGTCAAGCTCGACGCCGCCCAGGCCGGGACCATCGACCCGCCGTCGCCGGAAACGCTGGCCAGCTATTTCGATGAGCACAAGGTCCAGTTCCGCGCCCCCGAATATCGCAAGATCGTCTTTGTCCCGATCACGCCGGAAGAGATCGGCAAATGGAGCGAGGTTTCCGACGAGGACGCCAAAAAGCTCTATGAGGCGCGCAAGGACACCATCGGGACGCCCGAAAAGCGCGAAGTGTCGCAGATCGTGTTCCCGACCATGGAAGAAGCCACCGCAGCGCGCGCGAAGCTAACCTCCGGCACCTCGTTCGAGGATCTCGCCAAGGAGCGCGGGCTGAAATCCTCCGACGTCGATCTCGGCATGATCTCGAAATCCGAGATCATCGATTCCGCGATCGCCAATGCCGCGTTCGCGCTGCCGACGGGCGAGATCAGCCAGCCGGTGCAGGGTCAGTTCGGCGTCGCGCTGGTCAAGATCGGCAAAATCACGCCGGGCGTCGAAGTGCCCTACGACATCGTGGCCCAGGGCCTGAAGAAGGAAATCGCCACCGAGCGCGCGCGCAGGCAGGTCTCTGACCTGCGCGACAAGATGGAAGACGAACGCGGCGGCGGCGCCAGCGTGGCGGAAGCCGCCAAGAAGCTCGGGCTTGCCGCGGTCACGATCGACGCCGTCGACCGTTCCGGCCGCCTTCCCAACGGCCAGCTCGCCACCAACATTCCCAAGGGCCTCGATGTCGTCACCCAGGCCTTCAACAGCGATGTCGGTGTCGACAACGATCCGATCTCGTTCGGCGGCGGCTATGTCTGGTACGACGTGCTCGGCATCACGCCCTCGCGCGAACGCAGCCTCGACGAGGTCAAGGACCAGGTCGAGGCGAAATGGCGCGAGGACCAGATATCGAGCCGGCTGCGCACCAAGGCTGTCGACATGGTGCAAAAGCTCGACCAGGGCGCCAAGCTCGCGGATGAGGCGACCGCGGCCGGCCTGAAGCTCGAGACCGCGGCCAATTTCAAGCGCGACGCCACCCCGGCGGGCGTCCCCGCGAGCGTCATCACCGCGGCGTTCCGTACCGCCAAGGACGGCGCCGGGCAGACGCCGAGCGCCGGCGGCGGCGAATGGATCGTGTTCCGCGTGACCGACATCGTCGTGCCTCCGCTCGACATGGCGTCCGACGACGTCAAGAAGATGAAAGAGCAGCTTCAGCGCAGCCTCGACGACGAACAGATTGCGCAATATGTCGGCAAGCTCGAAAAGGACATCGGCACCACCATCAACGAAACCGCTTTCGCGCAGGTGACCGGCGCGAGCAGCGACGCCAACAACTGAGCATGATGCGGATTTGATCTGAAAGCACGCGATGGACGATTTCAAATCTATCATCGGAAAGGTCGCCACCGGCGCCACGCTGTCGCGGGATGAAGCGGCATCCGCCTTCGATGCCATGATGTCCGGCGAGGCGACGCCCTCGCAGATGGGCGGCCTGTTGATGGCGCTGCGGGTCCGCGGCGAGACCGTCGAGGAAATCACCGGCGCGGTGTCGGCGATGCGCTCCAAGATGCTGCGGGTCGAGGCTCCCGCTGACGCGGTCGACGTGGTCGGCACCGGCGGCGACGGCTCCGGCTCGGTCAATGTGTCGACCTGCGCCTCGTTCATCGTCGCGGGCGCCGGCGTGCCCGTCGCCAAGCACGGCAATCGCGCGCTGTCGTCGCGTTCGGGCGCGGCCGACGTGCTGTCTTCGCTCGGGGTCAAGATCGACATCACGCCCGCCGAGGTCGGCCGCTGCGTCGCGGAGACCGGGATCGGATTCATGTTCGCGCCGTCGCACCACCCGGCGATGAAGAACGTCGGCCCGACCCGCGTCGAGCTCGCCACCCGCACCATCTTCAACCTGCTCGGTCCGCTGTCCAATCCCGCCGGCGTCACCCGGCAGATGGTCGGGGTGTTTTCCCGGCAATGGGTGCAGCCGCTGGCGCAGGTGCTGAAAAACCTCGGCGCGCAATCGGTCTGGGTCGTGCACGGCTCCGACGGCCTCGATGAAATCACCCTCACCGGGCCGACCTTCGTCGCAGCGCTCGAGAACGGCGATATCCGCAGCTTCGAGGTCACGCCGGAGGAAGCCGGGCTCGCCCGCGCCGGCGGCGACGCGCTGAAGGGCGGCGACGCAGAGGCCAATGCGGTTGCGCTCAGGGGCGTACTCGACGGCAAACCCGGCCCTTTTCGCGATGTCGCCTTGCTGAACGCGGCCGCTGCGCTGATCGTCGCCGGCCGCGCCAAGAGCCTGAAGGAAGGCGTCGCGCTCGGCGCCAAATCGCTCGATAGCGGCGCCGCGGCGGCCAAGCTCAAGCATCTGATCGCGGTCTCCAACGGCTAAAGGCGCAGGGCTGCTCGATGTCCGACATCCTGACCAAGATCGAGGCCTACAAGCGCGAGGAGATCGCGGTCGCCAAACGCGCGCATCCACTCGCGAGCCTCGAAGCGCTGGCGAGGTCCGCGCCGGCGCCGCGCGGTTTCGTGCGCGCGATCCGTGAAAAGCTCGCGCGCGGCGACTACGCGCTGATCGCGGAGGTGAAGAAGGCGTCGCCGTCGAAGGGACTGATCCGTGCCGATTTCGATCCGCCGGCACTCGCAAAGGCGTACGAGGCGGGCGGCGCGGCTTGCC
>Ga0134128_10007820_pt1 | contig 12895 bp, 10 predicted proteins | sample KB31754_FD_96462 | JGI IMG/M metagenome (GOLD analysis project Ga0134128, IMG submission 96462) | Terrestrial soil microbial communities with excess Nitrogen fertilizer from Kellogg Biological Station, Michigan, USA - KB3-175-4 | ecosystem: Environmental > Terrestrial > Soil > Unclassified ...
ACGATCGAACCCGGGATCTACCTGGCTGGTGCGGGCGGCGTCCGGATCGAGGACACGCTCGTAGTCCGTGCAGGCACCGGGGCGGCGGGATCGGCTCAGTCGCTCACGACCATCACCAGGGAACTGCTCGTCCTGTAGGCATGTCCTGCCGCGTGTCGGCTGGGGCAGGCCGGCAGCAGCGTTCTAGTCCCCGCGCATGCAGGAGAAGCAACTTACGTGGCCACCACGAACGACCTGAAGAACGGCATGACCCTGAGCATCGACGGCCAGCTCTGGAATGTCGTGGAATTCCAGCACGTCAAGCCGGGTAAGGGCGGCGCGTTCGTGCGGACCAAGCTGAAGAACGTGATGTCCGGCAAGGTCGTCGACCGGACCTTCAATGCCGGGGTCAAGGTCGACGTCGCCAACGTCGACCGGCGTGAGATGCAGTACCTCTACCGCGAGGGCGACGAGTTCGTCTTCATGGACACCCAGGATTACGATCAGCCGCGGGTTCCCGGCGAGACCGTCGGCACCTCGGCCGATTACCTGCTCGAAGAGCAGATGGTGACGATCGCGTTTAACGACGGCGTGCCGCTGTACGTGGAGTTGCCGCCCGCGGTCGAGTTGGTGGTGAGCCAGACCGATCCCGGGCTGCAGGGGGACCGGTCGACCGGCGGTACCAAGCCGGCGACGCTTGAGACAGGGGCGCAGATCCAGGTGCCGCTGTTCATCACGACGGGCGAGAAGGTTCGGGTCGACACCCGCACCGGCGATTATCTCGGCCGGGCGTGAGCGGCTTTATCTCGGTCCTTGCTGGGGGCGGCTGTGGCCGCGCGCAGTAAGGCACGTAAGCGGGCCCTGGACATCCTGTTCGAGGCTGAGATGCGCAATGAGTCGCCTTTCAGCGTGCTTGACTCCAGGATGATCCAGGCCGACCCGCCCGTCACCAGTTACGCCGCCGAGCTGGTCAGGGGCGTACAGGCTCATCGCGATCAGATCGATGAGCTGCTGGCCGAGAACGCTCATGGCTGGACGCTTGAGCGGATGCCAGCCGTGGACCGGAATGTTCTGCGGATCGGCGCCTACGAGCTGCTGTGGGGGCCCGGGGTTCCTTCGGGGGTGGCGATCAGCGAGGCGGTACTGCTGGCTCAGGACCTGTCGACCGACGGGTCGCCGGCGTTCGTCAACGGGCTGCTGGCCCGGCTGCTGGAGATCAAGCCGAACGTGGTCGGGGAAGCTGCTGAGGCTTCGGACGGTGCCGGTGCCGGTGCCGGTGCCAGTCCCGGCGGCGGTGCCGTGCCCGCGGCCGACGATGCGGATGACGAGTTTGAAGACGATGACGAGACAGGGTCGAACTGATTGTCGGTAGCGGTCACTAGATTTGGAGTGTGACCGCAGCGGTTCCAGACGACACTGGGTGCCACATCCTGCATATCGACATGGACGCGTTCTACGCGAGCGTGGAGATCAGGGAGCGGCCGGAGATCGCCAGCCAGCCGGTGATCGTCGCCCACACCGGCGGCCGAGGCGTCGTCCTGTCGGCCAACTACATCGCCAGGAAGTTCGGGGTCCGGTCCGCCATGCCCGCCAGCCGGGCGCAGCGACTGTGCCCGCACGCCGTGTTCGTCTCCCCGCGGCATTCGGAGTACTGGGCAACCTCCAAGGAGGTCATGGCGATCTTCTCCTCGGTCACTCCCGAGGTGGAGCCGCTGTCGCTGGACGAGGCGTTCCTCAACGTCGGCGGCGCGATCCGGCGGCTCGGGCGGCCCTCGCATATCGGCCAGCAGATCAGGAGGCAGGTGTCCGAACAGCTCGGCATCACCTGCTCGGTCGGCATCGCCTCGACCAAGTTCGTCGCCAAGCTAGCGTCGGTGCACTGCAAGCCGGACGGCCTGCTCGTGATCCCGGCCGACGGGGTCCTGGACTTCCTGCATCCGCTGCCGGTTTCGGCGCTGTGGGGCGTCGGGGAGCGAACCGGGAAGATTCTGGCCCGGCTTGGCCTGCGGTCCGTGGGCGAGCTGGCGAACGTGCCGATGGGGACGCTGGAGCGGGAGCTGGGCAAGGCGACCGCCGCGCATCTGTCGGCACTGGCCTGGGGCCGGGACGAGCGCAGGGTGACACCGGAGACCCAGGACAAGAGCGTCGGCGCTGAGGAGACGTTCGCGGTCGATATCGGTGATGCCGAGCAGATCAGGCGCGAGCTGCTTCGGCTGTCCGGGCGCACCGCGCACAGCCTTCGGTCCTCCGGCTACGCCGCTCGCACGATCTCGGTCAAGCTGCGGCGGGCCGACTTCACGACGATCACGCGGTCGCGCACGCTGCGCGAACCAGCCGATGTCGCGCAGCGGATCTATGCCACGGCGTGTGAGCTGTACGCGGGTTCTGGCCTGGAGCCGGGTGCGCTGTTGCGCCTGGTCGGCGTTCGGGCCTCCGGCCTGACCAAGGCGGACGGGACCGGCATCCAGCTCGCGCTCGACGAGCGACCGGATTCGTGGCGGGAGGCGGAGACGGCGATGGAGGAGATCGCCCGCCGGTTCGGTTCCGGCGCCGTCCGGCCCGGGTCGCTGATTACGCCGGATGGCGGCGAGGCTCGCGGACGAAGCTAGATCGCCGGATCGGAGCGGGCTTGGCGTGGCGCCGCAGGGGATCGCTCGATAGGGACGTTGTTCTTGTGACTGGTGTGGCGTCAGCATCGCAGCGCGTGCCGATGACCGGGGGCCGCTCCGGCGTCCCCTTCCACAGAACGCGCTGGCACTCGTATTCTGATGAGTGCCAGGCCGTAAACTGGGGTCATCACGTCCGGCCGGCGCGAGCAATTGGGAGGCACCGTGCCGCTTTCCGAGCACGAGCAGCGTCAGCTCGATCAGATCGAGCAGGCGCTCTACGCCGAGCATCCGCGCTTTGCCAGGGCGGTGCGCGCGGCCGATCCGCAGGTGCACTATCGGCGCCGCGTGGTCTATGCGTTGATCGGCTTCGTGATCGGCCTTGCCCTCCTGGTGGCGGGCGTCTCGACGAACGTGATCGCCATCAGCGTGCTCGGGTTCATCTTTATGCTCTGCGCATGCTACTGGGCCGTGATTAGCTACCGCCGGATGAACGGCATGCCGGCGGTTCGCGTGTCGTTCAAGGAACGCCGCCCGCGCCGCCCGCGCCGTCGCGAAGGCAAGGCCGGCCGCCGGTCGGGTTCCGGTGGCTTCGGGGAGCGGCTAGAAGAGCGCTGGCGCCGCCGCCAGGAAGGCCGCGGCAACTAAGAGGCCGTCGCCGGGTCGGGGCAGTTCTCTGGTGCGCCTTGCGGTTGGCCCGTCCGTGTGGGAACGGCAGCCACACGAGTTTCATCTGCCCCATAGATCTCGTCCGCCCCACCTGTCCACCTCCCGCCCCGGCCTAGTAGGCCCAGTTCCGCTCGACTCTTCCCTGCTTAGGGACGTCTTTTACCGGGTCCGGACGTCTTTTACCGGTTTACGCCCTCCCGAATCGGATCAAAGCGGGCAACTTTTTGCCCTAACCCGGTAAAAGAGCGCGCAACCCGGTAAAAGTGGGTCCTCGTCCGGGAAGAAGGAGGCCGGGGGCCGCGGCGGGGGTTAGGTTTCGGCGGGGGTGGCTACTACCCAGCCGGTCACTTGGCCGAAGGACTGGCCTAGGCGGTGGAGCATCGGGGTGATCGTCGATGCAGGGAAGAGCCAGGCCCTCAGGCGGCGCAGGGTGCTGGTGCTGCGGGCCAGGGAGCGGCGAACCTCGTTCACGTCGGCGCGCATGGCTGCGGCGGCGGCTGGGGCCGGGGTCGGGGCGTACCTGATCCGCTCGACGACTATGGCGATGCGGCCCAACGCCTCTCGCGCGGACTCGTCGACTTCGACCTCGGTCGAGATGCGCCGGGCCAGGGCTCGCGGTGACTCGCTGACCTTTCTGGTCAGCCCGAGGTCATCGAGGCTGGCGCAGACTTCCTGCCAGGCCGCGCTGGCTAGCGAGCGGTCGTCGACGGCCGCCCGCCAGCGTCGCGATCTGGTGACGATGCGAGCGACGCCTGGCACCGCCCCGGCCAGGATCAGCAGCACGAGCAGCGAAAGCAGGATCTGGGCGATCGGCCAGTGGGTCTTGTGCTTGATGGCGTTCGACACCGTTCCGACCTGGTCGGCCCCTCCCGGACCCCGGACGTGCGAACCGGGTGCCGGGTTCCCGGTGATCTTGCTTGGGTTCGTCTTCGGGTTATTTGCTTGCCCGGGTCCGGGCTTGCCGGTGATCGGTGGCAGTTGGGTGGCGTAGTTGGGCTGCTGGGCCGTCCCCTGGCCATCGACGCCGCCGGGGGTGGGCTCGAACCGCATCCAGCCGAGGCCAGGGAAGTAGAGCTCGGGCCAGGCGTGCGCGTCCGCGGAGGTCACCTTCCACAGGCCATTGTGCTGCTTGTGTCCGGCGGTGTAGCCGATCTCGATCCGGGACGGGATGCCGACCAGCCGGGAGAGCACGGCCATCGCGAAGGCGAATTGCTCGCAGAAGCCCCGGCGGTCCTTGGTCAGGAAGTCCAGCAGGCCCTGGGGAGTGTTCGGCAGGTTAAGTGCCTGGAGCGTGTACTGGAACCGGCCCGACTGGAAGTACTTCTCCAGTGCGACCGCCTTGGCGAACGGCGTTTTCGCGCCCTTGGTGATCTGGTTGGCGATCTTGGTCAGCTGCGGGGTCACCGAGGACTTGAACCCGAGGTAGGACGCGGCGATGTCGCTCGGGATCTTGGCGTTGCTGATGGACTCTTCGGCGCGGGTGGGATCGACCTGGCCGCTGATCACGCTGTAGTTCATGTTGGAGTGGTCGCTGCCGCCGGAGTAGACCATCAGCGTGTCGCTGGCCTCGGTCCAGGTGCCCTGAACGCTGAGCTGCTCGGGCCAGTAAGGCAGCGGCAGGAAGAACACCGCGAAGTTGAACCCGGTGGTCGACCCGGTTACGTGATCGAGCTTGATCTGGGTCGTGGTCGGGATCACCGTCGCGGAGCGGTCCAGGCCCGTCGGCTGTTTCATCGTCGCCGAGCCCACGGTGCTGGTCTTGGACGGCGCGATCAGCTTCCAGATCCCCAGCGCCGGGTTGTAGTTCAGCGAGTAGACGCCCAGGTACTCACCGGCATCCTTGCCGCCTGTCCGGTAGGTCAGCACCGGCGTGTTGGTCTGCCCGATCAGCAGGCCCTTCAGCTGGTCGACCGGGTCGGGCAGGCCGGCGTTGATCACCTTGGTGCCGCCCGAGCCCTTATCGAACAGGTGATGCAGGTTCAGGCTCGGCAGCACCAGCGGCGCGACGACCGCGGCGCAGACGGCGGCGAGACCGATCCGGCGGCCGGTCGCGGCCAGGCCGCGGATGTCGGCACCGCCGAGCCGCTCGTCCTCGCCCGCGTAGTGCCAGACCGTGATGACCCGGCCCCAGCCGCGCAGCCGGTTCCGGCCGTCGGAGGCCAGCAGGCCCAGGTAGCCGGTGGCGGCCAGCAGGAAGGTGACCACCGTGCCGATGCCGCCGGTCTTGGCCGCGGTGGCGATCGGGGCCATGTAGAGCACGAGCAGCGGCAGGCCGGCGATGGCCGGCCGATTCAGCCGGACGGCGATGACGTCGACGACGATCGCGACCATTCCGATGCTGGCGGCCGCGAGCAGGACCACGCCCGGCCGGCCGTCGACCGGCGGCGCGAACTTGGCCTGGCCCATGCCGTGGTGCGCGAGCACCGTCAGGTTGTGCAATGACTTGGAGGTCGGGACGAGCCTGGCCCACGACAGTTTGCTGGACAGGATCAGGTTGAGATAGAGCAGCAAGGCGGCCAGATAGGTGACGACGTCGGCGATCGGGCGGAACGCCCTGATCCTGGTGCCGCTCAGTGCGCAGCACACGATGATCAGCACGCCGGCCGCCTTCAGGTACCACGACCGGTCGGTCAGCAGCGGCATGCAGGCGATGATTGCCAGCGCCGTCGCACCAGTGGCGAGGTGGTTCGGTGCCGACCTGGTCAGCGTGCCGGCCAGGGCAACGACGACCACGGCGCCGATCGTGGCGAACAGCCAGCTGCCGCCCTTGATCAGGACGATCTCTGAAATCGCGGCGAGACAGACCGCTACCGCGGCGGCGATGGTCAGCCGGTGATTCATCTGGTTACTACCCCCAGAGTCGGCAGGTCGCTGCTTACAGCATGGGAACCAAGTCTTGGCAGGCGCTGCCAGGCGACAGCGAGCGGCGTGCTCGCATCGACAGTGGCGACCCGCCAGCCGGCCGCCCGCAGCACGGCCTCGGCGGCCGCGGTTTCGGCCGACGGCAGGGCCGGAGCGGCCGCGGAAGCTGGACCAGAAGCCGCCGACTGCGCCCCAGCGCCATTAGCGGCTGCTGCGGCGGCGTGGCCGTTCTGTTCGGTCGGCGGTGCGGCCCAGGTGGAGACGGCAAGCAGCAGGGCGATGCCCTGGCGTCCTTCGCGGCGGGCGGCCGCGATCTCCCTGGCCTGGTCGGCGGTCAGCCGCCCGGCGATCAGGACGAGCAGCCCGCCCTCGATCGTGCTCAGCGCGGCGCTGGTCCTGGCGAAGTCGTGGTTGCGGGTCTGGCTGACCACCGAGAGCGCGTCGAGCAGCACGTCCTCGAACATCGTCGATCCGGCCAGCGGTCCGGCATCGGTGAGCAGGTGGCCATCCAGGCCCTGGCGGGCCAGGTGGACGCCGATCGAGGCGGCCGCGCTGACCGCGAACTCGAACGACGAACTCGGGCCCGAGCCGGTGTGCGCGGTCCGCCGCGAGTCCAGGATCAGCACCGCCCTGTCCTGCCAGCGCTGCTCCTCCCGGCGCACCATCAGCTCGCCGTACCTGGCGGTCGAACGCCAGTGCACTCGACGCAGTTCGTCGCCGTTGCGGTAGGCGCGGGGGATCACGTCGTCGTCACCGGCCGCGGCGGTCATCCTGGTCCGCCCGTCGCCGTCGGTCGACCAGCTGCCGTTCACCGAGGAGCTGGTCAGCGGCACTACCTTCGGTGTCACGGTCAGCGTGTTCTGGCTGGCGAAGTTGGCGGTCAGCTCGACGAGGCCGAACACGTCGGCGATCCTGATCCGCATCGGCCCGATCGTGAACTTGCCGCGCACGTCGGACCTGAGCTGGTAGCTGACCTCGCGGGACCCGCTCCGCTCGATGCCGTTGATCACGTAACGGGGCCGGGCGCCGAGCGAGTAGGGAATCGTCTCCTCGGCGAGCAGCAGGCCGGTGGAAATCCGGCTGACATTCTCCAGCCGCACCGCGACCCTGGTCGGCTGGCCGGGCGCGACCCTGGCCGGGGTAACCGTACGGCTGCACCGCAGCTGGTAACGAGCCCGGCGCGCGACCAGCGCGGAAAACATCGGCAGGCAGATGAGCATCGCCCCGACGCTCACCATGGCCTCGCTGCCGAGCACCAGCGCCGCGAGCAGGCCGACGATCCCTGCCGTCAGGAACGACGCACCACGGACGGTGAACCAGGCGAGAACCGACCGCATCGCCGCCTCCTTAACCCTGCCTTGCCAATGTATCTCTGTGCAGCAAGTCGGCTACCGGCCCGGCAACGGCAGTCGTTCGACGATCTTGGCAAGGACCTGCTCGGGCAGGTCCCGGCCAACCACGGCCTCGGCGGTCGGCAGCAACCGGTGCGCCAGCACCGGACCGGCCAGAGTTTGGACGTCGTCGGGGATCACAAAGTTCCGGTCTTCCAGGGCGGCGTAGGCCCGGCTGGCTCTCAGCAGATGCAAAGCGGCCCGGGGCGATGCCCCGAGCCGAAGAGCCGACGCGGATCTGGTCGCGCCCACCAGGTCGATGATGTACTGCCTGACCTGGTCGGCGACGTGTACCTCGCGCACGGCCGCGATCAGTGCCCGGACATCGCTGGCGTGCGCGGCGGGTTTCATGTCATCGAGCGGCGAGTGCGATCCGTGCGCGTCGAGCATCGACAACTCGGCCACCGGGTCCGGATAACCGAGCGAGATCCTGGCGGTGAACCTGTCCCGCTGGGCTTCGGGCAGCGGGTAGGTGCCCTCCATCTCGACCGGATTCTGGGTGGCGATCACCATGAACGGCGACTCGAGTTGATAGGTGGCGCCGTCCACGGTGACCTGATGCTCTTCCATGGACTCGAGCAGCGCCGACTGGGTCTTGGGCGAGGCGCGGTTGATCTCGTCGCCGAGTACCAGGTTCGCGAAGATCGGGCCGGGCTTGAACTCGAATTCGCGTAGCTCCTGGTTGTACGCGCTGACTCCGGTGATATCACTGGGAAGCAAATCAGGAGTGAACTGGACCCGCCGGACCGAGCAGTCGATCGACCGCGCCAGGGCCTTCGCCATCAGGGTCTTGCCCACCCCGGGCACGTCCTCGATGAGCGCGTGGCCTTCGGCCAGCAGAACCGTCAACGCGAGCCTGACCGTATGCGGCTTGCCTTGCACAACCGTGTTGATCGCGTCGCTGATCCGGTGCGCCATCGGAATTAGCTGGTCAAGGGCGCGTTCCGGGTGCCCGGTTTGAGTTGACACTCGTCCCTCCTAGTACCCGGCGCTGGGTCGCCGGGCGATGTCCAACGTGTGCGTACCGGCCGCGGCGGCTGACCACGACACAGGCGCTCTCAGTGCGTGCGCCTAGACAGTACGTGCAGTGATGCCTCGAAGTAACAACGGAATGGAAATCACTGCATAACAAGCTTCCCTCCGCAGGCGCGCATCAGTCGAGCGTCCAGCCCTGCGCTGAAGCACATACGTGGTCTGCACACCTGGTACGTGATTTTCGCCGGCCCGGTTCATCCCGTCGAGCTAAGCCGCCTCCGGGCCCGGAGGAACGGGCCCCCGCGCCAAGCCGCTCCACTCCGCTCCACCCCTCTGACCTGAGCCTTTGTGGCGGACCGACCGCGATTCAAGGCGATTAGATCATTGACGGTGGAGGATTGTGGAGTACAGTGGTGCGCGGTGGGGAACTACGAGGCCCTGCTGCACGCCTGGGTGGGGGACAGTGGAGGTGAGCGCCTGTGTTTCTCGGCACTCACACGCCGCGGCTCGATGAGAAGGGCCGCCTGTTCCTCCCCGCCAAGTACCGCGACGAACTGGCGGAGGGACTGGTGCTGACAAAAGGTCAGGAGCGGTGCCTCTACGTGTTCCCGAGCGATGAGTTCGGCCGGATCACCGAGGCGCTGCGCACGGCGCCGGTGACGGCCAAGGCGGTGCGTGACTACAGCCGCGTGTTCTTCGCGAGCGCATCCGATGAGGTACCGGACAAGCAGGGCCGGATCACGATCCCGCCCGCGCTCCGCGAGTACGCGGCCTTGCAGCGCGACTGCGTCGTGATCGGCGCGAACACCCGGCTGGAGATCTGGGACGCCGCCGCCTGGGAGACCTACTTGCAAGAGCAGGAAGATGCCTTCTCTGACGCATCGGAGGAGGTGCTGCCAGGGGTCCTGTAAGACGTGGGCGCCGAAACCCCGGTGCCCGGTGCCCGGCGAGGTCTCCACCCGCGCCGTGCGGATTACGGACTGACGTCCGCAAACCGCACAGCCGGTGTTTGCCAATCCGGACGGTTCATTGGCTGACGTCACTTCCCCGGCGCCAGGCGAGGACCTGAAGGAGTCAGTGCGGATGGCGACCTGGCCGGGCACACAAGCGATCTGGTCCAAATAGCGGACCAGGTAGTGAAGCGAGAGGAGGGGGCTCGATGAGTACGGCTGACGCCAGACACGTACCTGTGCTTCTCGACCGGGTACGCGAGCTGGCATCCCCGCCATTGCGGCAGCCAGGCGCAGTCGCCGTCGATGCCACCCTCGGCCGGGCCGGCCACACGATCGCGCTGCTCGCCGATCACCCCGGGCTGACGGTCACCGGCATCGACGCCGACCAGGCCGCGATCGACGAATCCAGGCAGCGGCTGGGCGCCGACGCGGCCCGCGTGCGGTTCGTGCACTCCTTCTACGATGAGCTGCCCGCGATCTTGGCCGGCCTTGACTACGAGCGCGTCCAGGCCGTGTTGTTCGATCTCGGCGTCTCCTCGCCGCAACTCGACGACGCGGACCGTGGCTTTTCCTACGCCCAGGACGCGCCGCTCGACATGCGCATGGACCGCACCGCCGATTTGACGGCGGCTGAGGTCGTCAACACGTACCCGGCAGCTAGGCTCGCCCGCATTTTTAATGACTACGGGGAAGAAAGATTTGCGCGGCGCATAGCCGAAGCTTTGGTACGCGAGCGCGAGCGGGAGCCGGTCACGTCGACGGCCAGGCTGGCCGAGATCGTCAAGGAGTCGATCCCGGCGCCGGCCCGCCGTACCGGCGGCAATCCCGCGAAGCGCACCTTCCAGGCTTTGCGCATCGAGGTCAACGACGAACTCGGCACCTTGCGACGGGCCGTACCGGCGGCGCTCGACGCCCTCGCGGTCGGCGGTCGCATCGTGATCCTGGCTTACCACTCACTCGAAGATCGGATCGTCAAGCGGGAGCTCGCCAAGCGTGCGACCGACAGCACCCCGCCCGGCCTTCCCGTACCGCTGGAGTCAGCGCGGCCGCAGTTCCGCCTGCTGACTTCAGGGGCGGAACGGCCCGGCGAGGCCGAGCTCGCGGTCAACCCGCGGGCGGCCTCGGCCAGGCTGAGGGCCGCCGAGCGGGTCAGGGAGGCGGCATGACACACGGGACGGGTGACCGGCGATGAGAGATGACGTCAGGACGGAGCGCAGGCCAGCATCGGGACGGCAGAACGGGACTAGCCGGGGGGTCCCGTCCAGGCGCATGCCAGGGAACGGTCGTGCCTCTGGGGCCAGCGGTGTCTCTGGGGTCGATCGTGCCACCGGGGCTGGTGGGGTTTCTGGGGCCGGTCGTGCGTCTGGGTCTAGTGGGGACTCTGGGCGCGGCCGTACCTCTGGGGTCGGTGGGGTTTCTGGGCGCGACCGTGCTTCCGGAGCCGGCCGCGCTTCTGCGCGGCCGGCGAGGGCTGAGGCCGGCTCGACGGCGACGCAGGTGCCGCCTGAGGCCAGGCGGCCATCTCGGCCTGGGCGGCGGAGCCGGCCAGGGTGGCCGAGCCAGCCGGTCAAGAGCCCGGTGCGGCCGGCTAGCCCGCCCCGGCCGCCCGGTCCAGGCCGGTCTGGGCGTCCGGCCGGGACGACCGGGGTCGACCAAGCCGGTGCCGCGCCGGCTACCAGCGCGCCGACTCGCACCGTACCGACGCGCGGAGCGCCGACTCGCCCTCCGCTGACTCGCGGTGCGCCGACGCGCAGCGTGCCGCGGATGGCCGAACTCGGCCGCGACCAGGCGATGCGGGAGCAAGCTGGCCAGGTTCACCCGGCGGGGACCGGGTCGGCCGGGCACGCGCACCGGACGTCGTTCGTCTTGCTGCTGCTCGGGTTGCTCGGCGGCGGGATGGTCTGCCTGCTCGTGGTGAACACCACGCTGGCCGCCAACTCGATCCAGATCCGCAACCTGCAGCAGGCTAACGCGCACGTGAGCGAGCAGGTGCAGGAGCTAAAGGAGCAGGTGGCGACCGCGCGCTCGGCCGGAACGATCGAGCACGAGGCTCGCAAGCTCGGCATGCGGCCTGACCCGCACCTGGTGTTCCTCAACCTGCACAGCAAGAAGATCGTCGCGCAGCCCGGCAGGCGGGCGATGCCGGGCGGGCCGGTCTCACCCGCCGCGAAGAGCAAGTCGCGGCATCCGGCTCGACCGGGCGCTGGCCGGGGCAAGACTGGCCGGGGCAAGACCGGCCAGGGCGGGACAGCTCGGGGCAAGACGGCACAGGGCGGGACCGGGCAGTGAGTTCTGGACGGGGGAACGGGGAGGACCGGTCGCGGCGGGGCGGCCGGCCTCCGGCAGGCGGGCAGCGCCGTCCGGGAGGGCCGAAGCCGGGCGGAGCGCGTCCGGGCGGCGGCTCTTCTAGTCAGGGATCGCTGCCGGTGCGGCCTCGGACGACCGGCGGGCCCAAGCCCGGCGGGCCCAAGCCCGGCGGGCCCAAGCCCGGCGGTCACCCGCAGCCTGGGCCTGGCCGAGCCGGAAGCCGGCCTGGAGCTGGATCTGGGACTGGCCCGCCGCGTCGACCGGCCTCTGGCAGCCGGGCTGCGCCCGCGCCTGCGAACAGGCAGTCGGGTTCCGGGTCGCGAGGAGCTAGCAGGCCGGCGCCCGAGCGGTTCAGGAAGCTGCGCAGGACCAGCCCGACCCGTCGGCTGAACTTCGCCCTGCTGTCGGTCGCCTTCGCGATCTCGCTGATCGTCGGCCGGCTGATCCAGTTGCAGGGAGTGGACGCGCCGAAGCTGAAGACCCTGAGCGAGCGGCAGCGGATGGCGACCACGACGGTCCCGACTCCGCGCGGCCAGATCACGACCAGCGACGGCACCGTGCTCGCGATGACGGTCCAGACCGACCAGGTGACCGCCGACCCGCCGCTGCTTTCCGAAGCCGGTCCCAAGGGGTTGATCGCGGCCGCGGCCAAGCTGGCGCGGCCGTTGCGGATGAAGAAGGCGGCCATCCTTCGGCTGCTGCGTCACCCGACGTCGAAGGATTACGTGCTAATCAAGCAGTCGGTCGACGTGACGACCGCCGACGTCATCGGCAAGCTCAACCTGGTCGGCATCTACCTGACCCCCACCTACACCCGGGTCTACCCGGGCGGTGACCTCGGCGCCGGGCTGCTCGGCTTCACCAACCAGGACAAGGCGACCGGCGTGATCAGGGGCGAGGCCGGCCTCGAGCTGACCTACAACCGGTTGCTCACCGGGCGCAGCGGCCTGCTGGATGAGGAGATCGACCCGAGCGGGCAGATCCCCAACACCACCTCGACGGTCAGGAAGCCGGTGCCGGCCGGCAACCTGCGGCTGACCATCCAGTCCGACATCCAGTGGGAAGCCGAGCAAGAGTGCGCCAAGCAGGTCCGCCTGACCAAGGCCAAGAACTGCTCGGTGATCGTCATGCAGCCGCGCACCGGCAAGATCCT